>WBZO01001395.1_pt1 | contig 38015 bp, 38 predicted proteins | sample 5204261 | NCBI WGS metagenome assembly WBZO01 (sample SAMN12412400, study PRJNA552823) | activated sludge metagenome | isolation source: activated sludge from anammox sidestream of wastewater treatment plant... | place: USA: North Carolina | collected 2017-09
GCCTTGCAGCTCCTTGCATCACCAATTCTTTTCATGGATACGAACCTTAAAGAATCTTCATTGGCCGCCTACGGATGGTATTTCACCCAGCATCACTTGCCCGGACTGCGGTGGCATGTCATCGGCATAGGTTTTCCAGAGTAGAATGGGCTCCCTGGTCTCATTCATATCAATGCGGCTTGTGTCCACGATTAGGACGAAGTCTCGATCCTTTCCGTTGGTAAGCTCCCAATCATCTTCTGGAAAAATGACACGCCCGACCGCGGTCAACGGATTCTCGAACCATTGATTCCCGAACAGACGAGAAGGAATTTCGATGATGCGCTGCTTATCAAAGCCCTTCACGGCTTTGGATACGGTTCTTGGAACGGTGAAAACTGCCTTCACATCATGGGCAGACACTGCTCCCTTATTAACAAGTGAGATGTTCAGTGCATATTCGCACACAGTTGCCTTGCGATCTATGAATCTTCGCGAGAAGGAAGGGATGATAAGAGGATGTTTCATGCGATTCATGATGTCGCGGATCTCATAGTCTTCCATCGGTACAGATTCAAAGTTGAATCGCTTGTAGTATCTCTTGTCCGCCGCTTGATGGGCCGTCGGTGCCTGTGGAACGCTTACGACATAGGCCACCTTTCCCGGAGCGGAGGCAGTGAGCGCAACTGGATTTATGTAGACTCCAGCTAACCGAGGACGTACCCGGCCGTTGATGACCTGCTCAAGCCACTCCTTTGTGACCTGCGCCGGATCGACCCCGTCCAATTGGCGTGGAGTATGTTGCTCTTCCACCATGCCGTAGACAATTACGCCGCCTGCACCGTTAGCCAACGCCGAAACGTCCTTACTAATCTCATTCTTCGCCTTCTCGTTGCTGGTCAGTGCGTCGCCCCGCTTATATTCGAGGTCGGTCTGTTCCTCTACGCCACTCTGAATCAGCGAGAGTAGATCCTGCTCCGTCCATTCTGACGGTGGCTTATCCATGCTGAGGGCACACACCCCCTCGTTGTACCGAGTTAGGTTCGATCCAGAGAGTGGATATGCGATGGCCAATTTCCGGGACGCCGGGCGCCGGGAGGCCGGCACATTTGGGGCTCTTGTCCAACAGGTATTTGTTCAGGGCGACGGGGCACTGAGGATGGCCGTGAGTGGTCCAAGCGAACGCTGGCAACTCATCCCTCGTCCTCGTCATCGGCCCAGTGACCGTCATCAGATTTTCCATCCCGTCGCCGCTTGATTGCCTTTTGGAATGCCTTCACCGCTCTCTTTTCCTTGTCGCTGAGGCCGTCGGGTGAGATTTCCGCCACTTTCCTTTCCAAAGTTCCCACGGGAACGAAATCTTCGATGTTCGTCAGATTGATCCGCCAGTGCTCCTGCGACACATAGTCCCCCATACCATGGGACGTAGACCGGTGAAGACATGCGGTGAGGAAAGAGAGGACGCCTTCCTTTGAGTCGATTAACTTTTCCACCCATTGACGAGGTTTTTCGTGTGAGGCCCATTTATCCCAGCAATAAAGGATGCTAGGCATGTTGCGATGGCTTGTCAGGATTCCGGAGCCTGCGGCTTGTTCAATCTTTTCCACACAGATATGGTGCAGTGCGTCCAAATCAGCGTCAGTCACATTAAAAGCATCAGGGTCCTTCTTTCGCTTCTCTTCGTTACCTTCGAGGGAAGCGATCCTTATCGGAAGGTACAGACCCGTCGTGGCTTTCATGGCCTCCTTGAGGATAGCCCCGCGTCTGCCTATGTCCATCTCCTGTTTCAAGTACCAGTAAATGATGCGGGACGCATGCGTGTCTGGGGAAATTGAAAAGAAGCCACCTCGATCTTCTGGCAGTTCGTCGCCGATATCGAACAGCGCGGTGATAAACGATACGGCGTGTTGCAGGTCGATTTCCTGCTTGTAGGCTTCAAGACGGTCCAGTGCGACGCCTAACAGGCTACGCTTGTTAAGCGCACGGAATTCTACGACTAGGCCTTCACGATTACCAACGAGGGACAGTACCCGATCTAGCTCCGCTTGGGAAATGTCTCCCTCAGGAATTGCGAGATGGAAATACCGGTCGAACACATCGGGGTGGCAGAGACGCAGCTCCCTAAACCACTCCTCCTTAAAGTCATGGCCATACATGGATCCGTTGAATACCCATTCAACCGGCGGGAAGAGTTCTTTGACTATCTCGCGGACCTGGCCGGGTTGTGAGGCCGCTTCGACTATGGACTCAATGAGTTTTCTCGTTCGCTCGTTTTCGTCGTGCGAATCATGCGCGCGGTCGCGAAGGTTCGTCAGCTCTAACTTAGCCTCGGGAAGCCTCTGGTAAACGGCTGGCTCAAAGACGCGGAGCACTTCCAGCGCGATAAGGTCCACTGGGTTCACTTCAAAGCTGCCCGTGCTCCGAAACAGCGAAACGTGAAAAGAGAGGGAGGCCAGATAGCGGTACACATCCCGTAGCGTTTGGAAGTAGGGGCGAAGGCCTCCAAGGAATAGGTTGCCCCAGCGCGTCTGGTCGAACCGCTTGCCCACATCCCCATCGGTTAGTAGTTCGTCGAGGCCCGCGAATAGGACTTTCTCCAGGCGTGTTCGCTCAATACGTGGGATATCGAATCCCACCTGTACTATTTTCTCAAGGAATTCTTGTCCACTGACGGCTGGCGATGAATCCAAACTACGCTCCACGATGTCGCGTTGGAACAGAAGGAGATAGACCACGTTTGGAAAGTCAGCATTAGCTTTGACGAGTTGGAAGAGGAGTCGTATTTCTTCAGGTGTGAGGCGATCGATATCATCCAACACCACGAGGATTGGCCTTTCGAGTTCTTTCAGGGAGTCAGAAAGCTCTTTCTTTATCTCAGCCAATGTCTGCTGTTGCACGACCGCTTGGTCCTCGACTCCTTTTGAGCCTTCTTGCGCCACGGTCGCAGATTGCTCCATCCCTTTGGAAAGAATGTCTGCGATTCCCGAACCGGGCAGTCCAAGTATTGGCAAGATGGTCTTAAGTGATTTGGCGAGAGAGGCGCCGAGGGTGAGGTAGGTTCCATAGGTTCGCCACTTGGCCGCACGTCGTTTCCCGTCTTCGCTTCCGTCCGATCGGCCCAATAACAGACCGATTTCTTGAAAGAACGCCTCTGCCAGTTGATCTTGGCCTGACCATTGCCATGGATTGAACTCAATGATCAGGGGACAGTTCGTCTCGGCCAAACGGAGCGTTTGCAGGACCATGTTTTTTACCGAAGATTTCCCCGAGCCCCAAGGTCCATACATGGCAACGACCAGGCTCTCATTGCCCTGCCAGCCTTTGATGGCGGAGGCTAGGGATTTCGCAAACGGAGCACGGCCCAGGAGGTCTTCCTCAATAGAGCTGATAGGCCGATCGGCTGAGAACTGGTGCTTCTTGCCCCTACTCTTTTCGGATTCAGTCTCCATTGTCAGACCCAGCATCCTGACCCATTCGGTACTTGATGTCATAGTTGATGATGAAGTCTAGCTCTTCGTCCGTGAATCCATAGTGCTTCGCCAGGACGCGGTCGATCTCGTCGATAATTTGTTTCGATGCTGCAGGATAGAACTCTTGATAACTTATCTGTCCTGCTTTGGTTGTAACTTTCTTAACCTCAGAGTTCTCATCAAGATGCCGCATCAACTTGCCTAGAAATGTTTTCAGTGACCGACGACAATCAGCGTCGATAACCTTCCTGTAGGGCATGGCAAACACGTCGTTGTACCCACAATGAAAGCCATCACAATGTGACCGCCAATGCCAATAAAAGAGAGTGCTGTTCAGAAGCGCTGTTATCTGGTCTTGTTCGGCGGAATCGAACCGAAATTCTTTATAGTCCTCGGACTTTCCCTTCTTGCCTTGCGGGTCCTTGAATATCGGTAGGAAGTTCAAAGCCTTTATGAAATACCGAACTATTCGGTGGACAAAGACCGGATCGGATACCTTGTTTGACAATTGACCTAGCGGGTTTCCCGCTATCCGTGCGAGGACTTCCATTTCAAGTTCCGAACAGAACTTCGGAATCACATCGGAGGTGTTTCCGCTTTCGATCTTGGTGTATTGGGTGAGCGGAATCAGATGCTCCCTCTCCTCTGACTTCCAGCGGCGATAACCACCCATCCATAACGTTCCAGTTTCGTTCTGCTTATTCACCGAGGCCAATATTGATAAGCGCTGAGCAACACCCTCAAAAAGCGAGCCGGGACGCATGTCGTAACAGGAAATCCAACAGGTGATTTCGGTAATCAGGTCACGTACCTCTTTAGTCCTGCTGGTGCATACCAGGCTGAGAGGCATTATGAGACTCACCCAGCCATTCTTTCGCACTAAGCGGTAACAGCGTTCCAGAACCAAGGCGTAAAGATTGCCGCAGGGCAGCGTACGATAATTGGGCTGTACCGTGTAGTCACTCTTGACTTTGTTGTATTCCACATACGGCGGGTTGCCGATGATTACGTCGAACCCGCCGCTTTTCATGATCCTATAGAACTCAATGAACCAATGGAACGGCTTGTGGGAAGAAAGCCACTCCTCATAGGAAGCGCGCTTTGAAGCATTGACACCATACTCATTGGCAAGATAGCGATTGAGTTCGTCCTCAAGCGTCTTCAGTCGTCTACGCAGCTCCTCCTTGGCCTCCGCAAAGTCTTTCGCCTCCATGCCGTGCTCGGTCTGCATCTCGTGGAACTTCTTAAACGCTCGGTCAGCGATTTCGGCGTTCTCTTCAATGGTCGGCAGGGATTGGAGACGCACCCAGTCCCCTTCCATGGACTTCCTAAGGTCTTCGAGATTGGCATAACCGACCAAGGTGTTGCCCGCGCGGATATTAAAGTCGATGTCCGGCAGCGGCTCGATCTGCTCCACCTTTTCCACTTGCGCGACGAGCTTAAGGAACAGGCGGAGTTTGCAGATTTCGACCGCCTCCTCCATGATGTCCACGCCATAGAGGTTGTTCAGAATGATGGATTTCAGCACAAAGTAGCGGCGATTTGGATGGCTCGCGACCCGTTCTAGAATTTTCTTGAAGTCACTGAACTTCTCCGGTCGATGCTTGGCTCCTGAGCGAGCCAATTCATCCACGAAGACTTCCATCCGATCCAAACAGGCTTCGTAGAGCGGTTCAAGGACGTTCAGCGCGGCAAAGAGGAAGGCGCCCGATCCACAGGTGGGATCCAGGACCGTCACTTTCTCGATCGCATGGTAAAAGGCTCGTAGTAGTTCCGGGCCTTCGGAATTCTCGATGACATCCTGCGCGAATTGCCTGATATCGAGGTTGTAGGTGATCAGGTCGTTGATGTCTCGAACTTCGTCGTTGGCAAGTTTCTTGCGCACTTCTTGATGTCGCTTACGTCTGGCGACCACCTCTCGCCAGATCTCCGTGGGCAGGGCATAGTCCGCTGAGGCTGGTTTGTTCCATCCTTCCCGCTTCGACACATCGTCCACCCCAGCTGCAATGGCAGGAGGGAGTTCGAGACCGGCTCCCTTCTTGACTGGCTCATAGATATAGCGGTCAGGATCGAGCTGGAGGAGACGCCAGATGGATTGGTTGCTTTCAAAGGCGATCTTGCACGTCTGCCGCGCGGCATCGAAAAGTAAGGGCACCACGGTATTCTGACTGATGTAGCCCGTGATGTCCTCCTTCGTATAGTAAGCTCCCATCTGTTTCTGGTTAATGTACTTCTCGAAGATGTAGCCAAGGACATCCGGGTTGATCTCATTGTCGGCGCGAAGCGGGCGTTCGTCGAGGTGCCAGTGGTACTGTTCAAAGAAGGCGAAGAGCCTGGTAAAGGCCGTGTCGGCTACTTGAATGTCTTTGCCGTGTTCCTCTTCGATCTGGTGACGGAGGAACAGTCCTCCGTTGAGGTACGGTACCTTGCCGAGCAAGCGGTTCACGTTCTGTGCGCGGTCGGTATCCTTATTTGCGAACCCCTCGAAGAACAGGGGACAAAGAAAGTCCTTGTAGAATCGGTCCTTTCCTCGCGCTTGGCACTCAGTCAATTTGTTGCGCAGGTAATCCCGGTTTCCGTCGAGGAAGCCCTTCTTCTGAATGAAGTAGACGAACATCAGCCGGTTGAGCATGACGGAGGCGTACCATCGCTGCAGGTCCTCGTCGGGAATACCTTTTAGGAACTTGAGAAACGCCGTGTGCTCCTTCTGGAACATGTCATAGAACCGCTTGGTGACGCGCTCGACGTCGAAGGCCTCTCGTGCCCGGCTGGCCACCTCCACCAGACTGAGTTGCTCCTCCTCCTCCAGTGAAAAGGCGATACCCCGGAGTTTTTGGATAAGCGCGTCTCCTGGTTGATTGCGATGGTAGGTATGTTCTCGACAGGCAGTTGGTTTGCCCACTTCGCGCTTCACCCACTGCCACACCTGCGTGGAATTGGATGAGTCCGTGTAAATGATCAAGTGTTCTTGAGCCGACTTGGTGAGCTGACGGTCGATTTTTCGGCGGGTGGGGTAGTCTGGAATCTCCTGCTGTCCGCTTGCGCGACAGTGGAACGCCACCATGCCACGCTTCTGGGCCACAGCGATTAACGTGAATGTCTGGCCATCAATAGGAATGGCGAGCGACGCAGTATGCGTGTCCCAACCGAGTTCTTCTATGAAAAGGCGTCGAAAATCACAAGCGGTGAGATGTTGGCGGGTTCGGGTGGAGTCGAGCGGCATCGTTGGCTGTTTACTCGGGGGCGGATAGTCCCATGGAACAGATGATCCTCGGTTCCTGGCTCTGTTCCTCTTCGTGGATCAAGCAAAGCCGGTCTTCTTCTCGCAAGGCTATGACCAGTTCTGCGAGCGCTTCATCGGATACTCCGCTTCGCAGTTGGCGATTGAGCGTATCCACGGCGGCTTGGCGGAGTGGATAGCGGTAGATTTCATCGATGGCTTTCAGAAGTTCCAGGGACTCAAACAACGTGCCTTTGACATGCTCCGCATGGCGCTTGAGTCGCTCATACGTGCGAAAACGTGCCCCTGAAGGCCGTCCCAATTGTCCCCCAACTGTTTTCTCTTCTTTGACAATCAACTCGACGCCCTTCTGGACGAGTTCGTGATGGTTCGCTTGGCGCGGTAGAGCTGGTGTATCTGAACTGCACGCCGCAGCCTGGAGGATGGCGAACTGAGACTCCGTGACAGCGGTACCCTTTTTGTCGATCCAGGCCAGCGCGTCGTTGCCTTCAGCTGTTCTCAGATACACCAGAACCCCGCCTGCTTGCTTGTTCGTCGAGTCATGCGCCCGCGTGGCATAGATTACGGGCGGCAAATCGGGGATGGTCTTTTGCAGGCTAGGATCGGCGGTAATCGCGTTCTTCCAGATTTGATAGGCATACGAGGCCAAATCCACTTCTGTATCGGCCTCTCCATCTAGAATGCCTGCTTTCTCATGGTAGAGATTGAGGATCGCATTATCGTTTCGATCATCCTCGAAGAAGGCCTCGTCGGTTCCGACCACTTCCGCATTTTCTTGGAGACGGCGCCTCACCCTGGCTCTGAGACGAATGATGCGCTCGACGCCTTCGGCGGGCAAAAAAGAGTAGCAGAGGATGTTCTCAGCTTTCTGTCCGATGCGGTCCACACGGCCCGCTCGTTGGACGAGGCGAATGATGGCCCACGGGAGGTCAAAATTCACCACAATGGCCGCGTCTTGCAGGTTTTGTCCCTCACTGAGCACGTCCGTGGCAATCAGGACTCGCAACTCTTCGCCTGGTGCCAGTCTGTCGCGCTTATCATTACTATCCGGACTGAACCGCCACGCCAAGGCCGTCGGGTTCGGAGAGTCTCCGGTTGCACCAGCCAAGGATGACACTCCACGAGCCGCGAGCTGGGTCTCTAGGTAGCGGACGGTATCGGCAAATTGAGTAAAGATAAGGACTTTTTCATTCGGGTGTTTCTTCTTGAGCAAATTGACGAGGGCCTGAAGCTTGGCGTCTTTGTTCGAGTCCCATTCACCGCATAGTTGCAAGACCTTTAGGAGGGCCTCTGTATCGCTCCGCAAATCGTTCTCTAACGATTTCACAAAGAGTCCTGACGGAAGCCACTTAAATCGCCGCTTGTATTGACCAGCGTACTCCTCATAAATCTCGGCTCCTCGACTGATGAAGTCCTTGGCCTTTCGTAGCGATCCTGTGAGTGGTCGCTCTTGCTCTTGATCGTTCTCGTCGTCCTCAAATAATCCTGTCTTGGCTCCGGGGGCGTCGGCGTCTTCGTCGTATATGCGCGCATCGAGCATCTCGGCATCTTGCGTGCCGATTGGGATGGGCTTCTTGTGTTCAATCGCATAAAGATAAACGTGATTGCGGAGGATATGACGTTCGATTGACTGGAGAAAGGCCTGGCCGCTGCTTTCGAGACGCTTGAACAGATTCGTCCGACAGAACCCCATCAGGCGTTTCCCGGCACGAGAGAGGTCTTGCAGCAATCTCGCTTCAGCTTGTGTAGGTGGTTCATGCGGCGTCGCCGCCACATAGTTCCCTAATCCGTACCGAGGGAGATTGAGGGCGTTGATGGTATCGACGATATCGTCGGCGTAGAGCCGCGCATACTGGTCCGCGTGGTTGGTATCGTCAATCTTAAAGGTCACTGTTCTTGGAACTCTGATGGGAAAGTAAGACCGGCTCCCATCCTCGAAGGTGAGAAATCTTCGGCCGTTGACCGGATCGGTCTGAGCATAGTTGTCCTGGATGAAACTGCGGGTTCGTCTCACCATGTAGAGGCGCATCAGTTCTCGCCAGTCGTCTGCATATTCGCTCTTCTCGAAAGCCGCCAGGGAGCGCACGGAACATTGATGGCGTCGAATAAACTCGGTTTCGGTGAGCTCGCGAATTAATCGTTCGGGGCGAACCCCAAGGTCTTTGTCTTCTTTGACGAAGAGACGTAACTGATTGGAAAGGTCAAGATAGGTTTTGTTGTACGGGGTGGCAGAGAGCAGAATGCACTTGCTCTCATTGGCTTGGATGTATTCTTGAATTGCCCGATAGCGCTTGCCTTCACGGTTGCGAAGGTTGTGGCTTTCGTCGATGAGCACGAGGCGGTAACGGCGCAGATTCGGCAGTTCCCCTACAACCTGGCTAATTGACAACACCTTCGCGAGTAACCGGTATTGTGCTCGATAATCCTCCCACATCGGGACCAAGTTCTTGGGACAGATGATGAGTGTCTCAAGCCCATGATCATCTTCGAAAATCCTTGCCAGGGCAGTGGCCATCAGAGTTTTCCCGAGACCCACCACATCGCCGATCAACACGCCACCGCGCTTGTTCAGGTGATGAGCGGCAATCTTGACCGCCGCCGTTTGAAACTCGAATAGCCGCTTGCCAAAGTCTCGTGGTATTCGAAATTCGGAAAGCCCCGCCCGTGCCTCTTGTGAAAGATGGTACGCCATCTTGATATAGATATGGTACGGAGGCACGAGTTCTTCCCGAGCCCAGCTCTCTTCGATAATACGGACGAGTTCTTCCGAAATATCCACACACCAACGGTCCGTCCACCGATCTTCGAACCACTTGGCCAACTTCTGGCAGGCGTCGTGATCCAGTACGTCCACGTTCAGCTCGCCCTGCTTGGAAAGGCCCGCAAGCGTCAGATTGCTGCTTCCTAGGTACCCGACGGTGGGATTGATAGGATCGGGGCGAAAAAGCAAATACAACTTGGCATGTAGAGGATGCCGGAGGAACAGTTTGACTATAACCTTCTTGGATTTAATCTGTTCTGCCAGCTTGCGTAATCCCACTTCGTCTTCGTTGGTAGGAATGCCAACGCTCAATTGCTCGCGGAACTCTTCGGCGAGCTTCTTTTTGAGGCGAATTGCCGTCTGGTTGTCTATCTCGCCATCTCGGCTTATCAGGCTCAGAGCTTCCCGTAATTCGTCTTGCGGCAACCGCTGCATGCCGACCAATAGGCGGCAGCAGTGCCCGTCTCCTCCGGACCACTTCTGAATATACGAGTCGAGCTGCTTCCATCCCCGAAGGTTGAAATACCCAACACAGAAGTCGGCACGGTCAGCAACCTGGATTGTTTCGCGCAGCGCTGGCAGGAGAGATTGTTCGATGTTGTCAAAGATACGAGGCATCAGAAGTACTCATAACCGGTGCTAATCTGTCTCACAGATTCCAATGTTACCTATATACAAGGCCCGCCAGGCAGTTGAGCGGGTTGGGACAACTCCTTATCAGAAATAAGCTATGTGTTGGACACATGGGAGCAGGCGGCTGTGCCGGCTAGCTCGCAAGAAATGTCCATGTATCGAGGCGAGAGTGTAGCCAATTACGCTGAAAAAGCCAATGAGAGCGGCCGGATAAGCAGCTCTGCTTTTCGGGGAAACAGTCCAGTGTTCGAGCCGCCAAGAATTTCGACAGCTCATCTTGGAGTACGCAGTGAGTACCCTTGCTTCATGGGCCCTTATCGACGACGAGCTTCTTCGGTTGGACCGCTTGCTGCAAGAACGCCGCTAACTCGCTGGGCACATCCCAATCTATCCGTCAAGGACACGATTATTCTCCTTGCCCGTGCAACTCAATGAGCCTAAAATTTCGCTACCATGTCCCCCGCTGATCTCTACATCGCGCTCTGGCTACTGTCGCATTCCGCGCTAGGTGCGCCTTATAGTGGAGACGTTTGCTTGAACGGTACTACCCCTCCCCTCTGCCCGATCCAGATCTTTTCCGGAAGCCTTCCCTTGTTCGGCTCTTTGTACGACGGTGACTACCCGCTTTCTCCCGCGCAGGGCTTTCCCGATTGGTTCTTCTCCTACCGGGACCGTACCTCACATGACGCCACCCCTCCGGGGAGTTGACCCAATCATCCGAGCACACCCTGAATTGCGCGACACCCTCCATATTCACCTTCTCCTGCGACTCACCTGCCGCGCAGACCAAACGGCCCGAAGCCTGTCACGACAGAACCTCCTAGGTACCTGCGCCTCGAACCACATCCCGTCCGCTCAGTCTTCAGTAGTTCAGCCATTCCGCAGGACCAGCCGTAGTAAGTCATGCAAGGACAGTGGCCATACTCGAAGACTTCGAAGGCCAATCACAATGGCAGCGGGCCCGAAGCGGGCAGTGATCCGCTGAGATCGGTCTATTCGAGGAGGTCAATCGCTATGCAGGAAATCATCGGCAACCTGTGGGACTTTCACGATCAAGGCTTCTTCATCGGGGTGCCTACGAACGGCGACTGTCGCCGGGATGGGAGTGCGGTCATGGGCGCGGGAGTGGCCTTGGCAGCTGCCAAACGATTCCCGAACCTGCCGATTCTCCTCGGAGCGAAGCTCCGTGCTTCTGGAAACCATGCCTACTACTGGCATGAGTGCCGGCTCGTGACACTTCCGACGAAGGAAACATGGACGCAACCCTCGGATCTCGGCCTCATTGAGCGGACCGCCCGAGAAGCCGTCCACCTCGCCGATCATAACCGACTCACCACGATCTACTGCCCCCGACTGGGCTGTGGACTCGGCGGCCTCGCGTGGAAAGACGTCGCCGCTGTCCTGGCCGGCTTGTGGGATGACCGCTTCATCATTGTCCACCCGACTTCATAACATCTTCCCCAGCATCCCCGAAGATCACCGCGTCGCGCTCCACCGGCCAGTAGTACCCAGAATGAGCGTCCGCAATGCGCCAAGCAGGACACCGTGCACGACCCATTACCATTAGATGAAGAGGGCGTCAGAAGGCCATGAACCCGCTGAAAGTCATCGAGCAACGCTATCCCGATCGGCCGCTGTGGGACCCTCTTCTCAAGGTCTTGCCCGAGAAAAGCCTCGCGCAATTCATGTTCATGGGAGAGGTGCTCTGCGAGAGTGGAACCCGCATCTTTCTGTACAAGCACATCTGGAGCCGGCGCTATATCAATCTGGATCAGCACGGACAGGCCTACCAGTTCCACGTTTCCAAGCAGGGCTCCCACTACGTGCCCGTCGAGCTTTCGGGGGCCATCCGGCGTGCCTCATCCTTTTAGGCAACTGTCAACATAATATGTGGCGTGACAAAAACAATGGACACTTTGCCTTTTAGAAATCCTTGATATCACGTTGTTAGCGCTTCTTCTGAAAACAGGATAGATAGAAACTGTTGAGACCAACGTGACCTATCTCAATCGAGCTCATCGAGAAATATATGGGAACTATTTTGTTGAGCTGCGGTCCTGCGAAGACGGTTATGAAGGGTAGATTCCCGCGCCCCTACGGGCAGGGTCCTCAATTGACTACGAGAGGGGCTCGCCCGGCTACGGAAGACCCTGCTCTCACCCCCGTCTTCATAGACGGGGAACTCCCACTGGATTAGGTGTAGCCTGATTTTCTGGTTGTGGGTCAATGGGTTTCTGACCGTGCGACTATCGGCTGATCTCGATGGACACTCTTGGGGCAATCATATTCACAACGGGCGTATAGATATCCACTTCAGTGGCTGGAGTCTTGATAGTAACTATCAGTGCATATCGCGCGCTCTCGTGCCATCGTTGGAGTTGAAATCGCTCACGCCACCAACCAATCACAGGGAAGACAGCTATATACCCACGTTCCGCAAGCTGAGCTGCGGTTCCAGACCATCGATCAGAGTGGAGGGAGCCGAGTCCACGCAGGTCTGGTCCAAGCATCCAGTTTCTCGCATCACTCTTCGAAGACTTGCCGGATTCTTCATCCCAGGCCGCCTGATTTACCCGCATCTTGAAGTCCTTTAGCGTTTCCTCCGGGGTCTTTACATCGAATCTGAGCCCGTGAGAGGCATAGCGATGGCGCCGTGATCTCCCGCGTTCAGACGGATTCGGCTCGATGAAGTAGGAGAGCGTGACCCTCATCTCGACGGGAATCTCGCCGAGTTGGAGGAGAACCTCGCGGGGCCAGGGGATGCTGTGGATGTTGAGTTCGCGGAAGCGATACTTGTCATCTATCCTGTCAAAAGGCTGGAGAGAGTCTTGAGCGATAAGAGTTAGTTTATTCCTTGCGCTCCACAACATCTCGGTAAGGTCCGGCCGACCGAATCCACAGTATCGAAGTAGGCGCCCCATTTTCTCACGAGTATCCAAGGGCTCGAAGCGCTTCTTCATGGCTGGCGTCCAGTCTGCAGAATGAACCAATAAGGCTCGAATCGTTTCTGGCCAGAGGTGGGGATATTGAGATTGAACAATAGCTGCCATTCGAGCAGTCAACGCCGTTGCTGCACTGGTCTCCCTCATGACCGTAAGTGGTTTCACAACCACATTGTGAGCTGTGGATAGGAGCTGAAGACTCGGTACGTTGGCCGATTGACCATCGTCTGGTCGGCGCGCCATGTTGCCGCCCTCCATGACGATGTCCGGCTTGAGCGGCCACGTCTTTCCCCAGGTCAGTGATGTACAACTCGAAGGGCTGAGGTCTCCTACTGGAGCAATCGGATGCCAGTTTGGATAAGTGACTTGGTCGATCTGGACTTTCTCAGTGTACGCTCCCACTGTGAGAGCATTCCAGGATTGACCGGGATCATGTATCCCATCGGTCAAATTGCTATCGGGAAACTGATGTCGCTGATCGGGATCCGTGTTTCCTCCCGCTACCAGGATGAGCCGAGGTGGGGCGTCGGTAGACCCTCGAGCCAAGGTATCGAGACTCGCTGACCACGAGGAGGGGCGTCCATTGTCTCTGGAATCTGTCGTCGAGACAGCCATACACACGATGCGCTTTCGTGTAGGGGCCGATATTTCTGCTCGGGCAATCGATTCCGCCGTGATCGATCCATAGAGACGGGGGTCATTCTCTGGCTGCCCTTGTGGGGGTAACATCTTGACCGACTCCACCCGATGTCTGAGTTCAATGGGACCATTCTGCGAAAACACATCGGTGAGGTCACCATAGAGGGCTAAGCCCGCCATCTGGGTTCCGTGCCCATGATGATCGCTTCGCCCCCACTTCGGATCATAGGTATGGAGATCGCTGTCATGGCAGGCTGGCTCAATTAGTGGATGGGCGCGATTGAGGCCGGTGTCCAATAAACAGATCGCCGGACCGGTGGCATCCGGCTTCTTCAATCTCTTGACCGCATCCTCTACCCATTGCTCTTGTTCTACGGCTGACATATCCAGAAAAAACTCAGCCGTCTCTTTGGCTCTCCGAAGTTCGGCGATCACGTTCAACAGATCGATGGAGCGAGCCATTTGGGATCTCGTTGCTCTCGTGAGAAGGACGGTCCTATCAGGGAATTCAATCTGGTCCTGCCCAACCTGGATCTCCAGTTGGTGCGCCATGCGACGGAATGTTGCGATGTCTCCTTGGCGATCATTGCCTACACGCAGCCAGACTTCCCACCATATCGTCTGATCGTCAGGGGGTAGGTCCCGGCCGTCATCCATCCACAGGGCTTCCAGAGCGGCTTTGCGGATGCCAGCAATCGTGGTTACCACCGGCTGATGCTTGGGTTTCCCGGATTGTGTCTTCTCCTTGATATATGAAGAAATCAGATGCTCGAAATGCTTAAGTTTTCCCTCAGGAACAAAGACTGCTGCAAAGGTCTTGTTCCCGTCTTGTCGAACTGCGAGCAGTTCGATCCCTGAACGAATGCGTTCTAAGCTGTCGAGCTTCAGATCAAAACCTGGTTCGCTCTCGAATTCAATACAGATTCCCTCCTGCGCATCGATCCCTAACGCGGTTCGTTCTTGACCAAGGACTTCAGCCTCTTTCGCAAGCTCCTGGAGCTGTCGAAGCAGTTTCTTTCCATGCGCTTGTCTATTTCTTTGTGGGAATTGAAATTCTCTTCCCCCCGTGGCGGGAGGCACATACTTCTCACTGGCCGCGGACCCACGTATGGTCAGATGTGGAAGGTGTGGATGCTCTGGTTCTGCCATAGTCGTCTATCCTCTCTTTGATCTGCCTGATTTCCGAGCCTGCATGAAACGATCAATGTCCTGCAGGTAGTGAAAACCAACGGTCGGATGGATGCATGGAACCACCCTGCATGCCGACTCATCACGCCGATGACAGAGAGGTCAGGTATGTGACAGAAATAACAGAGCAGGTATGTGATGGGAAACGACAGCAAACGAGTCTGTGCCGGAAACGGAGTGCAAAAATGAATGGCCGATTGCTGCGTTCTTCATATTGATTTCTAAGCCAAAATACGACTCAACCGGGTGTTATTTTACGTGGATTGCCCTTCTTTCAGCAAGGGGTTGCAAGACATCCTTGGTCCTGAGGGTTGATCGACCATGGAGGATCACGTCCTTAATCGCCTCTTCGCAAGCGCGGGTGATGTCTGCATAGCTGAGTCCCAAAGCGAGTTTCGTGATTTGCTTCCAGTTGATCTGGGCCTTCTTGATCGTTGCCAACTTGGCCTGCAGCAGCTTCGTCACATAGACCTTCTGAGGCATGCCATACTCAATCACATCGTCAAACCTTCTGAAGAGAGCATGATCGAGTAAGGTCGGATGATTTGTCGCCGCGAGGATGAGACTGTCAGACGTATCCTGTTCGATGAATTGAAGGAAGCTGTTGAGAACCCGTCTGATTTCCCCGACATCATTGGTGGAGGTTCGTTTTGAACCGATCGAATCAAACTCATCAAATAGGTAGACGCCTCGCACTTGGGTAATTGAATCGAAGATCAGTCTCAGCTTGGCTGATGTCTCTCCCATGTACTTCGTGATTAGGCTATCCAACCGTACAATGAACAATGGGAGCGACAGCTCTCCTGCAATCACACCGGCTGACATCGTCTTGCCTGTCCCTGGGGGGCCTACCAAGAGCAGCTTTCTTCGTGGGCGTAGCCCGAAGGACCGAATCCGTTCAATGCCTCGTTGTTCTTTGATGACTCGATTGAGTCGATGCGCCACTTGCTTGTCGAGGATCATATCTGCTAGTCGCAGCTTTGGATAGGAGACGGAGAGGAGGCCGGATAGCTCGCCTCGGGGCTGAGCAATGAGAATTGGGCTCCGCGGGGTCTCTACGGGACGTGCGTGCGTCTTGGCTTCATCAATGAGAGCTCGAAGTTCATGAGCGATTTTCGTGTGTCCTTGTCGCGCTTCTTCGGCAGCCATCTGCATGGCGACAGCATAGAAGTGGGGCTCGTCTCCTTGGATGTGGGATTTCAAGAGCGCTTTGAGTTGTTCTGCCGTCGCCATAACGAATTCCAATCCGCAGTAACTCCTCAGTTACTCTGCATCATAGACGAAAACAAACAGGATTTCCCGATGTTTCTTTGAGCCCTCCTCTTTTGTCCGATTTAACAGTGCCAGCTAGGTAGGTCTAGTACCAACTGCGCCAAGTTTGTTGGCGAGGCCGAGGAGCAGTCCGCTAAGTTGGCGCGAGTTTCCCTAATTTCATACAGATTCCTTAAATATTGTAATGAACCAACATATGCTTTCTCCAAGTCCAGTACGGGGCTCTGATCTCCCTTGACGCGTGAACGCAGTACGCAGGATACTCGGCCCATGAATCCAACGGCCCCTGACCAAGCCGACCTCGAATCTCAGCTCGGAAGCCTCCTCCGCTCCGGTCGAGCGGCCGGATTCTCAAGCGAACGCTTCGATCGGTGTCTCCGCCTCATCGCCCAAGTCCCTTCCCCTGCCTCACAGAAAGCGTGGTTCGATCTGTTCTACGACCAATGGTCGGAGTTTGCCCAGACCCCTGAGTGCCTGCGAAGCTCGCTGAAAGAATCGTTCGAAGAGCGCATTGCCCGCCTTCGCGCCCAGATCGAGCAGCATCACCGCTGACAGTAACCCTTTCTTCTCCGCCACCAGCAGGAGCCGCTATGAACGACATCCCTACCTGGATTGCTGTTGTCAGTGTCCCGGATTGGACCCGCATCCACGAGTTCTGCCGCGCACACGATATCGCCAAGGGCGGAACCCCCTGGCATATGTTCGATGCTCCGATTGGTGGTGCGATCAACTGCTGGACGATCGACGAATCGCACTGGCAACGGATGGGCGAACTGCGCGGGACCTTCTACCCGGAACGCTCCGATGGCCAGCATCCGGGGGCCATCATCGAGGACATCATGGCTGGCAAGGTCGCGCCGGAAGCCCTGCTCCAGGGCGGCTTCATGGCCGGGGCTGAGGCTGTGATTGTCCGGTTCTCCCCTGCCAATCCTGACCTCAACAATCAAGTGGAAGTCGAGGCCGCTTGGTCGGTCGATCAAGCCCGTGCGTTCTTCAACAAGTTGCACCTGCGTGTGTTGCAGCGGCCCTTGCCCGCGCCTCAGCCACTCGAACAATAGATCCTCCTTTGCGAACGAGACAATTCTCGGATGGCCCGCAAGCGGGCAGTGCTCCAGCCTGCCTGACATGTGTGTGCGTCCATGATCTTTATCTTTGTTGAAGGAGGTTGCCATGGCTGAGCAGGACATCAAGATTCTGACGCTTTCCGGTCGCATCACGCATAAGCCCGAATTGTTCCAGCACCAGGAAGGATCCTCGCTGGAGTTTTCCATCGCGGTGCACTCGAATGGGTTCTATGCGAAGGCCGACGACCCGGAATACTGGGACATCAAGGTCCTCGGCGCATCGGAGAAGCTAGCCAACACGCTGGAGAAAGGGCAGCACGTGAAATTGACCGGCAATCCCCAGATCCGGACCTATATAAAGGAAGGAGTCCGGCATAAGGCGGTCACCGTGATCGTCATCGATCCGCGGTTACTGATCCTCGGACCCAAAGCGAAGCAACCGAAACCGGCTGAACCTGTCGAGTCGGCTGCGGCTTGACGCATCAAGCGAGGTTCATCTGCCTGACCCTATTGTGTGACTGACCAATTGTGTTGGAGGAGGATCATCCTATGGAAGGTGCGACATGCCTTGCAGACTTGTACCCGCCAGAGCTCATTGCCGAGCCAGCCTTCGATTCGGAAGACACCCTTCCCCCTCTCTACGACCGCTATGTGTTGCTCCCGAGTGACAACGAGGAGGTCGTGGTCACCTTCCTCGTTGCGCTGCATGCCGCCCATCTGGAGCAATGGGCACGCCGAGACCAGGAACGCCGGTTGTCGGGGGAGACCCGGTTCGCGGACGAGGATCCCAAACCAGAGTTCCCGCTGATCATCAAACGCTCACAGAGGGCTGGCGCGCCCCGATTCGCTGTGCTCCCCAACGGCCGGCGAGTGCTTCTCCTCGATGCGCATCGGGTCTACTTCCTCTGCGGCATCGCGGGTGTCCTCTCTCTTGATGAGGCGAAAGCCCGGAACCACAGGAGACTCGGCTACAGGCTGTGCCCGGGATGTCAGGGAAAACATCTGCCTCAATCCGCGGCGACAACCTCCGAGGCTAAAGGAGTCGCAGTCAACCAGTCTCCCGCCGAGACCTGCCCCAAGTGCCACGCACCCAAGGCCTCCTCCTATATTCCTGATGGGCCCGACCACAGCCGGTGCCTTCTCTGTGGCCGGTATGACTACTATGCTGCGGCCGACCAGCTCACCGACGAGGAAATGGACCTTAACGAGGATGCGATCGCCAGCATGCTCTTCGCCCAGGGAGACTTGGAAGTCGCATTCCCCTCACCAGAAGACGACCTCAGCGAAGAGGCTTTCGATGTGGATCCCGATAGCTTTCCAACAGACTCTGAAGGCGGTGAAAAGTGCCTCAAAAGGCTCGATCTCCATGAAGAAGAGCTTGCCGACCTCCTTGCCAACACGTCGCAAGACCTTGCCGATCTCGGCGACCGCATGCACAAGCCCGCGTTCGAACTCTTCCTGACCAGGCATCCCCTCCGGAAGAAGCTGATCGACTTAGCCCTCCGGGGCGCCGACCAGACCGAGTCACGTATGGCCTTGTGGGCAGCGGCCGGGCGCATCCTTGAGGTGTCTACCCGTTCCCTTAGCGGGGAAGACTCCGAGGCCATCTCCGAGTGGCTCCTCACGTTATCCGATGAGGACCTGTCCCTGTTTGCCGGCGATCCGGACGCGCACCATCCGATGCTGCAACACCCGAGCCCTGCGGCCTTTCAACCGACGGATCCCCTGCTGCTGCCCCTCGTCAAACATTTCAAGGAGCAGCTCCGGCGTTTCCGCTCGAAGGAAGCCGGCTGCCGTCTTCTTGCGAAGGACCATGGATTGAGCGAAGAAGCGCTGCGATCCGTCGCCATGCAACATGGCATGCTGCCTGGGACCACTCCCGCCCCCATACGTTCGTCTCTGCAGGCCCACGCTGCCTGAGCTCACCAAGCGGCACAGAAGTTCACTTCGACGCTGGCTTTTCGGACCCTGGATGCCATGCGCACGGCTACTGCGGTGTGCACAAGGGGTAGCCAGGTCAGCCAGGTAACCGGCGTGGCGCATTGAGCGTCATGCTTGTTGTTCACTCACCACTCACATGTTGGAGGTATGTTCCAATGCGTACGTTCGCCAAAGGCACCATCAACGGCCGTCTCACCACCGACCCCTTCATCCGCACGGTCGGCGACAAGTCGGTCTGCAACCTGCGCCTCGCGGTCGACGGGCTCCCGTCCAGGAAGACCGGCGAGAAGCGGCCCTCGAGTTATTTCTCAGTCGTCGTCTGGGGAAAGCTCGCCGAGAGCTGCCGCAACCTGGTCAAGGGCCAGGAAGTCTACGTGGAAGGCAACCTTCAAACCCGGACGCGAGAGACCGACGGTCAGGCGTCGGTGACGTATGTCGAGCTTAACGCCAGGACCGTCAACTTCGGCAACCTGCCGAGGTCGGCGATGCAACGGGCCGCGTAAGCGGACAAAAAAAGGGAGTGCGATCCCCCGATCCTCACGATCGAGCTGGATGCACTCCCTCACCTGGAGGGAGACCGGAAGGAACTCCGCACCGCCCTGAGTGCAGAATTCCTTCCGTCTCGTTGCCTGTCACCTGCCGCAAGCTCTCTGGAACACGGCCTGGGACACTCCAAACTTCGGACCCAGAATCCGGATTCCAGCCTGCGGATAGATGAAGCGCGCGAGTTTGACGCGGCAGGAATACTTCCACCGCTCGATTTTCACCGAAATCGGCGGCAGGACCCGCTGCATTCCCTCGGTCGTGATCTCGGTCAAGAGGTCAGATTCCGGCAATAGCTTCCAGAGGACATCCTCCGGCGCGGCGACCAGCCAATGCGCGACCTCACGCTGCTCCCTCTCTTTCATCCTGACACAGGATTCGGCCGTGGCCGATGCGGCCGCCCACACCAGATCCGTTCGGCTCCCCGACAGGCGACCGAGTATCGTGGCTTCAAGGAGCCCACAACGCAACGCCCTGACTGACAGGCTTTGCCAGAACCGGTTCTGGAGCGCGATGAGCATGTCATCGGCATCCTCCTGCTCGGATCCCTCCTGATCTGCTGATGCTGCTTCGTCGGAGGGTTCCTCGGTTAGTTCCTCATCGGATCTCTCCTCGGTCGAAAGGGATGCCGCATCCGTCTTCCCGGGGTCTTGATCCTCTTCCCGATCCGCATCCGCCACCTCGCTGCAGAGCAAATCCTCCGCCTCTGCTGATCCCAACGCCGCCACCTCCGCAAATTCCTGGGCGACGTCGCCAAGCATCAGGGCTGGCTCCTGGTCGTCATCACGCACCGCTGCCCGCGATAACGCCAGCTCGTTCTGAGCCTGGTCTTCCGTTGACAGCAGTGTCGTTGTTTCACTCCACCCGCACAGACAGCTCCGCTCCAGGATTCCGGATTCGGAAGTCCCGGAGACCACCCGTTCCAGCACCACTGAAGCCTTGCACCGGGGACATGCCGGTTGTGTGGATACCGATGCGCGAGGTAAGGAGTTCTGATTCTCCGGTTGTGGCCTCGACAGGTGATATCCGAAGCACCTCGGACACTGCCGAAGGCCAGTAATCCACGTTCCGCCACGTCGTTCTTCCTCCGACAACACCACCGGCACTTGAAGACCGCACAGCGGCATTGCTCGGGACAGGTCCAATCGACGAGCTCGCCGTCCATCACGCAGCGTGACATACACATTGCGGTATCGATGGCCAAGGACCCGGATCCTGGGTTCGGTCGGTTCATGTTCTTCATCATAGCGATTCTCCAGTGGAGTGCGAGCCGTCTGCATCAGCCGGTTCGACCAGTCCACTTCCTCCATTTCCGCCAATCGCTGTTCCAGATTGTAGAGATTGACGGGGTGGATTCTGTGGTTCCCAGTCTGGCACTCCTCGAGCAACGCCTGCACATCCTCTTTCTCCAGACGTGCGACACGGGTCGCATGCGCTCGTGGAGGCAGAAGGGCCTTGCGAAGAATGGTCCGAATCGCTGTGAGCTTCGATGTGGTTGTTGTGGTCATGGTCATGTCTCCTTCGATAGTGGGTGTGATGGTGAATCGGTCAACGTTGGCGAATCGGTTCCACATAGAGGGCCTGCCAGGCAGTCACCACCGCTTCATGAGCTTCCTGCGACAACCGTGGCAGATCCCTTGGGCTATAACGGGCAAACGTCATCAAGGCCTCGCGCTCGAAGCGCCCAAGCCTTGTTGCCCGCGCGACAACTCTCCGGGCGAAGTCGAACTCCCAGGTCTCCGGAAGCGTCACCTGCCCCCGCGTTTGCTGTTCAATCTGCTCCACGAGCGTGCGGACCTTCACAAGCTTCCCATCGACGTCGCAAAGTACGTCACCCGCTACCGTGTGAACGCGATTAGGTTCGAACAGGGTCGCGAGGATGAAGTCGCGATGGGACCTGAAGTAGTCGTTCCATTTGTGATGGCTCTCCATGATGGCCTCCTGATGGTTGACAAGGATTGACAATCCGCCTGCGCTGCAGTACATCGTGAATTGATGAGAGCCTACCGAGTCGAAATCCCGCTCAGCGGGCCTCTCCACGATGAAGCTGAGGTCCTGCTGCAGGAGTCACAGAGCGGTGACACCGGAAGCGATGACCTCAAGCGACGCCTGCGCGACTGGTTCGATCGAGTGCTGCGCTATTGGAACTTCCAGCCGAAGCCGGTCTTGTGTCCCACATGTCAGACTCGACTCGACACGCTGTATCCAAAAGGTTCCCGAGAAGATTGTGATCTGTGGGAACTTGAGATGAACGGGAAGGGACCGACAATCATCTACACCTGTCTCTCATGTCGAGAGCGGGTGCCGATGCCGATTGGCGTCCTGACCTGAGACGACCTGCCGCAGTTTTCCCAACAGGCCATCTCCCAGAATCACCTCGTCATCGAGCGTACTGAGATACAACCGCACTTTCTCCGGTTCGCTCTGCGCACGTTCCATCAAATGTCGATAGGTCCGTCGCGCATGCCGGATGTCCCCGAGAAGAATTTCCCACGCCTGTTTTTCGTTCTTGCTCATGCCTGCCATAGGCGTACCTCCACAATAATGATGTGCTGAGCTCAGCATGGGGCCGGAGCCCAGGTTGAGTGATGCAATGTCTGTGATTGCTGTGAGGTGATTGGTGCTGATGCGGGTGAGAACAGATGGAAGCATGGTTTTGAGGAGCTGGAAGGTTGTGAGTGTCGCTGTCCTGCCGATGATCTGACTATCGCGCTGTCATGATGTCCTCCTTTCCTGCGGGCTGAAGCCGCTGCCTGTGCGATACGATCAAGGAAAACCGCATCCATGTGGAGACAGACGACGGTCGTCTCACTCACATGAGCCGGCGGTCAGATGAATGTTGGTGATGGAGTTGAACTGTGTGAAGAGTGAAACTGTTCCTGCGCAGGGCGCGCAATCGCTGCTGAAGGGACCGTGCGCTGTCCACGATGATCAGTCGTGAAACGACGGCGTCACGATGATGAGAAGAATTGAGAAAGGTTCTGCCGCGTGAAGTTCACCGGCAGATAGATGATTCGGCGAGTGCCTACTAAAAGAAGTAAAGTGGCTTTATCCTACGGCTCTGCGCGGCCAGTTGCAAGAGTTTGGCGAATGCATCGAGGAATTTTTTCTGGCGGCCACCATGCATAACTGAGACCAACCTCGCGTGACCGGAACTGAACGCTCTTAACTCCAATCGCACCTCACCCACCCGGTGCGAACACTCCGCGCACTGGCCTCGGCTGGTTTCACATCGTTCGTGTACCGACACAGCGGCTTCACGCGACAACGCCACGCGGCTCCACGTTGTTCTTGGTCTTTGCCCGTCCTCCCTTCGGCGCTCGTCCCGAGCGCAGATTCAATCACCCGATGCTCTGTGCGTTTATCTTCGGCCTCAAGGGAGATGTCATGCAGACTTCGGCAGGATGGACTGCCCCAGAAGTCCACCATGCGGACCACCACTCCCCGCTTGTCCGCATGATTGAATCCTTTCGCCAGGCCATCGCGGACGAGCTGCAGGTGCGGCAGCCCCTCGGCCATTCGGACAGCTTCACAATTTCGATTCGCAACGGCCGCCTCCAACACCGTGCCGGGCGGACCTCCTTTTTCCTCTTCGACTACCAGCCAATTCATGACCACATTATGGAGGACGCCCATCCTTCTCTCCTCGTGAACGACCAGCGGCATCCCTGCCGGGTCGTTGGATTCTCGATCGATGGCCTCGCACTGGCGGTAGATACCGAGCTGACCCCGGAGATTCCGCACGCTCATCTCGCCTTCGATTCCATCAAGCTCTTGCAAGCCCTGGACAAGCGTCTGGTCCAGATCCTGCGCCAGCCGGCCGACTTCAACACGGCGCTCGCGCTCAAAGCCTTTCAGCCCGATGCCGTCCCCAGACTCGTGGATTCCTCGGGAATTGCCGCACCCCCCTGCCTGAATACAGAACAAGCTGCAGCCTTCGCACGCGCGCTACAGGACGATCTCCTGTTCGTGCTCGGTCCCCCGGGAACCGGGAAAAGCGAATTGATCAGTGCCCTTGCCCAGGCTTTCCTGCATCTTGAGCAGCGGATCCTGATCTGCTCTCCGACGAACACCGCCATCGATCATATCCTCGACCTTGTGCTGGATAAGGTGCCGGATTGCCCCCCCGGGACAATCATTCGCGTAGGAACTCGAAGCCCTGACAGCTCCGAGCGAAGCCAACAGGTCAACCTCGAGGCTCTGACGGCGGAGCACACTATGGCCATCGAGGAGACACTTGAGCCCCTCCGCAACCAGCTCGCTGCGTTGGAAGCCGACCTGCCCGGGCTTGAAACCCTGCTCCAGAATACTCTGCAGATCAGCCTCTGCCAGCGCGCCGTCACCGAGATCCAGCAACGGCATGACCTGCTCGTCGCCCACGAGGAGCGGCTCCTCAGCGCGATTGCAAGGGTTCGAAGCGAGTTGGAAGAGGCCCATCACCGCCTGGCGTCCCTGCGGGCACTGCCCTTTGTGATCCGGCTACTGAAACGGCGACTGATCGCGCAGAGGGAACAATTCATTCTGGAAGAAACTCCCGAGCAAGCCAGGCGGTACGCGGCTCTCCGGATGCTCGAACAAGATCTGCGCCAATCACGGCGACTCATCCAGGACGCTCAGGAACGGGAGCGAGCAGCCAGAGCGCATCTCCCCCTTTCAGCGGACAACTTCACCCTTGATGAACTCGAACTGCTGGTCCGCGTCACGCAGAACACAATCCGCGAATTCCGGCAGACCGTCACTGATGGAGAGCGGCGCATTGCGGAGATCGAACGCACGATCATCAACCGAAGCCGGATCATTGCGACAACCTTGACCCGGACCTATGCCTCCAAATTGCTCAGTCCCGAACGGTTCGACGTCGTGATCCTGGATGAGGCGAGTATGGGCTTGCCGCCCGCCGTCTTTGCGGCCTCGTGTCTCGCGACCAAGAGGCTGATCATCGTCGGCGACTATCTCCAGTTGCCCCCGATCACAGCGGCCAAGACCGAGCACACCAAAGCGTGGCTCGCGAGGGATATTTATCAAATCGCGCAGATCACGTCCGGACAGGATCAGCGGGTGGTGTCGCTCGCCACCCAGTACCGGATGCATCCGGATATCGCGCGGGTTGCCGCGCGCCTGTATGCCCGCGCCGGCCTCGCCTATCACTCGGCCGCCCACATGGGGGCAGCACGTCGGCCCTTGACAGACTATGCGCCCGCTCCCGGTCAGCCCTTAATCGTCTTGGACACGGCCGCCGCCGATCCCGTGAGCAAACGAGACCGCAGAGGGTCGCCCTATAACCTGTACCACGCCATGCTCGCTGTGCGGCTTGCCATGCAAACCGTATCGACCCCGCGTGAGGCGCCCTCCGTCAGCATCATCGCGCCCTATCGCGCTCAGGTCCATCTGATCGAACGATTGCTCCACCTGGAAGGGCTGGCAGACTTGGTCCAGGCCGGAACGGTCCACCGCTTCCAAGGACGCCAGAGCGATGTCGTCTTCTTCGACACGGTCACGACGGCCAACATCGCCCGGACCATGCTCGGGTGGGGACACGAAGATGCGGCGCCGCACAAGCTCATCAACGTCGCGATCACGCGCGCGAAAGGAAAGCTCATCCTCATCGGCCACGCCGGGGCACTCGAAGAACTGCAACGGAGTCCCGAACCGTTGCTCTGGGACTTTCTACAACTGGCCCGGGAATACGGCGTCATTGTGCCCGCGACATCGCTGCTCGCGGCGGTCCCGGATATCCATTTGGATTCCACTGAGCAAACCGACCAGCTGCTGACTGAAGCGTTCGGGCGGTCGCAAACGGGAAGCCAGAATCTCCGCCTGGTCGAGGCTACGTCTCGGGCCCTTCAAGTCTCCTAGCTGCCACAGACGGTCGCGAAGCCGAGTGCCGCTCAGGGCCGCAGGGCGGCCAGGCCGGTCTGCTGATCACCTCTACAGGCAGAAGCAAGTATCCAGAGAAGGAGGCGATCAGCATGGTCCTCTCCATCATGGTCTCCGGCCACAGACCCGGCAAGTTAGGCGGCTACACCGTCAATCCCATCGCCAGCCGCATCCGTCGAGAGCTCCATGACATCATGGCCAAGACGCGGCGGCGATTTGGCTGCTGCGTGGGCATCACGGGTATGGCCCAAGGTGTCGACCAGTGGTTCGCGGAAGTCTGCCGTGACCTCTCTATCCCCTACATCGCCTACATACCGTTCCCCGGACAGGAACGGTTGTGGCCTCCGGATGCTCAACAGCATTACCGCCACTTGGTAGCCGATGCTGTCGAAGTCCGCGTCGGTCCGTCCGCGAGCACAAAGCCCGACATTATCGCCGCGCTTCAGCGGAGGAATTCCGAGATGGTGAGCGGATGTCATGCGGCAATCGCGGTATGGGATGGATCCTCCGGTGGTACCGCCGATGCTGTGAGAAAACTAACGGACCTGGGCCGGCCACTCCTTCGGCTGGACCCGCGCCAGCCTTTCGATCCCGCAACCGTTGATCACTGGCTCGATACATTGTCGGAATTCGCTTCATCTGCCAGGAGGCATCTTCCATGACTCTTGATCATCCGCCTCTTACCCACGACGAACGGAAAGCGGCGGAAGCTGCTTTTCATGGACGACCGATCAATCCCATGTGGTCGCAGAAAGCTCAGCACATCTATGACGGCATCCGTGCCGCGCAAGCCAACCGCCCTACCAACAGCGGGGCTGCGGATGTTGTGCCTCCAGTTCGAACCACCATCGCCAGTCTGTCGTCTTATCTGCAGTACTCCGATTCGGCCCCCTTCGCTCCTCGGATCGCACAAGTTTGGATCCTCGAATACCAGGACACGAGGGAGCGTCGCCTGGAAGTGTGTCCAGGTGCTACGTCGATCGAGCACCTCCTGAAAGTCTTTCGGCGAAGAGCTCTCGGCCGACCGTTCACGATCCAGATGGTTGATGTCGCCAGCATGCCACTCCCTGCGGACGGCTTATCGTCCTACAGTCACGACGCGCGCCGCATCAACCAGGACGGATTCCTGGCATGAGCACGACCGATGCACCACCTTGTTCACGCTTCTTTAACCGGTGGATCTCGATCTGGCCCGCTGCGCGGGCATTGTCTCCGGCCAGGCGTCTCTGATAAACGAACAGCGAGGAGGACACCATGACGCTCCAGGAATTGGCAGATGCCATGACCAGCGGACTGCAGGAGCAAGGGATCATCGCTATGTCGGGCCCGTCGATGAACAACCAATACGCTGCCAAACTGCTTGTCCAGATGCAGGACGGACCCAGTCTCGGTGCTCTCAAGCTTTATGTCGGCAAACGCGGCCCCACCCTGGTCCCTGATGAATTGCACTCCTGTCCACCGGACGTACGATCACGCATCTTGGAAGTCTGGGAGCGCATCTCAGGCCGGCTCTCTACTTCTCCGGGTGGTCGCGACTCCTTCGCGATCGATCCGTCGGTGATCCAGGTTTGGGTGGACGGAGCCTGTCTCCAGGCACCGCTCGGGTACCGGTTCGGGTGGTCGTTCGTCATCCAGCAAGGTGATCGGGAATTGCACCGGGACTCCGGTAGCCTTCTGCAGAGCGGCGCCTTCGAACATCGCAATGTCGGAGCGGAACTCGAGGCCGCCACTCGCGCACTGACCTGGTGTGTTCTCAACGGGTACAAGCAAGTCACGGTGTACCACGATTACAAGGGCATTGCCGCCTGGCCAACCGGCGCTTGGCGGGCCAATACCCCTTCAACCCGCGAGTACGCCCGGTTCATCAAAGCTCTACCGATCGAGATCACCTGGCAGAAGGTTCCCGCGCACGAGGGGATTGCGATGAATGAACTGGTTGATCAGCTCGCCAACCGCGCAGCAGCCGAGAGTCCTGCTCTTCCTATTCCCGCAAGCTCGACTCCTGATCCCGTCATGTGAAACGCGCCCTTCCACGCACCTCTTTTTTCCCCCGTCCAACTCCCTGAACGGACATCGGGCCCGCTACGCGGGCAGCATGTACGAACTTGTGACAGAGGCCTGAGCCCACCTCACCAATCAGACCACATTGCATGTCGACTTCGGTGAACGGCCGAGGCCCAGGCTTGTCGTTCTCTATTGCTCTGCCATACCCACAGGGTCTTTGTTCACCCATGAAAAGGAGTGTTGTGATGAGCACTGCTACCGCTGATTCCGGAACGGACCGGAAACTATTCAAAGATACGAACAAGCTTGAGATGACCGGAAGGCTTGCGAGGAACCCGGAGATCCGCTACCGAGCCAATAGCCAGGCTGTGACCACATTCGACCTCTGCAGCACTGAGGAGTATCCGGTGCAAGGGGAAGTGCGAAAGCGGGAATGCTGGGTCACGGTCGTCATGTATGGCCCCGACGGCGAGAAGTTCGCCGGTGAAGGCCAAAAAGGCGATTGGATCGGCATCATCGGCAAGCTCCAACAGCGTCGCTGGGAAACCGAGGATGGCCAGAAGCGCGCGAAGCATGAGATCGTCGCGTTCTCCGCCGAGGTCAAGCGCAAGGCTCGCACGAGCACCCCGAGCTGATCCCGCACCAAGCGGGCGGGCGGCTTCACACCCTGGAACCGCCCGTCGCTTCTTCGAGAGCGCTTGTGTCGCTCTCCACCCTGGGCCATGGGGACTAACATGGCCTCCCTCTCGGAACCCATTTCTTCAGAGGTTCACAATGAATGTCTTCGACTTCGCCTTCGTCGCTATCCTGCAATTCATGGCTGCATCGGTTACCCTGGGTACCGTCCTTGGCTCGATCGCGATCTACTCCTGCCTGGGCCAGGACAGACGAACGACTCGTCCTACGCTCTTCATCCACATTCCGCCGCACTATCCGCTCGGCCGCTGCCGGTAGAGACTGGTCAGACTCGCTTCGCTCGTAGGCCACACCTCCTGGGTGATGCAGGGAGGTGCGCCATGACTGTGCTGACCCGCGGACAAATCAGGCCGGGCGTGACCGGCATCGATACGACCGTGAAGTCTGCAAGCGGACTTTGGCGCTACTTTGCTCCCAGGTGGCCCATGGTGATGGGCTGGAAACGTGGAGAACTCACCTGGGAGCAGTACATTGCGCAGTACGGTACGATCCTCGCGCGTGTTCCGGCTGTTGTCTGGAACACCCTGGCCGCGCAACCTGAAGCCCGGTTGCTCTGTTATTGTCGTGACGGCGTACCCTGTCACACGCACCTCATTATCGAGTATGCGGTCGGCATCTGGCCGGACCGCTTTCGCGACGGACGCACGTGAATCGTTTCTCGTGTTCCGCCTCCCCTTGAGGTAGATGTTCCCGCCTCCGAGTTGGAGGCCGCCGCAGACGGCGGCAGGAACTCACCGTGATGACTCTCGTCCAACCCAGGAGGAAAAGATGCGGTTCCAGATGCAGATCTCAAACCACATTCTGAGCAAGCTGAATGGGAAGGCTCATCAAGAGGTCGACTCGTTCGCTCGACGGCATTTCCGGATCAAAGAAGTGCGCGCGAGAAAGGAAGCACAAGACAGAGTCCACACCTTCAACACCATCCGTGCGGCACTGAGTCGCTAGTGCCTCTGTCTCGTGGCGCAGCCTGACACACCGCCTGTAGAATAGCTGCCTCACCTTGGCGTACCCACCCGGATTGAGTGGTCTATCCTGCCCCAGTGTCGCGGCTTCGCGCCCACGATGCGGGCGCTCGCCGCTCCGCACCAGGGCCGTATCGAACACCTCGCACCTGAGGAAAAGGCCGGTGCTTCGCGCCGGCAGGCTACATAATTCGGTGGTGCTCCATTCGATTTCCCGGATGTGGCTCCCCGAACCCATCTGCCCTCCCTCATGGAGCCCACTCCTCTCGCCCAGTCTCCGCCTCGTGGCCAAGATTCACGACTTGTTCTTTCCCGTCAACGACACGGACTTCGATTCGCCCCCGATGTTTTCTCATCCGATACCTGGCCTTGACCTTTCGTGCAAGGTTGATGAGGAACGGTTTCATTCGCGGATCAATCTTATGGTACGCGATGAGATAGTCTGCAATCCGGGTAGGCATCGTGCGGTAATTCTTTCGCAGCCACATTTCTATTTGCTTTTCAGTTTTGATCCAGCGCTCGCTCGTCATCCCGTACTTACACGCACGCTGATACATGAACGGCACTGCCTCGGGACAATCCGCCTCTGCTCGGACAAACAAGGCATCCACTTCCTCGCAGTACATCCGAATCCTGATTCGTTTGCCTGTGTCGCTTGGGCTTTCAGGGGCAGGTTGGAGCGCGTCCGGCACCTGAGTCCCATCAATAGGCCCTACCAGCAAAGCGCCGTCAGAAACAGGAGATGACTTCACTTCACTGGACCCGTTCCCCATCTTGATTTACTTTCCCTCCGTCGCTTCGTGAGTTCGGACAATATATTCATATATGTTATGTACGAACGTCTTGAGCACAATCCCGTCAGCAACCTCGTCCAGGAAACGCGAACATCTCGGTACCCCGTACAGCCTCATGATGAGGAGGTTCACTCTGAAGGGAACCATCGCAGTATCCCTCACTTTCGTGGCAATTCGGATGTAGAGGTATTACTGCTTCGAGACCGGCCCTCCAAAACCCCTTGATCTCGTGGAGCCCAGAACTTCTTCAGCCAGTCGGACTCAACAGGCTGATCCGGGTATTGAGGCAACCTCGATAGGGGAAGGCCCACATATATATATGGATAGAGCGACCTTCCTCAGACATTCAGCGTTACATTGTCTTTATTATCTAACCTATTGACGCTATTTATATTTCATACTTTATACGTTGTTCGCGCTTTGCTTTTCCCCCTTTCGCTCGGTGACTTTGATGGTCTCCTGGAATCCTGGGGAGACTCTCTGGCGTCTGGTCAGTAATACGACAGGCGAGAAGCCAGATTATCCGTTACTCCGAACCAGTCGAACGAAAGGAGCGCTATATGGCGACTCGAGCAAGGGCGGGCGCGAAGGCAGGAATGACGTTAGGCGTTAGACATTCACCGAACCGATCGAACGGAGAGGTGCCGTTCATCGGTCTTGACGTGGGCTACGGGTACACGAAGATTGTCTTCGAAGATGGGCAGCGCATCATCTATCCCTCACTGGTGGCACCGGTTGCCGTCACCTCGATCGACCTGGGTCTCTCGCTCTCAAAGAGCGCCGTTCAGGTCGAGGGAGCCGATTATGTCGTTGGCGAGGAAGCAGTCCAGGCCGGGTGGCGGTTCCGCGAACAATATGACGGGTGGTGGACCTCTCCCACCTTTAAAGCGCTCGTGGCATTTGCCGCACGCCATGTGCCGGAAGGCGCTCACGTGTTCACGGGCCTTCCGCTCCATGTGTATGCGTCTGCAGCGGCCCAGACTCAGGTGGCAGAGGTAGTCCGGAAGGGACTTCGCACGAACCAGGTTACGGTCTTCCCTCAGGGGGTAGGGGCGTTCTTCGCTGCGATCGCTGCACATCCCGGTTCTGAGGAAGGCCGAAACGCCTTCGTCGATATCGGCATGCGCACGACCGAGTTCGTCGGCATGTCCAATCGCCAATTTCTGAGCGACCTCTCATGCGGCAAGGTCCTGGGCGTCACAGAACTCTTCGCCCGCGTTGCCGAGAGCTTGACTCACCAACATGAAAGAACAATCGATCCCTACGAAGTCGATCTCGCGATTCAAGGTCTTCGCCCGATAAAGGTCCAAGGGGACAATCTCGCCCAAAAGGTGATCGATGAGACTATCGAACCTCTTCTCAAACCCTTCGCCGAACGCATCCTCAGCGAAATGAGCAGACTCTGGGGACCAGGCGCTCCGTCCTTTGACCGCGTCATTTTCTGCGGCGGAGGTGCATTGATCCTCAAGCCTTATCTCTCAGGATTCCGAGGGAGAGTGGAATTTCTCAGAGACTCGCAATACGCGAACGCCTGCGGCTATCTGCACTTCGGCCGGTGGGTCTATCAACGAACGATCACAAGCAATGCAGTCCATCATTCACAGTCCGAGCAGGATCGCCAGGGAGAATCAATTCAAGATGAAGATATGCTTCGTGTGGGAGGGACCCTATGAGGAATGAGCCGGGCAAGGGGCATCGCATCTACCGGCTCTATTTCAACGAAGAGGATCCGTCCGACGTTGCGCTCCGGCGGTGGATCTGGTCACTGCCGGCTCGCAAACGGGGTCATATCGTCAAAAGCATCTTAAGAAAACAGCTCGCAGACTGGGGGAGACTGAAGGGCCGGCGGGCAGCTCAGAAGGCCCGACAGACCCAGCAGCCGGTTTTGCCGCCCACCCCGCGAGCACCAGAAGCGCAGAAACCAATCGCCGCCAGTAACGAGATTCAATCCATGATCAATCGAGCATTCATCTCGAAGGTCTCCATCCCATGAGAATGGTGTTTTCATTGGGCCCAGCGCAAGGCCAAGGCAGGTGATTACACTTTTGAGGTCCATCTCTCAGAGTCTGCATGAACACACAAGCCGACTGGTCTGCTTATTTCATCCTGGTTAAGCTGCGGTCCACCTCCCACATCACCACTGCAGTCTGAAACACGACCCTTTGTGCATCTTCCCAGGTAAGAGGCTCTCCTTCTTTCGTTGCCCCGTGTGTTTGCCGCTGGATCAGATCACTCAGTGCTCCCCAGTACTGCAGGAGCGCCTCAAGAAATTCCTTCACCCGCCTACCGAGGTTAGTCTCATATTGTTTGAGTACGGACCGCACTCGATCAACGGTTTTCGCCTTGTCAGAACTGGCACCTTGAGGCTTATGTTTCTCCACTAAGACATCAGCAAATTCTTGAATCGTTTCTCGGCAAAGATGTCCGATGGTGGTCAATTGACTTGCTGAATCCTCACCCCAGAGAGCGGCTTCGGCCTGGGCCCATTTTCGATAGGCCGATTCGTATTGTTCCTTGAACGCGTCGGAGCCAATGTACCTACGCACGTCGTCGGAAACGCGCATGGATGGCTCTCCGACCTGCTCTCGGAACCACTGCACATAGTTGAACCCACGAGGGGTGATGTTAAAGTTGAGCCCGCCTCGTGAACTTTCGCCCGTGCGTAACATTCGCGCATCAGCCAATGACTCGATGTCGCCGATGGTAGTTGTTAGACCACCAGGCAATCCCTCGTGAATAACAGTTGGGGGATTGTTCATTGTCTCCGAGACGACAAACTTGTGCCTGCGCTCCTTGGGGACAGAATGTTCCGCTCTCACCAATTCGACGAGCAATTCCTTCTGGTCATCAAGAAGCTCGACAGCTTGGAACTCAGCAGCCTGGGCGCTCGAGGATTCACGGGCCTTCACCGATGCGAGTTTCTCAAGAGTTTCTATCGCGGCAGTAAGTGAATCCATTGCTATTGGAAATGCCCTCATCACATCGGCTAGACGCTCCTGTTCGATTTCATCTTCGTCGTCAGAAGTGATGGCATGTGTTTGCCAGTTCCAAAAGGCTCCAGCGTAATACCCATAGGATTGTTCGCCTAAAGCTTGTTGGAGGATGTGAGTGGTCTGATTTCGCCAGGCGTCGATAGAGGCTTCGTCAAATCTCCGCTTCTGAACCAGTTCCATTCCTTTCACCTTCTGCCCTTTAAGAAGTTCTATGGCTACTGCAGGTGAAAGTTCGGGTCCTCCTGTTGCACTTTGGGGAGTTCCTTGTGCCATCCGCGTTTCCTCAGCTAATGGATATCGCCAAGGCTATGACTTACTCAGAAGAGAGTCAAGATGTGTAGGCATGAATCGGCCTCCTAACAATGCACAGGGAGGTTTTGGCACCATGACATACTTACTCAGTATCCGTCGTAGAGCATGTTGCGGCGATGCTCGAGCTCGGCCTGCTTCGAGCCGCGCACGAAGAAGATACGGGGGATGATGAGGGAGACAGCGGTACTGAACACAACGAACCAACTCGACAGAAGTAGCACTTGGCGGACATTCAGGATCCACGTTTGCACTTCCAGGGCAGTAGCCTGATCCATAAGGACCCGCCACGCTGGCCACAACTGTTCGGACTTGGCATGCACCCAATCCTGCGTGAGTAACCCGTGTAATCCATGGAAGAGAAGAAACACTAAGATCACCTTCAGGATATTGAAGGCGACCATTGCGCTGTAGATGCTGTCGATGGCTTGCCGGCAGGCCTTCCCATAGTAGCAGTTTCCCAGATTCACCCCGATCATCACGTTGTAGCCTAGACCGTAGGCCATCGCGATCAACACCGAGAAGAGTTGATCGAACCAGTTCGGGTGAAGCGTTCCAAAGATCGGCACGAGGTTTGACAAGACCCCCATGCTCACAGGCACGAATAAGGCGCTGATTAAACCATCCGCTAGTGCCCCTTTCACGCCCACTTCAAAATACGCGATCCGCCGGTCCAGCAGAAGGTAGTTCTCAGGAATCTCCCGCCCCGTCTTGACGACCGTCGCAAGGATCTGAATCTCGGAGATTGCCTCGATGAGGCTCCGGGGCTTGGCCCTAGCCATACTCTCTGCGAACAATGGGCCCGGACGTCCCCCTTTCTCCATAGCTCACCCCCCGCCCAAGAATCGGGTGACCGAAGTCACATACGCGAGCAGGATCGTCAGCGCATAGAAGAAGATGCCGATTGCCAGCCGTTGTTTGTAGGCTCCGTACCAGAACGCGAATCCGAGACAGGTCACCGCCAGCACCCGCGCCACCACACCCTGGAACAAGGTCGTAAAGACCCAGTTCCACCAGGCCAGATATTCTTCCAGCGTCATGTAGGAGAGCGGGTTCAGATAATCAATGAGATTCTCCATGGCCGGCGTGTGCACCTACGAGATCGCCCGCAGTTCGACAACGATTTGGAGGATCCCGGACTTGCGGGCCTCAAGGTCCGATGCCGGCACATTGAAGACTTCGAGTTTGATCGGGACGAAATAATTACGAGGGGGGAGCGTATTTCTCCGTCTCGGATTGTTCATGATGATCTGATAGCTCCGCCCATAGAATCCCTCCCCGATCGGCACCGCGAGGACGTCAGCGCGCCGTACTTCATCGACGATGCGGCGCAAGGCCTTCTCTCGATCGGAAAGCCGGATCAACGACAGATCGACCACCTTGCGCTCCGCGGATAGGCGCCGCGCCGCGTCGAGGAGCAGGTCGGGATGCACATAGACCGTATCCTTCATGGAAATAGCGGACCACCTCCCGCCCCGGTGGAGCTGGTTGATCTTCGGCTCCATCAGTTCTAGCAGGCGGGGAACCGAGAACCAGCTTTCCCACGGCTGCACTTTCAACTCCTTGGAGAAAGCTGCAACCTCCAATTCCCGCGCCCGTCCATCGGCTTGCCGCAACAGAGCGTCGAACTGGTCTTTGCTCGCACGATGATGACCTCGGATCGCATCCAACGACTCCTTCAGCCACGGATTGTCATAGCCTGCAAAGAGTTCCTGCACCTTCATCGCGCTCACGGCGGGATGGTCACCCATCGTGTAGATGCCGCTTGCGCGGAACACCGGAATCTTTCCCAGATCATGGCCCAGGGCGGCCACCAGCATCTTCGGGACCAGCGGCTCATAATCGCGATAGGTTTCCTTCAGGTTATTGATCGCCAGCAGCGTGACGCGATGGGTGTGCTCCTTCAGCGTCACTTTTGCCAACGTGTCCTGGATACTGTACAGATCGCTGTGTTCCTCATCCTTCTCCGGCGCTGTGATAACCACTGACGGACAGTGCCCGTACCGCTCCAGTACCTTCACCATTTCCATGAGAGGCACCCACACACGCTGTGCCTCAAGAATGGCCTGATGCGGTGCCAGCACATCCCGCACCAGGGCGGAGGAGTGAAGGACTTCCGGTCGGAGAGGCTGGCTCACAGGTCGGGATTGATCCGGAGGCGTGTCGGAAGAGGCGCCCTCCTTCGATTCAGGAGTCTCACCAGGCTGAGCCGCGTCCGATGCGGCCTCCATCGCGCGATCGTTCGCCTGCTCCTCCTCCGGCGGGACCTCAAGCCTCATGAAATCAACGTTCAAAGGTAGCCACAGGTCCTTGGCCAGTTCGGACAAATCGATTTCAATCGGGTCGGGCGGATGAGGATGTGGCGCTGCCAAGCTGACTGATTCTTTCCATCCCAACCCGGTTACCACCGCACTCAGCCATCGGTTGACCATCGGCTAGGCCCATTGGTCAGGCAACGGAACAGGTTCAATCGCCGGCCGCGTCACACGGACGGGAATCGCTCGCCCGAACAGGGCTACGTCCACCACCCCCTGTTCTCCATCCCACTCTCGTAAGAACCCGATCACTGGCGTACTCGCCCATTGAGCAATTCGCACGAGATCTCCCGAAGCGAACGTTCGTTCATGAGAATCAGGAGGCGCGGCCAACGCCTCCACATCACACAGTTCCTCGATCGGCATCACTCTCCTGACACCAGGAAACCTCGCCACCGCCTGAACCATTGTCTGATCCAACTCGCAGACCACATAGCCCTTGACCAGCTCAGCCATCCGTGCCGTTCCAAGTTGCTGCAGGTATCGCATCACCCTATTCTCATGGCCAGGAACCGCCTCGATCCCGACGACCTTCCCTTCCGCGTCTTCCACTGACCAGCCTCCGCAGCCCCCAGCCACTGTTCAACAATTCAAGTTCTCGTGCGGCTGTCTATGGACTGTTTCCCTAGGACCCGCTGGCATTGGCCAGCGTCCCGGACACTGGTGCGGCCATGCACTCGAGCTGGTCACACCCGTCCGGCAAGTGCCGGAGCAAGACCGGCCTCTGATCGCAGGTCATCGGCGCGTCTTCCTGATCTGTTCCAGATGAACAAGCGCACGATAGATTTTCCACACGTACTGAGTCAGCCGCTTCGAACCGTTGTATCGTCCGATCGCGACCCAGTTGTTTCCAAACAGATCGAGCTTCTGCCGCAGCACAAACGCCGCCCACTGCAAATTGACACAGGGATCCAGAAGATAGACGGGATGCACGCGATACTGTTCCATATTGCGACTGTTGACTTGCCCCAGTCCTACATCGAAATTGGCGCCCTGGCGCCATAAGCGACTGACTAGCTCCGCTGCTTGTGTATAGGACAGCTTGCCGCGAGACTGGCCCTCGCCTTGGTGATTGACCCCGACCGCAAGGGGATTTCCTTCGCTCTCCACATGCACGATCGCTTCGAGAAGAACAGGCGAGACTTGGTATCGATGCGCGGCCTGCTGAATGCAGCGATGGTTCAGGTACCAGTAGGTCTCGCGGCCGGAGCGCGCCTCGCTGGCTGCCTCAGCTTGTATTGGAACCAGCGCAATGACCAGGAGCGCGCCAACCAGAACTATGTGCACCATGCCGTTCTAGCCTCTGCACTAGCACTTTCCGCTGTAGGCGCAGATCTTCGCATTCATGTCTGAGGCCACAGCCGCTGGATCGATATTCGCGTTGACGTGCACGTACCACTCGGTGAAATCCATGGTGGCGAAATTCAACGAGGAGAATTGTGTGATGCTGAACCCGCTGCAGTCGGGCGCGTCGGCGGAACCCCAGGGCCAACCGAGTTGCGCGCGGCCTTGTTCCTGGACGATGCGGGCCAATTCCGACTTGAAATCACAGTACACCTGCTCCTTCCTGGTACAGACCTTCGCGAATCCAAAACTGACCCACTCCACACAGCGAGTCCCCACGTAGTGCGCCTTGTACAGCTGCCGGTCCTTCGCCAACTGGACTTCCTCGTCCGAGCAGCTGCCCAGTAATCTCGTCGGATCGCTGGCATCGCAGCAGTCGATGATCGGCCGAATGATCGGGTTGTAATCACAGGCCATCCGTGTTCCGTTGAACACGCGAAGGTTGGTGGTATCCCAATCGTTCTCGACATCTTTGACCAACTGCAGATAGGTGGCAGAGAGGGCGAGATACTGGTTGGGAGGGGTTGACGTATCGACGCAGAATGGAACGTAGCTACCTGGAACGCCGCATTGGTTGCACTGCGCCATCGTCACCGTCCGACTGCAGGTAGGAGTGGACGTGCAAGAAAAGGTGTTCTCATAGACCTGGCACCGACCGAAACTGTCAGGAACGCAAGTGGAGCTGATCTGGCTGCAACCCTTCTCCAGGAGAGGCTGACAGGTGTCTGGAGAAGACGAGGTGGTCATCCACTGTTCCTGCTCCCTCCAGCAGGGAACGTCTGCGATCGTGAAGACCGTTCCGTCTGAACTGGTGATCTGACGAGCAGCGGAGTCCAGGCAACGGGAAGACTCAAAGACCCAGGCCGACCTCAAGGGTGCACAACTGTCATTGATGACGTCTGTTCGAACCTGTACGTCATGGGCCAGTGTCATCTGTATGCCACCGGATTGCGCTCCGCCTGCAGGGCAGAGGGCGAGTAGAGCAGACTGTCCAGGACCAAGCGTCGTAGATCCAAAGCCCGTGCAGCCTCCGTTCTGCCAGCCGCTG
>WBZO01001397.1_pt1 | contig 37992 bp, 29 predicted proteins | sample 5204261 | NCBI WGS metagenome assembly WBZO01 (sample SAMN12412400, study PRJNA552823) | activated sludge metagenome | isolation source: activated sludge from anammox sidestream of wastewater treatment plant... | place: USA: North Carolina | collected 2017-09
CTCCGTTGGGATTCACGACGCGCACGCTGTAGACGCCCGGCGGTAACCCCGGCGGCACAGTGGCCCGCAGCACGTTGACGCTGACGAACCGTGTCTCCAGTCCGCCGAAGTTGTTGATCAGTACGACCGAGCCATCGACGAAGCCGCTGCCGGTGACGACGATCTCGACTGTGGCGTCGTTGATCAGCGTGCCTGGCTGTACAGCATTGATGGTCGGAGTTTCCGATTGCGCCTGAACAGAGGATGCCAGACTAATCAGCAAAGTGGCCAACATGACCAGCCAAACCGATAACAAGAGCGCTCCATTTCTGCGAGTTAGCGTTTTGTTCATAATGACTCTCGAGCAAATAGTGGCCGGAGCGCTATAGCCCCGTCACTGTGTGGTATTCCTCCGCGCTGACGATGCGGCCGTCGAGCAAATAAAGCTGATGTGTGGTGTAGGCGGTCATGCGAGGGTCGTGGGTAACGACGAGCACGGTGATGCCGTCGCGGTGTAGTTCTGATAGAAGCTCCATGATGCTCTGGCCGCTGGTCGTGTCCAGGTTGCCGGTCGGTTCGTCGGCCAGCACCAGACGCGGTTCGTTCACCAGCGCGCGAGCGATGGCCACACGCTGCTGCTGGCCGCCGGATAGCTCGGTTGGCCGGTGCGTCCGCCGGTCGGCCAGCCCCACCCGTTCCAGCAGGGCGAAAGCGCGTTCTTGTCGCTCGCGTCGGGGGACGCCCGCGAAGCGCATCGGGAAAGCGACGTTTTCCCAGGCGGTCAGGCTGGGGATTAGGTTGAACGACTGGAAGATGAAACCGATTACCTTGCGACGGTAGGCGGCCAGAGCGTTCTCATCGAGCTGCTCGATGGCTCGACCGGCGACCTTGATGTGGCCCGCCGTGGGCCGATCCAGCCCGCCGATGAGGTAGAGCAATGTGCTTTTGCCGGAGCCGGATGGCCCCATAATCGAATAGAAGGTGCCTTTCTCGACATGCAGATCGACGCCGGCCAGCGCGTGGACGACGGCTCCGCCCATGTCGAACGATTTCCGTAGCCCGCTGACGGTGATGAAAGCAGACTGTTCGTTGGTCGTCGTTGGCATGGCCGGTATGGCGTCGGGTTCCGCCGGCGCGGGGGCCGGGTGAAAGGTCGTGCTCATACGAGTCGCCTAAAAGAAGGGCCGAATGATGTTCAGGCCGCTGAACTGGGCCAGGAGCGCCCCCGGCAGGCTCCACAACGCGAGGACGAGCAGGATCGTGGCCAGGACGGCGGCCACGCTTTTCTTCCTTGACAACCGGCTACTTAGCCCGGCCCCGATGGCTAGCAGGATGATCTGCCAGATCAGATAGATATCGACATGGGCGAGTATTCCCGACAGCAGTGCGTGACCGAACCCCTCGCCGGCGGGCGCGAAACCGGACAAGCCGGGTGAGACGACCAGCTGGCGGGTGGCCAGCATGGCGGCGACTTGTACGGCCGAACGCAGCAGCGTGGGCAGGGCCGACCAGGCGGCGATATTTTGCGCGCCCTGACTGGACCCTCGTCCGCCCAGCATCGTCAAGATCAGGTGCAATGACCAGCCGATGAGGAACCATTGGACGAAGACACCCAGTGCCGCTCCGACCGCCGGCAACACATAGTTGAAAGTCGGATTGTTGGTTGCCGTAGCCGCCTGGATGAATTGAGCCTGCATCTCCGGCGAGTAGAACTCGAAGTCCGGCGGCAGGTTCAGCTCGCCGGCGGAGGCGGCCGCGGCCTTGATCGAACCCGCTACCACAGCCGCAATGACGGCGGCCAGTACGATCAGCAGCAGTGGCGTCCGCCAGGCGGGGCGATTAATCTTGACGATGCGGTCCATCGTCTTGCGCGGCCGGATGAGGACGGGCAGGACCAGATCGAAGCGCCAGGCTTTATTAGGTTCGGGAGTCGTTGGCAGTAGATCGTCTTCGGTAGCCATAAACGGATCGGTTCTCGTTAACGGGAAAATAGACAAACAAGAACTATAGCCCAACGGCCGGCGGCGTGCTATAGGCTCTCATGACCGAACTATATGACGTACTATGGCTTCGAGTAGGAGAACTCGCGTAGATAGGCCGTATTGTCGCCGCCAATTAACTCGGCGCGTTCCAGCGCCGGCCAGGTATAGAGAGCGACGGCCAGACGATATGTACCGGCGGGCAAGTCATTTGGAATTGACAAATGGTGGTAGGTGAGGAACTTATAACCCGCGCGCCATTGGATGCTGTCGAATCCCGGGCCGTCATGCTGAGCCACGACCACACCCTGCTCGTCCAGCAAGTAAACTCCAAAATGATAGAGGGTATCGGGTGGTCGATGCCTGACATGCCAACTCAGCGTCAACGCCATCTCTACGCCGGGCGTGAGTTCACCGTGTTCGACTCCGGCCAGATCCAGCCCTAGCTCCCATGCTGCCGACGGTGCGGGCGGCCTGCTCCCGTCATCCTCGGCCCATGCGTAGTAAGGCCAGACTTCGTCGTTCACCTGTATGGCGACATCCGGCAACCGGTTGGCTCGGGCGGCCAACGTGCCGGAAGCGACGCTGCCTGGTCGCGTGTCCAGGTAGTAGGCGTAAGGTGCAGGCAGTGGCAACGCCAGATCTCCGTCCGTTAACAGGACTCGCTGTGGATCAACAAACTCTTTCAGCAGGGCCAAATTGGAGTTCTCAACCTGATGGCCTCGGCCGACACCGACAAATCGCCAGCCGTCAGCTTGCGCCAGCAAATCGCGCGAAGTGTTGATTATCATCCGTGCCTGGCCTACCTGCATGTGGGGATTATCTCCAGAAGCACGCGCGTCCTGATGGCGTAGCGTGAAGTGAATCTGAAAAGCGGCCAGTAGCAAGAAGAGGACGGGTAGAACTAGCCCTGCAGCCAACCACGCCCGACGCATCCCGGATGTCGTAGCTCGTCCTGCCAGCTGGCCGGCTCCTCGCTGAGCCGTGTCCAGCGCGATGCCCAGGATCATGAAGTGTGCCGGCCATTGCCCGAGCAGGTAGTAGTTCTGCAGATAGACCGACGAGCGAAGATAGAATAGCAGAGGCATTAGAAACCAAAGCCACAGGACGACCAATGCTATACGTTCCGCTGTCCATCGGTTTTCTGGCTCTCCTGTACGCGAAGGTCTGATAGTCGACCCTTGCCACCCGCGCCAAATCACTAATCCCAGGGAGAAGGCGAAAAGGAGTGTAGCCAAGGCGTCAAACCGGACGACGCCTGCTACAGAGCGCGACAGCCCCTGGGAATGAATCAGATCGAGCGAGAGTAGAACCGCAGCGAGGCTCAGTGCAGATTCCTGACCAGACAGATCCCTCATGGCGTGAAAGTCAGCCCAGCCTGTGCCGATCTGGTAGACAAGATACGGCAAATAGAGGGCAGCGAAGATGGCCGCTCCAACTAGAACGTGAGGCCAGTGCACTCGCCGACGAAATAGCAGCAAGACCATCCCTATTGTGGCTAATTGAATGGCCGTGCCGGGATGAACCTGGGTCATGGCCGCCGCCGCCGCGAACGCAACGACAAGATAGACAGCCCGCGGCCGCCCGGCTAGGTAGAGCAGCAACCCTCCGAGGGTGAGCGCGGCGAAGGGCGGCACCATCGTCTGATTCCAGATGAGTTGGCTCCAGGTGACCGCCCAGGGTGCGACAGCGAAAGCCAACATGGCCCATAGCCCCGCACGCCGTCCAAATAGCCGTGCCGTGACGAAGCCGGTGACAGCCACGGCCAACAGCCCGCCCAGAAGTGTCAGCAAGGAAACGCTGAGGATGTCGGGCCATACCGCCAGCGCCGCGGCGTAGAGATACTCGATCATCGGCGGGTTGACGAAGCCGACTGACGATTTGTTGGCCGCCAACGGCATCGCTCCGCCGTTGACCCAACGCATGGCTGTATTGAGTGTGAAAGCCTGGTCACCCCATAGGCCGGTTGTCTCTAACCCGCGTAGCCGAAGGGCGAGGGCTATCAGCATAATCGCCAGAGCAATGAGCCAATAACGTTGTCTTATAATTGGGGCGAAAGTTGCCATAGTCGACATGGATGATTTAGCATCGTTTTGATTTTTGGGCAAGGCTCCATTTTACTCTGCTAACGTCATAATTTTTAACCCGATCTTGGGGAAATTATCTTCTCTGGCTATTGATATAGCCAGCCAGGCGAGGCAAGAAGGGGGCTAGTTCATAAGTTGGCCAGGCTCTCGCCCCGCCGGCGGTAAACAGGGCGTAGCCGATGACGTACGGGTCCTGCCGCGCTTCGTTGTCGACCCATTGCAGCTGGTTCAGATAGGCCGTTTGCCCGTCCGGCCCCCAGCCCTGCCGCACCCAGAACTCCTGGAAATCCTGCCAGCCCAGCCCGTCCGGCCCCGGCCGGTTGCCGATGATGCCGTCGATGCCCGCCTCGGAGATGACCAGCGGGATGACCAGCCCGGCCGGCTCCAGCACCTCGCGATAGAACCAGCGGTAGCGGAACATCAGCGGCCCGCGATCGGGATAGTCGGGATAACCGGGCAGCCCCTGGCCGTAGAGAAAGGTGATGTCGGGCGCGGCGTACTCGTGCAGCGACAGAATGCCGTCGTGGCGCTGGGCTTCCGCGATGGCCGGCACGAATAGCTCGAACTCGTCCAGTTCGGGCACGCCGGTGGAGAAGCCGCCCACGGCCGCGCGCAACCCGTGCTGGGCCAGTTGGCGCACGCGCTCGGCCTCGAAGCGAGCATACCAATCCATCCGGTCAAGATTGGGATCCGGTTCGTTCCAGCCCTCCCAGTAGTCAACGTAGGGATGATTGAGCATCTCCGGCAGTTGCCGGGCCACGAGCGCGGCGGCGGCCGCTTCCGGCTCGCCGTTGTAATCCTGGGGATCGATGGAAAAGCGGCCGATCGTGACCGTCTCCGGCGAGACGGCCTTCACCTCGGCCAAAAAGCCGAGATCGTCCACGCCTTTGACCACGACCGGATGCGCGGCGCGGACGAATTCGAGAATGGCCGGGCTGTTGGGCCGGGCCACGTGAATGCCCATCTTGCTGGGGCCGAGTTCGGGCCGGGGGGTGTAGTCGGGGATGTAGCTGACGTAGGGCGTGCCGGTGGGCACGGGCGTCGCCGGCTCGATGGTGGGTTCGCCGGTCGGTTCGGCCGTTGGCGGCGAGGTGGGCGACGGCGAAGGGCCGCCGGGCAGCATGGGGATGAACACCTCACCGGCCGGGACGCTGGGCGTAGCCTCGATCAGTTGCGCGGTCGCCGTTCCGGCCGGCGGCGCGGTCGCGCCGATGTCCAGACCGGCCTCTGACATATCGAGTTGGGGCGGCAGCGCGGATGGGACGGCGGGCAGGGAGCCGTCGCAGGCCGCCAGGCACAGAAGCAACAGAGGAATGAACAGAGCCGCGCGAGTCATGGTTGCTCAACCATACTCTGATCCGCCCCGGCTGGACAGTTCTCCTCAGCCGTCGCTTATCGATCTCAGGCTGCCGGATTATTTCACTTCGACGACGGTCAGGATGATGTGGTCGGCCGCCGGCAACCCGTCTGCGCCGAGGACCAGCAGCCGCTCGCCGGTGAGCGCGTCGTACAGACCGGCCTCGATCCGGTAGCTGCCGGGCGGCGCGACAGGGTCGATCGGGATGGCGTACGGGTCGACGATGACCTCGCCCGCGCGCCAGGTGGTCGTCGGCCGGGTGTTGGCCGCCGGTTCGTTGTCGGCCTGTCCCCACAGAAAGTTGTCGCTGCCGGCGTTGAACACGTCGCCCAGTAGGTGGGTGAAGACCTTGTAGCGCTGTGGGATGTCGCCGTCCGACGACCAGTAGAGCGTCAGCCCCACTGTCTCGCCCGGCCGGGCCGCCTCGGCGGCCAGATCGTAGCCCAGCAGCCGGATGCCCCCGGCGAATGGGGCCTGGACGTGGTTGGGGATGGTCACGTCGTCAAGGGTGAGGAACGCCGTCTGCCGCTGCCGCACGGTCAGCCGGCCGAACGGGGCTGGCCGGGCGTCCGCGCCGGTGACGAAGAAGCGGTAATCACCCGACGGAACTTCCGTCGGCACAATGAAGTCAACTTGTTGACGGATGGCGTTGCCCGCCCACACAAGATCCTGCGTTGCCCAGAGGGTTCCGTCGCCGCCGATGAGGCCGGTCTGCGCGGTCGCCTCGTCGCCGGGCGCGCGATAGAGGAACAAATGGATCACGTCGCCGCTCTTGAAGTCGTGGGCCTGTTGGGCGTAGCCGGTCAGCCGGCCGCCGCCGGCGAGAGCCACGTCCAGCGGGTTGGGTGGTCGGCTCTCCACGGGCACATCGGCCAAGGCCGCTCGCTCGTCTGTCCGCGCGTACAGCGTCAGGGCCATATCCTTGTAGGTGAACTCGCGCGTGGTCGCAGCCCGTCCGGCCAGCCAGGCGGGGATGAGACGCTGGGGGTCGCCGGCGGCGCTATAGGGCGTCGTCACTAGCCAGACGGCGTCGTACTCGTCCCAGATGGGGCGCAGGAACTCATCGGCCAGCTCCGGCGTGATCGCCCACAGATGGGGCACGCCTCGCCACGGCGCGGGATGATGATAGGCGAAGATGGGCCAGTCGGTGTCGGTGTAGAGGAGGACGGCGTCGTTTGGCTGTCGATAGGCGTCGATCGTGCTGACCAATGACGGGTAGTCGTCGATCAGCACCCGCCCGGGATAATACGGCCGCATCCCGACGTACGACACGCCCAACATGAACGCCCCCAAGGCGAGGGCGATGGCCCGGCCGGCGACCACACCATTCCGGCCGGGGAAGAGCCGCCCCAGCCGCTCGCCCAGCGCGACAATGCTCCACGCCAGGAGGATGCTGTAGAACGAGGTGAAGATGACCAGGTAGCGGGGATTGAAGGGCGGATTGTAGAAGTTCTGTTTGGGCAAGGAGATGACGTAGACGATAGCCGCCGGCAGCAGGAGCATGGCCAGCAGCAATGTCAGGTCGCGCGCGGGGCCAACCGCCTGATCTCGTCGCCGCCGCCATTCTCGTGCGGCTATCCCGACCAGAAAACCGGCGGCGAGGACGAAGATCGCCAGCGCGGGCAGCGTCAGCCGGTTGAACTGGGCCACGTCGACGGGAATGCCCACCGTCAGCACCGTCCAGTAGATGTGGAGGAAATCGAACAGGCCGATGGGCGTGGCCGAGGCCGTGCTCAGGAAGCCGCCTGACGCATAGCTCAACCACGGCAGGAAGAGCGCCACCGCCACCGCCTGCAGCCCGACCCAGCGCAAGAACTCCCGTCGCCGGTCGTCTGCGTGGGCCCACACCCACAGCCAGGCGACGTTGATCGCCGCCCAGACCGGCGCGAACAGGTAGAGCGTGTAGAGGCCGGCGCCTATGGCCGCTACGTAGAGCGCGGCGTCGATCGGGCGGCGGCGCTGCCACATTCGCCGCGCCGCCCAGACGGCCAGCACGGCCAGCAGCGACGCCAGGGCGTACATGCGTATCTCTTGCGACCAGGCGATGGCGAAGCGGGAGACGGCCAGGAAGAGCGCCGCCAGCGTCCCGGCCAATGTCGCTCCGCCGGGCGATAGCGTACCGCGAGCCATCCGGCGTCCGAGGGCGTAGGTCAGGGCGATAGTCAGCGTGCCCAGGAAAGCAGAGAGCAGCCGCAGGCCCGCCTCGCCGTCGCCGCTCAGCAGTCGCCACAGATGCAACAGTTCGAAATAGAGCGGGGGATGGACGTCGTGACCGGTTTGCCGCAGGATATCGGCCGCCGGGAAGCGAGCCGCCCAGACCGACCAGCCCTCATCCCACCAGACGCGCTGCTCGCCGATGCGATGAACGCGCAGGAAGAAGCCCAGCAGGACGACGCCTATGGCCGCCCCGTGACGGCTTAGCAGGGTGCGCAGATCGGGTCGTCGGTCGAGGCTCATCGGTCACTCATCGGCCGTCAGGATCGCAGAACGACGGCGTCGCCGCTCATCGCCGGCAGGTCGAACGTCACTGTTGCCGCGCCGCCGACGGAAACGGCGAGCGCGCGCGGTTCGTCGCTCATGTTCAGGGCCACGATCACCCCGTCATCGCCACCCTCGCGCGCATAGGCGTAAGTCCCGGCGGCCGGGTCGAGATGCAGCGTCCGGCGCCGGCCGCGCCACAGGGCCGGATGCTCGCGACGCAGGTGACCCAGTTGCCGGAAGTGCTCGACCAGGGCGGCGTCCTGCTCCGCGCCCCAGCGCATCGGCCGGCGACATTCGGCCATCCCCTGGCTGCCCTTGTCGTGGATGCCGCGCGTCTGCGACACGCCGGTCTCGGTGCCGTTGTAGACGATGGGCGCGCCGCCGAGCGTGAATTGCACCAGCGCAGCCAGCTTCAGCCGGCGGTCGTCGCCCCGCGCCCGGTAGAGGAAGCGATCCATGTCGTGATTATCCAGGAAGCTGGGGCGATTGAACACCGACTGCTCCGGGAAGTACGCTTCGTGCCGGTTGAGGAAGGCGTCGAAGGCGGCCAGGCCCATCGTGTCGTTGGCGAAAGTATCGCGCAGGGCCTGGCACAGCAGGAAGTCGAGCGTGCCGTCGAACAACCCCGCGTAGCGAAGTTGCTGGTCGGGCGGCTCGGTCACCTCGCCGAACATCCACGCGTCGGGTCGGGCGGCGCGGGTGGCGATCCGCATGTCGGTCCAGAAGTCGAACGTCGGCCCGTGGGCGTGGTCCAGTCGCAGGCCGTCGAAGCCGACATCAGCCAGCCAGAAGCCGATGCTGCGCGCCATGTAGTCGCGCACGGCGGGATGGTCGACATTGAGCTTGGGCAAGTCGGGCACGTCATAATAGGCGACGTATTTATCCGGCCAGCGCTCCCAGTAGTACCAGTCGTGGTAGGGGCTGTGGCGGTCGGCGCGGGCCGCCTGGAAGGTGGCGTGCTTGCTGCCCCAATGATTGCCGACGAAATCCAGCAGCAATCGGATACCCCGCGCATGACTCTCGCTAACCAGCACGCGCATGTCGTCGAGCGTCCCCAGGCGAGGGTTGACGCTGAAGTAGTCGGTGGCGTGGTAGCCGTGATGGGTCTCGTCGGGGAAGAATGGATTGAGCCACAGCGTGTTGAACCCCATCCCGGCGATGTAGTCGAGGTGATCGATGATGCCGCGCAGCGTGCCGCCGTAGATACCGGACAGGTTGGGCGCCGGGTTCCAGTCGCGCCCCACGCCCGGCGAGAAGCGATCGGGGAAGATCTGATAGATGATCGCCGGTAGCGCCCAGTCCGGCGGCCCGGCATCGCCTACGATGTAGGAATAGCCGGCGCCGTCGTCGGCCCAACGGGTCTCGCCGCTGTGGGCGTCGCGGGCGCGAATTTGGTAGCGTACCCGTGTGCCGGCCGGTCGGTCGGGCAATTCCGCCTGCCACACCTCGTAATAGCCCCACAGCAGGAGGCTCCACTCGGTTTTCACCCGTCGCAACGGGACGGCGGCCGCCTCAGGTTCCGACAGCAAGCAGACGACCTCGTCCACCGGCGTGTCCGGGCCGACGATGACGCTGACGACCGGTTGTTCCCCGGCGCGGGGCGATCCGGGCGATAGACGGCGACCGTGCCGGATGCCCCGCAGGGCCAGCCGGGCCTGCTCGCTGCGGTGTTCAACGACGGCCATGCGGCCGAATAAAGTTTCCTGGGTCATAGATAGTTCTCGTTGGTGAGAGACCTGGCAGGCCGGCCCACTCATCACCGTCGGAAAAGACAGATGGTGGGCCGGCCGGCCGGGTCTGATCGTGATGTTATGGCGCCGGCGTCAGGAAGCCGATCGTGGCGAAGTCCTGGGCTGTCAGGCTGCCTTGCGCCGCCGTGGAAGGCGTGAAGTTGCTTAGCCACGCCTCCTGCTGTCCAGCTTCGGGCCAGACGATATCGAGGACGCGCGTGTGGTTGGTACTGCCGCGCGGCGCGCCGCCGATACGCCACTGCTCGGCCGTGGGGCTGACGTCGCGGATGCGCAGCACGCCCGCGCTGGGATAGCCTTCCTGGCTCATCACCATGGCCGTGTAGCGCCACGATCCCGGGTCGTTGCCCAGGATCGACTTGGGCACGCGGATGGTGACCTTGCGCTGGCCGGCGTCGGTGATGACCTGGAAGTCGGCCGGCCCGGCGACCTCCTTGGGGCCGGCGTCGCCCGGCACAAAGATCTTTGGCTCCCAACCCTCAACCGTGATCGCGTACTCCCAGCCGTTGCCCTCGGCCGCGGCCAGGTTACGGCCGGGCAGAAACGCCTTGCCGCCCGTATCGGCCTCGTCCTGGTCGATGTAGATGTCAAACGTCTGCAATGACAGGCCGTTGGGGCTGTTCCAGGCGTTATCGACCGGGCCGAGCATGCTGAAGCGGAAGATGACGTTGTCGGCGTCTTCGCCCACCTGGAAGTTGGCAATGTCAAAGTTGCCTGGCTTGAAGACGATATCCTTGGGGTAGGTGTAGTCGCCGGGGCCGTGGTCGTCGCCCGTCGGATCGACTACGTCAAGCAGAACAGTCATGTTACCCAGATCGGGCACGATCAGGCGGGCCGGGCCGGTCGACGGGATCCGATCGATAACGACGGTCTCTTTGCTAATGATTTCGCTGAACAGGGCGCGCAGGAGCAGGCTCGCGCCGGCGTCGGCGTTGCCGAGCCAGACCAGTGGGATGGCCATCTCGATTTGGCCGTCCTCGCCTGCGGCCATGCCCGCCGAGACCTCCTCAGGGAAGTCGAGGGCCACGCGGCCGCCCGTGGCCGGCACGGTGGCCACGGCTGTCCAACCATCGTCTGCGGCGATGTAGCCGCTGGCGTTGCCCAGCACGCCGCCGCTGAACTTCAGTTCCAGCAGCCGATTGCCGGCGAAACCGAGCAGGTCGCCGGTGCGCGTGAAAGCGTTCAGCGGGCCGCCGGCCGGCGTGCCGAGGTAGAGGCTGAGCAGACCCTGCCCCGCCGGTAGCGTATAGTCCGGATCGAGCGTGACCTTCAGGTACAGATTTCGGGCATCGAAGCCGTAGGCCAGTTCCTTGAACGGCGATGCGCCGGCGACCATGACCCCGCCCGTGGCTGTGTATAGTCCGGCGGCGTCCCACTCGCCAGGGGCGACCACGCCATCGACGATGGGCGTCATCAGGCCGGCGCTGGGTCGGGCCACGGCAGCCGGTGTTTCCGGAATCAGCGGCACTTCCAGCACCAGCGGCGGTTCCTCGCCCAAGGCTGTGTAGACTCGTTTTAGCGTATTGCGGAACTGCTGGTCGAACGCCTGATCATCGCCGGAGTCGTTGTCCGCGCCGTAGAACCAGAACCAGTCGGAGCCTTCGGCGATGAACATCTGCGTCAGGGCCTCTTCTACTTGTTCGGGCGTGGCGGCATCCCGGTTGCGGCCATTGATGTAGGTTTGCAGGTGGAAGCGAGTGTCGCGCAGCAGGTCCCAGGCACGATTCTCTTCTTCCTCACCGATCCAGATGGACAGGTCGGCGTTGTGCCACGACCCGGCCCACAGGTTATAGAGGCGCGGTTGCTCCGTGCCCATGGCCAGGAATTCACTAGGCGTGACGGTGACGATATGCGGATCGTCGTTGAGCCGCGCGTACATCGCGTGCAGGAACTCCTTGCCGTCGTTATCGTAATTCTCCCAGGCATTCTCGCCATCGAGAATGACCGAGACCAGGTGCGGCCCAGGGGATCCCTCGCCCTGCAGACGGCCGCAGATATTGTAGATGCGCTTAATGAAATCATCGGCGGCGGCCGTGCCCGACATGCCGGAGTAGGTGAAGCCGACCTTGTCGGAGATGATCCGGTCGCGGAAGATCATGGCCACCGGCCCGCCGGCTTGCCCTTGCACGGCATAGGGGCGGTATAGCTGATCGGCCTCTACGACGACCTCGTTACCGTCGCGGGTGAAGCTGTCGATGCCCAGCGTCTTGGCCAGCACACCCTCATCGGAAGCCATCCATTGCAGGCCGTTAGTGCTGACCATACTGACGATCTGTTGAGCCACGGCCCCCTCGCTGGGCCACATGCCGCGCGGCTCCTGGCCGAAATGGTCGACGTAGTATTCCACGCCACGCGCGATCTGGGCTACGCCGTCCTGCCCCCATCGGAACGGCGGGCTGGGCACGGTCATATCCGGCGTGGCTCGCAGCGCCAGGTCGGTATCGACCAACAGCGGCAAGATAGGGTGAGCGAACGGCGTTGTCGTGATTTCGATGCGGCCGTCATCCTGTAGCTCGCGGTGCAGAGGGATAACCTCGTTGACGAGCTGCATGTGAACGTCCAGCACGGTCTGCTTGTCCTCCTCGGTGAACCCCCGACCCTGCTGTACGAGGGCGGCCAGCGGCTCCTCGGCCAGCCAGTCGGGATCGGTCCAGGCCAGATTGAATAACACCTGCAGGTCGCGAAAATCGTCGATAGTGTAGGCGTCCAGAGGGTTATCGCTGCCGTCGCGTAGTTCCAGCAATTCCTGGTAGCGCGGGAAGCGAGCGATGACCTTGCGATTGGTGTCGAAGAAGCGATCGAGGATGAACTGCTTCTGCGCGTCGGTCAGTTCGTCGGCCGGGATGAGCGTGTGGACGGCATAGAGGTCGGTCGCCCCTGCGCTGATGTCGTCGAGTTGCCGGATGAGACTGGGCGTCAGATTGAAGGTCGCCTTGACGTTAGGATACTCCTTCAGCATGGCGGCCATGTCGACGTAATCCTTGGCCGCGTGGAGGCGAACCCAGGGCTTGGCGTAGATGCCCGTCTCCGGGTCCTGGTAATAGACCGGCTGGTGCTGGTGCCAGACAATGGCCAGGTAGATCGGCTCGACGCACTGGTCGGCCAGGGGTATAGCCGTTGGTTCGGCCGTCGGCAAGGGCACGGCCGTGGTCGTGGGCAGCGGCGCGGTCGTGGCGGTAGGCGCGGTCGTCGGTTCGGTCTCGGCCGCCGGCGGTTCGGTGGGCGTCGCCGGCGATTCCTTGCCGCAGGCGACCAGAGCTATCAGAAGAATCAGGATGATAAACAAGCCATATGGACGCATAGCGTTCCCCCGTTTTATAGTTTTCGGTCAATAGAAAAGGGGGCATACTCTCGCATACCCCCTTCTAATGCTAAGGCGAAGACCCCGGGGTTCTCGGAAAAAACCCGGGGTCTCTACTCTAAACTATCCCTTCACCGATCCGGCTGTCAGGCCGCCGATGATGTAATCCTGCAGGAGCAGGTAGACCGCGACCATCGGGATCGCGCCAATGATAGCGCCGGCGGCGAACGGCCCCCAGTCCTGAGAGTAGTTGTCGCCGATGAAGTTATACAGGCCCAGCATTAGCGTGTACTTGCTGGCGGAGGTGATCATGATGCGCGGCATCAGGTAATCGCTGTAGGTGCCGAAGAAGGTCAGGATCATCGACACGACCAGGATCGGCCGCACCAGCGGGAACAACAGTTGCCAGAAGATCTGCCAGTCCGACGCGCCGTCGACCTTGCCCGATTCGTCGATCTCGCGCGGGATGGAGTCATAGAACCCCTTCATCAGCCAGACGTTGATGCCCATCGCCCCGCCCATGTAGATCAGAATCAGCCCGCCGTGGGTGTTGAGGCCCAGGAAAGGGGCATAGCTGCCGATCTGTTGCAGGATGGAGAACAGGGCGACCATGGCCAGGATGGCCGGGAAGACCTGGATGAGCAGGATGAACAACAGCAGCTGGCTGCGCCCCGCCCAGCGATAGCGCGAGAAGGCGTAGGCCGACATCAAGGTGATGAGGCCGACGAGGATGGACGAGATCGAGGCGATCTTGAACGAGTTCCACATCCACAACCAGAAGTCCTGCTCCAGGATGGCCCGGTAATTGTCCAGCGTAGCCGAGGCCGGAATCAGTTGCTGGCCCGACAGGCTGCTGGTTGGGTTGAACGAGGCCGATATGGTCCAGATGATGGGAAAGAGCGAGAAGATCAGGACGATGGCGGCCACGATATATTTGAAGAATAGCGCGATGCGGTGGCGCGTCTTTTTGCTGTGTCGCCAATCGGGGGCGGTCTTCGCCGCGGGGCGGCTGGTGGTATCGACGGTTGTTGTCATGAGTTGCCTACCTCCTCCCATGTACCCATAGCCCGGAACTGAATCAACGTTACACCGACCATCAGCAGGAAGATGATGAAGGTGATGGCGGCGGCGTAGCCGAGTTGCTGGGTTGACGACCCGAAGGCCAGCTTGAAGACGTAACTAATCAGGATATCGGAATGTCCGGCGGCCGTCGCCGTGCCGACCATGGGCGGCCCGCCGCTGTTAAACAGGTAAATGACGTTGAAGCTGTTGAAGTTGACGGTGAAAGACGAAATCAGCAAGGGGCCGACGGAAACGAGCAGCAACGGCAGCGTCAGCGAGCGAAACTGTTGCCACGCGCCGGCCCCATCGATATCGGCCGCCTCGTACATATCGGTCGGGATGGCTTGAAGCGCGCCACTGCTGATCAGCATGAAATAGGGATAGGCCAGCCAGACGTTGATGACGATCAGCGCCACTTTGACCCAGACCGGGTCGGCGAAAAATGGCGGCCAGCCCACCGGCTGATTGAAAATCCCCTGAAGCGTGACGGGGATGATGCCCTGCAGCGGGTTCATCATGCCGCGCCAGACCAGCAGGGTGATGACCTGGGGCACGGCAAAAGGAATGATGAGCAGCGATTTGATGATCTTCTGGCCCGGCATCCCGCGGCCGAAGACCACGGCGATCATCAAGCCAAGGGAGAAGGATAAAAGGACGCTGAGCAGGGCGAAGGTGACCGTCCAGACAAATATCTTGAAGAGTGGCCCGCGATAGGTCGGATCGGTCAGGAAGCGCTGGTAGTTCTTCAGCCCCACGCCGACCTGGAAGCCGGGATTCAGCCGCGAACCGTCCTCGGCGGTGAAGAAACCGGTTGACATGTCGGTGTAATAGACAATGTCGTCGCGCTTGTCGATCATCGCGTTCAACTCGGGATCGAAGACGAAGCGCGGCTGTAGTTGCGCGGCCTGGCCCAGGCGGCCGGTCAACTGCACCGCCGTTTCCTCGCGCCCAAACGAGCTTTGGCTGATGGCGGTGACGTTGCGCACCGTCTCGGCCTTTGTCAATTGTGTCCAGCCGGGAATACTCTTGGGCACGCTGTTCTCGTCCAGCGCGCCTGCCCCAATCTCTTCAGGGGTAAATTCCTCACCGGGGGTGGCGAAGAAAGTTTGCCCGTTCTGCGGATCGACCAGCCACAAGCCGTATTCGCCCGTTGCGTCGTTGCGGAAGACGGTATAGTTGAGGATGCCCCCGTCTTCAGGCAGAAATGTTCGCGCCTCCAGCACCTGGATGGCTTGCGCCTGCGGCAAGAGATGCCCCGTGCCGTAGTTGGTGAAGGAGATGTAGATGGTGTAGACGATGGGGTAGACGGAGATCAGCATCATGAACGTCAGGCCGGGCGACATCCAGCGCATCGGATAGGCGTTGGGATTGAGGAAGATGTAGTTGATGCCGATGGTGATGATGCCGATGATGATGGCCAGTGGCCAATAACCGTCGGAGAGGAGCAGGTAGATGAAGAAGAGGGAAAACGCGGTAAAGATAATCAGGCCCAGAATTCGCAGAAGCGCCCCGCCGGTCGTTATCGTCCTCGCGGGCTTGCTTTTCCGGCCTCTTTCAGGTTGGACCTCGGTCGCGGCCATGCATTTCCTCCTTGGCCGTGGGCTTTCACCCCACAGCCTGATTCAGTTGTAAGCTCGTCCCGATCTCCCGAAAAGGGAGACCGCTATCGCCAGAAGTCTACCACCCGATCGATGTTCAGGATAGTGTAATCGGGCGGCAATTCATCGTAAATAAAATGAAGGCGGCCCCTCAGTCAGGGGCCGCCTTCATAAAAGGCAGATTACGGTGCGAGCGCGTTGATGATCTGCTGCTGAGCAGTCGTGAACGCGTTCTCGGCCGTGTCGGAGCCTTGGGCTACCAGAACGATAGCGTTGCCCCAGGCTTCCCAGACGGCGGACATCTCGGGGATGGCCGGCATCGGGTCGGCATTTACGCCGGCCTGGCCGAAGGCCTTGATGTACTCATCGTCGACCTTGTCCAGCACGGGCAGGTAAGCCGGCGGGCGCGGGTCGGCGTCGTAGAACGCCTGCATGACTTCGGGCGTGGCCACGAACTCGGTCAGGAAGATCTGTGCCATGAGCGGGTCGCGGCTGAATGCGCTGACCATAAAGCCCTGGGCGCCCAGGAAGGGCTTGCCCTCGGCGGTCTCGCTGGGCAGGTTGCAGATCTGGAACGGGATACCGGAATCAACGGTGCGGCTGGTCGACCACGGGCCGGTGATTTGCATGGCCGACGTGCCGGCCTCGAACATCTCGTGCTGGATGTCCCAGGTGACAGCCGGGGGCTGCAAGCCTTCTGTTACCATGCGCTCCCACCACTTCGCGGCGGCGATGGAACCCGGGTCGCCGATGCCGACGTTGGTCGGATCATAGGCGCCGGCGGCGTCACGGCCGAACACGTAGCCACCGAAGGCGGTCTGGATCGGGTAGAAGTGGTAAGGATCGCCTTCCATGCGGACGAAACCATACTTGCTCGGATCGGCCTTGTGCAGGTCGGCCGAGATCTGGTAGACCTCGGTCCACGTCGCCGGGCACTCGGGTACCAGGTCGGTGTTGATGAAGAAGGCTACGTTCTCGGTCGCGTTGGGCAGGCCGTACAGTTCGCCATCATAGCTGAAGGCGTCGATGGAGGCGGGGGTGAAGTCAGCCACTTTGTCGCCCAGATCGATGGGGGACAGGAGACCGCTGGCGACCAGTTCGCCGAGCCAGTCGTGGGCGCCGACGATGATGTCCGGGCCTTCACCGGCCGGGCCGGCGATGATGAAGTTGGAGCGGATGTTGCCGAAGCCAACTTCTTCGATGAGCAGCTCGACGCCGTACTCTTCCTCAAAGGACTTCTCGACCAGATCCAGCGCGGGCTTGCGGGTGTTGTCAGCCCAGATGCGGATGACCGGTTTGCCCTCGGCGGCCAGTTGCTCGGCCAGGATGGCGTTGGTGATAGTCGGCGGGACCAGAACACTGCTGACGACCTGGATCGTGCCGTTCGAAGCTTCGACGTCGGCGGTCGTGATCTTGAGGTCGGCAGTGGAAACAGGCTCGCCGGCGGCGGTATCAAGACGGCCGCCTTCGGCCGCGGCGATATCGTCAGACGAGACCGCACCGCCCAGCATCTGGTACTGCAGGAAACGGGTCAGACTGCCCGGATCGGCCTTGATGCGAGCCAGGACATCCTGGTCCATCGCCTCAAAAGCGGCGTTGTCGGGAGCGAACAGGGTCCCTGGAGAGTCAGTCGCCGGTTCCTCAATTCCAGCCGTCTTGAGCAGATCGCTCAGCGTGCTGAAGTTTGGATTGGCAGCAAGCAACTCGCCCATCGTCTTGGACGGATCGCTGGCCAGACCAGCCGGTTCTTCAACTGCCGGGGCTTCGGTCGGCTCGACAGCCGGAGCTTCGGTCGGCTGGGCGGCCGGAGCTTCAGTCGGCTCGGCGACTGCGGGAGCCTCGGTCGCGGCCGGCGGCTGGGCCGGCGGCGTCGCGGGCTTGCCGCCGCAGGCCGCCAAAACAAAGGCGCCCAACAGCAGCACGATCACTAACATATACCACTTGGAACTTTTCATTATTCTCCTCACATTTTATTGTTCAAGAACTGCCATATGGCAATCCGATAAACCGATTGATAAGGGTCGTAAATTAGATGGAAAGCAGGCTTTTAGAGACGTACCACCTCCATGAATCTCGCCAACGCTTTGCCTGACGAGAGTGTACCTGTATTGTTGGAAAATCGGCAGTGTTAACGGCCTGGTCGTACATCGACGAATAGTGCACCCAGGCGCGCAAAACGACAATATAAATATAGTTAGCTTTAAGGCAATGGTTCGAAAGGTTCTGCAAATCTCGCCGGGCCCGGCCATGTGTTAATTGAACGACAGGATCGGCTCGCTGCCCAATTCTCGTGAAAGATGCGCGTTGAGATGCGCCAATACGTCAGTGACCTCGCCGGCCTGACATTCCTCCAATATTCTCAATCGTTCATTCACGTAATGCTGATGGGCTTCGGCAGCTTCCCGTAGCAGGGCTTCGCCGACCGGGGTCAAAAACAGGCGGTGGGAGCGGCCGTCGTATTCGTGCGGCCTCCGCTCCACCAGGCCGTCGCTTTGCAAGCCACGGATCAGGCGGGTGATGTTACTCTTGTCGCAGAACATGCACTGGCTGAGTTGGCTGGGCGAGAGGCCGGGTTCGCCGGCGATGTGGGTGAGAGCGTAATAGCGCGGGACCGTGAGGTTGTAACGCTCCAGAAACAAGCGGTCCCCGAAATCAAGGAGCAGGAATGACTCTTTGATTAAATCGTACAGGTGGACTCTATCGCTCATACCCCGTTCATCTATGGCTACAAGTTGATGTTGCAACTATATCACAGGCAGTAATGCGTGTCAATGGGCGTTTGAATTTGACAGGTTTCCAGGAGGGTTGAAAAGATTAACGATAGGGGCCGCGATTTTCCGGCGGCATCAGAGCGGCGATGTGGCGCATCATCTCGTCGCCGTAGGCATCTTCCAGCGCGCGGCGATCAGACTTGGGCAGCGATGAGTCGATGGTCAGTGGGCCGAAGACGGGGCCGATGATGACCCGTACTGGCGTCCGGCGCAGGCGGCGCAGGTTGTCGAGGATCTGCTCGGTGCCCAGGAAGGCGGTCGGCAGAATGGGCGCGCCGCTGCGAACGGCCAGGTAGGCTGCGCCCGGTCGCGGGGTGATGAGTTCGGCGCTGGCCCGCGAGTTGGAGCCGTCGTCCATGGCCAGCGGGATGCCGGCCATCGTCAGATGGCGAAAGTCCGGGTCGATACCGCCCTCGGGCATGATGCCCAGGACGTTGCCGGCCTGTAGCCATTCCAGCCCGCGACGAAGGGCGGTCCGGTCGACCTGGCCGCGCCGGACGGGGATGATGCCGAACAGATCGAAGAGAATTCGCAGGATGGTTATATTTCGTAGCTCGGCCGCTCCCAGCCAGATCTGCCGCTCGTGGTAGGGCAAGAATATGATCAGAATCGGCCCCTCGAACAGGCTGAAATGATTGCCGATGATAAGCAGCGGCCCGTCAGGTGGCACGTTCTCCATGCCCTCGATCTCCAGCTTCAGCATGAGCTTGCAGATGATCCGGCCGAGACCGCGGAGCAATGTTTGGCAAAAGCGCTTCATCAATGTAACGAACCTGCCGGTGATCTCATTCCCGAATCTTTGCGTCGAGTTGACGCTCCAGCGCCTTCAACAAACGGCCGCGCTGCTTGGACACATCCTTGTCGGTCAGCGTGCGGCCGTCGGACAAGAAGGTGAGATGGTAGGCCAGGCTCTTCTTGCCCGGCGGGAGCTGGCCGCCTTCGTAAACGTCGAACAGGGCTACATCGCGCAGTAGCGGGCCACCGTTTTGCCGTAGGGCGGCCTCGACATCGGCCGCCGGCATGTCCGCGTCGACCACGAGAGCCAAATCTTCGCGCACGGGCGGGTAGGCCGGCAGTCGGGTGTAGCGGTAAGTGGTGGGGACGAGCGGTAGCAACGCCTCCAGGTCGATGTCGGCCGCCAGGACCGGCTGGTCACGCTCTACACGCAGCTCGAAGCCTTTGACCACGGCGGGGTGCAATTCGCCCATCAGGCCAATGAGCTGCTCGCCGGCCATGATGCGCGCGGTGCGACCGGGCCGGTAGGTCGGATGGTCGACACGTTCGTAGATGACCGGCACGTGCAGATCGGCGAAAAACGCGTCGAGGATGCCCTTCAGATCGAAGAAGTCGTGAGTCACCGGGTTGTTGTCGTTCCAGCCGGATGGGACTCGCCGGCCGGTCATCACGATCGCCATCTGGGTCAGTTCGTCGGGTAGCAGTTCGTTTGCGCCACCGATGAACACCTGACCGATCTCGAACAGGGCGATGCGCTCCGCGTGGCGACTGTTGGCGGCCGTAGCTTCCAGCGCCGACGACAAGATGCTATGGCGCAGTACATTGCGATCGGGCGCGGGCGGGTTGGTCAGCGTAACGTAGCGCCGGTTGTTGGCGAGTGGTTCATTGGCCGGGCCGCCGGGCATGAGGCGAGCCTCGCGCGCCGCCGATGTGAGGCGGTAGCTCCATATCTCCTGCAAGCCCAGCCGGGCAAGCACGTCGCGCACACGTTCCTCCCCTTCCAGTTTCTCATTACCGCGTTGGGGCGGCAGAGCATCGGCCAGGAGGGTGTTGGGGATGCGGTCGTAGCCGTAGACGCGGCAGATCTCCTCCACCAGGTCGTGCGGCCCTTCGATGTCCATGCGATGGTCGGGGGCGGTCACGCGCAATTGATCGCCCAAATATTCGACGCGGAACTCCAGCCGCTCCAGCAGTTCACCCATCTCGGCCGGGGTCAAATCCAGCCCGCTTAATTTGCGGGCGTATACCGGATCGAGATCGACGACCACTGTCGGCTGTGGGTTGGGATAGGTGTCGACGATGCCTCGAGCGACGATGCCGCCGGCGTAGAGGCGCAGCAGTTCGGCGGCCCGTTTCGCGCCCAACAGGGCCAGGCTGGGGGCCACGCCGCGGCTGAAGCGGAAGGCGGCTTCGGTGTGGAGATCGAGCGCGTTGGCGCTGCGTCGGATGTTGATGAAATCCCAGGCAGCCGCTTCCAGTAGAACATTGGTCGTGTCGTCGGTGATCTCGCTCTCCAGACCGCCCATGATGCCGCCGACGGACAGATTGCCGGCCGGGTCAGTGACGAGAATGGTGTAAGGCTCCAGCTTGTGGGTGGCGCCGTCGAGCGTCGTCAGCGTCTCGCCAGGGTAAGGCAGGCGCGTGTGGATGTGGATCGGGTTCGCGCCCGGCTTCGTGCCGTCGGGGGCGTAGCCGTCGGCGCGGCGGCGCAGCACGTCGTAATCGAAGGTGTGGTTAGGCTGGCCGACCTCGAGCATGACGTAGTTGCTGATGTCGACGACGGCGTTGATCGGCCTTTGCCCACATAACCGCAGCCGGTACTGCATCCAGTAGGGGCTGGGGATTTGCCGCACGCCCTCGATGAGCATAGCCGTAAAGCGCGGGTTGAGGCCCGGTTCGTCGGTGGTGATGATCACCCGGCCACCGATGGGCGGGCCGTCCATGATCACATCGTAGCTGGGTGGGCGAAACGTCGCGCCGGTCAGGGCGGCCAGTTCGCGAGCCACGCCGATGATCGAAGTGGCGCGGGCGGTGTTGGGCAGAATGGCGATATCGACCACCGCATCGCCCAGAACATCCGCCAGCGGAGTGCCGGGCACGGGCCGCAGACCACTCGTCACTCGTAACTCGTCACCCGTCACCAGGATGATTCCTTCGTGATCGTCGCTGATGCCCAGTTCCTTTTCCGAGCAGAGCATGGCGTCGTTATAGATGCCGCGCAGGGGGCGACCCTTGAGTTTGGCCTTGATGCGGCCTTCCTTGTGGCCGTCGTAGAGCAGGGCGCCCTCCAGGGCGAGGGGCGAATAGAGGCCCTCCGCGCTCAGGTCATCACGGCCGATGTAGGGGAACAGGTTGGGCGCGCCGGTGACGACGGTCTTGGGCTCGGCCGCGCCATAGTCGACGGTGGCCAGCACCAGACGGTCGGCGTCGGGGTGTTGCTCCACGCGCAAGAGGTGACTCAGGACGATCCGCTCGCGGTCCCACTCCAGTTCCGCGCCGGGCAGGCCGTAGCGGGTGATGCTCTCCACTTCCAGTCCGCCGCTGGTGAGTAGCGCGGCCGTCTCCTCGATGGAGAGGTCGAAATCAACGTATTCTCTCAGCCATGACAATGGTACGCGCATGGTCGTTCTCCGAAACAGGGCGGCAAAAACCCGTCCCTAGAATTGCTGCAAAAATCTCAGATCGTTGGCCCAGAACTGGCGGATGTCGTCGATGCCGTATTTGAGCATGGCGATCCGCTCCGGGCCAAGGCCACCGGCGAAAGCGGTGTATTTGTCCGGATCGTAGCCGCCGTTGCGCAACACGGTCGGGTGCACCATGCCGCAGCCCAGGATCTCCAGCCAGCCCGTGTGCTTGCAGATGCTGCATCCCTCGCCGTCGCACAGGAAGCAACTGATGTCCATCTCGGCGCTCGGCTCGGTGAACGGGAAATAGCTGGCGCGGAAGCGGGTCTTGCGATCGGCGCCGAACATGCGGCGGGCGAACTCCGTCAGCGTGCCCTTCAGGTCGGCGAAGGTGATGTCCGTGCCTACGGCCAGCAACTCGAGCTGGGTGAACTGCATCTCACTGCGGGCGGTCACCTGCTCGTTGCGATAGCACATGCCGGGCAACACAACGCGGATCGGCTCGGGGTAGTAGTCGCGCATGGCGCGAATCTGCCCGGCGCTGGTATGCGTGCGCAGGATGACGCCTTCGGTGGTGGTGTAGAAGCTGTCTTGCATATCGCGGGCCGGATGGTGGGGCGGAAAGTTGAGCAGCTCGAAGTTCATCTCGTCCGTCTCGACGTCGCGACTGCGATAGACCTGGAAGCCCATGTCGCCAAAGACGCGGTACAGATCGCGCAGCGTCTGGGTGACGATGTGGAGGCGACCCTCGGCGGGGCTACGGCCGGGCAGGGTCACGTCGAGCGCCCCGGCGGCGATGCGCGCCTGCAACTCGGCGTCCTCGGCTAGTCCCAGTTTCACATCGTAGGCGGCCTCCAGCACGGCCTTGATCTCGTTTAGGCGGCGGCCGAAGGCGGGCCGGTCGGCCTCGCCGAGCGCGCCCATATTGCGCGTCATCAGGTAGATGGCGCCCTTCTTGCCCAGCGTATCGCGATACCAGGCTTCCAGCGCCTCGCGCGTTCCGGCCGTGGCCAAGGCGGCTTCGACTTCCTTATATTTACTTTCCAGTTCTTCGAGCATAGGTTCTCCGGGGCAGCCCGTCATTCAACAAAAAAGACGCGGGGTACGCCGCGTCTCCGGTGATTCTCTGTCGCGAGCTTTGCTCAGTCCGAACAGAGCGCCTCGGCCGTCGCGGCGCGGGTGTTGTTCACAAAAGCAAAGCTAAAAAACGAAGCTGAACGATAGGCGTTCATGACGGGTAAAGGTTAGCACCGGCAGGGGAGGTTGTCAAGAAACCGCACTCTCTCTGTTATGCTTCAGCGAATCTGACACCTCTTAAGGAAAAAGCGAAAATGTCACCCTAATGGACAAGGTGACATTTTCGCTGAACACCAACAGAAACGCTAGAGGTCTGAATGAGCATCGTTTTCACATATGTGAATACAATTCAAACATGTGATCATATTTATAATTATTAGAGTAGAATAAGCGACAAGAACGGCAATTGTCCGTTGTCGTTGGTCGATAGGCTGGCGCAAAACTCCTCGATTTGCGCGGCAATGACGAGAGGGAATGTCCTTCGAGCGACTTGAACTTTTAGCGTCTGTGGCGGAACTATACTATGTCGAAGGCCGGGGGCAGGCCGAGATCGCCCACCGGTTCGGCTACTCTCGATCCGCTATCTCGCGCCTGCTGGCCGAAGCCCGACAGAATCACCTCGTCGAAGTCCGCATCAACCACCCCATCCAACGCGATACCGAGCTTGAACACATCCTGCGGGCCCGGTTTGGCCTCGAATCTGTTTTCGTGGCCCAGCGCGGCGCCCTTTCCTATGAGCGCACCCTGACGCTGTTAGGTCGCATCGCCGCCAGCTATTTGGAGGGCGTCCTCAGCAACGACAGCACCATCTGCATTTCCTGGGGAACGGCCGTCTACGAGACCGTCGCCGCTCTGCGGCCGCGGCGCCTGCGTGGCGCGAAAGTGGTACAGATGATCGGCGGCCTGGGCATGGGCGATTCGCAAATCGACGGGCCGGGCGTGGCCTTTCGGCTGGCGGCGTCGCTTGGCGCCCAGTGCTACACTCTCAACGCCCCCCACATCACGGCCGATCGGCGCACGCGCGATTCATTATTGTCATCTCGGGCCGTGCGCGATGCGCTGGCTCTGGCATTGCAAGCCGATTACGCCCTGATCGGCATCGGCAGCCTCGTTCAATCCCGCTCCAGCTTGTTGCGCTCCGGTTATCTGAGCGCGGCCGATCTGGACGCCATTCGCGCCACCGGCGCCGTCGGCGATATTTGCGGCACTCATTTCGACGTCGATGGACGCGTGCTTGATATCGATGTAAACAGCCGTATCGTCGGTATCTCTGTGCCCGAATTTCGCGCCGGCCCTTGCAAGACGGTCGCCGTCAGCGCCGGTCGGATCAAGGCGCCCGCCATCGCCGGCGCTCTGAAGGGTAAATTCGTCGATGTCCTCGTGACCGATAGCAATGCCGCCGAAGAGGTCCTCGCGCTATCTCGGTAGGTGGGGATACAGTAAGGAAGTATAAGCGAAATGCCAACTATTACCGTGACCATGGCGCATGAGGCTGGGCTTCATGCCCGACCGCTGGCGAAGTTTGTCAAGACGGCCAAGCAATTTGACGCGAATGTCGAAGTGTCCAATGTGACACGCGATAAAGGCCCCGTTAGCGCCACTAGCCCCATCAAACTAATGCTGCTGGCCGTCTCGCAGGGGCATACTATGGAGATTAGCGCCGAGGGGCCACAGGCGGATGAAGCGCTACAGGCGCTGCAGACGCTGATCGAAAACAACTTCGAAGGCGACGACGAATGAAAGAACTGATCGACTCGCTGGCTTCCCATGCCGGATTCTTCTTTCTTCTGCTCGCTGTCATGTGGGGCGTGCAGTTTCTGTTGGCGTTCTATCAGTTGCGCCGTTTTAACCGGCGTATCCTGGAGGTCAGGAAGCACGGCAAGACGGCCGTGGGACTCAGTGGCGGCAAGTATAGCGGCCGTACCTACGCCATCCTGACCCTCGATCAATCAGGTCATATCGTCCATGCCGAGCATTTCGCCGGGGCAACCATCTTTGCCCGGTTGCGTCCCGCACCGGATTTGCTCGACATGACGTTGGACGAGATGCGGGAGGCCTTGCCGCAACTCCCGCTGCCCGGCAGGAGCCGGAAAGCTTTCATCAACGCGGCCGAATATCTTGAGGAGGCGTCTCAGGCGACGCCGGATGCCGAAACACAACCCGCCTGAGCGTTCGCGTTTACGTCGTGCAAGGAGTGATTATCGATTCAACGAAAAATACGGCGACTTATATAGTTTTACGCGCAGATCATCTCATCTTTATTAGCGTAAGCAGTTAGTTATGGAGGTTGGAATGGATTTTCTCGTTCGATTAGCAGAAGGGTTCATCGGCCTTTTTCAGCAGGGCGGTGAAGTCTTCGTCGGTCTCGTGACCGGCATTGTACCCCTGTTGATCATTCTGTTGACGTTCGTCAACGCGTTGATCGCGCTGATCGGTACCGACCGGATCAACCGCGTCGGTGAATGGGCGGCGCGTCCGGGTCTAGTCTACTACCCGATTCGCTACATCCTGCTGCCCTTCCTGTCGGTGTTCTTCCTGACGAACCCGATGGCCTACACGATGGGGCGCTTCTTGCCAGAGCGTTACAAGCCGGCGTTCTATGACGCGGCCGTCTCCTACGTTCACCCGCCGACGGGCATCTTCCCCCATGTCAACCCGGGCGAGCTGTTCGTCTGGTTGGGTATCTCGGCCGGTATCACCGCGCTGGGACTGTCGCCCGTGCCCCTGGCCGTTCGCTACCTGCTGATCGGTCTGGTGGTCATTTTCATCCGTGGCATCGTGACCGAGCTCATCACGAACCGCATGTGGTCCAGTGTTGAGCACAACGACTAATGTGCCTAATCACCCCAAGATAAGGAACCAAAGAGGAAAATCATGAAATCTCTTAATACATTTCTTGCTAAACTTGGTCGTGGTGTCGGCGGCGTCGTTGGAACTCTGTATCAGTCCGGCCGCGAAGCAGTTGACCAGGTCATCGTCAATATCCTGCCGTTCATGGCGTTTATCGCTCTGATCATCGGCATCATCCTGAAGACCGGTGTTGGCGATTGGATCGCTAACGCGCTGGCCCCGCTGGCCGGCAATATCTGGGGATTGATCGTTATCTCGATCATCTGCGCCATTCCGATCCTGTCCCCGTTGCTGGGCCCGGGCGCTGTCATCGCCCAGGTCGTCGGTACGCTCATCGGCAGCACGCTGATTGCCAGCGGCGCGATGTCGGCCCACCTGGCCCTGCCCGCGCTGTTCGCCATCAACCCGCAGGTCGGTTGCGACTTCATCCCCGTCGGCCTGGCCCTGGGCGAGGCCGAGCCGGAGACCGTCGAAGTTGGCGTGCCAGCGATCTTGTTCTCCCGTTTGATCACCGGGCCGGTGGCGGTTGTTCTGGCCTGGCTGGTTAGCTTCGGCCTCTATCCGGGCTACTAGAAATTTGCTAATCTCCTTATAGGATGGAACCGGATGAAAGCCATCCGGTTCCATCTGTTTTATCCGGGACTGAGAGTCAAGGAGTCAGAATCATGAGCGAAGAGAAACAGTATCGTAAGGTGAAGATCACTGCCGGCAAACGTGGCTGGGGCGGCCCGCTCGTCATCGAGCCGAAGCCGAATAAACCCTACATCTACTGCGTGACGGGTGGGGGCATTCATCCTGTCGCCCAGCGCATCGCTGACTTGACCGGAGGCGAGGCGTTCGATGGCTTCAAGTCGAAACGCGACTTTGATGAAATCGCTGTAGCAGTCATCGACTGTGGCGGCACGGCGCGCATCGGCGTCTATCCGATGAAAGGCGTGCTGACGGTCGATATCCACGCGACCAAGCCGTCTGGCCCGCTATTTCGTTTCATCAAGACCGACAACTTTGTCTCTGGCGTTACGCCGGACGACATCCAACTGATCGACTAAGACGTGACGAACGTGATCAAATATGAGTGTCGTGTGACGGCCGTGGGGCCGTACGTCTCCGAGTTCACCGACGCCGGCATTATCGTCCTCTTTGGCCAGGACGCTCCTGAGGAGTTGGCCGAATTCGCCATCCTTCATGACGGCACAACGCTTCATGAGGAACTGGCCGCCGGCGACACCGTCTGCGTCGATGATTCCTGTTTCAAGGTGCTGGCCGTCGGCGAAGTGGCTAACTCGAACCTGTCGAACCTCGGTCATCTGGTGCTGAAGTTCAATGGAGAAACCGAAGTCGAAATGCCCGGCGATGTTTGCGTGGAGGCCGGCGATCTGCCTGAAGTGACAATTGGCACGGTGATCCGTGTCGAAGGATAGAAAAATATGAGTACGCTGCGCGATCGATTGCGGTCGTATGAAGCAAAACACGGCCCGATTCGGGTCGGCCTTGTCGGCGCGGGCCAGATGGGCACCGGGCTGATAAGCCAAATGGAAAAGATGGATGGCATGAAAGTGGTGGCGGTGGCGGATATCTTGCCGGGCCGACCCACCGCAGCCTATGTCGAGGCGGGCGTTGAGGCGTGGCGCGTCCACGAGACGGACGATCCTATTCGCGCCCGTAGCATCCTGGAAGAAGGCGGCCGTGTGGCCACCAGCTCCAGCGGCATTCTGGCCCAGATCGATAATATCGACCTCGTCGTCGAGTGCACCGGCGTGCCCGAGGTGGGTGCGGCGGTCTGCTATGATGCGATCATGGCCGGCAAGAATATCGTCAATATGAACGTCGAGGCCGATGCGACCGTCGGCTACTATCTGGCACGCTTGGCCGAGGAGCATGGCGTAGTCTACTCGCTGGTCGCCGGTGACGAGCCAGGATCGATCAAAGAGCTATATGACTGGGCCGACGCGCTCGGCTTCGAGATCGTGACCATCGGTAAAGGCAAGAACAACCCGCTCGACCGCACGTGCAACCCCGACCATGTGGCCGAGAAGGCGCGCCAGAACCATATGAGCGCCAAGATGCTGGCCTCGTTCGTTGATGGCACTAAGACGATGGTCGAGATGACCTCCGTCGGCAACGCCACTGGCTACGCTCCCGAAGTGCGCGGAGCCTATGGGCCGCAATGCACGGTGAAGGAGTTGGCCAAAGTGTTTGTGCCGAAGGCGGACGGCGGCATTTTCAACACGCGCGGCGCGGTCGACTACGCCGTCGGCGATGTCGCTCCTGGCGTGTTCATTATTATCACCACCGACCAGCCCAAGATCATGGCCGATCTGCGCTATCTGCGGCTCAACGGCCACGGCAACTATTGGGCTATCTATCGGCCGTATCATCTGGCCAATCTGGAAGCGCCTATCACCGTGGCCAATGTGGCCCTAGACGGTCGCCCGACCATCCTGACGACACGACCGCCCGTGGCCGAGACGATCGCCGTGGCCAAGCGTGACCTGGCCCCTGGCGAAACCATCGATTCGCTGGGTGGCTACACAGTCTACGGCATGATCGATCGGGCCGAGGCCGCCGCCGGCGAAGGCGCGCTGCCTTTGGGGCTGGCCGTGGGCGCTACGGTGACGCGACCCATCAAGATGGGCGAGCCGATCCATTATGGCGAGGTCGAGCTGAAAGAGGGCCAGACCATCGTCGATCTTCGCCGCCGCCAGGACGAATTAGTGCGTCAGGCCGTCGCCTGAAGATGAGCCGGCCCGATGCCAAAGTCCGCCGTCATTGAGACCTACCAGTACCTGAGCGGCAGCCTGGGCCGGCGTGGCGCCCCCCGCGATGTGGCGCTCGGTCGTCGTGTGCGCGAGACGGTCGTCCCGCGTCGCACGCGCGAGCTGTTTGTGTCTCAGGTGCGGCTGGCTGCCGAACGCGGCCTGACGGCGGGCACGTTGGCCGAAGCCAGTCTACGGCTCGATGAGCATCGGTTGCTCATCACCGCGCCGGGTAGCTGGGCCGCTGGCTTCGGCGAGGACGATCTACGCATCGGCGCGCTCCACGAGCACAAAAGCCTGGCCCAGGAAGAGATGCCGCCGCACGCGAATTGGCACCGAGCCATCTATCTGGCCACGGATGCCATGGCCGTGCTACTGAGTCAGCCGCCGGCCGCCCTGGCCGCCGCCGCTTGTCGGTCGCTGCCCGCGCCGGAATTGCTGGAGGATGCCGCCCGCGACCTCGGCCCCCTGGCTTTGCTTGAAATTACCAACCCAACCGTTTCCTCACCCGATGATGACGGGCTGGATTTCAGCCCGCTAGTCGAAGGCCGGCGCGCCCTGCTGCTGCCGGGGTACGGGGTGCTCAGCTGGGGCGATGACCTGCCGCAGGCTATCGCCCGAGCGGAGATGGTTGACCGCTGGTGTGATGTTATGCTGAAAAATTGATGGATTCGATGAACGATAAACCATTGTACAAACCGCTCAGCGCGAAGGATGTCACCCGACTCCTGGGCGAACTCGGGCCGGAACGGGCCCATGAGATGCTCAAGACGATGATGCTTATTCGGTCGTTCGAGGAGCGGGCACAGGAACTCTTTTCGATGGGGCGCGTTCATGGCACGATGCATCTGTCCATCGGCCAGGAAGGCACCGCCGTGGGCGCTAACTTCGCCCTAAACAACAACGACTATCTACTGAATACCCATCGTGGCCACGGGCACGTATTGGCCTGGGGCAGCGAAGTCCGGCTGATGATGGCCGAATTCCTGGGCCGCGAGGCGGGCTATTGCCGCGGCCGGGGCGGTTCGATGCACATCGCCGATGTCAGCCGCAACAATCTCGGCGCCAATGGCATCGTCGGCGGCGGCATTCCTATCTCCGTCGGCGTCGGCCTCAGCATTAAGGCTCGCAAGACGGACCAAGTCTGTCTGTCCGTCTTTGGCGACGGCGCGGCCAACGAGGGCGCTTTCCATGAGTCGCTCAATATGGCCAGTATCTGGCACCTGCCCATCATCTATTTGTGCGAGAATAATCAGTACGCCATGTCGATGGCCGTCAGCCACGCGTTCAACATAGAGCGTATCAGCCAACGCGCCTGCGCCTACAATATCGTCGGCGTGACCATCGATGGAAACGATCCGCTGGCTGTCTATCAGGCCGTTAGCGAGGCCAAAGCTCGCGCCCAGGCCGGCGACGGCCCGACGCTGATCGAGGCTATTACCTATCGCTGGAAGGGTCACTCCAAGAGCGATCGCGAAGCATATCGCACTCGCGACGAGGTAAAGGAGTGGCAGCAACGCGATCCTATCCCTCGCTTCGCCCGTACGCTGGGCGTGTCGCAAGAGGAGCTTGACGCCATGCGCGCCGCGGCTGTGACTCGCATCGACGCCGCCGTCGAGTTTGCCGAGGCCAGCCCCGAGCCGGAGCTGAGCACCATTATGGAGGGCGTCTATGCGTGAGTTAACCTACGCCGAAGCATTGCGCGAAGCCCTGCGCCAGAAGATGACGGAGGATGAGCGCGTTTTCCTGATTGGCGAAGATATCGGTGTTTATGGTGGCGCATTCGCCGTCTCCGCCGGGCTATTCGATGAGTTCGGCCCTGGCCGGATTATCGACACACCTATCTCCGAGGCGGGCATTGCCGGAGCGTGCATCGGCTCTGCCCTGACCGGTATGCGCCCTGTGGGCGAGATCCAGTTCATGGACTTCGTTACCCTTAGTATGGAGCAATTGGTGCTGCAAGCGGCTAAAATTCGCTTCATGTTCGGCGGCAAGGCCACTGTGCCGATGGTCATGCGCATGCCTGGCGGCTCGGGCACGGGCGCGGCGGCGCAGCATTCCGAGAGTCTGGAGAACTGGTTTGTCCACGTTCCCGGCCTGAAAGTCGTCATGCCCAGCACGCCCTACGATGCCAAGGGGTTGCTTATCTCGGCTATCGAGGATGACAACCCGGTCATCTTTGTGGAGCACAAGCTGCTTTACCGCACCAAAGGCTACGTGCCGGAAGAGATGTACCGCATCCCCCTGTCGCAGAGCAACGTCGTGCGCGAGGGACGCGACCTGACCATCGTGGCCACTTCGATCATGGTGCCGCGTGCCGTGGAAGCGGCCGCCAAGCTGGCTGAGGAAGGCATCGAGGTGGAGATTATCGATCCGCGTACCTTAAATCCGCTGGATGAGAAGCCGATTGTCGACTCGGTCATCAAGACCGGCAAGGCACTCATCGTCCACGAGGCGGTCAAGACGGGTGGCTTCGGCGGCGAGCTGGTCTCGCGTATTGTCGAGAGCGAGGCGTTTGACTACCTCGATGCCCCCGTGCGTCGTCTGGCGGGGCTGGATATTCCCATCCCTTACAACCGCAACCTGGAATACCACACCGTACCCCAGGTCGAAAATATCGTCGAAGAAGCCCGCAAGCTGCATCAGGGCGCATACTAATCGCGCCCGGGCGTGGCCCGTCGCTTAAGGCCGCGCCACATGAGGTATCCGCATGGCAAAAGAAGTGATCATGCCCAAATTTGGGTTCACCCAGGAAGATTCGCAGATCGTCGAATGGCTGGTGAAAGAGGGTGATACGGTTGAGGCGGGCGATCCGTTGCTGGAAGTCACGACCGATAAAGTGAATATGGAAGTGGAGGCGCCCGCTTCCGGCATCTTGGCCGGAATTCGCGCCGCCGTCGGCGACACAGTGCCGGTGACACAAATTATCGCTTACATTCTGGCGCCGGGTGAGGAGCTACCACCCGAGGCCGCCGGCAACGGCGCAGCCGCACCGTCGAAAGCGGCACAGTCGCAGGAGAGCGCCCCGGCGGCCGTGCCCACTGCATCTCCCGCCGCCGTGCCCACCACGGTCGCCGCCCGGTTCGCGGCGGCCAAAGGTGTCGACATCTCGCAAGTGGCGGGAACGGGCGCGGGCGGGCGCGTGACCAAGCAAGATGTCGAGGCGTTTCTGGCGACACACGACCAGCCGGCCGATGAAATTTACTCCGGCAAGGTGCGAGCCACGCCGGCCGCTCGGCGCATCGCCCGCGAAACCGGCCTCGATCTGATCGGCGTGGCCGGCAGCGGGCCGCGCGGCCGTGTCCAGGCGATGGATGCGGAGGCTGCCGCGACGGCTGCGCCAACGTTTGCCGCGATAGTTGCACCGAGCGCCACCGCCGGCGAACCGGTGCGTGTGCCATTCACCACGATGCGCCGCACTATCGCGCGTACGCTGCAACATAGCGCTCAGGAAGCACCGCACATCACATTCCAGGCCGATATCGACATGACCAACCTGCAGGCGCTCGTCGCGCGAGCAAATGAGTTGCGCCCGGCTGACGCGGAGAAGGTCACGCTGACCGCTGCGCTGGCCCGCGCCGTCGCCTGGGGCCTCAGCCGCCACCCGACGATCAACAGCCATATCGGCGACGGCGAGATTCTCGTCTGGCCGACAGCCAACCTCGGCATCGCCGTCGCCCTTGACGATGGCCTGATCGTGCCGGTGGTCAAGGACGCCGGCGCCAAGGGTATCGGACAAATCTCGGACGAGATTCGCGACCTGAGCCGTCGCGCTCGCCAGGGTAAACTGCGCCCCGATGATCTGGCTGATGGCACGTTCTCCATCTCCAATCTCGGCATGATGGGCATCGACCGGTTCACGGCCATCATCAACCCGCCGCAGGTGGGCATCCTGGCTGTCGGCCGCACGCGCCGCCAATTTGTTCCTGACGAGCAAGACCAACCCGTCGTCCGGCCCATCTGCACGATGACTTTGTCGGTTGACCATCGAGCCATCGACGGCGCCGTCGCCGCTCGCTTCATGGAAGATCTGCGCCGCGTTGTCGAGTCGCCTGAACTGATGGTGTTGTAGTCATGTCGCCTACGATAACCGGTATCCCCACGTCGCCCGGCGTCGTCATCGGGCCGATCTGGGTGTTCAATCCACCCAAGGCCGACGTTCGCGCCTATAACATTGCTGATCCTGATGTCGAGATGCGCCGCGTCAATACGGCCATTGCGACGGCCGTCGAGCAACTGGAAGCACTCAGCGCCCGCGCCCGGCGAACTATCGGCAGCGCCGAAGCGGAGATCTTCGAGGCTCATCAGACGTTGTTGCAAGATGATGATATGCTGGATGAGATCCGTCGGCTCATCAACCGCCGTCGCATCAACGCCGAGGCTGCTGTCCATGAGATCATCGAGGCCAACGCCGACGCGTTGATGGAATTGGACGACGAGTATTTCCGCGCTCGCGCCGCCGATCTGCGTGATATCGGCCGGCGGGTGGTTTATGCCCTGATGGGCATCGCCGCCGATAGTCTGCGCTCGCCCAATGAGCGATCGATCGTCGTGGCTGAGGACTTAACGCCCTCGGACACGATGCAGTTCGATACGCAATATGTTATGGGGCTGTGTACCTTGCGCGGCGGCCCCACCTCGCATACGGCTATCCTCGCTCGTAGCCTCGGCATACCGGCTGTGGTCAGCGCGCCGCTGGATTGGGAAGGGTTGGTCAACGGCACCACGGCTATTCTGGACGGCAGCACCGGCCGCGTCACTTTGTTCCCCACGGCTGCCCAGTTGGATGAAGCCCAACGCGCTCGACGCGCTTATCTTGATCGGCTGGCCGGTGAGACCGCCCAGCGCGACCTACCAGCTATCACGGCCGATGGTCATCGCGTCGAGGTCGTGGCCAATATCGGCAACGCCGAAGACGCCCGCCGCGCCATCGATAGCGGCGCCGAGGGCGTGGGCTTGTTCCGCACGGAGTTCCTTTATCTGGATCGCGAATCCATGCCCAGCGAGCGCGAGCAGTTGGACGCCTATCGCGCTGTGGCCGAAGTCATGGGCGACCGGCCGCTGGTCGTGCGCACGCTCGATATCGGCGGCGACAAGGCTGTTTCCTATCTGGGTTTCGCCGAGGAGGCCAACCCGTTTCTGGGCTGGCGCGGCATTCGCCTGGCCGACCGCCACGCCGATGTGCTGCTGAGTCAGTTGCGGGCGCTGCTGCAAGCCTGCGCCGAGTCCGACTTGCGTATCATGGTGCCGATGGTCTCCAGTGTAGAGGAGGCCAACTATGCCCGACAACTTCTGGATGAGGCGCGCGCCGGACTGCTCGCTGAGCGACGGCCGTGCGCGGAGAAGGTGCAGTTCGGTGTGATGATCGAAGTGCCTTCGGCGGCGCTCATTTCCGACCAGCTGGCCGAGGTCGTCGATTTCTTTAGCATCGGCACCAACGATCTGACCCAATATACGCTGGCCGTCGACCGGACCAACGAGCGAGTGGCTTCGCTGGCCACATCGTTCCACCCGGCCGTGCTGCGGCTTATCGCTCGTACCATCGACAACGCCCATGCCGCGGGCAAGTGGGTCGGCCTATGCGGGGAGTTCGCCGCTCATCCGCTAGCCGTGCCCATTCTGCTGGGGTTGGGGCTTGATGAGTTCAGTATGTCTCCCTCGGCCGTGCCGACGATCAAGGCCACTATTCGTCGTATGAATCTGGAGCAATGCCGCGAGATCGCCCAAACTGCTTTGAACCTGCCCACTGCCGCCGCGGTCGAAGAATACCTGCGTTCCGCGGTTGAAGAATAACCGGAAGCACTTATGTCTGACCTTGATCTACAAAAAACACTTGAAACGGCCGTCGATATCGCTCGTGACGCCGGCGCGCTGCTCATGGACGGCTTCAGCCGCGAGAAACGCATTGAAAAGAAAAGCTCCGCCCTCGACTGGGTGACTCAATATGACAAGGCGTCGGAGGAACTCATTGTCGGGCGGATGCGCCAGGCGTTCCCCGACCATGACCTCGTTGGCGAAGAGGGCACCAACACCGGCAACGACAAGGCTTATCGCTGGTATATCGATCCACTGGACGGCACGGTCAACTATGCCCACAGCTATCCCATGTTTTGTGTCTCGATGGGGCTCTATCACGGCGACGATCCCGTGCTGGGTGTGGTTTACGATCCGCTGCGTGAAGAATGCTTCACGGCCATTACCGGGCAGGGAGCATATCTTGATCGGCCCAAGGGCGGTCGCCGCCTGCAAGTAAGTCGACAGACAGAGCTGATCGCTGCGTTGCTCATGACCGGCTTCCCCTATGACGTACATACCAGCCCGAATAACAACCTGAATTATGTCAATGCGTTTGCTCGCAGCGCTCATGGCATCCGTCGTTCTGGCTCGGCCGCGCTCGACGCCTGCTACGTCGCGGCTGGGCGACTCGACGGCTATTGGGAGCTGAAAGTCTATTGCTGGGACATGTCAGCCGCCGTCATCATCGTTCAGGAGGCGGGCGGGAAGGTGACCTTCCTCGATGGTCGCCCGTTCCGCATGGAGCGCCGCTTTGATGTGTTGATCAGCAACGGTCATCTGCATGAGCAGATGCGGGGGGTGATCGATGGGGCGAAGGATGTGGTGGTGATGTAGAGACGTCTCAACGAGGCGTCTCTACATCACATGTATTGCGGATGGGCGTGAGACCTCCTCCGTCCTAATTCTCCCTTTCGAATTCGGCTATAATCCCCCCATGACAACCAACGAACTCGCCGGAAAGCCCGCCCCGCGGGAGATGCTGGTCAACGTCCCCCGGCTGGTGGCCGACTACTACGCCATCCATCCCGACCGGGACAACCCCGCCCAGCGCGTCGCCTTCGGTACGTCGGGCCATCGGGGCACGTCGACGGTCGGCAGCTTCAACGAAGACCACATCCTGGCCATCTGCCAGGCCATCAGCGAATACCGCGCCCAGCAGGGCATCGTCGGGCCGCTGTATATCGGCATGGACACCCACGCCCTGTCCGAGCCGGCCCTCATCAGCGCCGTCGAGGTGCTCGCTGCCAACGGCGTCCACCTGGTGCTGCAGAGCGGCCGCGGCTACACCCCCACGCCGGTCATCTCCCACGCCATCCTGACGTGGAACCGCGACACATCCCGCGCCCGCGCCGACGGCATCGTCATCACCCCGTCGCACAACCCGCCCGAGGACGGCGGCTTCAAGTACAACCCGCCCGAAGGCGGCCCGGCCGCGCCCGAGACGACCCAATGGATCCAGGACCGGGCCAACGCCCTGCTGGCCGATGGGTTGCGCGGCGTCAAACGGATGGCCTGGGAGCGGGCCATGAAGGCGGATACGACCGAGGAACAGGACTTCATCGTTCCCTACGTGGACGACCTGGCTTCGGTCGTCGACATGGACGCCGTGGCCGCCGCCGGGCTCAACATCGGCGTCGACCCGCTGGGCGGCTCCGGCCTGCATTTCTGGCAGCCGATGGCTGAGCGGTACGGCCTGAAGCTCAACATCGTCAACACACATGTGGACCCGACCTTCGGCTTCATGACCGTCGACTGGGACGGCAAGATCCGCATGGATTGCTCGTCACCCTACGCGATGGCCGGCCTCATTCGCCTGAAGGATCAGTTCGACATCGCCTTCGGCAACGACCCCGACTACGACCGCCACGGCATCGTCACCCGCAGCGCCGGGCTGATGAACCCCAATCATTACCTGTCCGTGGCCATCTGGTACCTGTTCCAGAACCGGCCCAACTGGCGCGCCGACGCCGCCGTGGGCAAGACGCTCGTCTCCAGCTCGATGATCGACCGGGTGACCGCCCATCTCGGCCGCCGCCTGGCCGAGGTGCCCGTTGGCTTCAAATATTTCGTCGACGGCCTGCTCAGCGGCGACTACGGCTTCGGCGGCGAGGAGAGCGCCGGGGCGTCCTACCTGCGGCGCGACGGTTCTGTCTGGACGACCGATAAAGACGGCTTCATCATGGATCTGCTGGCGGCGGAGATAATGGCTCGCACCGGCCGCGACCCTGGCGAACATTACCGCGCCCTGACCGAGCAGTTCGGCGATCCGGCTTACGAGCGCGTCGACCGGCCGGTCACGCCGCAGCGCAAGGCCGTGCTGAAGCAGCTTTCGCCGGAGATGGTCGCCACGGACGCGCTGGCCGGCGAGCCTATCGTGGCCAAGCTGACCCGCGCCCCGGCCAACAACGACCCCATCGGCGGCATCAAGGTCGTCACGCAGAACGGCTGGTTCGCCGCCCGGCCCAGCGGCACCGAGGACGTCTACAAGGTGTACGCCGAGAGCTTCCTGGGCGTCGATCACCTGCACCGCATCCAGTCCGAGGCGACGGCCATCCTCGACGACGCCTTCGCCGCCGCCGGAGCGTGATCCGATCGAACGACCCAGGCCCGCCGCGCGGCATCGTGCCGCATCTGGTCTTGACCGTCTGCCCGACTGGCTGTGGCCTGTCGCTGTCATTCTGATCGCTCTGTTGGCGGCGTGGCCGGCCGTGGCCCAGCCCGGCCTGTTGAACACACGTGGCGGCGGGGACAGCCCGTTCCTGTTGCAGCGGCTGCAACAGCTCGTGGCGGCGCTGGCCGATGGCCATTTCCCGGTGCGCTGGATGCCCGACGCCAACTACGGCTATGGCTATCCGTTCTATAACTTCTACGCTCCCCTATCGATCTATATCGCCGCCGTCTTCCGCGCGCTCGGCTTCAGCTTCGTGCGCTCGATTCACCTGGCCCAGATGGCCGGGTTTATCGTCGCCGCGCTGGGGATGTTCCAGCTGGGGCGGCGCTGGCTGGGGTCGCGCTGGGCGGGGCTGCTGGCGGCCACGGCCTACACCGTCGCGCCGTTCCACCTGGTCAACGTCTATGTGCGCGGCGATTCGCTGGCCGAGTTCTGGGCGATGGCGTTCTATCCGTGGGTGTTGCTGGCTGTCGATGGGCTGCTGCGCCCAACCAACCGTCGCGGCCCGGCTGTGGCTCTGTTCGCCCTCGCCTACGCGGCCCTCATCCTCAGCCATAACATATCGGCGCTCATCTTCTCGCCCTTCCTGCTGCTCTACATCATCCTGCGGCTTCTGCCCGGCAGAGATAAGGCGCATAAGGGGCGGATAGATGCGAATAAACGCGGATCGAACCCTGTTTTCTCCGCGCCCCTGCTCCCCATCGCCCTGGCTCTCCTGCTTGCCTTCGCCCTTGCGACGTGGTTCTTCGCGCCGGCCCTGGCCGAGCGCGGCCTGGCCCAGCTGGGGCCGGTGACCGAGGGCTATTTCCACTACAGCAACCATTTTCGTGGCCTTGACCTGGTGCAGGGTGGGCTGATCTTCGACTACAACCCTGACGGCGGCGTCGCTTTTCGCCTGGGGCTGATGCAGATCGGATTGGCTCTGGCAGGAGCGGTCGTGTTGATCTGGTGGCGGCGCGCCTATGCCGACCGGCGAGCCGGGTTGATGATTCTCATCGGGCTTCTTGTGGCCGTGCTGATGATCACGCCTCTCTCCCGGCTGTTGTGGGATTACCTGCCGTTACTGCCGTTCACCCAGTTCCCGTGGCGCTTTCTGTCTGTGGCCTCGTTCTTTGGCGCG
>WBZO01001018.1_pt1 | contig 37963 bp, 42 predicted proteins | sample 5204261 | NCBI WGS metagenome assembly WBZO01 (sample SAMN12412400, study PRJNA552823) | activated sludge metagenome | isolation source: activated sludge from anammox sidestream of wastewater treatment plant... | place: USA: North Carolina | collected 2017-09
CACACGCTCAGGCTTCCTGGGCGTGGTAGCGCCAGAGCGGCGACAGGAAGAGCGCGCCGACGACGCCGACCATCACGAAGGCGGGCACCAGCACGGCCTGGTGAATGCCGAGCCCGCCGACAAGAAAGCCCATGAGCAGGGAGCCGATGGGGGCGCCGCCCGAAAATCCGAGCTGATAGAAGGCGAGCACGCGCGCCCTGTGGCTCTCGGGCGCCGCGAGCTGGACGATGGTGCGCCCCATCGTCATCGTCGTGCCCGCGCCGATACCCCAGAGGAAGCAGAGTATGCAGAGCACCGCAAAGGGGATGGTCAGCGAAAGAAGCGCCAGAATGACGAGGCCGCTGGTGATCGCGCCCATCATCACGCGGCCGCGCCTTGCGATATGACCGATCTTCAGCAGCGCCATGGTGGCAAAGATCGTGCCGCCCCAGAAGCAGATGTTGATGAGCGCGAAACGGATCGCGAATTCCGTAACGGTGCTGTGATAGATGTCGCGCACCATCAGCGGCAGCACCACCATGAAGCTGCCGACATAGAAAAGCCCGACCGCGAAATTGACGCCGATCACCGCGAAGACAATGCTGTGCGCCCGCGCGGTGGCGATGCCGTCCAGTATCTGCGCGAGCCGTCCTTCGCCCGTGTCCACCTGTGTCGGCGGCAGGGGTTGCAGCTTTGTCGTCGCCCAGCCGCCGGCGATCAGCAACGCGGCCTGAAAGATGAGCAGCGCCGGCGCGCCGATAATGGCGGCAAAGGCAACGATGAGCATGCCGGCAAGCTGTCCGCCCATCTGTGTGCCCATGGTCAGCGTCACCGCCTGCTGAATGTCCGTTTCGGCGATGCGAGTCAGCGCTGAATCGCGCGCAGGCATGGCGAAGGCGCCAAGGGTGCCCATGGCCAGCGCATAGGCGATCAGGAACGGGTAGCTCAAATATCCACTGATGAAGACGACGGCCAGCACCAGCGGGGGGATGGCCGCCAACCAGTGCATGCGCACCAATATGCGCCGCACGTCGCCATGATCGGCCACGGTGCCGCCAAGCAGCATGAAAAGCAGCGACGGCGCCATCAGCGCCATCTGCGCGATGCCGAGCCGCGCCGCCGGTTCATGCAGCACCTGCGTCACCAGAAACGGAAAGATGACGAACTGAATGCCGAGGCTGATATACCAGCTTGCCTGACCGCCGAGATAGAGGCGCAGACGCTGCGACCGCGTTGTGGCATCCGTCATTCCGGCATCGATTGCCTGCTCCCCCGGCACCGTCATCTGACCCTCACTCGATTCGCTGGCATTTCGCCATTGTCGTTCCCGCAAACTATAGCATCTGCGCCGGTTGCAAACGCATATACCTCACAGGGCTCCGGCGGGGGCTTGCCGTTCCGGATGGCGGAGGTGAAAGACGTCGGGCGCATGCACCCATCGCCGCGCGCGCCATCACTTTCCGATATGTCGACCGGCGCGGCTCGTCAGCCGTTCGCCGGCCGGTCATTCGCGAGGCCGATCATCGAACGATAGGTGTGAATGTGAAGGCCGCTCGTGGGCCTTGCCGCCGCGGCAACCATGGCGGCGGCGATCGTGTCGGCCGGAATGCCGCGATAGATGTCGAGCGAGCCGACAAGGAGGAGGTTGAGCGCAGGCATCGCCGCCATCATGGCGGCCTCGGCGGGCCGCCTCTCGTTGCGCTCGCCGAAAATGAGGCCCGGCCGGAAAATATGCGTCGCGCCGAAGCCGATTGAAGCGACCGCCTGTTCCGCTTCGCCCTTGATGCGCGAATAGAAGACGCGCGAATCCGGCGAAGCGCCGATGGCCGAGACGAGAAGAAAGCGCGTGGCGCCCGCCGCTCTTGCCGCCCGCGCGAAAGCCGCCACATAGTCGAGGTCGATGCGCGCGAAGGCGGACTGGCTTCCGGCTTTCCTGATCGTCGTGCCGAGCGCGCAGAAGGCATCGTCCACCCTTGTGCCCTTAAGGGCGATCGCGTCCTCGACATGCTCGAAATTGGTGACGATCTCTGTGAGCTTCGGATGGCTGATGCCGAGGCTGCGCCTTGTCACGGCGATGACCGCGCCATAATCGGGCGAGGCAAGAAGCCGTTTCAGCACGAACCCTCCGACAAGCCCGGTCGCGCCAGCAATGAGCGCCGTCTTTCCCGTCATCGCGGTATCTCCCCCGTATAGCGCGCCCGCGGCCGGATCATCTGGCCCGAGCGATATTGTTCGATCGCATGCGCGATCCAGCCCGCCGTGCGGCCGAGCACGAAAACGGCGAGCCCCGCGCCGGGCAGCATCCGCAACGTAGCGCCGAGCGCGCCTATGGCGAAGTCGATGCTCGGCCTGAGCCCGCCCGCATCCTCCATCACATCGACGATGCGGAGCGAGCGGAGGAAGGCCGGATCGTCGCCATGGCTTTCCTTCATCATGCCGATGAGGGCGGCCGCGCGCGGGTCGCCGTCGGGATAGAGCGGATGGCCGAAGCCGGGAACGGGATCGCCGTTCCGCAGCCGGTGGAGCACGGCGTCCTCGAGATCCTGACGATGCGCCATGTCGGTGAGAAACCCCTCGACGCGATTGGTGAAGCCGCCATGGCGCGGGCCTTGCGCGGCGCAGATGCCCGCCTCGATCGCGGCATAGAGCGTCGCGCCCGTGCCCGCGACGCAGCGCACCGTGAAGGCGGAAGCGTTGAGCTCGTGATCGGCGCAAAGAACGAGCGTCGCGCGGATGAGATCGGCGGCGCGCCTGTCGCCGAAGGTGAGCGCGCGAGCCAGCGCCTCATGCACGGGCTCGCCCGAGGGTGCGGTGCCGCAAATGATGGCGGCGACGAAGCGCAGGAGCCGCGCTCCGGTCGTGGCAAGGCCGCGATCCGTCATGTTGTAGATCGAGGGGTCGTCCTGCGCGGCGAGCGGCAGAAGGGCGAGCGCGCGTTCAATGCGGCCGCTCGCGGCAAGCTCCGAGGCGAGCCTTTCAACCGTTGGCGACATTGCCGGGATCGCCTCGCGCGTGAAGGGCTGCACGTCCCGGCAGCCCCAGAGCAGCGCCGCCACCTGTTCGAGGCTCGAATTGCGGGCGAGCGCCGTCGCGTCCGAGCCGCGATAGTAGAGCTTCCCGTCGGCGATGAGCGTGATGGCGGAATCGAGCACCGGCACGCCGCCGAAACTTGCGATCTCGTTCGCGCTTCCCGGCTGCGCCGCGCCGCCCGGCGCGCTCGAGCGCCGCTGCTTCAGAAGGCGCACATCCTCCGCCCGGTAGCGCCGCGCCCTGCTGTCCGGCACGGGCTCGGAGCGGATCATGTCCCGGCTCACATAGGCGTAGAGCGTGGCGAGGCTGATGCCCAGCTCCGCCGCGGCTTCCTTGGCGGAGAGGTAGAGCTTTTCCGTGGCCTCGGTTGCGGTCTGGCGCGGCATGGCTTCTCACTTTTTATAGTATTGATCAGCTTAATCAAGATTGACGCTATTGCAAGGCCTGGCCACCTTGTCTGGAAAGGGGCCGTTATCGCGGTTTCCGCTTCGACAAGTGAAAGGAGAGCGTCATGTCCGAGAATGTCATCATGGGAGCAGGCGGCCGCGCGACGGCGGCGGGCCTCGACAATGTGGTCGCGGCCGAAACGGCCCTGAGCCATGTGGATGGCGAGGCGGGCCGCCTCATCATCGCCGGCCATGACCTCGAAACGCTGGTCGCCACGCATGATTTCGAGGGCGCGGCGGCGCTCCTCTGGCGCGTGGCCGGGCTCGATCCCGCCCCCTCGCGCGAGGCGGTGGCGGCTGGTCTTGCCCGCGCCCGGGTCGAGGCCTTCGCGCTGGTGTCGAAGCTTCTTGCCGCCACGGAAGGGTTGAGCGTGACCGAAGGTCTCAGGACCGGTTTCTCGATGCTTTCTGACGAGGGCGCGCTTCCCGCCCATATCCGTGCGGTCGGCGCGGCGCCGGTCTTCATCGCTGCGCTCTGCCGCCGCGAGGCCGGCTCGGCCGCCATCGCGCCCGATGCGGGGCTAGGCCATGCCGCGGATTTTCTCCGCATGCTGAAGGGTGAAATGCCGAGCGATGCCGAGACGAAGGCGCTCAATGCCTATCTCGTCACGGTGACGGATCATGGCATGAACGCCTCGACCTTCACCGCGCGCGTCATCGCCTCGACGCGGGCAGGCACGATTTCCGCCATTGTCGGCGCGCTCTGCGCGCTCAAGGGCCCGCTGCATGGCGGCGCGCCTGGCCCCGTCCTCGACATGCTGGACGATATCGGCACGCGCGAGAATATCGAGCCCTGGCTGAAGCGCGAGATCGCGAAGGGCGAGCGCCTGATGGGCTTCGGCCATCGCGTCTATCGCGTCCGCGATCCGCGTGCCGACGTCTTCAACAAGGCGGTGACGCTGCTCACGAACGGCAATGAGCGCGTGCTCTTCGCCCGCGATGTCGAGCGCGCGGCGCTGGCGGCGCTCAAGGCCGCCAAGCCTGACCGGCGGCTCGACACGAACATGGAATATTACACCGCCGTGCTTCTGGAGGCGCTCGGCATACCACGTTCTGCCGTCACCGCCGTCTTCGGCATGTCGCGCGTCGTCGGCTGGACGGCGCATGTGATCGAGCAGGAGCGCGTCGGCCGCCTCATTCGTCCGCAGTCGCGCTATATCGGCGACTGGCCGGACGACAAGGCCGCCTAGCGCCCGATCACGAACCTCAGCAGGGCGGCTTCGAGCCGAACGCCGCCCTGGCGAGATAGACCGCGGGCTGATCCAGAAGCTCCGGGTGCCACTCGCCATTTCGCACGACCTTGCCGGCGAGCTGGTCATAGGAATTCGTGTCCGCGACGGGCGCGCAATCGGTGGGGGCGAGGGGCAGGCCGAGCGCCTGCTTGTCGGTGTCGCTTTCACGGACATATTTCGCCGAGCGGAAATATCCCTCGATGAACTGGCGGCAGCGCAGGCCCGGCGAGGGCGTGCGCCCCTGCGGGTTGAGCGAATATTCCGCCAGCACCTTGCACGCTTCGTAAAGCTCTTGGCCGGTAGAAATATGGCTGCGGGCGGCCGCATCCCGTGCCGGGAGCATGATGAATGCGGCAAGCCCGAGCAGAAGCGCTGCGGGTATCCATGATCGGTTCATTGCGGGACCTCCCCGTGCGGCGGCAGTATATCACCCGGGTGGAGACTATCGAGGTGGGGTCGCGATCGCGGGAAGTAAAGGGGCTGGTTGCCGGAGGGGAGGCATGAAGACGCGGCTCGCCATTTATGGCGTCGATGAATATCAGGGCGCGCTGATGTCGCGGCGCGCCGCGGCCCGCGGCATTTGCCATATCGGCGCGGGCCGGGACATCGCGCGTGTCGCGACGCATGCCAATGCCACGCTCTCCGGGAAGGAGCATCCGGTGGAGCCGCGCGTCTTCGGCCTTGGCGATGTCTCGCGCATCGCGTCCCAGCTCGATGACGTGGCCGTGCTGATCAATTGCGCGACGCCCTTCGGCGAAACCGCCGCGCCGCTCATCGCCGCCGCGCTTGCCACCGGCACACATTATCTCGACCTCGGGAGTTCAGCGCCTCACCTCGCATCCGTCATGGCGCGAGATGCCGATGCCGTGGCGGCAGGCGTCACTCTTCTATCCGGCGTTTCCTTCGATTTCGCCGCGGCCGAAGCCGTGGCGGCGCGACTGGCGACACTTCTGCCGATGGCGCGCGCGCTCACCCTCGCGGCCAAACGCGCCAACCTATCTCGAGCCGAAGCGAGGGAACTCGTCGCCGCATTGCGCCGGCCGGGCGAGGTCGCGAAGAACGGGCAACTCGTCCGGGCCATGCCCGGCGCGCGCGTGGTCGATGTCGATTTCGGAAAGGGGCCGGAGCGGGCGGCGCTGGCGCCCTGGCGCGGCGAGGCGGTCGCCTGCCGCCGCCGCCTGCCATATTCGTCGATCGAGACATTCGAGGTCTTGCCCGCGCCGCTCGCCCGCCTGATGAGGCGCGGCACCCTGGCGCATTTCCTGTTCCGGCGCGGCTGGCGGGCGGCAAGTCTCGAGCGGCGTCTCGCGCATGGCCGGGAGCGCACCCCCGAGGCCGAGCTTCAGCGCGCCCGCGCCGTCGTCTGGGGCGAGGCGCGCACGCCCGATGGCAGGGTGAGGCGGGCTCGCCTCGAAACGCCGGCGGCGCCGGTTTTTAGCGCGGATGCGGCGCTCCTCATCGCGCAGCGCCTTGTCGAAGGGGTGGGGATGCCCGGCTTCCGCCTACCCTCGGAGGTTGCAGGCGCGGCGCTCGTCGAAGGAATAGAGGGTGTGACGTGGCGGGAAATAGCCGATGCGGAGGAAACGCTCGCGCCCGATCCGGTTGCGCTTGCGGACGCGCCCTGACCCTTATTGTGCGGGCTTCCTGATGCCGAGCCAGCGATCCTTGAGCTGCGTGAGGCATTCGCGTTCCGAATACTGGCTCGTCGCCATGAGCGCCAGGCGCTCGGCCGCTTCGGGCGTCTTGCCCGGTTCGGCGCCCATGGCCTCGGCCATCTTCGAATAAGCTTCGCGCGCCATGTCCTTGGCGAGCATGCGGCAGGGATCGAGCGTGCCATAGGTCGCAAGCGGCCAGATCACCAGCGCGGCGACGATGAGCGCGATCAGTCCAAGGATGATTCTCACCTGAAACCTCCTTCAGTTCATGCGCAGCGGCTGGCGCTGCCGGGCGGGCGCCGCGTCCTCAATATCCGCTGGGGCCGTTGCGTCTCCCGCGGCCCATATCCTCGCCAGCGCCGGGCGCGTTCGTGGTGCTGGCGCGGCAGGAATTGAACCCCGCCTTCCAGCCCGCGCGATAGGCCTTGTTCGTGTTCCAGAGTTCGGGATCGCGAATGACGGTGGCGGAATTTCCGGGCACATAGCCCGTGCCGGTGCCGCAGCCGGCCGAATAGCCGGCTTTGTATTCCGGCTTCTCGGAATAATCCTCTCCGAACATCGTTCCGCAGGCCGAAAGCGTCATGGCCAATCCGAGGAGCGCGGCGGCAAGAACGGGCTTCGGGAGATTTTTTGCCATATTGCGGCTCCTTGGTGGCGCGGCGAACCGCGGCGAGCATAGCCGAGTGACCCGCAGCCGCAACCCGCCCGCTTATAGTTTACGGGGTTTTAATTCAGCCGATGCTCAGATGGGGGAGCGTGGAAAGGGGCGGGCTCCCTCGCGGGGTTGTGGCGGCGATGGCATCGATTGGACTGATGGGCGAGCAGGGCGTGAGCGCGGAGGCAGTGCCTTCGCTGCATGAGCGCGACCTGTTGCTGAGACGGCTCGCCGATCTCGCCGTGCTGCCGCCGGGCCGCGTCACCCCGCAGGAGCGGGCGCTGGTCGACATGGTCATGGCGACGGCCGTCTCGCGGCTCGATGTGGCGCAGCGCTGCCGCATCGCCGAGCGCGTGGCGCAACTGCCGGAAGGCCCGCGCGAACTGACGCTCGCCCTTGCCCGCGACACGATCGAGGTGGCCGCACCCGTGCTCGCCGAGGCCGCGAACATTCAGGGCAGCGATCTCGTCGAGATCGTTCGTGTGACGAGCATGGATCATCGTCTCGCCGTCGCCAGCCGCAAGATCCTCCCACCCGCTGCCATCGACGCCCTGATCGAGTACGGAAACACCGATGTCCTGCGCCGCATGCTCGAAAACCGCAGCATCGAAATTTCGAGCCGTTCCATGGAAGTTCTCGTGCGCCGCAGCGCCAGCGAGCCGGAGCTTCACGCGCCGCTCCTCGAAAGGCCCGAACTCAATCAGCGTCTCGCCCTGCTCATGTTCTGGTGGGTGTCATCGGGGACGCTGCGCGTCGAAATCCTGAACCGCCATGCCGTCGAGCGGCGCATGATGCATATCGCCATCGCGGATGTGCTCGAAGGGGGCCTCGCCGCATCGGGAGCGGATGAAGCTTTGCGGGTCGCGCTGTCGCTTGTCCATCCGCCAGCGACGATCGCGAAACCTCAGCTCACGCGCCTCGTCAACCTCGCCACGCTCGGGCAGCGCGAGGAATTCGTGATGGAACTTGCGCGCGAGGCGCGGCTCAGGCCGGAAACCGCCTTGCGCATCGTCAGCGATTTCGGCGGTGAGCCTCTGGCGGTTCTTGCCAAGGCGCTGGGCCTTTCGCGGCAGGAATTCGGCGATCTCATCGTCGCGGTCGCGGAGCTGCGAAGCGGCTACGTGCCGGCGAAATCCGATATAGAGCGCATAACGGCCGTGTTCGACGCGATCTCAACAGACCGCGCGGATCTCGTACTGCATTTGTGGGACTGGTCGATCTCGGGCGAGGCCCAGTTTCCGCTGCCGACCGAGGAATAGCTATTCGGCCGCCGTCGCGGAGGATGCCTCTTGCGGCTCGCGGGCGATGGCAGCGGGCAGGGCGTCGGGCGGCGGCAGGAAAGTCGGCTGCCTCACGATTTCCTCGAGCGCGCGCTGCGCCTTCTGCGCGGTTTCGATGATGTCGCTTTCCGCCTTGTCGACGAGATCGAGTACGGCCCGCGCGCCCGCCAGCACATCGTCGAGCCAGCCTTCCGGCTTGCTGGCCTGCGCCTTGAGGGCGACGGCATCGGCCGCGAGCGTCGTCACCGTGCGGCGCACGGCGGCTGTGTTGAAGTCGACATGTCCCGTCACGAGTTCGACCAGCGTCCGCACCTGCGCGCGCAGACCATCGACGAGCGCGGAGCGTTCGCGCGCGCGACGCCTGTCATCGTCGGCGGGCGGCGCGAGATCGTCGAGAGAAACGCTCAGCACACGGGCGATCGCCGCCATGGTGCGGAACGTGCCATCCTTCTTGCCGGTTTCGATTTCGGACAGATAGGCGGGGCTGATGCCCGCGGCGCGCGCCAGCGCCACCGCCTTCAGCCCGCGCGCCTGCCGCCAGACGCGCACCGGATTCTCGCCATCGGCAATTCTATGCGCCACATTCGCAGGGACGCCGGTTCCCTCGCCGAGCCGGTCGGCGAGCGCCGCGCGCGTGCGGTCGAGATCCTGCGCCGCCTGCTTCAGGCTCATCAGGGTTTCATATTCCTCGGCGGGAACGACGACGAAGAGGGGTTTGCCCTCGGAACCGAAAATCCGCTGATGCGCTGCCTCGCCGGAGTTCTTCGCGGCGCCGATGCCGGGAGTGTTCACGACCTCTCGCCCCCGCTCGCCGTTCTCGCTGATCCGGTAAGTCCTTGTCGCATCGCTGTCCGATTTCCGCCTTGCCCTGCGCAGCTCGCGCGGGGCGTCACTCCATCATTGCCGTAACCGGCGACGAAGGCCGGCCTCGTCCCCAGTTCCGGACGCGGCCGGATGATAGCCCCCGGCGAGGGGCGAAGCAAAGCAGGGAATATGTGTCCACCGAACCCGTTCGCACACGCGATATGACCGAGAGGGGGCAGGTGTCGCATTGCGAAACGGACGCGAAACGACAGAGCCCGGCCAATCGTGGCGGGCAGGGCGTCCCGAACCCGGACGGGCGCGAGGGCGCCGGCGGCGACAACGAAAATATATCAGTATACGGAAGTTGTGCCGGGCACCCCGGAGCTAGCTCCGCCAGCGCAGCGTCACCGGCTTCACCGGGTTCTGGAAGGGCCGGCCTTGCGCGGTCGCCTCGTCCCACTCGTTCTTCAGCCGGTGGTACCACTTCGCCTGCACATCGGAATCGTTGATGAGCATGAGCCGGGGCTCGAAGCGCAGTCCCTGCTGCTGAAGGTTCACCATGTCCCGGTCCTGACCGAGAAAGGCGCGCATGAAACGCCGCAGAACGGGCTTCGCGACGGAAAGAAGTGGCAATGTCCAATAAAACGATTGTGTGATTTCCGTCGAGGTCTCGTCGATCGGCGTCACCGCGGTGAGGCCGACGACCCGGTGCCGCCCGGCATGGATGCGCTCGAGGCGGATGCCGGGCAGGCGGAAGGAAATTTCGGTGGTCGGCTTCCCGCCCAGAATCCTGTAGGCGAAGGAATTGCTCGAGGGCGTGTGCTCGACCATGGCGAAGCCCATTTCCGAGGGCGCGAAATCCTTGGCCTTTTCGTGGATCGAGGCCTTCGTCCGCCAGTACCACGACCGGTGCACGAAGGGTCCATGCGCCGGGTCCATGAGGCCGATCACCGCATGATCCACATGGCATGAGAAGGTCATGCTTTCGCGGATATTGGCGGATTTGCCGTCAAAACCCGGAATGGCGGGCGGCTCGTGGGTCGGGGCGAGGTCGGCGCGCTTCTCGTCGGTCATATAGACCCAGATATTTCCGTTCACCTCCCGTACCGGGTAGCGGCGCACGCGAATGCGGGAAACGTCGATGTCCTGGCCGGGAACGAGCGAGGGGATTTCGGTGCAGACACCGGAGGTGTTGAATTTCCACCCGTGATAGGGGCATTCGATGGCGGCCTCGCCGCATCCGCTCGATCCGGCGTCATAGAGATGCCCCGCCGAGAGCGGCACGCCGCGATGCGGGCAGATGTCCCGCAGTGCAAAAGGCTCGCCCTGTCGTGTGCGGCCGAAAACGAGCGGCTCGCCGAGAAGCACCTTGTTCGCCAGGCCGCCGCTCTTCAGCGCCTCCCCCGGCATGGCGAAATACCAGATATCTCTAAGAAACATAGCTGTCCCGATCCGTCGGTTCCCGGCGCGCATTATGCGCGAGGCCGAGGGGCCAGTTCCAGCGCAGATAGGTCGCAGTCCGATATGTCTGAAGAGGCCAAAGAAAGGGCCCCGGAGCGATCTTCTTGGTGAGGAACGCCATTACATAAAGGGGGCCTCTGTGCACTGATTGTGGGGTGGTGGAATCTTCATTTCGACTTCTGCCATGATTATTTTATGAAATCGGATGGCTGTATTCTCCTTGTCCGATGACTATTGAAGATGGCAGAGTCAATCGTTATAAGATTGCCGGCGTCTTTAAAACGAACAAAACAATACTCGGGCATCATGTAATTCACCCGAGAGCCAGTGCCGGTATCAGAGGGGCGAAATGAACGAGAAGGCAGGATTGATCGGCATGACCGCAGAGATCGTCTCGGCCTATGTTGGTCATAACAGCGTCGCGACAGCTGACCTCGCAGGACTTATCCACAAGGTCTATGAGGCTTTGTCTCAGGCGGCCGAAGGCAATGTCAAAGCGTCCGTGGAGAAGCAGGAGCCGGCGGTGGCTATTCGCAAGTCCATCACGCCGGACTATCTGATCTGTCTTGAGGACGGAAAGAAGTTCAAGTCTCTGAAGCGTCATCTGCGGACGCATTACGATTTGAGCCCTGAGGAATACCGCGAGAAGTGGGGGCTGCCGCGCGACTATCCGATGGTTGCGCCGAATTACGCGCAGGCCCGCTCCAAGCTCGCCAAGAAGATGGGGCTTGGTCAGAAGGGCCGCCGCAGCAACAGCCGCAGAACGGCCCGTTAGCAGGCTCGGGGCGTCCGCACCGGCTTGACTGCGACGCCTTGCAATGAACCGCGCGTGGATTCATCATTAACCAAATGATTCGCGCGCGATCCGGGAGGGGACGCGTGCCGCCCGGAGGGAACGGTTCTGACACAGCCCGCAGAGGCCATTCGAGCCCAGCTCATCATTCCCGAGCAGCGCGAGCTGTTCGATTACTGGTGCTCGAAGTGCCCGGATGACGGGTTTCCTAAGCGCGGCGACATTCATCCTTTCGAGCTGAAGCCTCTGCTTCCGTCCCTCAGCCTTTTCGACGTGCTGGAGGGCGGGCCCTTGTCATTGCGTGTCCGCCTCGCGGGCACGCGGCTGCGCGACTATCTCGGCGTCGAGACGACCGGGCGCTGCGTGGCCGATTTCGATCTCGGCGACCAGCGCGGCTATTGGGAAGCGGCTTATCGCGAGGTGGTCGAAGGGCGGAGGCCCGCGCAGGGCGTCGTGCCGCTCACGCCCTGGAAGGCGCCGGATGTGTTCCAGTTCTGGTTGCGGCTGCCGCTCGTCGACGAGGCGGGCCACATCGTCATGGTGTTCGGGCATGACGCCTTCCTGCATTCGGAAAAGGCGCATGCGCTTGCAGGTCGGGCCAATCTCCGCATCGCTTGAGCGGCTGCGCGGGACTGTCGCAGAATGGCGGCGCATCTTTCCCGAAGCCTTAGTCCCGAGCCATTCGCCATGCCAACTCCTGCATTCTCTTCCGATAGTCGTCAGATGTCATTTCCGGCCCTGGCCGCCGGTCTTCTCGCGCTCATGCTTGCGGGCGCGGCTTCGGCCGCGACGGCGAGGATCGAAGAAGGCAGCAAGCTCATCGGCAAGGGGGAGGCGGCGGAATTCCGGATCAGTTCGAGCCCGGACGAATCCTCCGAGCTGAGGGCCAGTTGTGAGGTGAGTGCGGGCGGCGATGCCGGCATCACCTTCGACGGCGAGCATTACATTCCGTTGTCCGAACCCTCGGTCGGCGATGTGCTGACGATTACGGCTGGCGAGACGAGGCGCTTCGATCTTACCGGCACGGTCGAGAAGAACCGGGGCGATGCCTATATCGCGTTTTCATTCCACGATGTTCCGGCTTCCATGTGCTTCCCCGGCATGGTGTGCGACAGCGCACCGGCCGGCGCGAAGAATGTGAGCGTTGCCTGCCGCAACGTGAAATAGCGCTCAGAAATAGCGGATCAGCATGACGACGGGCGCGACCCATTCCGGCGTCGGAAGCTGACGGGCAGGCGCCCCCGGCTCCGGCGGCACGAGAATATAACGTCCGTCGACTGACGATATGAGCCGCCCGAAGCCGCTCGCCTCTCCGTCGATTTCCACCACGCAGTCGCGGCCAAGCGCGTGCTCGGCATGTTCGGGCGGCATGCGGTCTGCGATGAGCACGTCGCCGGCGCAATAGGCGCCGAGATTTTCCCCGACGCGCAGCGCGATCGGATCGCGCGCGGGCGCATCGAGCGCGACACTGTCATCGTCCCTGGCGGCGGAGCGGTCGAAGGCGCCGCCGCGCCCGACCCGCCCGACGCAGGGCACTCGATTGGAATGCGGACTGTCGATGAGGTCGGTGACCTGGACGCGCAGAGCCTCGGCGAGCTTCTGGAGCCAGTCCATCGAGATGGTCATGTCCGCGGTTTCGAGCCGCGAAACCGTCGCCGCGGTGGTGCCGATCAGGCGGGCGAGGTCGGTCTGCGTCAGGTTCCGCAATTTGCGGTAGTGCCGAATTCTGGTCCTCACTGGCTCACCTTTCTGTCTCAAAATGAAGCAAAAAGTACGGATATTTATCCCCGCAGTTTGCGGTTCCCGTAAATTTTCCATAGGCGAACATAAATGTTCTCGTAATGTTCATGTCTCTGTCAGTCAAGCGGTAATGGAGGGTTTTACGATGCATGATTTGAGTGGGATCCAGTTCGGCAGGCCGGGGGAGCGGCGCGCACATATCGCTCCATTCGCGCATGGAGGGCGCGTGAGGCCGTATGCCGGATGCGATCTCGAACGCGCGGCGCAGGTGGCTCTGACCCAGGAGACGATCGCCCGCGCGCTCGATGTATCCGTGGTCGAACTGAGGTCACCAACGCGGCAGAGGGCGGCAGTCGCGCTTGCCCGGCAGGTCGCCATGTATCTGACCCATGTTGCCTTCGGCTTCAGCCTCTCGGCCGTCGGACGCCACTTCGGCCGCGACCGCACCACCGCCGCCCATGCATGCCGGCAGATCGAAGACCGGCGCGATGACAAGGATTTCGACATGCTTCTCGACCGGCTCGAACGAGCCGTGCGGAGAATGTCGCGCGCCGACACACTGCAATAGGAGCTGACGGGATGGGAGGTGGAAGACAGCTCGTGGCCGAGCATGAAGTCGAGCGTGAGTTGCGGCGTGTCTTCCGCCGCCTGACCCGGCCGGGAAGTCACATCGCGCGGGTGGACGATGACTGGTTCGGCCTTTTCGTGGCACGCAATCGCTGGCAGAGGCCGGTCCTCAGGATCGAGGCGCGGCTCTGGCAGGTCTTCGAGGCCCGCGATCTCGTCGAGAGGGAGGAGGTGCAAGGGCGGATCATTTGGAACGCGAGCGAGGCGGGGCTTGCGCTGTTGCGGCGCCTCGAGGCGCGGGACGATCCTTTCCGCGCCCAGCACCAGCAACGGCGGCTCGGCACGGTGGCAGTGGGCGAGGAAGTGGCGGTCGCCGAGTTCAACGATACGGAAAGCCCGCTTGGCTGGCTCCATAGCCGCAAGGGCGCGCATGGAAAGCCGCTCATCTCCGCGCTTCAGCTCGAGGCGGGCGAAAGGCTTCGGCGCGACTTCACGCTGGCGCGCATGAGCCCGCGCCTGACGACCGACTGGACGATGGCGCTCGGGCCGGGGGGCGTGCGGCGCTCGGGCGCGGGCAGGGCCGAAATGACCGACAACGCGCTCGCCGCGCGCCAGCGTCTGGCAAGAGCCGTGGCCGGCGTCGGCCCGGTCCTTTCCGATGTGCTCCTTGCCGTCTGCTGTCACCTTCAAGGGCTCGAGGAGGCTGAAAAATCTTTCGGCTGGCCCCGGCGCGCGGGCAAGATCGTGCTCCTGATCGCGCTCGACCGGCTCATCACGCATTACGGAATGAACAATGCCCCTCGCAAGGGGCGCGGGCAAAGCGTGCCGCCTCAGGCGTGAGACGCTGTGGCGAGCAGCGCCCTGGCGTCGTCCTGAATGCGACCGACCATTGAATAAAGCCCGTTCGATCGCTGCGGGCTCAGATGTTCGTTGAGGCCGAGCTTCTGGAGAACCTGCCTTGCATCCACGTCGAGAATTTCGCGCGACGTCTTTCCGGAAAAGATCTGAAGGAGGATTGCAATCAGCCCACGGACGATATGCGCATCGCTGTCTCCACGGAAAACGAGCCGGGGTTCCTTGTCCCCGTGTTTCGTCTCCGTCACGAGCCAGACCTGGCTGACGCAGCCCGGCACCTTGTTCGCGGCCGAGTGCTCTTCCTCGCTCAGGGGTTCGAGTTCGCGGCCCAGCTCGATCACATAGCGGTAGCGTTCTTCCCAGTCGCCAAGGAAGGAAAAGTCCTCGATCAGGCTCTCGATGGTCATCGTTCCGTTCCAAAAGGCTCAGAATCTCCTACAGGACATAGCGATGATGGAGGGGATGCACAAGCGCCGGGCGCGGGTTGGCAAAAAAGCGCCGCCCGGCGGCTGCATGCCGGGCGGCGCCAAAGTGCCGGAAAAGCTCAGGATGAGGGCTCCGGCAATCGATAGCTCCTAGGCACCCGCCAGGCGCGAGGGGGCGAGCGGGTGGGGTGGCGGCGGCAAGGCGTGGGCCGGGCCTGTCTCAGGGCCCGGCTCGTCCGGCCGGGGCTCGCGCGCCTTCTCGGTCAGCCACTGGAAGAGTTTGCCCCCGTAAAAGGCCGTCTGCCGGGCCACATGGGTGACGACGGCCTGACCGCGGGCGCAGACATCCGGGTTGCGGTCGCAAAACCCCATCATGTCCTGGGCCGAGCGCGCGGCGAGGCTGAGCATTTCGCCGGCGTCGATATCGGCCTCCGTGCTAGCTGCTACCTCGCTGCCGGTATGCTCGGCGCCAAGGCTCGCATGATGCAGCGATGCGGAATGAGGCGACGCTTCCGGCCCCGCCGCTGGCAGCAGGAAGGCGAGAACCGTCAGCCAGAAGGCTGCCCTGAGAATGAGCGACATGATCCGTTCCCTTTCAGGTCTGTATCGTGACGCTAAGACGTGAGCCGCTGAAGACAAGTTAAATGGATACGTAAAATGCCATTTTGCTTGGATTATTGCCGGTTATTTGTCGGCATGTTTTAAATGGAGTAGAAATTGTGCGGATACATTTAAGAGAATGATTTTCGAGTTTTCTGAAATTACGTTGAAAATTGGAATCGCGTTTTCATCAAAAGAAATTTGTATTTGATTCAAATTGAACCTTGTTCGGGGTGGCGGCGTTTTGCTCCGGCGCGCAGAAGAAGGAAGGTGGATGCCGGATCGAGTCCGGCATGACGAGTGAGGCGAATGCCCGTCCGCAAACTCCGCTGTCACCCCGGACTTGATCCGGGGTCTAGAGCGACGGGCTCGGAGCGGGCGGCCCCTGGATCCCGGGACGAGCCCGGGATGACGAGAGCGGAGAGGTGGCAGAGGCAAGCCCGGTATGACGATCAAAGAAGACCGCCTTCCCGCAAACTTCGCTGTCGCCCCGGCCCGGGGTCAATCCGTCAGTGCGCGGCGGGCGTCATGGTCGCCGAGGCGGGAAGCACGGACGCCCAGCAGGCGCGGACTTCTTCCACCCCATGCGTGCCCGCGCACCAGGCCTCTTCCGAGGGGAAGTGCGCTGCGGCAATGCACTGGTTGAGATTGAGGCGCGCCCAGTTGAGGCAGGAGGAGGTTTCATCGCGCTCCGCCGCCGCCATGGGCACCGCCATCACCTGACGCGCGCCGAGCGCGAGGATCTTCGTCAGCACCGGCCGCGAATAGGCATGCGCCTCGCTGATCGGGGAAAGATTGGCAGTGAGGGAACCGAGGCCCTGCCGCGGCTCGCGCGCATCGGCCTGCTTGACCGGCTGCATCGGCTCGCTCATGCCCCATTTCTGGCGCATGAACTGCTGCGCCGTATCGAGGAAGCGCTTCCTGAGCGATAGCATGCGCTCGTTCTCCGCCGTGACGGAGGCCATGATCGAGGTGGTGGCGGCATCCGCGCCCGGCAGGCGAAGCACGTAATCGGGATCGTTGAGTGCGGCGAGAACCCTGTCCTGACCGAGGCGGCGAACCTCGTCGCGGACACCCTGGGCGAAGGCATTCGTCTGGGCGGCGGTCATCGCCTGGACCGCATACCAGCCCTGCGCCATGACCTCGGGCTGCGAGTAGCGCATTTCCTTCAGTACACGGCGGACTTCGGTGGGGGTGCTGAGTTTGCTCTTTTCCGCCAGAGCGAGCGCGCTGCCATATTTGAGATAGACGCCCGCGAGCTGGCGGACGGGCGTGCCGCCGCTGCCGCCAAGCGCGCCGAGGCCCGCGCGCGGATCGACGGAGGCCACCTGAACCGGCGCGGCGTTGGCATGGCGCGGCGAGATCAGCGGAATGGGAATGCCGGCGCTCGCGACGCTCTCGTCATTGAGCGATGCGGTGGCCGTATCAGCCAAGGCCGGAGCAGGCGCCTGCGCGGGCGCGGACTGCGCCGCGGCGCTTTTCATGTTGTCGAGCGAAGAGGTGTTGCCCTCGACCACCGTGCAGCCGGACACGAGTGCGCCCGAGATGAACAGGGACGCGATGGCGAGCCTTGCGCCGCGGACACCCCCCATGCCGTGCGGGACAGCGCCCGCCTGCTTCCTCTCACCGAACATGCCAATCCCCTCTGAAACGCAAACCCGTTTTCCCGCTTTGCGCCGTCCGCCCGCCCGAAACATCTATTCAGGCTATAAATATTGTGCGGATTCGGAGCGCCACCCGACTTCGTTAACGGATTGTTTGCAAGTCTAGTGCCGTGCCAGAGCTTCGGCAAACGAGAAAAAGTCGTTACTATGTAAAGACTTGTAGTTTCACCATAAGGGCCGCCTCTATGGAAACTTTGCCGCGTCTCAAGGCGGAAATCTGGGTGAAGGCGCTGATCCGCCGCTGCGAAATCGCGGGCGCGCAAGCCATGGTGGTGCGCCGCGGCGATGCCGCTTCGGGCACGGTGGTCGTCAAGGTGAGTCGTCTCGACCGGACCGCGTCGGTTTTCGTGCCCGCGCGGGCGGGCGACGGGTCACTCGTCTGGATGCAGGCGACCGGCGCCGCACCGGTCGCAGAGCCCGATGCGGACGCCTATATAGAAAGGCAGCGGAAATTCGATCCCGACATCTGGGTGGTCGAAATCGAGGACCGTCAGGGCCGCCACTTCCTTCAGGAACCGGTGAACTGAGGAGAAGGGCCCGGGCGTCTCACGGCTGCTTCGGGGCCGTTTCAGGGGCGCCTCACGGCCGCATGAAGGTGAAGTCCTCGTCGGGATCGAGGAAATCGAGCGCGCTCATGAGTTCGGCCTTGATGTCCTCGGGCGATCTCGTCTCGCGCCAGATGCGCAGCACGCCTTCGAAGAAGATGCGGGCGAGCGCGTCGGTCGAAATCTGCTTTTCGCGGGCTTCGGCCAGGGCCGCCTCGAGATGCGGTTCTGCGATGTCGCGTGCGGTGGTCATGTTTCTCTCTCGGAAATGTGAATATCGGTGGCGAAAGAATGCCCGGCCGGGCGAAACGGCGCATCCTGTCACGATGTCGCGCCGGGTGACAGGCGGAAGCAGTTGAAGTAGGGTCCGGCCCCAAACCGGACTGGAGACGAACTTGAGCACGACTGCGGACGAAGTCGGCAAGCGCCGGACCTTCGCCATCATCTCGCACCCCGACGCGGGCAAGACCACGCTGACTGAAAACCTGCTCTATATGGGCGGGGCGATCCATCTTGCCGGTCAGGTGAAGGCGCGCGGCGACACGCGGCGCGCCCGCTCCGACTGGATGAAGATCGAGCAGGAGCGCGGCATCTCCGTCTCCTCCGCCGTCATGACCTTCGAGTTCGGCGGCGCCATCTGCAATCTGCTCGACACGCCCGGCCATGAGGATTTCTCGGAAGACACCTACCGCACGCTGACGGCGGCCGATTCCGCCATCATGGTCATCGACGCGGCGAAGGGCATCGAGACGCAGACCCTCAAGCTCTTCGAGGTGTGCCGCCTGCGCGACGTGCCGATCATCACCTTCATCAACAAGATCGACCGCGAAGGCCAGAGCCCGTTCGATCTCATGGACGAGATCGCGACGAAGCTCGCGCTCGATACCTCGCCGATGATCTGGCCCATGGGCATGGGCGGCCTTCTCAAGGGCATCTTCGACCCGGAGCGTGACCGCTTCGTGCCCTATGAGCGGCCGGGCGGCGACAGGGACGGGCATGAGCCCGAAAGCGTCCCGGGCAGCGAGGTCGGGAAATATATGAGCCCCGAGGAGCTTGCCGCCTATCGCGAGGAAATGGAGATCGCCCGCGAAGGATCGCCCGCCTTCGACCTCGAGGCCTATCGCGCCGGCCATCTGACGCCGGTCTATTTCGGCAGCGCCCTGAGGAAGCTCGGCGTGCGCGAGCTTCTCAACGCCGTGGTGCGCTATGCGCCGCCGCCGCGTCCGCAGCCTTCCTCCCTGCGTCTGGTCGAGCCGGCCGAGCCCAAGGTTTCGGGCTTCGTCTTCAAGGTGCAGGCGAATATGGACGCCAACCACCGCGACCGCATCGCCTTCATGCGCATCTGCTCGGGCAAGTTCAAGCGCGGCATGCGCCTCAGGCTTTCGAGTTCCGGCAAGACCATCGGTATCCACAATCCGACGCTCTTCTTCGCGCAGGACCGCGAACTGGTGGACGAAGCCTTCGCGGGCGACATCATCGGCATCCCGAACCACGGCACCATTCGCGTCGGCGACACGCTGACCGAGGGCGAGGCCATGACCTTCACCGGCATTCCGAATTTCGCGCCGGAAATTCTCCGCCGCGTACGCCTCGACGATCCGATGAAGGCAAAGCACATGCGCCGCGCGCTCGAAAGCCTCGCGGAAGAAGGCGTGACGCAGGTCTTCAAGCCTCATATCGGCGCCAACTGGATCGTCGGCGTCGTCGGCCCTCTGCAGCTTGAAGTTCTCGCCGCGCGCATCGAGGCGGAATATGACGTCCATGTGCATTTCGAGCCTGCGCCCTTCGAGACGGCGCGCTGGCTGACGGCGGAAGACCCGGCGGAACTCAAGCGGTTTGTCGACGCCCATCGCGGCAATCTCGCGGAGGATCGCGACGGCGCGCCGGTCTTCCTTGCCAAGAGCAACTGGGAGCTGGGCTACACGGCCGAGAAGTGGCCGCATGTCCGCTTCTCCGCAACGCGCGAGCGCACGCCTGTCGTGGCATAGGCGCGCCCGATCCTGCTACCCCGCATTCATGGAGGTGAGACGGACTGATGACGAGTAGCGTTCTGTCGGATTTCGGGGACTTCTGGCGTCTTGTCGTCGATGTCTGGGAAACGGGTGTCTTCGGCCGCAGTATCGGAGAACTTCTGACAGCCGCCACCATCTTTGCCGTCTTCTTCGCGCTGCGCGGACTTTTCACGCGCTACGTGCTCGCGGTCGCGGAGCGCTGGACGGCGCAGACATCGAACATATTCGACGACGCGCTGCGCAACGCCATTGCCGGGCCGCTTCAGTTTCTCTTTCTGGTGCTCGGGATTTTCTTCACCACCCAGTATCTGGATTTTTCCGGCAAGACGGAGCTTCTGGCCGAGAACGTCAACCGCTCGCTCATCGTGATCGCCATATTCTGGGGGCTGAGGAATGTGATCACGCCAATCGGCAGGCTGCTGAGCGGCTTCAATCACATTCTCACGCCTGAGATCACGCATTGGCTGATCACCGGCGGGCGCGCGGGTATTCTGCTCGTCGGCGGAGCGACCGTCTTGCAGATCTGGGGCATACAGGTCGCGCCGATCATTGCGGGGCTTGGGCTTTTCGGCGTTGCGGTGGCGCTCGGCGCGCAGGATCTCTTCCGCAATCTCATCGGCGGGATTTCCATCCTGCTCGAGCGGCGCTTCGGCATCGGCGACTGGATCAAGGTCGATGGCGTGGTCGAAGGCATGGTCGAGAAGATCGGCTTCCGCTCGACGCTGGTGCGCCGTTTCGACAAGGCGCCCGTCTATGTGCCGAACCAGAAGCTCTCCGACAATGCCGTCACCAATTTCAGCGCGATGACATATCGGCGCGTCTCCTGGACCATCGCTCTCGAATATCGCACGACGCATGATCAGCTTCGCCGCATCCGCGACGCCATCGAAACCTTTTTGATGGAGCATGAGGCTTTCGTGCAGCCGCCCGAGGCGGCGCTCTTCGTGCGGATCGACGCGTTCCGGGAATCGTCGATCGACCTCATGATCTATTGTTTTACGCGCACGACGGTCTGGGGCGAGTGGCTGGCGCTCAAGGAAGAGCTTGCCTACCGCGTCAAGGAAATCGTCGAGCGGGAAGGCGCGGCCTTCGCTCTCCCGGGCCGGGCGATCTATGTCGAAGCCCTCGCACCCCGCCCGGAGGAGATCGCGACGGAACGGAGCGCGAAGGCTGAGATCGGCGCGCCACGGCGCGCGGCCGCCGGCGAATAGGAACCCGGCAGATCCAGCGCGTGGCGATGGGCGTCAGCCCTTCATGCTCTGGACCGTCTTGTCGATGGCGACCTTCAGCGTCTCGGCGATGCGGTCGAGTTCGCTGTCCTCGACGGTGAAGGCGGGGCCGATGCAGATGATGTCGCGCACCGCGCCCGTGCCGCCGCCATAGAAGAAGACGCCTTCACGGAGGCCTGCCGCGACGACGCGGCCCGACACCTGCGCCTCGAGCGGGAAGGGCTCCAGCGTCTCGCGATCCTTGACGATCTCGATGCCGCGCAGGAGGCCGCGCCCGCGAAGCTCGGCGACATTGGGATGCTGGCCGAGCAGGGCGGAGAGGCGCGCGCCGAGCGCTTCGCCCTTTTCCGCCGCGCGCTGCACCAGCTCCTCGCGCTCCATGATCTCGAGCACCTTGTCGGCGGCGGCGCAGGCGGCCGGATGCCCACCATAGGTATAGAACATCAGCGCCTCGCCCTTCGCGGCAAGCGGCGCGACGACCGCATCGGTCGCGAAGACCCCGACGATGGGCGCATAGCCGCCCGCGAGCCCCTTGCCCGCGAACATGATGTCTGGCTCGAGGCCGTAATGCTCGGCGGCGAAGCGCTTGCCGGTACGGCCGAAGCCGACCATGACTTCATCGGACACGATGAGAATGCCGTGGCGGCGGCAGATCTCCTGCACCATCGGCCAGTAGCGCGGCCCCGGCTCGATGGCGCCGCCGGACGAGCCATTGAGCGGTTCGCCGACGAAAGCGGCGATCGTCTCCGGCCCCTCGCGCAGGATGAGGTCTTCGAGCGCCTGCGCCGCGTGAATATCGAAATCGGGATGGTCGCGCCCGAGCGGCGAACGCAGCGCATAGGGCGTCGGCGCATGGAGCACATGCGGCATCACGCTTTCAAAGCCCGCCTTGCGCGCGACATGTCCGCCGACTGCAAGAGTGAGGGCCGTGGTGCCGTGATAGGAGATTTCGCGGCCGATGATCTTTGTACGTTTCGTTTCGCCCTTGGCCTGGAAATGCTGGATGGCGAGCTTGATGGCGGCATCGCCCGCTTCGGACCCGCCGCTGGCGAGCCAGACGCGCGTCAGATGCGGTGGCAGCCAGCTTCGGCGCAGCCTTTCGACGAGGCGTTCGCGCTCGGGCGTGACGAAGGGCGGCACCGCATAGGTCATGGACACCATGGCGGCCGCCGCTGCATCCGCCACCTCGCGCCGTCCATGTCCTATGTTGGATACGATGGCGCCGCCCGATGCGTCGAGAATCGTGCCACCATTTTTCAGGTGCAGCGTGCGTCCTTCGGCGTGGGAGAGATCGATGGTGAAGCGGGCGGGTACGAAAGGCCAGATAGCGTCGGACATGGGAACTCCAGCGGCGGGAATCGGAAGACCTGTCATTATGACGCATGGGGGCCCCCGCTTCCATGAGACCTCGTGTCCGGTTAGAGTGAAAGCCGACCCGGAGGTTCCATTTTGAGAGTCCTCGTCATCGGCGCCGGCATTGTCGGCGTCACAACCGCATATGAGTTTGCAGAGCGCGGCCATGAAGTGACGCTGCTCGAAAGGCGAGAGGGCGCCGGTCTCGAAACGAGCTACGCCAATGGCGCCCAGCTCGGCGCGGGCGAGGTGACACCCTGGCCGGGACCTGAAGTCCCTCTCCTTGCCCTGCGCTGGATGGGCAGGCCCGACGGACCCTTCCGTCTGCGTCTGAAGCCCGACCCCGAACAATGGATATGGCTCTGGCGCTTCCTCCTGCGCTGCCGCAACTCGGCGCGCGAGGAGCGCGTGCTGCCGAACCTGCAACTGGCGCTCTACACGCGGGCGCGGATGGATGCGGTCGCGGAGAAATTCGAGGCGCAGGGCACGCCGATCCTCTTCGATGAGGAGCGCGCTGGCATCCTCCAGATCTTCCATTACGACCGCTCGTTCAAGGAGGCCATAGAGGGCGCCGATGTGATGCGGCGCGCAGGTCTCGACCAGCGCGTGCTCTCGGCGCGGGAATGTGTCGATGTCGAGCCCGCGCTCGGGCCCGCCTATCAGCGCGGCGGCATCAAGGGCGCGCTCTACTGCGAGACGGACCGGACGGGCGACGCCTATCTCTATACGAAGGCGCTTGCCGAAGGCGTCACGCGCATGGGCGTCCGTTTCGTGACCGGCGTCGAGGTGGAGCGTTTCGAGGTGCGGGGCGACAAGGTCGCAGGCGTCCGGACGAAGGACACGCTCTATGAAGGCGACATCGTGGTGCTTGCCGCAGGCGTCGGCTCCGCAGCGCTCGCCCGGCAGACGGGGGTGCGGATCCCCGTCTATCCGCTCAAGGGCTATTCGGTGACCCTTCCCGTGGGCTCGGGCGTCGCTCCCCATGCGAGCGTGACCGACGAGGCCCGCAAGATCGTGGTGAGCCGGCTCGGCAACCGTGTACGGATTGCCGGAACGGCCGAGGTATGCGGCTATGACACGAAGATCGAGATGGCGCGCGCGCGCTCCGTGCTCGACGGCGCGCTCGATTTCATGCCGCAACTGAGCGACGTCGCGGACAAGGCGGAATACTGGACGGGCCTGCGCCCGATGAGCCCCGATGGCAGCCCGATCATCGGCCAGGCGGGGCGCTATTCGAATGTCTATCTGAACACCGGGCATGGATCGCTCGGCTGGACGCTGGCCTCGGGCAGCGCCGCGGCGCTTGCCGACATGGTCTGCGGCAGCACGCCGCAGATCGACCTAACTCCTTTCAGCATCAAGAGATTCGCCTTCGTTTGAGCGGCGGCCAGGCGCCGCCGCGGCCAATTTTTGTGCATTGCACAAAATCCACTTGACGCTAGGGCCCCAAGCTCTTATTTCATTGTGCAACGCACCAATCCAAAGCCGGATTGTGCAGCGCACTGCTGTGAGGGCGGTGCCAACGCAATGAGGAGATGGACGATGACGGAAGCGACCACGACCCCGAAGGCCCGCAAGACCACCAAAGCCAAGCCGAAGGCCGCGAAGGCTGCCAATGCCCGCGCCTCCAAGGCGAAAGCCGCGCCGAAGGCCCCGAAGAAGACCCCGATCGAGCTTGCCTCGGGCATCATCACCGAGCTGACCCGCGCCAATTTCGAGCAGACCGTCGAGACTGCGAAGGCCGTCCTGAAGTCGGGCGACATCCGCTCCGCGGTCGAGCTGCAGAACGAATTCCTCCGCGCCGCCTTCAAGCGCAATCTCGACGCTGCCCGCGAGATCAACGAGATCGCCGTCACTGCCGTGCGCGAAGCGGTCGGCCCCTATGCCGAAAAGTTCACGGAGGCGGTGGAGCGCGTTCGCGCCGCCTGATCCGGCGTTTCTTCCTCCCTTCTCAAGTCCTGTTGCGTAGAGGCCCGGCGTTCGAGAGAGCGCCGGGCTTCTTTCTTTCCGTTTTCCGTCTTTACCCGGAGCTAACCGGCCGAGAGCTAGGCTTGTTGCGACGCGGAAGATGGGCGGGTTCCATGCGACGGTTCAGGCGGAGAACGTTATTCTCGAGGGGAATGGGCATGGCGGCTCTCGCCGTGCTCCTTCTCGGCGCCTGTGCGCAGGAGCCAGATTTCGGCCGCTACCGGCCGGGGCTTCTCGAACGGCTGGACGCCGCCTCGAACGACCGGATGCCCGATGCGGCGCCCCTCGCTACGACCGGCGCCGAGCGCGATCTCAGGACCATGGTGGCGAACCTCTCGGCCGAGCGGCCCGCAGCGGATGACGGGCGTCTCTGGGGTATCGCGCAATGGGCGGCGACTTCGGCGGATGATGAACGCCGGCGAGCCTGCGCTATTACAAGCGGCTGCGCGCCCAGCACCCGACGAGCCCGGCCTCGCTTCTCAATGCGCTTGCGGGCGACATTCAGGCCGACACCATGGATATGGATCGCTTCGCGGCGATCTGCGGGGAAGTGATCGCGGCGGACCGCGCACGCGGCACGGAGCTTCTGGGACAGGGGGCTTCCGCCTCGGCGGTGGGCTATGACGGGCCTTCCGCCTTCGCCGGCGTTCGCGCGCGCATCGACGAGAACGGCCGCATCATAGGACGAACGGCGAATGTTCTCGCCTCGCGCCTCGTCGGCTACAGGACCGCGCTCGCCCATGCGCGGCTCGATGCTCCGTCACCGGAATATCTTGCCGTGGTCGAGGCCGCCATTGAGGACATGGAAGCGCGCATGGCGCTCATCGACCGCATGTCGGTGAGCCATGAGGGCGTTCTCGCCGCGCTTCGCGGCGGGGCGGCCGGTTAGCTCGCCGCTGCCGCCGCCGCGCGCGCCGCCAGACGCTGCCGGAGCGAGAGCACGGTTTCGCGTCCGTCGCTCGCCGGCTGATAGGTGTAGGTGAAGGCGCCGACCGATTCCCTGTAGATCTCGGGCGTGATGGTCGAGGCGACTTCGAGCGCGTCGAAGCCGCAGCGCACCATGTAGAAGAACTGGTCGCGTAGCACATTGCCGACTGCGCGCACCTCGCCCTTGTAGCCATAGCGCTCGCGCAGGAGCCGCGCATAGGAATAGGCGCGGCCGTTGCGATAGGCCGGAAACTCCAGCGCGACGACATCGAAATGGCCGAGATGTTCGGCGATGAGCGACGGTTCCTCGCCGCTCTTCAGCCGCACGCCGAGGGGCAGGCCGCGCGCGATGAGCGCGTTCTGCTCTTTCTGCCAGCGCGCGAGGCTGACGATGGCCGGACCCTCGGGGAGGGTGTCCTCGTCGCCCACATGCGTCCAGCTATCGGCGATGAAGTTGCCGTTCTTAATGAGCTGCATAAAGCGTCTCCTTGAAAGGCTGCAAGCCGACGCGCCGATAGGTGTCGATGAAAATCTCGCCTTCGTTGCGAAGCTTGAGATAGGTCTCGACGATCGTCTCGATCGCATCGACGATCTCGCCCTCGTTGAAAGCGGGGCCGACGACGTCGCCAAGCGCCGCCTTTTCGTCCGCCGCTCCGCCGAGCGTTACCTGGTAATATTCGACGCCCTTCTTGTCGACGCCGAGAATGCCGATATGGCCGACATGGTGGTGGCCGCAGGCATTGATGCAGCCCGACATATTGATATGCAGCCGGCCGATCTCGTGCTGGCGCTTCAGATCGGCGAAGCGCTCGGAAATGCGCTCGGCGATCGGGATCGAGCGCGCATTGGCAAGCGTGCAGTAATCGAGGCCGGGGCAGGCGATCTGATCGGTGATGAGTCCGGAATTGGGCATCGCCAGCTCGGCCGCGTCGAGCGCCTTCCACACCTCGTAGAGATCCTTCTTGCGCACATGGGCGAGCGTCAGGTTCTGCTCATGCGCGACGCGGATCTCGGAGAAGGCGTATTTGTCGGCGATGTCGGCTATCGCTTCCATCTGCTCCGAGGTGCAATCGCCCGGTGTCTTGCCGATGGGTTTCAGCGTGACATTGACGATGGCGTAGCCGGGCATGCGGTGCTGCACCACATTGGTGCGCACCCAGTCGGCGAACTTCGCGTCGCGCGTGATGGCCTCTTCGAGTTCCGGCGTCTCGTCGGAAAGCGTCTCGAAAGGCGGCGGGGCGAAATAGGCCCTGATGCGCTCGACTTCGTCCTCGGGAAGCTGAAGCGTGCCCTGCTTGCGGATTTCCTCGAACTCGGCGTCGCACTGGCGCTTCATTTCCTCGGCGCCGATTTCATGCACGAGGATCTTGATGCGCGACTTGTAGAGATTGTCGCGCCGCCCATACATGTTGTAGACGCGCAGGATCGCCTCGAGATAGGCGAGCAGGTCTTCGCGGGCGACGAAGTCCGCGATCTTCTTGCCGATGATCGGCGTGCGCCCGAGGCCGCCGCCGACCCAGACCTCATAGCCGATTTCGCCGGCCGCATTGCGGACGACCTGAATGCCGATGTCGTGCACGCGGATCGCGGCGCGGTCATGCTCCGTGGCGGAGACGGCGATCTTGAACTTGCGCGGCAGGAACGAGAATTCCGGGTGGAAGGTCGACCACTGGCGGATGATCTCGCAGATCACGCGCGGGTCCTCGATCTCGTCGCCGACGGCGCCCGCATATTGATCGGATGTCGTGTTGCGGATGCAGTTGCCGGAGGTCTGGATGCAGTGCATCTCGACCGAGGCGAGCTCGTCAAGAATGTCGGGCACGTCCTTCAGCGCCGGCCAGTGGAGCTGGAGGTTCTGGCGCGTGGTGAAGTGGCCATAGCCGCGGTCGTAGCGACGCGCGATGTCGCCGAGCTTGCGAAGCTGGCGCGAGGAAAGCGTGCCATAGGGAATGGCGATCCGCAGCATGTAGGAGTGAAGCTGCAGATAGACGCCGTTCATGAGCCTCAGCGGCTTGAAGTCGTCTTCCGGCAGTTCGCCCGAAAGGCGGCGGGCCACCTGTCCGCGAAACTGCGCGACGCGCTCCGTTACGAGGCTGTGATCGAATTCGTCATACCGGTACATGAATGGTCCTTGCCTTGCCGATGGCGTGCCGAAGTTGGAGGCGCGAGGGCTCAGGCGTGAACGCCTTCGAGTTCCGCCTGCTTGCCGAGATCGCGCCGCACGGTCGGGCCAGCCTGGCGGATCGTCTCGCGCACGCTGGCGGCGCGAATGCCTTGATCGGTCTTTTCGACTTCAAAGAGATAGACGTCGAGAACGTAGTTCTCGGGCATGAAGAAGGCTTCGCCGCGCGCGAGAAGCGCTTGCGCTTCCTCCTTGCCGTCGGCGACCTGGGCGTCCTGAAGGGATTCAGACCAGCTATTGTCGGCCGTGAGATAGACCACGACCCCGTCCGTCAGGCGGTTGGCCGTCACGGCCTGAAACTGGGCACCCTTGCGGGAATGCTGAGCCACAGGCTCCTCCTTTGAACCAGATTGCGCCCGTCGCGGCGCAAAGAGCGCGGCCCCGAAGGGCCTTCGTCCAATCGCCGGTAACATGGGGTTTTTTACAAAGCGCGTCAACCGTTGTGTGAAAATTTGATATTGTCGATAAAAATACGTGAAATATGGAAACTATGAGTGAAATCATAGGTTTCCTGTGTGGCCTCAGGCTTCGCGCCGGATGGCGCTCTCATGCCAGCGGCGGAGCAGCAGGTGCTCCACGAGGGAGAGGCCGAAGAAAATACAAATTCCGAGCGTGGAAAGAAGGAGGAGCGCCGCGAACATCTTGGGAATGTCGAGGCGATTCCCGGCCTCGATGATGCGCCAGGCAAGCCCCGTCGAGGCGCCGGACCCGGCCACGAACTCGGCCACGACCGCGCCGATGAGCGCGAGCCCGCCCGAAATCTTCATGCCGCCGAGGATGTAGGGGAGGGCGGAGGGAAGCTGCAACTCGGTCAGCACCTGCCAGCGGCTTGCGCCATAGAGCCGGAAGAGGTCGCGCAGATTGTGGTCGGTGGAGCGCAGGCCGAGCGTCGTGTTGGAAAGGATGGGGAAGAAGGCGACGATCCAGGCGATGATGAGCAGCGCCAGTTGCACGCGGTCGAAGCCGACCCAGATCAGGATGAGCGGCGCGATGGAGACGACCGGCGTCACCTGCAATACGACCGCATAGGGAAAGAGCGCCATCTCGACGGTGCGGCTCTGCGCGAAAAGGATGGCGAGGCCGACGCCGCCGACAACCGCGAGCACGAAGGCGGCGACAGTGATGCCGAGCGTGATCCAGAGCGAGCCCATGAGCGATGTGAAATTGTCGGCGAGGCTCGCGGCGATGACGCTCGGGGCCGGCAGCACGAAGGCGGGCACCGCATAAGCGCGCACCAGCGCCTCCCACATGGCGAGGAAAAGGGCGCCGACGAGAAGCGGCACCAGAATGCGCGAGAGTCGCGAGCGTTCTTCAGCCATGGTTCGCCATCCCTTCTCTCAACGCGGCCGATACCTCCGAGCAAAGGGCGAGATAGTCCGTCGACTCCCGGAAGGCGCGGCCGCGCGGAAACGGCGCGCCGATGGGGATGTCGCGCAGTATGCGTCCCGGCCGCGCGCCCATGACGAGCACGCGTTCGGAGAGATAGACGGATTCATAGACGCTGTGAGTGACGAAGATGACTGTCCAGTTCTGCCCCGACCAGAGATCGATGAGATCGTCGTCGAGCTTCTCGCGGGTGAATTCGTCGAGCGCGGCGAAGGGTTCGTCCATCAGCAGAACCGGCGGTTCGGTGACCAGGGCGCGCGCGATGGAAACCCGCATCCGCATGCCGCCCGAAAGCTCGCGCGGGAAGGCGGCTGCGAAATCGGCAAGCCCAACTCGCGAGAGCGCATCCATGATGCGTGGCTCCGCCTCGGCCCGCTGGACGCCCTTGAGCTTGAGCGGCAGATAGACATTCTCGAAGACGCGCGCCCAGGGCATGAGCGTTGCGTCCTGAAAGACGAAGCCGATATCGGCCGGCCGCGCGCCGCCCGAGGCGGGCCATGCGATCGTGCCCGCGCTCGGTTCGATGAGCCCGGCGATCATGCGAAGGAGCGTGCTCTTGCCGCAGCCCGAGGGGCCGACCAGCGACACGAAAGAGCCGCGCGCAATGGACGAGTTCACGCCGTCGAGCGCAAGCGTGCCGCTGCCATAGGTCTTGGCGACGTCCTCGAGGGAGATCAGGGTCTGGCGCTCTTTCGCGGTCATGCCGGTTTCTTCGTTTCTTTCTTCCTTTTACCCCGGATGACGAAAGCGGGAATTCACTTTCCCGTCAGTTCCTTCTTGAGGTCGAGACCGACGCCGCGATTGACGAATTCGAGCGTATAGGCCTTGTGATAGTTGAGGCCCTTGGGGAAAACGCCCGCTTCCGACATGGTGTCGTAGAACTCCTGCCAGCGCTTGTCCGTCATCGCGCCGATGCCGAGCGTTTCGGTGTCGCCTGAATCGACGATGCCATGTTCCTTCATCGTCGCGATCGCATGGGTGAGAAGGTCATCCGTCATTTCGGGATTGTCCTTCTTGATGAGCGCATTCGCGGGCGAGGGATCGCCATAGAGATAGTCGACCCATCCGCGGATGCTTGCCTCGACGAATTTCTGCACCAGCTCGGGGTTCTCGTCGATCATGTCGTCGCGCGTCATGATGAAGGCGGCATAGCCCGGATATCCGTAGTCGGACAGAAGGAAGACCTGCGGCTTGAACTTCGCCTCACGCTCGATCGTATAGGGCTCGGAGGAAAGATAGCCCTCCTGGATCGCCTTGGGATCGGTGATGAAGGGCGCGAGATTGAAGGTGTATTTGCGAATCTGGTCGTCGGTGAAATCGTACTTCACTTTCAGCCACTGCCAGAAGGCGCTCGTCGTCGCGTCCGATACCATGATGGGCTTGCCCTTCATGTCGGCAATGGATTTCACATCGTCGCGCGGATGCGTGATGAGAACCTGCGGGTCCTTCTGGAAGCTCGCCATGACGGCACGGAGATTCGCATTGGCGACGACGGCGTTCAGCGGAATGAAGCTGTTCGAGCCCATGCCGAACTGAACCGTATCGGTCGCGAGTAGCTGCGGCACGTTCACGCCGGGGCCGCCCTGCTGGATGACGACATCGAGGCCGGCATCCTTGTAATAGCCTTTGGCGAGCGCCTGATAGAAGCCGCCATGCTCGGCCTGCGCCTTCCAGTCGGTGGCGAAGACGACGCGCGTGCCCTCGCCGGTGCCGCGATCGGCGGGCCTGATCGCCAGAACGGCGACGATGGCGACAAGGACCAGAGCGGCGAGACCGCCGATGATCAGATTGCGATTCATGATGTGCCCCCATGGAGTGCGATACGCGAGATCGCGAGCGGATTCGCGGACGCGCACGGACTTTTGAACGAAGCGCATGGTTTGTCCAGACGATCTGCGGGACCATGCGTCGGATTCGCTTGCTCCGTCGGGGACGGATGCTAGCAGCGCCGGGAGGGGAGAGCTACACCGATGGGCTCAGGCGCCCGCCCTGCCGGCAAGAATGAGGATGATCGCGATATGGACGATCCCGGCGACGACGAGCGTTGCCGAGATCCAGTAGAGCGAGGTCTTCATGGGTTGGTCCCCGTCTCGCCAGCTTGCGGCAGGAAATCGCGCAGCACATGGGCCGCTCGGGAATAGGGGTTTTCGCTCGTCGCGCTGGCGCCGCCGCTGGCGGCCACGAGGTAAAGCGCGAGCCATGCGGATGCTGCGCCAAGAATGAAGGCGAGGCTCGCAGACACCACCAGTTTGAACAGAAACTTCACGCAACTCGTCTCCGCGCTTGGCCCGTTCTCCATCCAACAGGAGGCGGGCGGGGCCGTCAAAGGGAATGGCGAAGCGTGGTTAATTCTGTCGACTGTCAGAGACCGTTATGCCGGACTCGATCCGGCATCCATCTTCCTGTGGTGTGCTTGGCAAGGATGGACCCCGGATCAAGTCCGGGGTGACAGTCTCGTTTTGTGACGAGCGCGTTTGCCTCAAAGGTTATGCCAGCCGCCGGAACAGCCGATCAGCCGCCTGCGAGTGTCTCGCGCTTCAGTTCGATCTCGAGCCAGCTTTCCTCCGCCTCGGCGAGTTCGGACCTGAGTGCGTCGTGGCGGGCGGTGATGCGCGCAAATGCCTCCGGGTCGCGGGCATAGAGGTTTGGATCGGCGAGCTCTGCCTCGAGTTTTTCGATCTCGGCCTGGAGCTTCGGCATCTTCGCGCCAAGCTCTTCGAGCAGGCGCGTCTCCTTGTAGCTGAGCTTGGTCGCGGCTCGTGCCCGCTCGGGCTTCGCTTCCGCCGAGGGCGCAGGCTTTGCCGCCGTGAGCCTTGCCGGGGCGCGCGCTTCCATGAAACGCAGATAGTCGGAATAGCCGCCGGGATATTCCTCCGCCTCGCCGGAGCCATCGAGCGCGATGACGGAACTGACGACGCGGTCGAGGAAGTCGCGGTCGTGGCTCACCAGCAGAACGGTGCCGTCATATTCGGCGAGCATCTCCTGAAGGAGATCGAGCGTCTCCATATCGAGATCGTTGGTGGGCTCGTCGAGAACGAGGAGGTTCGAGGGCCTGGCGAGCGCACGCGCGAGAAGGAGCCGGCACTGCTCGCCGCCCGAAAGCGCCTTCACGGGCTGGCGCGCCTGCGCCTCGCGGAAAAGAAAGTCGCGCAGATAGGAAACGACATGGCGCGGCCGTCCGCGCACCATGACCTGATCGCCGCCGCCTTCGCAGAGCGTCTGCCAGAGGGTCGCTTCCGGATCGAGCGAAGCACGCGACTGATCGACGATGATGGGCGTAAGGTTCGTACCCAGACGGATTTTGCCGCTGTCGGGCGCGAGGTCGCCCATCAGCATCTTGAGCAGGGTAGACTTGCCCGCGCCATTGGGGCCGATAATGCCGATCTTGTCGCCGCGAAGAATGCGCGTGGAGAAATCGCGGATGATGACGCGCTCGCCGAAGCTCTTGGAAATGTGTTCCGCCTCGATGACCAGCGTACCGGACGACTGTCCGGTTTCGACGGCGAGGGCGGCGCGGCCCGCGTGCTCGATCTGCCGGGCGCGTTCCTCGCGCAGCGCATGGAGGCGGCGAAGCCGACCCTGATTGCGCCTGCGCCGGGCGCTGATCCCTTCACGCGACCATTGCGTTTCCTGCTCGATGAGGCGGTCGAGCTTCTGCTGCACGACTTCCTCGTCGGCGAGTATCTGCTCGGACCATTCCTCGAACTGCGCGAAGCCCTTGTCGAGGCGGCGCACCGTGCCCCGGTCGATCCAGAGACAGCCGGCAGCGAGGCGGCGCAGAAAGGCGCGGTCATGGCTGATGAGGACGAAGGCGCCCCGGAACTGGGCGAGGCGGCCTTCGAGCCACTCGATCGAGGGAAGGTCGAGATGGTTCGTCGGCTCGTCGAGAAGAAGAATGTCGGGCGCATCGGCGAGCACGCGCGCAAGCGCCGCCTTGCGGCCCTCGCCGCCGGAGAGTGTCGCCGTCGCCTTGCCGGGGTCGAGGCCAAGCTCGTCGAGCACGGCTTCCGCCTCATGCGGCGCGGCGCCGCCCGCCGTCACATAGTCGAGAACGCTCGCCGCGCCGGCGAAGTCGGGCATCTGCGAAAGATAGGCGACGCGCGTGCCGGGCTGGAGAAAGCGCTCGCCGCCATCGGGCTCGACGAGGCCGCCCGCGATCTTCAGGAGCGTGGACTTGCCAGCCCCGTTGCGCCCGACAAGGCAGAGCCGGTCGCCGGGGCCGATGGCAAAGCCCGCCCCGTCGATCAGGACCTGATCGGCGAATGCGACGCGAATATCGCGCAATGCGAGAAGGGGCGGGGCCAAGGCTTGTTTCCGGAAATTCCTCAAGGCCCGCTATATGGCGCATCGGCGCCCGCGAGGCAATGGCGCGGGAGGGCGTCTCGCTCAGCGCGGGCGGCCGCCGCCGGGCTGAAGCGTCTCGCCGCCGCGCCGGAAGCCCGCGCCCCAACCGCCGCTCCGCTCCTTCGACGCCTCGACCTTGGGGGCGGCGGCGAAGAGATCCGAGAGCTGCGCGAGGAAGCCCTTGAGCGGCGCGTGGAAATCCTCCTCGGCGACGGGGATGTCGCCATCGGCGCCGGGCAGCGCGGCAAGCGGAACGCCGGTTTGCGAGGCTTGCATGTAATTGTGCCAGGCGACGGCGGCGAAATTGCCGCCAGAGACGCCCTTCATCGGCGAGTTGTCGTCATTGCCGAACCAGACGCCGGCGATCTCGTTGCCCGTATAGCCGACGAACCAGGCATCGCGATTGTCCTGGCTGGTGCCCGTCTTGCCCGCGGCGATGCGCGCGCCGAGATCGGCGCGGATGCCGGTGCCTTCGGTGATGACGCGCCGGAGCATGAAGGTCATCTCGCGGGCATGGCGAGGATCGACGATCGCGACCGGAGCCGGACTGTGCCGGTAGAGCGTTTCGCCCGCGGGCGAGGTGATCTCGACGATGCCATAGGGCTCCGAGCGGCTGCCATCGTCCATGAAGGTGGAATAGGCGGAGGTAAGCTCCATGAGCGTTACTTCCGAACTGCCAAGCGCGATGGAGAGATTGTCCTGAATGGGCGAGGTGATGCCGAGGCGCTGCGCGGTGTCCGCGATCGCCTTGACGCCCACGCGCTCGCCGAGCTTGACCGCGACTGTGTTGATCGAGCGGGCGAGCGCCTCGGTGAGCGTGACCGTGCCAGCGAATTTGGCGTTCGCGTTGCGCGGCGCCCATTCGCCGAGGGCGACGGGAGAGTCATCAATTTCCGTATACGGAGTGAAACCCTGCTCGAGCGCGGCGAGATAGACAACGGGCTTGAAGGCGGAGCCGGGCTGACGGCGGGCCTGTGTCGCGCGGTTGAACTGGCTCTGGAGATAGGAGCGGCCGCCGACCATGGCGAGCACGGCGCCATCTGGCGAAAGGGCGATGAAGGAACCCTGGCCGACGGCGCGCTTGTCCGCGCCGGTCAGAATGCCGCGCATGGCCGCTTCCGCCGCCGCCTGCCGCTTGGGATCGAGCGTCGTGCGGACAGTGAGCCGGCCATGGGCATCGGGCAGGAGCGCCTTCACTTCATTGGCGACCCAATCGACGAAATATTGCGGACCGTCGCGCTTGTCGCGCTCGGCCACGATGGCGGGATGGGCGCGCGCGCCTGCCACTTCCTCCGCCGTCAGATCGCCATTGTCGACGAGCCGGTCGAGCACCTGATTGGCGCGGGCCTGCGCGAGAGCGAGGTCGTTCGTCGGCGCGAAGCGCGACGGCGCCTTCGGCAGGCCCGCGAGGACGGCCGCTTCCGAAAGGGAGACGTCGCGCGCGCTCTTGCCGAAATAGTAATGCGCGGCCGCATCGATGCCGTAATTGCCCGCGCCCATATAGACGCGATTGAGATAGAGAGTGAGGATCTCGTCCTTGGAGAAATTGGCCTCGAGCCAGAAGGCGATGATCGCCTCCTGCGCCTTGCGCCAGAAGGTGCGATCGGAATCGAGATAGAGGTTCTTCGCAAGCTGCTGGGTGATGGTGGAGCCGCCCTCGACGACGGAGCCCGAACGCAGATTGACCCAGGCTGCGCGCAGGATGCCGCGCGGATCGACGCCCCAATGGGAATAGAAGCGGCGATCCTCGGTGGCGATGAATGCCTTGACGAGATAAGCGGGGAGTTCAGCCAGCGGCACGATGGGCGCCGTGGAGCCGCCGCGGCTTCCGATCTCCTGTCCCTCGGCATCGAGCACGGTGACCGCGAGCGCGCCTTGCGGCCCCATGTTCATGTCGCGCTGGACCTTGGGCAGCGTGGCGAAGACGAGAAGGCCGACGAGAAGGACGCTTGCCGTCAGAAGAAACGAGGCAGCCCGGAGCGCGAGACGGAACGGACGGCGCTTGCGCGGCCGCCTTTCTGCCGGATCGCCATCCCGGAAATATTCCTCGGCCGGTTCCTCGTAGTTATCCGCCACGTCGATGTCCCCCTTCGGCGCCCATTGCAGCGCAAGCTTCATGCCGCCCGGCCGAGCCTTCTCGGGCGTCCGCGCGCGAAGATTGCCGCCGTTTGTGCCGGGATTAGGGCAGGAATGGGGTGAAACCGGCACAATTGTGTTTCAATCGGGGACGGGGCTTGACCGCGAGCCTGCCAAGGGCTTTGGTCTCCCGCATGAAGCACAAGTCCGACAAAGAACCCTTCTGGAAGCGCAAGACGCTGGAGGAGATGACCCGCGCGGAATGGGAATCGCTCTGCGACGGCTGCGCGAAGTGCTGCCTCGTCAAACTGGAAGACGAGGACACGCTGGAAATCCTCTTCACGGATGCGGTGTGCAAGCTCCTCGATGGCAATAGCTGCCGCTGCACGGATTATGCGAACCGCTCGAAGCTCGTGCCCGATTGCGTGCATCTGACGCCGAAGATCATTCGCGAGGTGAACTGGATGCCGCCTTCCTGCGCCTATCGGCTGATCGCGGAAGGCAAGGACCTGCCCTCATGGCATCCGCTCGTCTCGGGCGAAACGGAAAGCGTTCACCGCGCGGGCATGTCGGTGCGGGGACGAACGATCTGCGAGAGCGAGGTCGAGTTCGAGGACATTTGCGATCACATCGTCGAATGGCCGACGGACATAGCGGACTGAAAAAAGTGCCGCCCGCGAGATATCCCCGCTTGGCAGCGTGACGCTCGCTCCCCATCTGCCTTCCATCTCCGGAATTGCGTCTCGACAGGCGCCCGAGCGATCGGGCATACGCAGCGAATGAAAAACTCCGTCGACTGAGATATCCCCAGTTGGCAGCGTGACGCTCGCTTCCTATCTTCGGACCATCTCCGGAATTGTGCCTGACCGCCGGTTCGCCGGCGCGAAAATCGGCAAGGAGTTCATGACAGGCAAGAAGCGGCAGACGGGCGCTCGCGCGCGCGGCAAGGTGCGCGACAAGGCGCGCGAATGGGCTGAAATCAGGCGCGACTATGAAGACCTGTCGATTCCGGTTGCGCTGACGGCGGCGAAGGCGGGAATGACCCCGCAAAAGCTCGTGCGCCATGCAGCGAACGAAGGATGGAGAAAGCGGACGGCGCGGGCCAATGCGACGGAAACGGCGAAAGCCGGGCCGATAGCCGCCGAACGGAGCGGCGAGAACCTGCGGCCGACAAAGCTCGTGGCGCGGTTGAAGCGGCTCATCGCCCGCGAGATCGAAGCGATCGAAGGCGAGAGCACAGCGAGGCGCGACGCGGCCGAAAAGGAGCGCGACGCGCGAAGGCTCTCGTCGCTCGTGCGCTCTCTCGAAAAGCTGAACGACATCAGGACGGCCTCGAGATCGAAGCGCGCGAAGGGACAGGACAAGCGGGAGGAGGATGGAGATGCGCTCAGAGCAGAACTTCACCGCCGCCTCGCTCGCCTCCGCGCCGGAGAGGGTGAGAACGGAATTTCTCTCGAGCCTGACGGGCGAGGAGGCAGCCTGGCTCAATGAGCATTGGCCGTTCTGGGCGCGGGCAGACCAGCTCGCGCCGGAGGGCGAATGGACGACATGGCTCGTGCTCGGCGGGCGCGGCGCGGGCAAGACCCGCAGCGGCGCCGAATGGGTGCGCGGCGAGGTCGAAGGCGGCCGCGCGGGCCGCATCGCGCTTGTCGGTGAAACCTATGGCGATGTGCGCGAGGTGATGATCGACGGGCCTTCCGGCCTGCGCGCGATCGGGCCGGAGCGGATGAGGCCGCGCTTCGAGGCGTCGCGCAGGCGGCTTCTCTGGCCGAACGGCGCCATCGGCTATGCCTTTTCGGCCTCGGAACCGGACAGCCTGCGCGGACCGCAATTCGACGCGGCATGGGCGGACGAGCTTGCGAAATGGCGGCATGCGGAGGCGGCGTGGGACATGCTGCAATTCGGCCTGCGCCTCGGCGAGCAGCCGCGGCAGGTCGTGACCACTACGCCGCGCCCGGTGCCGATCCTGAAGCGGCTGATGGCGGAGCAAACCTGCGTGACGACGCGGGCCTCGACCAGCGCCAACCGCGCCAATCTTGCCGAAGCATTCTTCCGCTCGGTCATCGCGCGCTACGAGGGCACGCGGCTGGGGCGGCAGGAACTCGATGCCGAGCTGATCGAGGACAATCCGGATGCGCTCTGGTCGCGCGATGTGATCGACCGGACGCGGCTTCGCAGCGCGCCGGATCTCGTGCGCGTCGTCGTTGCCGTCGATCCGCCGGCCACGAGCGGAGCCAATGCGGATGAATGCGGCATCGTCGTCGCGGGGCTGGATGCGCAAGGGCACGGCGTCGTGCTCGACGACAGGTCGATGGGCGGGCTGACGCCGCTCGCCTGGGCGAACAGGGCGGCCAAGGCATTCCGGGACCATGAGGCGGATCGCATCGTCGCCGAGGCGAATATGGGCGGCGAGATGGTCGGCGCGATCATGCGGCAGGTGATGCCGCAGGCGCCGCTCCGGCTCGTCAGGGCAACCAGAGGCAAGCTCGTTCGAGCGGAACCCGTCGCGGCGCTTTATGAGCGCGGCCTCATTGCCCATGTCGGCGCATTCGCGAAACTCGAGGACCAGATGTGCGACTTCGTGCCGGGGTCGGGCCGAAGCCCTGATCGCCTCGACGCGCTCGTCTGGGCGCTGACGGATCTGATGCTTGAGGCGGAAGCGGGCGCGCCAAAGGTGCGGCGGTTGTAGACGAGCCTGCGGCGCGACAAATGCTTTCGAGACGGAAGAAGGAAAACCGGATGTCGGCAGACATAA
>WBZO01001399.1_pt1 | contig 37958 bp, 35 predicted proteins | sample 5204261 | NCBI WGS metagenome assembly WBZO01 (sample SAMN12412400, study PRJNA552823) | activated sludge metagenome | isolation source: activated sludge from anammox sidestream of wastewater treatment plant... | place: USA: North Carolina | collected 2017-09
AGCACGCGGACTACCAGCAGGGAACGAGCACGGTGGAGTGGCTGGAACGCGAGCTGGGGGGTCTCCTGGCGCCACGGGTGCCGGTGTGGCACTGGGCTGCCGCAGCGGCAGGGCTTGCATCGGAGGGGGCATGGCCGTGGCAGACGACGGGGCCGTGGGCGGGTGCGGCCTGGATCGGGGCCGGCACGGCGGTGTGCTGGCTTTCGAGCGGGCCGGAACAGCGCCGCGTGGACATCCGGCGGGCCGGGCGCTCGATGACGGTCAGGGTTGAGGGCGAAACCGCGGGTATGGAGATGGTGGAGCGTGACGGCGAAGGAGCGCTCTGTGTCTTCGAAGACGGGACGCGCATCCGTGCATGGACCCCTCCGTGGGGCGAGCCGTTGGTCGTGGAACTTCGGGACGAGGCTGGCGCACTCACTGGATGGATACGGGTCAGCGGCCCTCCGGAACTGCCGCGGAGAGTGCACACGGCGGCGGAGGGCGTGATGGCGGTCACCGCCCCGCTGGCGGGGACCGTGGCGGCTGTACGGGTGGCAGCGGGGGACCAGGTGGAGGCGGGCCAGCTGCTGGTGGTGCTGGAGGCGATGAAGATGGAGCACCGGATCACGGCCCCGGAGAGCGGCATCGTGCGGGAGGTGCTGGTGGCGGAAGGGGGCGTGGTGCGGGAGGGCGATGTCCTGGTCGAGGTGGGGTAGCGAGCAAGGGGTGGAGTGGAGGTTAGAGCGGGAGCAGGCCGGAACGGACGGCGAGGGCGACTGCCTCGGTGCGGCTGGCGGCGTTGAGCTTACCCAGGACTGTACCGACGTGGAACTTCACGGTGTGTTCGCTGATGCCGAGTTGCAGCGCGATGGCCTTGTTGGGGAGGCCGTGGGCGATAAGCCGAAGGACGTCGAGTTCGCGGGTGGTGAGGGCCGGGGACTCGCCGGCGGCCCTGGACGCGCTCTCGGGAACGACCGGCGCCATGGCGGCGACGGCCGGGTCGAAGACAAGGAGGCCCTGGGCGACAGCACGGACGGCGGCGGCGAGCTCCTGGGCGGTGGCCTCCTTGAGCAGGTAGGCGCGGGCGACACCACGGGGGCCGAGATGGCGGAGGAACTCAGCGGGCGAACCCGCGAGGAGGACGGCCGGGCCGGGGGGCCAGCCGTCCGCCATGCTGCCCTCGTCGAGGTCGACGACGATCACGTCCGCGCCGTTGTCGGGCCCGCCATCCTCGACGAGGGCGAATCCGGGTTCGGCGCTCAGCATGGCGCGGAGGCCGGCGCGGACCGACGGGTAGGCAGCCTGGACTGCGACCCGGAGGGGTGCGTGGCCGTCATGGACGTGGCTCATCACTGTCGCCGATCGTAGCCGGTTCGCGGGGTGGCCGGGCTGCGTCAGGCACGTTCGCCAAGGGTGATGGAGAGGTCCTTGACTTCGCCGCCACGCAGGATGCGGGCCGGCGTTGGCTGACCGATGCGCCCGGCTCCGAGGGACGCCTGGAGGTCATCGGTATCGGTGACGCGTTTGCCGGCGAAGGCGACGAGGATGTCGCCGATGAGGAGACCCGCCTGGTCGGCCGGGCTACCCGGTTCGACTGAGACAATGAGCAGGCCGGACTCCTGGCCATCGAGGGCGGCGGCGAGCGGGGCGGGAAGGCGGGCGCCCTGGGAGCTGATGCCCAGGTAGGCGCGGCGAACCTTCCCGCCGGCCAGGAGGTCGGCGACGATGCGGGTGAGGGCAACGGCGGGAATGGTGAGCCCGGCGCCGCGTCCCAGGCGGCTGCTGTTGAGGCCGATCACGCGGCCCTCTGCATCGACCAGCGGGCCACCCGAGAAGCCGGGAAAGAACGTGGTATCGGAGCGAACGTAGCCTTCAACCTCGGAGCCGCGGAAGGTGCGCCAGGCGCCGCCGACGGCGCCGACGACGCCAAGGGAAGCCATCGGGCCTTCGGCAGTTGGGCGTCCAACCGCGAGGACGATGCTGCCGACGCGGGCGGAGCCTTCGGGAGCCAGTTCGGCGGGCGCCAGGCCTGTCCGATTGACCTTGAGGACGGCAAGGTCGGAGCCGGCATCGCGGCCGGCGATGGAGGCGGCGGCGGTTTGGCCCGAGGGAAGGAGGACCTCGATGTTGTCGTCGCGTTCGAGGACGTGGTCGGCGGTGACGATGGCGCCATCGGCCGACCAGACGATGCCGCTGGCCGGGAGCCGGCGGCGGGCGTTGACGAGGACGGTCGAAGCGGCGGCCTTTTCGACGGCGGCCGCGAGGGCGTCGGAGAGTTGGGAGAGGACCGAGGACACGGGATGCTCCTGGGGGCGCGGCGGCCCGGGTGATGCGACGATGGTGGCAGGTGCGGGGCCGCGCCGGACCGGCCGTGCGGGGAGGGGAGCGACTGTCCGTTTGGGCAGGGGCCGAAGGCTCAGGGGCCGGGGACCGTGATGGCTTCCTGGACTCTGGCGAGCAGGTCGACGGGGCGATAGGGCTTCTGGATGAAGCCGGCGAGTCCCTTGCCCACGAAGCGCTCGGTGGCGTCCTGCTCGTTGTAGCCGCTGGTGAGCAGGACGCGGACGGCGGGATCGAGACGGCGAAGCTCGCGGAAGCACTGCTCGCCGTCCATGCGGGGCATCGTCATGTCCATGATCACGAGGGCGATGGCGGGTGTGGACCGGTAGATTTCGAGCGCCTGGGTGCCATCGGCGGCGAGGATGACGCTGAAGCCGGCCTGTTCGAGCATGCGGCGTGTGACGGTGCGGACGGTCTCGTCGTCGTCGACGACGAGGACCATGCCGCGGGCGCCGGCGGGGACGGGTTGCGCGACCGGGGGGAGCTGGGAAACGGGAGCGGCAGGAGATGCGGCGGCGGGGAAGAGGACCTTGAAGGTGGTACCGCGGCCCGGTTCGGAGTAGAGCTTGATGGCGGCGCGGTGCCCGCGGACGATGCCGAGGACGGCGGCGAGGCCGAGTCCCCGGCCGGTGAACTTCGTCGTGAAGAAAGGATCGAAGATGCGGGCGCGCGTTTCCTCGTCCATGCCCTCGCCGGTATCCGCGACTTCGATGTAGACGTAATCGCCTTCGGGGAGGTCGGTATCGAGGTAGGACTCGGCCAGGTAGGCGCGGTCGGCAAACTGCATGCCGGTGGAGATGGAGATGACGCCGCTGCGATCGCCGATGGCGTCGGAGGCGTTGGTGATGAGGTTCATGATGACCTGGCGGACCTGGGTGGCGTCGGCCTCGATGGGCGGCAGGTTGGGCGCGAAGTGGTATTTGAGGACGGCGCGCTTGGAGATTGAGACTTCGAGCAGGTGGGCCATTTCCTCGACAACGCGGGACAGGTTGAGGGGCTCGATGACGAACTTCCCCTTGCCAGAGTAGGCGAGCATCTGGCGGGTTAGGTCGGCGGCGCGCTGGGCGGCGGTTTCGATGGCCTGGACGGTCTGGCGGGCGGGCGATTCGGGCGGGAGTTCGAGGAGGGCGAGGCCGGCGTTGCCGAGGATGGCGACGAGGAGGTTGTTGAAGTCGTGGGCGATGCCGCCGGCGAGGATGCCGAGGCTTTCGAGTTTCTGCGTCTGTTGCATCTGCTGGTCGAGGCGGCGGCGTTCGGCCTCGGCGGCACGCCGTTCGGTGACATCGATGACCGAGTTGAGCCAGACGCGCTGACCGGCGAGCGTGACGATGGTGGAGAAGAGTTCGAAGGTGAGGACCGCGCCGGCGGCGTTGGTGATGCGAAGTTCGGCGTGCGGGGGCTCGACGGTTTCACCGGCCATTCGGCGGGCAGCGCGCGAGCGGATGAGGGCGCGGTCGTCCGGGTTCATCCGGGAGCCGATGAAGTCGCGGCGGACGAGGGTCTCCCTGGGGAAGCCGAGGAGGCGCTCAAGGGCGCCATTGACCATGAGGACGTCGGCGCCGTCCCAGATCCAGATGCCAACGGGGACGGTCTCGACGAGTCTGCGGAAGCGCTCTTCGCTGGCGCGGATTTCCTCTTCGGCGAGGACGGTTTCGTGGACATCCATGCAGGCGCCGATGAAGCCGAGGAAGGAACCGTCTCCCGAGTAGCGGGGGGTGCCGTGTTCCATGATCCAGCGGTACTCGCCGTCGTGGCGGCGGAGGCGGTAGCGCATGGAGTAGAGGGTGCGGGCATCGAAGCTAGACTCGTAGGTGGTCACCGTGGCTTCGAGGTCTTCGGGGTGGATGACCTGGGTCCAACCGTAGCCGGCGTCTTCTTCCATGGGGCGGCCAGTGAAATTGCGCCAGGTTGCGTTGAAGAACTCGATCTGGCGGTCGGCAGCGGCGGTCCAGATGAACAGGGGCGCGGAATCGGCGAGGTGGCGGAAGCGGGCCTCGCTTTCGCGGAGTTCATCTTCGGCGCGGCGGCGCTCCGTGACATCGAAGGCCGAAACGAGGGAGGCGGAGACGCCACCGAACGAGATCGGGCTGGTGGAAACGGCAAGGTGACGCACCTGGCCATCTCTGCGGGTGATGCGGATTTCGTAGCGGCTGACACGCTCTTCGCCCCGGCGGCGGCGTTCGAAGTGTTCGCGCATGACGCGGCGATCGTCGGCATGGATGAGGCCGGCGAGGAACCCGTCCTGGAGTAGCTGGTCACGGGTGTACCCGGTGAGGCGCTCGAGCTCGGTGTTGACGAGGAGGGCGGACTGGCCGTTGGAGACCCAGACCGCGGTCGAAAGGCTCTCGAGGACCTCGCGGATGCGGCCCTCGCTTTCGCGAAGGTCTTGCTCGGCGAGCTTGCGCTCGTGGATGTCCTGGATGATGCCCGTGACCGTGCTGGAGCCATCGGAGGCGGGCATGCCCGTAACGAGGACCCAGCGGTGGGAACCACCGGGCTGTTGGAGGCGGAACTCAAGGGGGTCGCCGGAGGCCAGGGTCTCGAGGGAGAGCCGGCGGATGTGGCGGGAATCCTCCGGGTGGGCGATTGCGAGGAAACTCCCGATATCGACGGGCATGGCGGCGGCTTCCCGGCCGCAGATCGCCGCTGCCTCGGCCGACCAGTCGATGTGGTCGGCCCCGATGTTCCATGTCCAGACGCCCATGCGGGCGGCGCGGATGGCGAGTTGCAGTCGCTCTTCGCTGACCCGGAGTGCAAGTTCGGCGGCCCTGCGATCGCCAATATCGCGGGCGACGCTGCCGACGCCGGTGACGGCGCCATAGCGATCGCGAATCGGGAAGTAGGAGGAGGAGGTCGTGACGAAACTGCCGTCCTTTTTGGCCCAGGTGCGTTCCATGCCCTCGATACTTTCGCCGAGCTCGATGACACGGTGGCGGATGGCTGTGCGGATGTCGCGTTCGGCCGGTTCGAAGAACATTTCGGATGACTTGCCGAGGACTTCGGCAGCGGTGTAGCCGAAGAGGCGTTCGGCGCCGCGGTTCCAGGTGGTGATGCGGCCGTCGAGGCCGGTGACGATCATGCCGTCGTAGGAGGATTCCACAATTCCGCTGAGACGTACCTGGGCTTCTTCGGCGGCCTTGCGTTCGCGGATGTCGGTGATGCTGCCGCGAACCAGTTGGCCGGCGGAAGGGAGGCGAACGAGGCGCACTTCGCACTGGATGTCATCGCCGGCGGAGGAGCGGTGCACCCACTCGAAGGCCGGGGCCTCGCCGGCAAGCGCGCGGGCGATGACATCGCGGGCTGCTTCGGCTGAAGGCCGGCCATCGGGCTGGTTGGCGGGGCTCACGTCGGCGGGGCCAAGCTGGAGGAGTTCGCCCCTGCTGCGGGCGAAGAGGCGGCATGCGTTCTGGTTCGCTTCGACGAAGCGGCCGGTCTCCGCGTCGAGGAGGACGATGGCGTCGGGTGCGTGTTCGACAAGCGTCTGGAAACGGGCCTCGGTCTCGGCGCGGGCTGCCTCGGCGGTATCGATGGGTGTGACATCGTGGACGACGATGAGGCGGGCGGGTCGGCCTTCGAAGGTGATACCCTCGCCGGAGATATCCACGGAAAGGACGCGCCCGTCGCGGGTGACGTGGCGCCATCGGGACTGGCTGACACCAGCTTCCGGGAGCGTCGCGAGATGGGCGCGAAACTCGTCGACGGCGTCGTGCGGCCGGATGTCGTCGAGGGAGAGGGCGAGGAACTCTTCGCGGGTGTAGCCGTAGAGGTCGAGTGCGGCGTGGTTGACTTCGAGGAAGCGGAGCGTCCGGGGATCGAAGACCCACATGGGCCAGGGATTGGTAGCGAAGAGCAGGCTCGCGCGGTGCAAGGGCGGTTGCTCAGCAGCCTGGTCTTCGTCCACGGGCGGTTTCCCCTACAGCATCTACCGCGGTGTGATGGCGACAATACTAACGCGTACGGGCGGGACGATCTGCCGGGAAAGTCCCGATCCGGAGGTGGCAGGGGGCGCGTTCAGGAGACCGGCTCGCCCGCGGCTGCAGGGATCGATGCCCCGAGGGAGGGGGCGGGGGAGCCGGGAAGGGGGGCATGGGCGGTGAGCCGGAGGGCGATGAGGGCCGTGAGGAGGCCGACAGCCGAGGCGAGGGCGAAAACGAGGGCGAGGGAGGCGCCGGCCCAATCCCCGGCATCGCCGGCCGCGACGATGCCGCCCGCGATGCCGACGCCGGCGGCCGCGGAGAGCGTCTCGTTGAGCTTCATCGAGGCAGAGGCTTCGCCTTCGCGACCTGGCGGCGCGGAGGCAAGGAGTTCGAGGGAGAACATGGGGTAGGCGATCCCCATGCCAAAGCCGCCAATCGTCCAGGCGATGGCGACCCAGGCGCCGGGTACGGGGTCGGCGAGGGCGAAGGGGACCATGGCGATGCCCGCGGCGACGACAAGGGCGCCGATGGCGGCGAGGCGGGGCCGGGAGAAACGGCGGAGGGCGCGCTCCTGGACCCAGGAGCCGGTTGTCCAGCTGAGGGTGGAACCGGTGAGAGCGAGGCCGGCGACGAAGGCAGAGTACCCACGGTGGGTGGTGAGGAGGTAGGGGACGAAGGCCTCGGCGCCGAAGAAGCACATATTGAGGAAGCCGTTGCCGGCGACGGCCGCGGGGAGGCCGCGTACAGCCCGGAAGGTGCCGGGAGGCAGGAGCTGGCGGAGCGCGGGCAACCCGGCGGCGATGCCCACGGCCGCGAGTGGGACCGCGATGAGCGCGTCCCCGGTGGCTACTCCTCCAAGGGCGAGACCGGCGGAAACGGCGAGGCGGACGGCGGTCGGGACGCGAGAAGGGGTGAGTTCGCCGCCTGGCGGACCCATGCGGAAGAGGGGCGGGAGGGCGAGGGCCGCCATGAACGGGATAATCGGCACGAAGATCAGGAACGCGCCGCGCCACGAGATGAACTCTGCGATGGCGCCGGCGATTGCGGGTCCGGCCAGGCCGGGGACGACCCACGCGGTGGCGAGCAGAGCAAGCATGCGCGGCCGCAGCTGTTCGGGGTAGCCGCGGCCGAGGGCGACGTAGGCGATCGCCGGGAGCGCGCCCGCACCGAGGCCCTGGATGGCGCGGCCGATGACCAGCACGAGCATGGACGGGGCGAACCCGGCGATGAGGAGCCCCATGCCAAAGAGCGTCATGCCGATGGCGAGGGGGCGGCCGGGGCCATGGCGGTCGGCCTGTTCGCCGGCCCAGGTGATGCCCACAATGCTGGCGAGCAGGAAGCCGCTAAAAACCCAGCCGTAGAGCGCGAGACCGCCGAGGTCCTGTTCGGCCCCGGGCATCACGGTGGCGACGGCAAGGGCCTCGAAGGCAACGAGCGTCACGGCCATGAGGAGACCGATGGTCAGGGCGCGCCGGTGGCCGCTGAAGATGGTCTCGGCGCCGGCAAGTTCTGCATGCACCTGCCTATTGTGCCCGCCCGGAAAGGACGAGACGACCTCCATCCGGGTGATCGTGACCATCCCACTTCTGGGGTGGCGCGAGGCCATCCGGGGCGATTGCGGAGACAGTGGCGACGCCCAAACGTTCACAGAAACTTACCCGAACGGACGTAGACACGGTGGGCGATAGGTCTATCCTATGGATCCATCCGGGGGAGATGGGCGCGCCGGGAGGACGCCGTGAACATCGAGGTCATTGAGTTCGAGTTGGAGTGCGCGGAGCACGGAGTGCACCGGTTGCTGGTGCCGGTTGAGCTACCGCGTCCGCGGGTGTGCGGGCACTGCTTCCTGCCCGCCGAGCGGCGAGAGATCCGGAGGTTCGTGATGGCCCGGACCGCGGCGGAAAAGATCGGCGGCGAGGCCTTCATCGGCTAAGGACCGGCAACGGGCCAGGGTCAGGCGAGCGGCCCCTCTTTCGCCCAGTTGAAGTGCATGCGCCCATGGTCTGCGTTGGCGGCCATGATCCCGCCGACGGTGCCATCGGCCCAGGGCGCGCCGGGGATCTTCGACTCCAATTGTTCATCGGAGAGTTCGGAAAGCAGCTGGAGCGTTTCGGCGCGCGCGGCAAGCCCGACCCGGACCAGCTCGACGAGCGGCTTGCCGCGGTGCTCGTCGGCCCATGCCTCGGTCCACCTGTGGATGCCGGCCATGACGTCCTCGCGCGATTGCGGGGTGCCGTCGCGGTTCGTCCGGGCGGCCATGCCGGGTTGCCCGGCCAGGTGGCGACGGAACATCTCGTTCCAGTTCTTTTCGATGAGCGTGGTGTGGATGAAGTGGTCGGCGTAGGACCACGTCTTCTCCGGATCGTGTTCGCTGGGGGTCCGGGGGGCGCGGAGGTCGGCGTCGCTCATCCCGGCGAGCGTCTCCATGAGCCATGCACGGTCGCGGTTGAGCTTGACTTCGATATCGATGCGGTTCATGTGGCCTTTCGCGGTGGAGCGCATGGGGGACCGGATGCGGCCGGTGAGATGACGCGATTCTACGGGCCGGGACGGTCTGGCGGAGGGGCGAGGTCTTTCACCATCAGGATGTGCCCGGCGACTCCGGTGAGGGCGAGGAAGTCGGCGTCCTCGCGGGTCTCGACGACACGGAAGCCGGAGCGCTCGTAGAGGTGGCGGGCCGGGTTGCTGGTCGTGGTGGTGAGCGACATGAGGCGGGCTCCGGAGGCGCCTGCCTGGCGTTCGGCTTCGGCCATGAGGGCGGCGCCGATACCCTGGTTACGGCGGGAATCGAGCACATGGACCTCGGCTACGTGGTAGGCGCCGGCGGGCGGCGGGATGTGGACGCGGCCACGGAGCCTATCGCGGCGGAGGAAACGGATGACGCCGGGGAAGCCGAACGTGCGAAGCAAGCCCCAAACGAGCGCGGGAGTGATGCTGTCGCCGGCTTCCGCACCAGCCTGCAGCAGGCCGACGACCTCTCCATCGGAGACGGCGACAGTCGTGCGGCGGATGCCTGCCGGGCCGGCGATGGTGGCGCTCATGAGCCGGCGGAAACGGCGGGCGCGGGCGATATCTCCGCCGGCCATCGCGAGTTGCTCTTCGGAGGGCTCTTCGCCGAAGACGAGGCGAAGGGCGGCGGCGTCAGCGGATGTTGCGGGTCTGAAGCTGATATCCATGCGAAGGTCCGTGAGGAGCGAACGGGCGGGCCGGCGTTGATGGCGCATTCTAGCGTGCGCCAGCCGGGGATTTGCGAACACGGGGACATTCGGCCAGTATCACGGCCAATTCACCGGGAGCCCCTCATGACTGAAGTGCTGTTCGAAAAGCGACCTGACGGCGTCGCGATCATCACGTTGAACCGGCCCGACAGCCTGAATGCGATGAGCGATGAACTGGTGGTGCTGCTCGGGCAGTACCTGGAGGAGTGCGAACGGGACCGGACCGTGCGCTGCGTGGCGCTGACCGGAAACGGGCGGGGGTTCTGCGCGGGAGGCGACGTGCGCGGGATGCAATCGCGGAACGACGCAGCGGGGGGAAGCGGGGAAGGCGGGCCTCCGAACCCGGTGACGGTTATCGACCGGCTGACGACGGGGCTGCGCCGGTCGCACGACGCGACGACGTTGAAACTCCACACGATGCCGAAGCCGACCGTGGCGCTGGTGAACGGGGTGGCGGTCGGGGCGGGACTGAGCCTGTGCCTCGGGGCGGACATCCGGATCGTTTCGGACAAGGCGCGGTTCGGGACGGCATTCCGGAATGTGGGGCTGAGCGGGGACTTCGGGGGGACCTACCTGTTGCCGCGGCTGGTGGGGATGGGCCGGGCGCGCGAGCTGTACTTCACGGCCGAGATCATCGATGCGGCGAAGGCGCTGGCCATGGGGCTGGTGAACCGGGTGGTGCCGCACGAGGAGCTGCTGAACGAGGGGCTGGAGTTCTGCGCGAAGCTGGCAGCCGGCCCGACAGCGAGCTACGGGCGAATGAAGGAGAACCTGAACTTCGGGGAGACGGCAACGCTGGACGCGCTGCTGGATCAGGAGGCGCTGCTGATGCGGATCAGCGGGCTTTCGGTGGATAGCCGGGAGGCGGTGCGGGCATTCATGGAGAAGCGGGAGCCGCGGTTCGTGGGGGAATAAGCAGCCGCCAGGACGCGGAGGACGCCACGGGCGCGCCAGGTTTCGCCAACAAGGAGGCGCGGAGGCGCAGAGGTTTCAGCGAGTGGTTGCTGCCGCCGGGCAGGCCGCGAATTTTCAGGAGGGAACCGTGGGACAGCTTGAGGGGAAGGTTGCAGTTGTTACTGGTGGGGCGCGCGGGATCGGCGCGGGGATAGCGCGAGTGATGGCGCGGGAGGGCGCGCACGTGGCTATCCTCGACCTGGACGGAGAGGAGGCGACAGCGACGGCACGGGATTTGCCGACGGAGAGCTTCGGGATGGCATGCGACGTGATCCTGGAGGGTCCTCTGTCGGATGCAGTGCGCCGGGTGGTGGAACGGTTCGGGGGACTCGACATCTTCGTGAACAATGCCGGGGCCGGGCGGGGGCCGTTGGACCTGAACACGACCCGGCCGACCGGCGGCGGGGGACGGGTGGAGGACATGGCGGCGGAATCGTGGGACGAGCAGCTCGCGCAGAACCTGCGGAGCACCTTCCTGGGGACGAAAGCGGCGGTGCCCCACCTGCGCGCGCGGGGTGGAGGTTCGATCGTGAATATCGCGTCGATCGCGGGGCTCGGGGCGTCGCCGACCCTGCCGGCCTACGCGGCCGCGAAGGCGGGCGTGGTCTCGCTGACGAAGAGCACTGCGCTGGAGTATGCGCCGTTGGACGTGCGGGTGAATGCCATCTGCCCCGGATTCCTGTGGACGCGAGCGTGGGAAGGGCTGGCGACCGGCATGAAGATGGCCGTGCCGCAGTACGCCGGCAAGGAGCCACGAGAGATTTTCCTGGAGGTCGTGAGGAACGGCGTCCCCCTGAGGCGGGAGCAGACGCCAGAGGACATTGGGGAGCTGGCCGCGTTCCTTTCGAGCCCGGCGGGGCACAACATCACCGGGCAGGCGATCGCGGTCGATGGCGGGATCACACTGAAGTAGAGTGGGCTCGGGCAGGACGAACGAGAGGGGCCCCACTTCGCGTTGAAGTGGGGCCCCTTTGCGCGCCGTTGGCCGGGGGAAGTTACCGGGCTTCGGCGCCGGCCGCGGGGAGGGGTTTCTCGAGCCCGGGGCCGCCGTCGGAGAGGCTGGACTCGTCGAAGGCGGGATCGAGGCTCTTCGCGACAGCGATCAGGTCATCCCGGGAGACCTCGGGCGAGATGCCGCGGGAGTAGGCGTTGACGGAGTAGTAGGTGCCCTGGCCGTCGGTCCACCAGATGCTGTTCGGGGAGATGTAGCCGGCGGCGGGGTCTCCGCCATCGCCGTAGCGGCTCACCGAGACCTCGATGGTGTCGGCTTCGCGCTCGAGGGCCCAGTTGAGGTTGTACTGGGGCGACCAGCCTTCGGGCTTCGCGCAGCCATCGCCGATCTCGTTGGCAAGGAGCGACGAGCGGACGATGGAGTAGCCATCGGGGCCCTTCGGGGTGTTGAAGCCGAGGCGGGCGAGGTCCGCATCGGACAGTTCGCGCTCCTGGATGAGGCAGGTCTCGTTGAAGGACGGGTCGAGTGCCTTCGCGATGGCACGAATCGTATCGAGGGTGAGGCCGTCTTCGACCTTGGCGTAGACACCGAACTGGAACTTGCCGTTGTTCCAGTTGGCGCCGTACTGGGTGAACGAACCGGGCCACGTGTCGACGTAGTCCTCGGGCATGGCCCAGGCAGAGACGCCGATGTAGCCAAAGTCGTTGGGGGACCCGCTCCTGGTCCAGTTAGCGTTCATGCTGGCGCCCTCGGTCGGGACGATGCTGGTGTCGCAGCCGTCGGCTGGAGGGGTGAAGACGGAGATGTAGGAATCGGTGAGGGTGTAGCCGGCCGGGATCTGCGGGCGCGGATCGCCGATGCCGAGGGGGGCGAGGTTCGCCCAGTCGCCTTTTTCGAGCTTCCAGAAGCACTTCAGGTTGTCGTCGGAACCGGAGAGCTGGCCGACGAGGGAGCGCAGGACTTCGGTGGCGCGTGGGTCGCCTTCGGGGACAGGCACCGACGAGCGGGCGGGGTCTTCGGCGTAGGGGAGAATCTGGTAGCGATTGACGCTGACGGTGTAGACGTAGCCACCGGCCCAGAACATCGCGTTGTCGTCGCGGAGGACGCTGGCGATGCGCTTATCGGACTTGCGCTGGGAGACGTAGGCTTCAAGGCCAGTCTCGTCGTGCTTCCAGGCGCTATCGAACGCGAGCTCGCCGCCGGGCTTCGGGGCACCGTTTTCATCGCACTCGGCGTAGACGGAGAGGGAGAGGCTCAACGGGGAGAAGCCTGTCGCGGGCAGGTTCGGAGTGAAGCCGGCCTTCGACGGGTCGATGACGCCGTTGCTCAGGACGGATGCAGGCAGCGGAGCACGGCAACCGGGGTAGTAGAACGACGCATCAGCGGTGCCGCCCTGGCCGGCCATCTTCTCGGGGCTCGCGGCATTGGCCGGGAGGGAGGCGGGCTGGGCGCCCGGACCGAAGCGGGGCGTGGTGATGCCGGGACTGGTCGCGGCACCGGTGGCGCCATCGCCATCGTTGATGGCAGCGACCTGGCCGCCGTCGTCGCCGTCGCCGGTATCGATGACAGCGCGGGCGGCAAGCGCGCCCGAGGCAAAGAAGATCGCGGCGCCCGCTGCCAGGCCGAGCCAGAGCAGGGGTTTTCGCGGGTTGAGTACGGAACTCGCGGACATGCAGACCTCCAGGTGATTAGGTCCCCTCGGGGTACCAAACGCGGGGCGGCGCGAAAAAGTTCCCGGCGAGTGTGAAGTCCTTAACGTTCGATGGCTTCGGGGGCGACGATCGCCCTGGGTTACATGCGAAAGACGCCCCATTCCGTGCGTTCGAACGGTGCATTCAAGGCTGCCGAGATGCCGAGAGCAAGCACGCGGCGCGTATCGAGCGGGTCGATGACGCCGTCGTCCCAGAGGCGGGCAGTGCTGAAGTAGGGGGAACCCTCCTCTTCATAGCGTTCGATGGTCGGGGTCTTGAAGCGCTCCTGCTCGTCGAGGGAAAGCTGTTCGCCGCGGTCGAGGCGGACCTGGAGGAGGACGGAGGCAGCCTGTTCGCCGCCCATGACGCTGATGCGGGCGTTGGGCCACATCCAGAGCTGGCGGGGGCCATAGGCGCGGCCGCACATGGCGTAGTTGCCGGCGCCGAAGCTGCCACCGATGACGACGGTGAACTTCGGGACGTTGGCGCAGGCGACGGCGGTGACCATCTTGGCGCCGTCTTTGGCGATGCCGGCGTTCTCGTACTGGCGGCCGACCATGAAGCCGGTGATGTTCTGGAGGAAGACAAGGGGGACCTGGCGCTGGGCGCAGAGCTCGACGAAGTGCGCGCCCTTGAGCGCGGACTCGCTGAAGAGGATGCCGTTGTTGGCGACGATGCCGACGGGATAGCCCATGATGCGGGCGAAGCCGCAGACCAGGGTTGGGCCGTAACGGGCCTTGAATTCGTGGAAGCGGGAGCCATCGACGAGGCGGGCGATGACCTCGCGGACATCGTAGGACTGGCGAAGGTCGGCGGGGATGATGCCGTAGAGGTCCTCGGGGTCGTGGACGGGTCCTTCCGGTTCGGACGGATCCCACGGCTCGGTGCGGCGGCGGGGGATGTTCGCGATGATGCTGCGGACGATACGGAGGGCGTCAGCGTCGTCCTCGGCGAAATGGTCGGCGACGCCGCTCATACGGGTGTGGACGTCTGCTCCGCCGAGTTCTTCGGCGGTGGCGACTTCGCCGGTGGCAGCCTTCACGAGGGGCGGGCCGCCGAGGAAGATGGTGCCGGTGCCGCGGACGATCACGGTCTCGTCGCTCATGGCAGGGACGTAGGCGCCGCCGGCGGTGCAGGAGCCCATGACGGCAGCGACCTGGTAGACGCCCTTCGCGCTCATGCGGGCCTGGTTGTAGAAGATGCGGCCGAAGTGCCCCTTATCGGGGAAGACATCGTGCTGGAGGGGGAGGAAGGCGCCGCCGGAGTCCACGAGGTAGATGCAGGGGAGGCGGTTCTCTTCGGCCACTTCCTGCGCTCGGAGGTGCTTCTTCACCGTGAGGGGGTAGTAGGTGCCGCCCTTCACCGTCGCGTCGTTGGCGATGACGACGCACTCGCGGCCGTGGATGACGCCGATGCCGGTGACGATGCCGGCGCTGGGGATGTCATCTTCGTAGACGCCCTCGGCTGCGAGGGGACTCAGTTCGAGGAATGTGGTCGCGGGGTCGATGAGGCGCTGGATGCGTTCGCGGGCGAGGAGCTTGCCGCGTTCGCGGTGGCGGGCGACGTAGTCATCGCCGCCGGCGCGGGCGACACGGTCGAGGCGGGCGCGGAGGCCGGCGGCGAGTTCGAGGTTGCGGGCACGGTTGGCCTTGAAGGCGGGGTCGCGAGGGTCGACGCGGGTAGGGAGTTCGGGCGTGTCGTGCCATTCCATGGGGCGGTAGGGTACAGGAAGGGAGGAGGGAGGAGGGAGGAGGGAGGAGCGAGGAGTGCGCCGCGGAAGTGCATCATGGACCAGCGTTGTCCCAACTGGCAGTATTCTTAGATGACTGACGCCGAGCACGTGCCGAGACTAATTCGCGCAGCGTTCGAAGACTATCTTCGCCGACGATTGGAGTACTACCGCGCTCCGCGTCAATTGGTGCGCAGCCTTCTGAGGAAGAATGGCCTCGTCTATGCGCTGCGAGGCATCGAAACGGCCGATGACTTCGCAGAGCAGGCACTCGCGGCCCACGAGACATCCTCTGAAGAAACCATGCTTGGGAACGCATGGCAGGCGGCTTTAGCGGCGGTGTCTCCGAACTCTGTTGGCGGGGGGGATCTCCGAACGGAGCGTGACGGGACGCTGTGGATCATTCAGGTGAAAACGTCGAGAGGTCAAAATGCCGGGGCGGAGGCACAGGACATTCGAATGCTGAAGACTAAACTTCTCTCTGAGCGCGATCACCATCCTGGCCGGCACAACGTGAAAGCGATGATGGGCTTCGTCCGAGGCCCGGCCGCGAATGAGTGGAGAACCTACCGTTCGAAGTCTGCCGCGAATGCAGACATTGACACGTTCCAATACCAATACATGGCGGGGGCGCCATTCCTGGAATGGTGCAGCGCAGCATTCGACATCGAAGTGCTCATAGGTGCGCTGCAGCCTCAAATCCGAACTGTCCAAGGCGCCCGTCGCGAGTGCGTTGAGGCCGTGAAGGCCGCGCTCAAACGGCAGCTAACGGAAGAGGGGCTCGAACACGACATGCCGTCGGTTCTGCGGCTAATGGAGCGAAGGGCTGCAAAGGCCACATAACAAGCGCAAGAATCTTGGTCCGGAGGGGACCGACAGCGGAGCGCGGTCCTGCTAGTTTCTTGGCATGTTGCTGGATGACGAAGCGCGCGCGCACCGAGAGACCATCGAAGCCCTTTTGAACCCCGGATTTCGGCATGCCGAGCCGGCCCGGCTGCTGGCAGACGCATACGCCATCGCCGTGACGGCGGCGGCAGAGACCGGGTCGCTTCGTTTGAAGCGGGACTGCCTGGATTCCGCGCTCGCGATTGAGGAGTTCCTTCGCGACACTCTGTCGGGGCTGCGTGTCAGCCGGGAAGATGTCCACACGCGATTCGATGTATTGCGCGAGGCGCGCGCTGGCTGGCCCACGAAGATCTCAGACATCGCTTGGGAGCGGCTCGCGAGTTCGAGGCCACTGCGGGACATCGCCGATGTCTTGCTGGATGGCGGCGACTACTGGGAGGCCATCGACCTCGCGTTGGAGGACGAGTTCAGCGGGGCGACCGCAGGGTCGCCAGATCGCCCACGCACGCTCTACTACGCTGTCAACGAGGTCGACTGGCTGGCCTTGACCAGGATTGCGGACGCCATTGAAGGCGCGCAGGCCGAAGCGCTTCATGAAGTGATGGACACGGTTCGCCACCGCACCGCCCAGCGGTTTGCCATGGTGGTCTGGTCGGTCGAGGACGTGCTGCGAGCTGCTGCTGAGCGGCGTGGAGCCCCCGTCGGCCCCGTCGACGAGGCGACGTGGGAGCAGGCCGGTGTGACGCCAGCGTGGGTCGACGACTTTATGGACTATGCGGACTCGGCAATGTGCGACCGGATGACCGAGCGCGGTTGGGACATGATGGAAGAACTCGTCCTGGAGTTCGGCCTGCGGCGGGAGGAGGGCGATCCGTAGCGGAGTCGGGAACCTTGGCCCGGGTCTTGTGGTGCAATCAGCCGCGGGGGATGGCGTAGACAGGCCGCGGCGCGGCTACTCCTGTTGGGGCGCGGGTCCGGGGTTGCCGGAGCGCCAGCGGAAGTAGGCCCAGAGGCCGATGCTGAGGCTGGCGTAGAGCAGGAAGAGGGCGAGCACGGCCAGCGATTCCGCCTGGCGCAGGGCATCGAAGAACTGGCGGTCGCGGTTGATGACGACGTGCCAGAAGAGGAAGCTCGCGAGCAGGGCGACGGCTGCCCAGACCGCGGGACGCCAACGAAAGAGCTTCCCACCGTCGGTGACGCTGAGAGGGATCATGTTGAAGGCGACGCCTTCGAGGCCGCCGATGAACACGATGATTCCTGCTGCGATGCCGACCTGGCCGAGGAACGATGACGAGACGGAGGCGTCGGCACGCAGGGGTTCGATGACGAGCCACGCGGTGACGCTGAGGAGGATGGCGGTGAGGACGGGGAAGATCGTGACCCGGCCCTGGCGGCGCTCATCGATGCCGCCGGGACCGATGATGGCGCACGAGGCGGCGAACCCGTAAACCACGCCGGGCTGGAGGCCGATGATGCGCGAAATTGCGACCGAGGCGATGGCGATGGCGAGCGATGCCGGGTAGGGCCGGACGGCTGCCGCGACGCCAAAGGTGCGCCGCGTCATGAGTGCTTCGACCCCCGAGCATGCGTAGGTGACGACACCGACACCGAGGATGACCGACAGGAAAAGCAGCGCGCTTGACCGGTTCAGGCCGAAGCCCGGGTCGAGCAGCCCGTAGATGATTCCGGTGAGGGCGAGGATGAGGACCGGTTCGAGGGTGCGGCGGAGCGTACTGGTCCGTGCGGACCCACCCCTGAAACGGCGAAGCGGACGTGTGAGCCGAGAGGTGCGTTCATGGATTTCCGAGCGGTGTTCTTGCAGCACCTGGTTGAGCAGGACTGAACTGAAGAGGACCCAGAGCGTGACGCCGGCGAGCGCGAGGTTGGTGGCGACGGTCCCTGTATCCGTGGCGATCTCTTCGAGGCGGGGCACCGCACTCAACACTTCCGGGATGTCGGCTTCGGGCGCCGTGGGGCCGGTGGACGGCGTCGCGACCGGGGCCGCCGCCGGCGGCACTACCGTGGGGGTGCGGGTAGGAGCGGCGGGCGTGGGACTGGACGACACCCTGGTCGGAGACGGAATTGCGGTGAGGGCGGCGGCCGGACTGGCGGCCGTGACGGTCGTGGCCGGGCCTGGCACGGCTGTGCTGGCCACGGGGGAACTCGTTGGCGGTGCCGACGTGGCGGATGCCAGGGTGGAAGTGGCGGTGGGGGTGGGGGTCTGGCCCTGTTCGACGACGACGAAGCCGATGGGGACGCTGAGATTGATGGCAACCGAGGTGATGGCCCAGCTCAGCGTGTAGTTGCCCGGGGAGCTGTATGTGTGCGCGTGCGACTGGGGGGGCCAATCCATCGCGATGCCGTCCCCGCAGTCGGTGCCGAAGAACGGCGTGGGAGCCGAGCCGTCTCCCCAGTCGAGGGCCGCGATCGAACCGGCGGGGACGGTGGCGCCCGGGACCCAGGTGACGGTGACATCGAGTGGCGCGTTCCCCCGGACTTCGAAGCCAGAAAGCGGGGGATTGAAGGCGAAGATGACTTCGGGCTCTTCCAGGGAGTCGCCACAGGCGGCCCGGGCTGCCTTCGGAGACGGGAGCAGCGCGACGGCGATTGAGGCAAGCAGCATGAGCGCGCAGAGCCCGACGCTGAGGGCCGCGCGCGGAGTCGGGGCCATGCTGTCTCCAGGCCGCCTGTCCGGGCGGCGAGGCAAGGATAGCGGGTGCCGGGCCGGACACAAGAAGGGTTGGCCGCGTCAGGCGCGGGGGATGGCGCTCGCGAGGGCGACGGTGGCGCTGGTGAGGAGGATGGCGTAGACGAGGCGGCGGAAGCGGGCCTCGTCGATGCGGTCGAACAGGCGGTTGCCGAGGATGCGGCCGGCTTCGGCCGCGGGCATGGCGAGGAGGAACGCGCCGACAACCCACGGCTTGACCGAACCAGAGGCCAGGAGGAGCGCGACGGCGCCGATGGAGGTGGCAAGGAAGAACGCGTTGATCGTGCCGCGGAAGGACGCGGGCGAGAGGCGCTGGCCGGTGAGGTAGAGGACGATCGGGGGGCCGGACATGGAGGTGGATGTGTTGAGGATGCCGCTGGCGAAGCCGGTCGCGAGGTCGCCCGGGGTGCCGGCGCCGTGGATGCGCAGGCCGCGCATGATGAGGAGCGTGAAGACGATGACGGCGACCGCGATGATGACCTTCAGGGCGGTGGGGTTGACGAGGAGGAGGACGGCGAGGCCCACGGGCATGCCGGCGAAGGAGCCGACCGTGAGGATGGAGGCGGTGCGGCGCTCGATGGAGTGGCGCAGGCGGGGGAACTGGATGACGTTGACGGCCATGCTCAGGAAGTTGGCGAGCACGACGGTGTCTTTCGGGCCGATGATGACGGCCAGGAACGGGACGATGAAGAGGGAGAAGCCGAAGCCGGAAAGGGCCTGGATGCAGGCGGCGATGGCGGCGAGCAGGATGATTGCGAGCGCCACGGGCCATTCCACTGAGCGGTTATAGCGGAGCGGGGTGCTACAGCCGAACGGTGCCGGTGAGTGCGGGGGCCTGTACGCTTCTCGGTATGGAAGTTGCGAATGAGCTGATGGTCCGGGGCATCGTTGTCGGGGTGTTCCAGGAGAACTGCTGGGTGATCGGCAACCGGCGCACGGGTGAGGGCATCTGCATCGACCCGGGCGACCAACCGGACGAGGTGCTGGCGCTGGCGCGGGATATGGGCGTGACCATCAAGTACATCGCGAACTCGCACGCACACATCGACCACGTGATGGGAGTGGCTGGAGTGTACGCAGCCACGGGCGCGAAGTTCCTGTTGCACGAAGGCGACCTAGAGCTGCTGCGCAACGGCTGGAAAGGGATGGCCGGCCGGATGGGGCTCGACGTGAGCCAGGGCCCGCCGGACCCGGATATGTTCGTGAAAGACGGCGACATCGTGGAAGTGGCGGGGCTGCGGCTGCGGACGATCACGACGCCGGGACACACGCCGGGGAGCGTGAGCTATTACGCCGAGGAAGGGATGCTCTTCAGCGGCGACACGCTCTTCCGGGGCTCGATCGGGCGGACCGACCTGCCGGGGGGAAGCCTGGAGCAGGAGATGACAAGCATCTGCGAACGGCTGCTGGTGCTCCCGGAGGAGACGATCGTGCTGCCGGGGCACATGGAGGAGACGACGGTGGCATTTGAAAAGGCGCACAACCCGTGGGTGCTGGAGTGGCAACGGCGGTCGGGCGACAACAGCCGGGCGTGGCTCGAACAATGAACCTGAGCCTTGCCTTCCATGGCGGCGCGGGGACAGTCACCGGTTCGAAGTACCTGCTGACGGCGGGGAACACACGGGTACTGGTGGATTGCGGGATGTTCCAGGGGCTGAAGGACCTGCGGCTGTTGAACTGGCAGCCGACGCCGTTCCGGCCGAACGCGCCCGGCGCTATCCTGCTGACGCACGCGCACATCGACCACACGGGGTACCTGCCGCGGCTGGTGCAGCAGGGCTACAAGGGGCCGGTCTACTGCACGCCGGCGACGGCGGAGGTTGTGCGCATCCTGTTGGTGGACGCGGCGGAGATCCAGGAAGAGGACGCGGCGTTCGCGAACCGGAAGGGCTATAGCAAGCACAAGCCTGCGCTGCCGCTGTACACGGTGAAGGACGCGCAGGCGGCGCTCCGGCTAATCAAGACGGTGGAGTACCGCGAGCCGCTCGAACTGGGCGATGGGGTGACGGCACGGTTCCTGAATGCCGGCCACATCCTGGGGTCGTCGTTCGTGCAACTGGATGTGGAGGACGGGAACCGGTTTGCCCGGATCGTGTTCAGTGGCGACCTGGGGCGGTATCACCAGCCGCTGCACACGGACCCGGACCCGCTGCCAGACTGCGATGCGCTGGTGCTGGAATCGACGTACGGCGACCGCCTGCACGAACACCGGCCGCTGGTGGAGCAGATCCGGGAGGCGTTCGCGGAGCCGATCGCGCGGAAGGGGATCATCCTGATCCCGTCGTTCGCGGTGGCGCGCGCGCAGCTGGTAACGCTCATCCTCCGGGAGCTGATCGAGACCGGGAAGATCCCGGAGATCCCGATCCATATCGACTCGCCGATGGCGACGGACGTAACGTCGCTCTACAACAAGTACCTGGAATCGGAGTACCTGGACAACAGCATCCCGCACACAACGCCGGAGTCGCTGTTCCCGAGGAACGTGCGCTTCCACCGTTCGGTGGAGGATTCGAAGAAACTGAACAACATGCCGGGGCCGCGCATCATCATCGCATCGAGCGGGATGCTGACCGGCGGGCGGGTGGTGCACCACCTGCAGCGGCTGGTGCAGGACCCGCGGAACCTGGTCGCGCTGGTTGGCTACCAGGCGGCGGGGACGCGCGGGCGGAGCCTGCTGACCGGGGTGCCGACGATCCGGATGTACGGCGAGGATGTCCCGGTGCGGGCGCGGGTGGTGAGCATCGAGGGACTGTCGGCGCACGCCGACCGGGAGGAACTCCTCCGGTGGGTTGGCACGGCGCCGAAGCCTCCCGGGACGATGTTCATGACGCACGGCGAGCCGGAGGCATCGAAGGCGCTGGCAAAGGCGATCAAGGAACGGTTCGCTATCCAGCCGTACATCCCGGAAATGGGCCAGGAGTACGACATCTCGTACCTGCTGAAGTAGGGGCCCAACTTCTCAGGCGTCGTCGCGGAAGTTGAGGTAGTACTTGCTGGGGGTGGGGCCGACCTGGTGCTGGTACTTGCTGCCGGCGGCCTTCGAACCGTAAGGGTTCTCGGCGGGCTCGGTCAGCTGGAGGAAGGAGATCTGGGAGACCTTCATGCGGTGGTAGAGCGTGATGGGCAGGTTGGCCACATTCGAGAGCTCAAGGGTGAGGGCGCCATCCCAACCGGGGTCAACGTAGCCGGCGGTGGAGTGGATGAGCAGGCCGAGGCGGCCGAGCGAGGACTTGCCTTCGAGGCGGCCGACGATGAAGTCAGGGAGCTTCACGCGTTCGTAGGTGACGGCCAGGGCGAATTCGCCGGGGTGGAGGATGAAGGGGTGGTCGTCGTCGATCTCGACGAGCTCGGTGAGGTCGGGGTAGTCCTTCTTCACATCGATGAAGGGGATCTGGGAGTTGCGGAAGACGCGGAAAAGGTGGCCGAGGCGCAGGTCGACGCTGGCGGGCTGGATTGCGCCGGGGCCAAGCGGGTCGATGATGATGTTGCCGGCCTCGATTTCGCGGCGGATGGTGCGGTCGCTGAGGACCATGGGGCAATGTCCCGTTGGTGGTTTCGGGAAAGTCTAGGCGGGTGGGGCGTTTCGAGGTATCGCACCGGCGCGGGATGGCGGTGGCCGGTAGAATCCCGCGGCAGGACGAACGCTCGGAGGGAAGACGATGGCTGGACCGCTGGCCGGTATCAAGGTGGTCGAACTGGGGGTGTGGGTGGCGGGGCCATCGTGCGCCGCGATGCTGGCGGACTGGGGGGCGGAGGTCATCAAGATCGAGCCGCCGGAGGGGGACCCGTTCCGCGGCCTGGGAGCGGCGTTCGGGGCGGTGATGAACCCGCCGTTCGAACTCGACAACCGGGGAAAACGCAGCATCGCGCTGGACCTGGAGGTCGAGGACGCGCGGTATGTGGCAGGCGACCTGATCGACGCGGCGGACGTGTTCGTGACGAACATGCGGCCGCGGGCGCTGGAGAAGTACGGCCTCACGTACGAGAGGCTCCGGGACACCAACCCTCGATTGATCTATTGCCAGGTAACCGGGTACGGGCCGGAAAGCCCGGAGGCGAACCGGGCGGCGTATGACGTGGGCGCGTTCTGGGCGCGCGCGGGGGTGGTGGCGAGCCTGACACCGGCGGGTGGGGAACCGCCGCTGCAGCGGGGCGGCATGGGGGACCACATGACCGGAGCAAATGCGGCCGGGGCGGTCTCGGCGGCGCTGTTCCACCGGGAACGGACGGGGGAAGGGCAGAAGGTGGCGGTCTCGCTGACGCGGATAGGGATGTACATGATGGGGTGGGACGCGAACACGCAGCTGCGGGCGAACCTGCCATCGATGCCGCCGTTCGACCGGCGACACGCGCCGAACCCGCTGATCAACCCGTTCCAGGACGGCGAAGGGAGGTGGTTCTGGCTCCTGATGCTGCAGGGCGACCGGCATTGGCCGGACTTCCTGCGGGCAGTTGGCAGCCCTCCGGAGCTGGCGGCCGACCCGCGGTTCGTGGACATCCCAGGCCGGCGGGACCACGCGCCGGAGCTGGTGGCGATCCTGGACCGGGTCCTCGGGCAACGGCCCTTACGCGAGTGGGCGCCGGTGTTCGACGCCAACGATGTCTGGTTCGCCCCTGTGCAGACGGTCGCTGAGGCGGTGCAGGACCCGGTGATCCGGGCGGCGGGCGCGATCGTCACCATCGAGGCGCCTGACGGGCCGAAGGAACAGGTTGCGACCCCGGCGGACTTCTCCGGCACGCCGATCGAGGCGACGAACTGGGCGCCAGAACTGGGACAGGACACGGAGACGATCCTCCTGGAGTTCGGGTACGACTGGGACCGGATAGCGGCCCTGAAGGAACGCGGGGCGATCCCGTGAGTGGGCGGCGGGTGTGGCTGGCGCGACTGCCGGAGATGCGGGTGGCGTACTTCGAGGGTGGCGTGCCGGCGGGCGCGGCGCCCGGGGGAGGCCTCGTGCCGGACTTCTCGCGGTTGTGGGACGAGTTCAACGAGTGGCGCGTGCAGGCGCGGCCCGCACTGGGCCGGATCGACATCGCGGCCATCGGCTGGCTAGCGGATGCAGAGGACGGCGCGCCGCAGCGGTACCGTGCCGGAGTCCCGATTCGAAGCGACTACACGCCCCCGGCACCTGCCCGGACGACGTTCTTCCCGGGTGGGTCCTTTGCTTATGTCTACGCGGACAACGTGGACGAGATCGATGAGGCTGCCGGGAGCGTGTACCGGTGGGTGGGTGAGCAAGGGCTGGTGCCGCGGTCAGGGCTCATCGAGGTGTACAAGTTCCACTACAACCTTGAGCAGCACCCGTGTGACTGCGGCGTGCTGGTGCGGCGGACCGACGGCTCGGAGCCGGTGCCGGCGGCTGGCAGCCACGCGAGCCCCCTGCCGATCGCGCGCGGCTAACCGGGCGGGGCGGGCTGGCGGGCGGCGAGGGCGGCCTGGCCGTGGCGCATGGGTTCGGGGACCAGGAAGAACATGATGGCCGCGCCCGCAAGGCCGATCCCGCCGGTCGCGACTGAGGCGGCACCAAGGGACGCCACGACTGTGACACCACTCACGAGGAGCGGCCCACCGGCGGTGCCGAGGTCGCCGATGAGGCGCCAGACACCGAGGAACTCGCCGCGGGCCACGGCCGGGGAGAAATCCGCGCCGAGGGTCATGTTGATGCCGCTGCCCAGGCCGTTGCCGAAACCGGTAACCAGCCCGGCGGTGAGCAAGCCGGCGAAGCCTTCGGTCAGGGGGATCATGAGCATGCCGGCCGACATGATCAGGAGGCAGGGGATGGCGGTCCACTTGCGGCCCCAGCGGTCCATCGCGATACCAACGGGGTAGAAGACGGTCATATCGATGGCGGAGGAGAGGCCGAAGATGACGCCGACCTGGGCGGCATCGAGGCCGACGTTATCGCCCCAGAGGGGGATAACGGCCTGGCGCGAGCTGCGGAGGACCTGGATGGCGACGGTGGCCAGGCCGGCTGTGGCGAAGACCCGCCGGTGGCCGTTGAGGACACCAATGAGCCGCTTGTGGGCGGCCTCGGTGTGGACGACGGTGGTGCGTTCTGGTTCGCGGACGAAGGCGAACATCGCGGCGGCGGCGGCGAGCGCGAGGATGGCCTGGATGTAGAAAGCGGCCTCGGCGCCAAAACCAGCGGCGCCGAAACCACCGACAAACGGGCCGACGAAGTTGCCGACCCGGTTCGAGCCGCCGAGGAGGGAGAGGACGCGGCCCCGCTGCTCGACAGGCGATGCGTCGGTGGCGTAGGAGAGGCGCGCGAGCATCCAGATCGCCCAGGAGCAGCCCATGATGAACACGAGCGGGGCGAGGACGTAGGGAGACGAAGTCAGGCCGGCGCCTACAGCCACGACAGCGAGCGCGACGGTCCCGACCAGCATGGCGCCGCGCTCGCCAAGACGGGTGACGAGAACGCCGGCCGGGATATCGAACACCATGGTGCCGATGCCGCGCAGGGCGACGAGGACCCCGGCAAAGGCAACCGAGGCACCGAGTTCGAGCGCGTACAGGGGCAGGACGGGAATGACGGCACCCTGCCCGACGGCGAAGAGGAACGTCGGGAGGTAGACGGAGGCGAAAAGGGAACGGATACGGAAGACCGGAGCGCCTTCGGGAGATGCCACGGCCGCAATGTACGTGGGGACGGGCGGCATGTGCCAGTTGCGCGGGCCTGCGCGGCGACGTGTAAGCGGGCATCCACCGGTAGCCGGGGCTCTGACGGGTTTGTGCCGTATGTTGGAAGAGATGAACGACACGCATGCACACCGGCGACCCGGGCACGAACGCCTCTCGGGACAGGACTCGGCGTTCCTTTCCTTCGAAAAGCCGGGGCGGCCGATGCACCTCGGGGCTGTCGCTTTCTTCGGCACGGAGGGCTGGCGCAGCGCGGATGGCGGGCTGGATACGGAGCGGATGGTGGCGTTGATGGCCGAGCGAGCGCGCGTGGCGCCCGTGTTCGGGAAGCGGCTGGCGAAAGTGCCGGTAACCGGGTGGCCGGCCTGGGTGAGCGCGGAGCACTTCGACTTCGCATCGCAGTTCGACGTGACCCGGCCCGTGGCGACCCGGGAAGAAGTCAGGCGCATCGCCGAGGAGGCGCTATCGACGCCGCTGGACCGGGAGCGGCCCCTGTGGCGCGTACTCATCGTGCCGGGCCTGGACGGCGGAGAGGCGTTCGCGCTGGTCATCCTTGCGCACCATGCACTGGTCGACGGGATCGCGGGGGTGGACCTGATGGCGCAGTTGCTCGACGGGAGAGGCGTCCGGACACCCGGCAGGCGCGGGCACCTCGGGGTGGCCACACCACCGGGGAGGATGCTGGCCGCCGAGGTGGTCCGGTGGGTGGAGATGCCCACGGTGGTGGCACTGAAAGGGCTCGGCATCGTGACGAGCGCCCGGCGGATGCGCCGGCTGGCACGGCGCAGCAAGGCGCTCGCGCGCACCTGCATCCGGCTGCTGACACCCGGGCCGCGGACCGCGCTCCGGAGCGAGGACGAGGGCGGCCGGCGGCTGGCGTGGTTCAGCGTGGAGGAGGAGCCGCTGCGGTACGCCCGGAAGCGGCTGGACGGGACGCCCAACGACATCGTGCTGGCGGCGGTGGCCGAAGCCATCGGGGCGATGGGCGGGAAGGACGGGCACCTGCCGTTCCGGAAGGTGCGGGCGGCGGTGCCGGTATCTTTCCGGACCAGGGCGCAACGGTACGACGCGGGCAACCGGCTGGGGCTGTTGCTGACGCCGCTGGAGATCCGCGAGCGGGCGCCGGGCAGGCGGGTTGGGCGCATCCGAGGCCATACGGAACTGCAGAAGCGCCGGGGCGACGCCGAGGGCTATGAAGTGCTGTGCGAGCTAACCGGCTGGACGGGGCTCTGGAGCCAGCGTTTGTTGCACTGGCTGGCCGGGACGTTGCATTCGTACGGGGTGCTGGTCACCAACGTGCCGGGGCCCTCGCGGGCGTACACGCTCGGCGGCTCCGAGATGCGGGAGATGTATCCGCTCGTGCCGCTGTTCGGCGGGCAGGCGATTAGCGTGGCGGTCGTCCGGTACCAGTCGTCGTTGCAGGTTGGGGTGACCTCGTCGTGGGGGGACCCGGGGCTGGTGGAGGAGTTCGCGGCGCGGCTGGAGGCAGCCTTCGGTGAACTCACGCGGGCAACGGCGGAGAGCCCGGCGCCCGGACAGGTGCGCGCGGGCGGGCGCGCGGCAGAGGCGGCTACCGCAGGAAGTTGAGCAGGGACATGTTGCTCGTGCGGCCGATGGCGCCAAGCGCGGCTTCGAGGGCATTCTGGGCAGCCGTGAACTGGACGATGGTGGCTGCGATATCGATGTCCTCGATCTCGGCGCGGAGTTCCTGGAGGTTGGTGTCGGTTTCCTGCGAACGGAAGGTGGTGGCCTCGAAGCGGTTGAGGCGAGCGCCGACATCAGCGCGCGTGTTCAGGACGCGGTCGAGGGCGCGGTCGATATCGGCAATCGAGTTGCCGATGGTGGCGCCGGGGGCGTTGCCCTGGAGGTTGTCGCGAAGGGCGATGAGGTCATCGAAGATGTCGCCGAAGGCCTCGCCGCCGATGACGTTGACCGCGACTGAGTCCTGGGCGGAGATGCGGCGGATGCGCTGGCCGTTGTCGCCCTGCCAGGTAATGGCGGCAGGAGGGTTGCCGGCAACGTTGTAGGCGGGGGTCTGGGTCTGGTGGCCGCTGAAGATGTAGACACCGCCGAAGTTGGTGTTGGCGACCTGGGCGAGCTGCTGGATGAGCTGGTCCATCTCGGCGCCGATGTTGTTCTTCTCGCTGGCGCCGAGGGTGTCGCTGGCGCCCTGGACGGTGAGTTCGCGGGCGCGCTGGAGGATCTCGGTGGCGCTATTGAGGGCCGTCTCGGTGACGTTGAGGAAGGCGGTGCCGTTTTCGAGGTTGCGGCGCATTTGCGTTTCGAAGGCGAGGTTCTTGCGGTGCTGCATGGCGAGGGCGGCGCCGGAGGGGTCATCGCTGGCGCGATCGATGCGGCGATTGGTGGCGAGCTGGCGCTGGACACGGTCCGCGCGCTCGGTGGCGGCGGACATGTAGGAGACGTGGTTGTGGACGCGGGACTGTTCGCTGAGCCTCATGGTTACCTCGTGATGCCCGTGCGGTTGATGAGCGTATCGAGCATGTCGTCGATGGTGGTGATGACGCGGGCAGCGGCGTTGTAGGCGTGCTGGGCGGCACTCAAGTTGGTGACTTCCTCATCGATGCTGACGCCGTGGACGGACTGGCGGAGAGCGTCGAGGTGGTCGACGAGCAGGCCGGAAGACTGTTCGAGGCCGATCGCGCGGTTGACATCGGCGCCAAGGACGGAGACGACGTTGCCGTAGAACGTGGAGGCGGAGGTTTCGACCTGGAGCTGGTTGTTCCCGGCGGCGGTGAGGTCGGCGACCTGGGCGGCGGCGGTGTAGGGTCCAGCCGCGTTGATGGTGAGAGTGGCGACAGTGCCGGAGCCGTTGGTGAAGGTGATGCTAAACAGGCCGGGCCCGGCGGCGGCAGGCGTGGCCGTGCCGATGGTGTTCCCGTTGAGCTGGAGTTCGAGTGTGCCGGAGAGGGGCGGGTTTTCGATGATGGTGTAGGCGCCTGGCTGCAACGAGGCCCCGACGGAGAGGGATGTGACGGTGTTGCCGGCGCTGAGGCTCTCGCCGACGACGAGCTCGGTGGCGGCGGCGCCGGCGATCATGTTCGGCGCAAGCTGGAGGTTGGCGATGGCGAGGGCGTTCGAGGGGTCGCCCGGGGCGCCGGGCGCGGTGCCCGCGGCGATGTTTGCGGGGCTGCCGGCAAGGACGGGGTTGATCGCGATGTTGGTAGCATCGGTACCGGTGAAGAAGTTGAGGCCGGTGGTGACGCCATCGAGGCCGTAGCCGGTCTGGTGCAGCGAGTTGACGCCGTTGATGAGCCCGCTCGCGAGAGTATTCAGCTTCGCTATCAGGTCGGGGAAGGCAGTATCGCGGGCATCGAGGACTCCGCGGAGCTCGCCCGAGCTAACCTGGACGGTGTCGTTATCCATGGCAAAGACGAGTTTGAGCATGCCGGCGTTGAGGGGGTCGTCGACGGCCTGGACGGTGCGCGCGGAGGTACCGAAGACGAGTTCGTGGGTACCCAGGTAGACGGTGGTCTCGCCCGTCTCGGACTCGCTGTAGTGGATGTCGGCGAGCTTGGAGAGTTCGTCGAGGATGAGGTCGCGGCGGTCACGGAGGTCATTGGCCATGTCGCCGTTGAGTTCGACCTGCTTGATCTGGAGGTTGAGGGTGGCGAGTTCGCTGGCGTGCATATTGATTTCGCGGCCGATACCGGCGACTTCCTGGTTGAGGTCGGCGCGCTGCACGGAGAGCTGGTCGTGGGCGGCCTGGAGGCGCATGGTGAAGGTGGTGGTGGCGTGGACGAGGGCCGTGCGGGCGGCGGAAGACTCGGGGTCGTTGGTAAGGTCGTGCCAGGATGACCAGAACCGGGCGAGGAGTGCAGAGAGTCCGTCGTCGGAGGGGTCGTTGAAGACGACTTCGGCGTTGCGGAGGGGACGAGCGAGGGCGCTGTACTGGCCCTGGCCGGAGAAGGCCTGCCGGGCCTGGAAGTCCATGAAGATGTCGCGGATGCGGTTTACGTCCTTCGCATCGACACCGTAGCCGGGACGGCCGAGCAGGTTATCGCGGGAGAAGTGGTCGCTGCCATCGAGGCCGATGGGGCGGAGGAGGACGCGCTGGCGGGAGAAGCCGGGAGTCTGGGCGTTGGCGATATTGTGGGAGGCGACATCGACCGCAAGCTGGTGGGCACGGAGCGCCTTGACGGCGGTGTCGAGTCCGATGGAGAGGCCCACAGGTTCCTCCTAGGCGCTTCGCGAGACGAAGCCGGTGCCGTCGCGAGCGGTGCGCTGTCCCTGAGCGCCGTAGGTGGGGGAGGCGAGTCCCCCGAGCATGTTGGCCCAGCGGTCGCGCAGCTTCATGGCGTTCACCAGGAGGCTGGCGTTGCGCTCCTGGGCGTCCTTGAGTTCGCGGGCGCGCACCGAGAGGCGGAGGCGGGCATCGGCGAAGCCGGCTACGCCGAGATCGTCGGCAAGGGGCAGCAGTCCTTCGATGGTCAGGTCCTCGGCGCCGATTGTCCTTAGCAGACTCAAACGGCGGGATTCGAGCGCTTCGATGGCGTTCGCGGCTTCGAGCATGGCCGCGCTGATAGCCGTGATGCGGTCGAAGCCGGATTCCAGGACGGCGGTCTGTTCCTCGAGGGCGAGGGCGATGAGGCGGGACAGCTGCCGCTCCTCATCGATGAGCAAGCCGAGAACCTGTTCGAGGGCGGCCGCGGCGGCGCTCACGTCAGGCGCTCCCAAGGCCGTTGGCGAGCAGGCGTTCGGCGATCTCGCGGGCGTTGGAGCTGTAGGAGCCGTTGGCGATGGCGGCTTTGAGGGCGGCGACTTTCTCGGCGCGGACATCGCGCGAGTCGCCGACGGCGCGGGCTGCCTCGGCGACGACGCGTCCGCGGTTGGAGAGGTTGAGGACATCCTGGCGGCCGCGGGCCTTGAGGGCGGCTTCGGCTTCGGGCGAGCCGGGAGCGGCAGAGGCCCCTCCGGCCGCGGAGGCCGGGTTCATGCTGGCGCCGGAGAGGTTGAGCCCGTCGATGCGTGCCATGGGGGTGCTCCTACTGGGTGATCCTGGTGGCGATGGCGAGCATTTCGTCGCCGATGCTGAAGGTCTTGGCGCAGGCGGAATAGGCGCGCTGGGCGATGATCATGGCGGTGAACTCTTCGGCCATGTCGACATTGGAGCTTTCGAGGGCACCGGGCCGCAATGCGGCGAAACCCTCAGACCCGGCGGTGCCAACCGTCAAATCTCCGCTGTTGGCGGTGTCGCGGTAGAGACCGTCGCCGAGGACCTCAAGGCCCTGGGGGTTGCCGAAGGTTGCCAGGGTGACCTGACCGATGACCTGGCGTTCGCCTTCGGGGTCGACGGCGGAGATGTTACCGGCCTGATCGATTGCGGCGGACGTCCACCCTTCGGGGACGACGATCGGCTCGCCGGTCTGGGCATCGGGGACGGCACGGCCGCCGAAAGCGACGATGGTCCCGGAGACATCGGCTTCGAGACCGCCGAAGCGGGTGAAGACGGTGGAGCCATCGAAGTCGCGGACCCGCAGGAAGGCGGCATCTTCGATGGCCACGTGGAGCGGACTGCCGGTGGGCTGGTTCGAGGCGGGCGAGAAGATGAGGTCGCGGGTGGTTTCGGCGACGCCGAGGCGGCCGCCTTCGGGTTCCTGGACCGGGTCGATGAGGCCTTCGTGGAGCGCCCGGACTTTCTTGAAGGCGGCAGTGTTCACGTTGGCGAGGTTGTGGCCGACGGTATCGAGGACGTTCTGGTTGTGGGCCATGCCGCTGGCCGCGGCGCCGAGGATGGTGGGCATTGATTACACTCCCAGCTGGCCGACTTCGCCGGCCGCCTGATCGAGAGTCCCGTCGAGGCGGGCGAGGACGGCCTGGTTGGCCTGGTAGGTGCGCTGGACGGCGAGGAGTGCGGTGAGCTCTTCGACCATGTTGGAGTTGGAGCCTTCGAGGAAGCCCTGGCGGATGCCGCCGTTGATGGCGGTGCCAGGCTCGTCGGAACGGAAGAAGGCTTCGCCGGAGCGGAGCAGCTGGCCGGGCGCGAAGTCCACTACGCCGATGCGGGCGACCTGGACTTCGCCATCGAAGATCGCGCCGTCCTGGGCGATGGTGACGGTGGAAGGGGGAAGGTTGATGCGCTCTCCGTCCTCATCGAGGACGAAGTATCCGTGGCTGGTGACCATGTCCCCGTTGTCGTCGCGGCCGAAGCGGCCCGCCCGGGTATAGAAGGTGGCGCCATCGGGGCCTTCGACCTGGAAGAAGCCATCGGTGAGGGCGAGGTCGAGCTCGTTGCCGGTTGGCGTGATGCTGCCGGCCCCGAAGTCGGTGGCGAATTCGGCGATGAAGGCGCCGGTACCAATCTGGCCGACGACGGCCTGGACGCGGGCGGAGAGGGGCGCGGGGATGGGCGCCTGCTGGGAGAGGAGGACATCGGCAAAGGGCTGCATCGAGGCGTGCTCGCGCTTGAAGCCGGTGGTGTTCGCATTGGCGATGTTGTTCGCGAGGACGTCCTGGTAGCGCCAGGCGGCCTCCATGGCGGTAAAGGCACTGTAGAGTCCCTTGATCATCGTCGAGACCTCCGGCGGTTGAGACTGAGCAGGATGAGCGCGAGTCCGGCGGTGGGGCCGGCAATCATGAAGACGCGTCCGAGCCGCTCGTTCGTGGTGAGCGGCGGTTTCTCGCCGGTTTCCGGGAGCGAGCCCGGGCGGACATCGCCCGCGGCGCTGCCGGTGTTGTCTGCGATGATGGCGAAGCGGCCGGCGATGGAGCGGTCGGCGGGCATGGCGCCTTCGGCGGTGCCGGGGCCACGAGCCGCGACCACGAAGAGGTCGTAGTCGTAGCTGGCGAGGCCGGAGAGTTTGGTCTCGAGGACGCCGATGCCGGCCGGATCGACGGAGATCTCGCCGACGCGGAAGGGCGCGCCGGCCCCACCGGTGAGCCAGCCTTCGTAGGTGTAGCCGTCGGTGGGCGGGAGGTTCTTGACGTCGACGCGGGCGAAGGCTTCGGCGAAGGAGAACTCGAGGACTCCTTCGGCGGTCTGGGGGCCGAAGTTGGAGACACCCTCGAGGTAGGTGAGCTTGACGAGCTGGGGGACCCCGTTAGCCCGGGCGTTGGGCAAGCCGGTAAAGGCCCCAACGGCGAGCAGGAGGGCCGCGACCACGCCGCCGAGGATCGCGGGGCGCATCAGCCGGCTATCCCCTGGCGGCGGAGCAGGAGGCGGACCTCTTCCTCGCTCTTGCGCATCCTGCGGGCGAGGGCGGCAACGTCGACGCCGGATTCGCCGATGCGGGCGGCGAGGGTAGCGGCGTTGGCGGCGCTCGGGGCGGGGGCGGGTCGGCTCGCACCATAGGCGGCACGTGCGGCCCGGGCGGCAGCGGGTGAGCCCAGTTCAGCGGGCGCGACCATGCGCTGGACGCGGGCCGATGGCGGACGCTTGCGGATGGGGCTCGAGTTCTTCAGCACCTGGACCTGGGTGTAGAGGTAGAAGATCGCGCCGAGGCAGACGAGCTGGGAAATGGCAAGGAGGGCTATCGCGTCGTTCATCGGTGAATCCTCAGGCGGAGCGTTCGCGGGCGAGGCGCGCGCGGAGGCGGCCGAGCGCGCGCCCGTGGAGCTGGCAGACCCGGGATTCGGAGATTTCCAGGATCTGGGCGATTTCCTTCATGGTCATCTCGTCGCGGTAGTAGAGGCTGACGATGAGCCATTCACGTTCGGGGAGGGACTTCACGGCGCCGGTGAGGGCGTCGATCATCTGGCGCTTTTCGAGGCGCTGGGTGAAGTCCTCCTCGTTGGGGTCGGCGGGGAGTTCGGTTGGGGCGGCGCCGTCGTCGTTGGTATCGCGGTCGAGGAGGCCATCGAGAGAGACGGTGACCCAGCTGCAATCGATGAGGGCCTGGTTGTACTGGTCCATGGTGAGGCCCATGAGCCCGGCGACTTCCTCGTCGGTGGGCTCGCGGCCGTTTTCAAGGGTGAAGGAGACGTGGATGGCTTCGAGCTTCTTGGCCTTCTGGCGGACGGAGCGGGGGAGGCGGTCGAGGGCGCGGAGGGCATCGATGATGGCGCCGCGGATGCGGGAAATGGCGTAGGTTTCGAACTTCACGCCCTTGCTGCCGTCGTAGCGGTCGAGCGCTTCGATGAGCCCGATGGTGCCGTAGCTGAGGATATCCTCGTAGTCCAGGATGGCGGGGAGGCCAATGGCGAGGCGGCCGACGACGTACTTCACCAGCGGCGCATATTGCCGGATGGCGGCGTCGCGGTCGGCCAGCAGGGCCGGGGCTTCACTTGCGAGGGCCATGGGACAGCTCCTTCAGGGGGCTACTCAGCGGATTCGGCGGATTCTTCGGCGGGGGGTGGGACGGCGACGGGTGGCCGCCGCGCGGGCGGCGAGGTGAGCAGGACCGCCTCGGCGCCGAAGGCCATGACGGTGACGATGAGGAAGAAGAAGACCGCCCGGAGGACGGCGTAGTCGAACGAGACGCCGGCCCGGATGCCGAGCCAGACGCTGAGTGCGGAGACTGCGAGGGCGACCCAGACGCCATAGCGGGCGAGGGCGAAGGGCGGGAGAGTCATAGCTGGCCGCGCCTCCGCATCTCGAGCTGGCGGCGCATCATGTAGCGGGCGATCACATCGCGGTCGGCGCGGGCGATGTCGGTGAATTCGCAGTGGACGCGGTGCATGCGATTACCGGGCGCGGGTTCGCGGGCCTGGGTGATGCGCATGCGGGCGTGGATCTCTCCGGCTTCGGGGAGGACGGCGTGGAGGCCCAGGCGCTCGCCGGCGGACATGAGCGTGCGAGTGGTGATGCAGCAGCCGCCCTCGCTGAGGTCGACGATGATGCCTTCGACGGGCTGTTCGGAGGCGGGTTCCGCGGCATCGATGACGAGGCGGTAGAGCGACTCGGGTTTGATGGCCGCCGGGAGGCGGAAGTTCCGGCGCCGTTCGGTGCTTTCGACGGTGCCGGGGAGGCGAAGGTACTCGTGCATGCCGTCGGAGCTGTGGCCCACGACCTCGGTGACGAACAACCAGCGCTTCTGCTGGTGGATGTAGTGCGCGTGGACGAGCGTGCCCGATGGGAAGGGACGGGGGCGGAGGCCGCGCATGGGGACGAGGACGGCGATGCGTTCGTGATCGACATCCTCGACGCGGGTGACGTGGGTTTCCCCCTCGCGCCCGGAGGAGACGTCGAGGCGCAATGTGATGCCGGGCAGCAGTCCCTGGGCCATGAAGGGATTCTTACGCTGTGGCAACGAGGCGCCCATTGGTCGTCTCCCGTGAACTCGTAGTGAAGACCCCTGATGCGAGCGTGAGCGGATCGGCGACATCGATCCCGGTGGCGACATCACGTCCCGAGGATAGGAAGGCCAGGCCGAGCTGTGCCTCCATAACGAGGGAGAGAATCGGTGCCAGGCCGGTGACAAGGTCGGTGTGGGTGATGACGGCGCCGGCGCACGAGGCCATGTCGAATGCGGCGAGCTGGGCGGCGAGGGTGGCGCCGTTCCAGTGGGCGGGCATCGCGAGGTAGGCGAAGTGGTCGACGGCCGGGATTGGCGGAGGGGCCCACCGTCCGGGGGGGACATCCACGAAGATGCAGGCGCCCTTCGGTGCGCGGGTGACCGCGTGGATGAGTTCCTGGGGCGAGAAGGCATCGAAGCAGGGGATGCCGATGGCTTCGGCGTAGGCCTGAACCTGGGCCGGGCCGCCGGTGTGGGACGTGTCGGCAGCGACCAGGATGGCAACGCGGCCGGCATCGGCGCAGTCGAGGGCCATGCGCATGAGGGCGGTGGTTCGCCCGGCGCCCGCAGGGCCCTGGATGGTGATGATCGCCGTCCGGCCGTCGACCGGGTAGGCGGCCTCGCGGGCGGCGATCGCGGATTCGAGGGCGCGCGCGGGATCGGACTCGCCGGGTGCGGCAGACGCGACCCGGTGAGCGGCTTCGGCGGAGAAGCCGGCGGCGACGAGGAGCCCGGCAACCCCGGGCTCGACCGGGGCGAAGCGTTCGGCAAGGGGGAACGGCGCGCCCGGGGCCCCGCCGGTGGCGGGGCGTTCGCGGGTGACGATGCGGGGGCGGGAGCCCCACTCGACCGGCGGCGGCGCCGGGGCGGAGGACGGGGGCTCGAACCTCTCGATGGAGTCCTCGGCGGGGAGGTGCGCGAACGGGTGCGATTGTGGCGCCGCCACGAAGCCCTGGAGCCAATCGGGAGCGGGCTCGGCGGCGGAGAGAGCGGGTACGGGAGGCGCGGGAGCGGCCTGGCCGGGAGCGCCCTCGCGAGTAGCCAGGTCCTCCAGGTCGCCGACGGTGAGCGGCCTGCCCTCGTACTCCACGCGGTCGAGCGCGCCTTCGATGAGGGAACGCTGCAGGGCGAGCGAAAGTCCGGGCTCGGCAGAGGCCGGCGCGGCGAGGACTTCGATCAGGGGTTCGGCGCCTTCGCGGAGGAGCGAACGGGTGCGGACGATGACGGCATCGGGGCCGAGTTCGGCGCGGACGCGCGCGAAGATGCGGGTGGTGTCGTTACCGATGTAGCGCTTCGTTTCCAACGTTCACCTCGATGTTTCCGACGGCTTCGACGGCGGTTTGGGGCGTGACTTCCGCGAAGGAGAGGACGACGACGTTGGGGAGCCGCCGTTCGAGCAGGCGCCTGAAGGCAAGCCTGATGCGGGATGAGCAGAGGACGATGGGGTCACGTCCGGCGCCGGCGACGCGTTCGACCTCGGTGGAGACGACGCCGATGAGGCGCTGGACCTGCCATGGGGCCATGGCGACCTGGTTGCCGTGGTCGCCCTGCTGGATGGCCTGGGCGATCTCGTCTTCGGTTCGGGGGCCGACCGTGATGACGTGGAGCGTGCCGGAATCATCGGCGTACTGGCGGCTGATCTGGCGCGCGAGGGCGGCGCGGGCGTACTCGGTGAGGAGGTCGATATCGCGGGTGACGCGGCCCTGGGTGGCCAGGGTCTCGCAGATGGTGACGAGGTCGCGGATGGAGACACGCTCGGAGAGGAGGTTCTGGAGGACCTCCTGGACCTCGCCAACGGTGAGAGTGGTAGGCACGAGGTCTTCGACGAGGGCGGGGTATTCGCCGCGGAGGTTTTCGAGCAGGTTCTGGGTGTCCTGGCGGCTGAGGAGGTCGGGGGCGAAGCGCTTGACGAGCTCGGTGAGGTGGGTGGCCAGGACGGACTCGGCATCGACGACGGTGTAGCCGAGGAGCTCGGCGCGCTCGCGGTAGGCGGGGGTGATCCAGCGGGCGGGGAGGCCGAAGGCCGGTTCCTGGGTCTCGATGCCGGGGATGTCGCCTTCAGCGGTACCGGGGTCCATGGCGAGGAACTGGCCGGGCTGGAGGGTGCCGCGGGCGATCTCGACACCGCGGAGCTTGACCACGTAGGCGTTCGGCGCGTGCTGAAGGTTATCGCGCACGCGGACCGTGGGAAGGACGACGCCGAGTTCGAGGGCGAGCTGGCGGCGGATCATGGTGATGCGGCGGAGGAGACCGCCCCCGGCCTGCTCATCGACGATGGGGATGAGACCGTAGCCGACTTCGACCTCGAGGGGGTCGATGTTCATCATCTGGATAACCTGCTGGGGGCCGAGCTGTTCGGGTTCGGGTTCGGCGATGGGGATGGCGGCGAGGGCAGCAAGCTGTTCGGACTTCTGGGAGCGGGTGATGAGGTAGCCGCCCCCGGCCGAGATCCCGGCGACCATGAAGAAGGGCAGCTTCGGGAGGCCGGGCATCATGCCGAAGATGGTGAGCATGGCGCCGGCGACGTAGAGCGGGCGGGCCTGGACGGTCATCTGGCTGAACATCTGGCTGCCGAGGTTGGTCTCGCCGGCGGCGCGGGTGACGATGATGCCGGTGGCGGTGGAGATGAGCAGCGCCGGGAGCTGGGAGACGAGGCCATCGCCGACAGTGAGGGTGGCGTAGATGTTGAGCGCATCGCTGGCGCTGGTGCCCTGCTGGAGGACGCCGATGCCCAGGCCGCCAATGATGTTGATGACGATGATGATGATGCCGGCGATGGCATCGCCCTTGACGAACTTGCTGGCGCCGTCCATGGCGCCGTAGAAATCGGCTTCCTGGCCGATGGCCCTGCGGCGTTCGCGGGCCTGGTGCTCATCGATGAGGCCGGCGTTGAGGTCGGCGTCGATGGCCATCTGCTTGCCTGGCATGGCATCGAGGGTGAAGCGCGCGGCAACTTCCGCGACGCGGCCAGCGCCGTTCGTGATGACGACGAACTGGATGATGACGAGGATGAGGAAGACGACGATGCCGACGACCAGGTTGCCACCGACCACGAAATCGCCGAAGGACTCGACGACGGAGCCCGCATCGGCCTGGAGGAGGATGAGGCGGGAGGTGGAGACGTTCAGCGCGAGGCGGAAGAGGGTGGTGATGAGGAGGAGGGACGGAAAGACCGAGAACTTGAGCGGCTCGTTCGTGTACACGGCGACGAGGAGGACGATGACCGAGGCGGCGATGTTGAGCGTGAGCAGGAGGTCGAGCAGGGCCGGCGGAAGCGGGATGATCATCATCCCGACGATGACGATGATGCCGCCGGCGAGGAGGACATCGGTCTGGCCGAGGATGCGGCTCAGGCCGGTGCTGGACGAAGCGGGCGCCCGGACGCTCACAGGTTACCTCCGAGGTTGGCGGCGGCCATGCGCCGGCGAGTGAAGGGCTTTTTCGCGCGGAGGGCGTAGACCCAGGCGAGGACTTCGGCGACGGCGTGGAAGAGGCTGGCCGGGACGTACTGGCCGATGGGCACGGCCTTGTGGAGGGCGCGCGCGAGGGGGGGCTCTTCGAGGACGGGGACACCGGCCTTCATGGCGACATCGCGGATGCGGAGGGCCAGGTGGTCCTGGCCCTTGGCGACGACCATGGGGGCCTGCATGGAGACGGGGTCGTACTTGAGGGCGACGGCGAAGTGGGTGGGGTTGGTGACGACCACATCGGCAGTCTTGACGGCCGCGATCATGCGGTTCATGAGCTGCTGGCGGCGGCGGCGGATGGCGGCCTTGATCTGGGGGTCGCCG
>WBZO01001400.1_pt1 | contig 37898 bp, 30 predicted proteins | sample 5204261 | NCBI WGS metagenome assembly WBZO01 (sample SAMN12412400, study PRJNA552823) | activated sludge metagenome | isolation source: activated sludge from anammox sidestream of wastewater treatment plant... | place: USA: North Carolina | collected 2017-09
GAAAATGGCCGTTTTCAAGGGCAGTCCTCTGGGCGAACTTGCCCGCATCCGCAACGTGCGCACCCGACGCATCTCAAGCTGGGATCGCACGGGCGGCAACGATGACCGTCTGCACATCCAGCCGGGACAAACCGCGACGCTGGCCGACATCACCGGCGCGGGCTGTATCAACCATATCTGGTGCACTCTCGACTGCGAGCAACCGCATCATCTGCGCCGAATTGTGCTGCGTATGCGCTGGGATAATGAGCAGGCGTATTCGGTGGAAGTGCCGCTCGGGGATTTCTTCGGCGTCGGACACGCTCTGACCAGGAACTTCGTCTCGCTGCCGCTGCAGATGAGTCCGGCGGATGGCAAGTCGTTCAACTGCTTCTTCCCGATGCCGTTTTCCGAGCGCGCCCTGATCGAGATCGAAAATCAGTGCGATGTAGAGGTGCTATTCTACTATTATATTAATTACGAGGAACACCCGGCTATCGACGCCGATCTGGGGCGCTTTCACGCTCAGTGGAGGCGGCAGAATCCCTGCGACGGCATCTCAGACGAGGGCATGACCAACCCGGAGTGGTCGTTCGGCGGGGTTAACCTGGACGGCAGCGGCAACTACGTGATTCTGGAGGCGCAGGGCACGGGGCATTACGTAGGCTGCAACCTCAACATTCACAACCTGCGCCAGGGTGCCGCCATGGACTGGCCGGCCGATGTCCCCTGGCCGCTGCGGATGGAGGACTTCCGCACCCACGGCGAGCAGATCCTCAGGTGCTTCAACTGGTACGGTGAGGGCGATGACATGATCTTCATTGATGGAGAGGCGTGGCCGCCCAGCCTGCACGGCACCGGCACAGAGGACTATTTCAATACGGCGTGGTGCCCGGCGGTGGAGTACAGCGCGCCGTACCACGGCATCACCCTGGCCGGGGATAAAAACTGGTCCGGCAAGATTTCGCTGTACCGCTTCCACATCGAGGACCCGATCTGCTTCCAGAAATCGATCCGTGTGACCATCGAGCACGGCCACGCCAACCACCGCTCCGATGATTACTCCAGCACCGCCTACTGGTACCAGGCGGAGCCGCACCTGCCGTTCCCGGCGCTGCCGGCGGTCGCCGACCGCCTGCCCCGGCCCGACTGAGGCCCCGCCGGAATCGGCAGCAGGGTAACGATACGGACAAACGCCCGCAGAAGTCATGCTGCGGGCATTTGTTATTCAGCTATGTTATTCCGGTGAGGCGCGCTCCTGCCGGCGCCCCCGGCTGTCAGCGCAGCGCCAGATCGTACATCGCCAGGACATTCTCCACCGGCGTGTCGGACTGAATGTGATGCGAGCTGGCCAGGGCGTATCCGCCGCCGGCGCCCAGCACGCGGATGCGCTCGCGCACCTCATTCTGGACCTCTTCAACGGTCCCGTGCGGCAGGGTCTTGATAATGTCTATCCCCCCGTGGAAGCTCAACCGGTCGCCAAAATCAGCCTTCAGCCCTTCTGGCTCCATGCCGGCAGCGTCCGCCTGAATCGGGTTCAGGACATTGACTCCCAGCTCAATCAGGTCCGGCAGCAGGGCGCGCATGGCCCCGTCGCTGTGATACATCACCGGCAGGCCGTACTCTCTGGCCATCCCAATAATCCGCGCGTGGCAGGGCCGGATAAACTCGCCCCACATCTCTTTCGAGACCAGGAGCGACTTCTGCGTCGCCACATCGTCGTAGAAATACAGCATATCCAGCCGGTCGCCTGCAATCTTCAGCACCTGCCGGAGATTCTCCACATACAGATCGGTCAGACGCTCCATAATGTAATGGGGGATTTCCGGCTGCATGACCAGGTCCATCAGGAACTGCTGCATGCCGCGCAGTTGCCAGGCGACCTCGAATACAGAGCCGATGCGGAAACGGAAGTGATATGGCTCGACCTGATCAAGCTGCTCCATGATGGCGGGTATCGGCGAGAAGTCCCACCAGTCCGGCTCCGGCCAGGGGTGGGCGCGGAGATCGTCCACGCTCTGGGCAGCCGCCAGCGGGTAACTGGCGCTTTCTTCATAGGCCCCGGTCTCAACCTGCTGGAAGCGCGTGTGCCTGCCGAAGATATCCTTGAAGCTGCCATCTGGAAGCACCTGCCGCCACATCCGGTTGGGAGTCGAGCGGCTGAGGACATTCCACCACTCGATATGCGCTCCCCGCTCCAGTGCCGACTCCGGCGGGGCGCAGAACATGTCGTAAGAGAGCACCCGAAAATCGACTTCCAGACGCCGCAGCAGGGCTTCGCGCTCCACTTCAAAGTACGGCGAAGGCGACACACTGGTGCCATCTATCGAGAAGTGCGCGATCAGCCTGTCCCATATTTCATTCGTGGCCAGGAAATCAACCGGCACGCGATCCGGCGTCTGGTGAGAAAAAGCGGTGAGTACACGTTGACGGGGAGTCATTTTAGGTTGCTCTGACATAATATCTGCTTTCACCTGAATTCTGGAAAATCTGTCGTTCGCTAAAATCGGACTGGCGGCACGCCGGGCGCGCCGCCACAACGCGCTACTTCAGCTTCTTGGCATAGTAATCCGGGGCTATCGTGCCAGGCTTGGAGAACCACGCCCGCACATCGACGCCAGAATAGAGCAGGATATTGCCCCACGGGTCGAAAGCGCCGGTCCGCACGATCACCTTGGCTTTGGAGGCAATCCCGCCCAGGATATCGGCGTGCGGCACGGTCTCGTAATCGACATCGGGGAAGAGGCGGTGTACTTTGGCCAGCAGAGGCGCGTTGTTGGTAGCCATCTCAGCCGCATAGGCAACCTTTTCGGCGATAAACGCCTCGCTGATAGCCGTCAGCACTGTCTCCAGATCGGGCACGTCGGGCACCAGGGCCAGATCGACACGCCAGACATCCAGCGGGATGGGGAAGCCCGCATCGCATACGATCATCAGGTCACCGTGCCCCATGGATGCGATAGCATGGTTGAGTTCAGCGTTAAGAAGACGTCCGCTTTTCACTGTTTTCCTCCTCTAGTAGGTCGAAGAACAAAATCCCCGCCGCCAGCCGGCCACTCTACCGGCTGAAGGCGCTATCGTACAGGGAGTCCAACTGCGCCCGGTACGGTAGCGACGGGATCACCCCTAATGTCCGGCAGGCGAACGAACCGGCGCAATTGCCCATCCTCACTGCCGTGATCAGGTCCTTGCCTTCCGAGATGCCGATAGCCAGGCCGGAATTGAAGGCGTCGCCGGCCCCGGTGGTATCCACCACGGTCGCGGAGATCGGCGGCACTTCGTGCAGACCGTCATCAGTCAGCACCAGCGACCCTTTCCCCCCCATCGTCACCACAATGGTCTGTACCCCCCGGCCTTTCAGGTCGCGCGCCAGCTCCACCGTAGGCGTCGGATCGTCAGGGGACAGGCCCATCAGGATGCGCAGCTCGGATTCGTTCGGCGTCAGGATATCAATGTGCCGGAAGACGCTGTCATCCAGGCGGGCTGCCGGCGCCGGGTTGAGCAGGGTGCGCACCCCGTGCTTCTTGCCCACCTCCATGGCCCGCGCAGCGGCCTCCACCGGAATTTCCAGCACGGCCATGACGATGTCGCTGCGCGCAATCTGCGCCTCGACGGTATCCACAAACGCGGCATCCATCAGGTTATTGGCGCCCATATCCAGAATAATGAAGTTATCGCCTACGGGATTCAGGATAATAAAGCCCACCCCTGTCGGCGACTGCGAGGTTCTGGTCAGAAACTGCGTATTCACCCCTTCCCGGGCGTAAAGATCGATAGCGATCTCGGCGAGCTTATCCTCACCGATGATTCCCACGAGGTAGGAATCCCCACCCAGGCGCGCTGTCCCAACAGCCTGATTGGAGCCTTTCCCCCCCGGCCCCATATCGAAATCAGAGCCGCGCAGGGTTTCTCCCCAGACCGGCGTATGTGTCGTGCGGATAGTCATGCCCACTGCAAAACTGCCGACAACCGTAACAACGGGTTTGGTCATAAGGCGTACCTCCTCCTCAAGCGCTGACCTCTTGTTCCAGAAAGACACGCTGGCCGGTGGCGCAGGCAAGAATCGCTTCTTCGGTCGCCTCAGTGCGCGTGAAGTGGCCCGTCACCACGCCGTTGTACATCGCCAGAATACGGTCGCACTGGCTGATCAGCTCGGGCAGCTCCGAAGATACAATCAGAATAGAGACGCCAGTCCTGGCCAGGTTATGCACAATCGTGTAGATCTCCGCTTTGGCCCCGACATCGATCCCGCGCGTCGGCTCGTGCAGCAGCAGCACCTCAGGATACAGGGCCAGACCGCGCCCCACAATGACTTTTTGCTGGTTGCCGCCGCTCAGAGTAGCCATCTTCTGCCGGAGGCCGGAGATACGAATATCGAGCTGTTCCACATACTGCGCGCCGACCCGGCGAACCTCAGATCGCCGCACCACCCCCATCCGGCTGACCTTCTTGAGCGTGGAGGCTACGATGTTATCCTCGACCGCCATAGTGAGCAGCGCGCCCGCCCGGCGGCGGTCCGCCGGGATCAGGGCCATCCCATAAGCAATGGCGGCGGCGGGCGAAGAAATGGCCGCTTCCTTGCCGTCAATGATGATCGTCCCGTCATGAGGACGCAGGCCGAAGATACACTCCACCAGCTCATCTTTGCCGGAATCCGGCAGCCCGGCGATGCCGACCACCTCCCCCTGCCTCACCACAAACGAAACATCACGCACAACATCCCCGCTGGCGAGATGGCGGACATCCAGGATCACCTTCTCCTGCGTCCAGGATTCCGATTTGTGGCCGAAGAACTGGGCGACCGAACGCCCCACCATACGGGTGATCAGGTCATCGAGCACAATGTTGCCGTCGTTGACCAGCGTATCGACATACTGTCCGTCGCGCAGGATGGCGATCCGATCGGCGATGCGCACAACCTCTTCCAGGCGATGCGAGACATAGATGATGGCGACGCCCTCGGCCCGTAGTTGATCAATGACCGTGAACAGATGCTCGGTCTCCTCGATAGTCAGGGCGGAATTCGGCTCATCGAGGATGAGCACCTCGACATCCAGCGAGATCGCTTTAGCGATTTCGACAAGCTGCTGCTGGGCGACCGTCAGATGGCGCACAAGCTGGCGGGGGTTGACATTCTCCAGCCCGAGACGCGCCAGCAACTGGCTGGCCCTGTCACCGAAGCCCCGGCGGTTGACCGGAGAAAGAGCCGGCCGGGTCGCCGTTGTGCTGAGCGAGATATTCTCAGCAATGGAGAGGTTAGTGCACAGGGCCAGCTCCTGATACACGACGCTGATCCCCAGACTCTGGGCGACCAGAGGGTTGGCAATAACCAGCTCCTTGCCCTTAAAGACGATTGTCCCGGAATCCGGCTGTAACTCGCCGGCCAGGATATTCATCAGCGTGCTCTTCCCGGCCCCATTCTCCCCCAGGACAGCCAGTACCTCCCCCGGGTAGATGGACAGGCTGACGTTATCCAGAGCCAGAACGCCGGGAAACTGCTTGGAGATGTTGCTAAGCTCGATAATCGGTGTTGCTGAGGCCATCATAGGATGCTCTGCCCTTCGCGCATGGTTGACACAACAGATCGTTCCCTGGTGTAGCCGGCAGAAAGCCGCCCGGGTGCTGCGCCAGGCACGACATTATCCGGCCTGCCGGTTGGCTTTCTCAATCATAGACGTAGCCACAAGGCGAATGTCGTCCAGATCTTCCTGAGTCGCCGACGCGACCACTGCATCGACCAGCCTGTCGCACTGCTCAAGAATCGCCTGACGGTCGGGGATTTCCTCCGGATACCGCTCCCGAAGCGCATCAAGCCATTTGCGCCCGTAATGGGCATGAATAGTCTCGTCTGCCCAGTCAAATTCCATATCGTGCTGGCTCGCGCTGTCCTGATACGAGGCGAAGGCTTCCGCCCGTTCATTCTTCTTGCCGATGTTCTTGGTCTCGAAGTAATGCAGAAAGCCCAGCCTGATAATTGGCGGCTGGCCTCTGGCGCTGTCGTAGATATACGTGCCCAGCGGCAGCTCCGCCGGCGTAAAGCCCCAGCGCGTCAGGCGCTCGTAGCCCATGTTAGTGTGGCGGGCCTCATCATACGTCCACCGCGCCGCATCTACCATGAACTCCCAGTCCAGCCGGTCGGCAAAAGCGGCCAGCACCGCGCCGCCGGTTTCGATAGCCCACACTTCATTCAGGTGGCTGACGGCGCTGCGAAGCTGCAAGTTCACGCCTTCTCCATACGAAAAAGTGGGGTCGATTACATTCGGCCAGTAGAAGCGACAAAGGTGAAAAGCGCTGTCGCGCGCCGGAACATCAGGGATGGCGAACGGGGAATCGGAAGGCGCGGTTGATGGCCCGACCGGACGGGGCGCTTCCAGAGAAAGGGCGCCTACCTGCGCGCTCCGCTGCTGGAGCGCGGTAACCCAGGCATCTGCCGCGCGGCGGTTATCTTCACTGCTGGCCGCTTCCAGGGCGCCCGTCAGTTGTCCAAGCGCCTCAATCTGTGCCTCTTTATCCCGGACAGCCATCGTCAGGAAACGGATGGAAGGGCCGTCAGCGATAGCATCGGCGATAGCGAGGTAATCCCGGTAAGCCCCCAGCAACTGCGGCTTATAGACCTCAGTCAGCGCCTTCATGAAAGCCAGCGCATTCGGAGCCTGAATCGAATCCTCAAAAAGGCCCACCACCGGCGCGTCACTCCCGACTTCCAGCAGGCGGCTGGGATAGCGCAGCTCAAAGACGCGAGTCCGCAGGGCATCTCCGGTCAGGGAATCTTCCCAGAGATGCTTGCCCAGAGCAATTTTGGCCCCCAGCAGCGGGATGCCAGCCAGCCAGCCGGCCTGGGCCTTGACTATGGCGCGTTCACAGAAATGGAACCGCTTGAGGATTTCGGCGGTATCAATACGCATATAACGCGCGCGCGCATCATCGCCGGGCAAGTAGGCTGTCATGAGTGAGTATGGTCCTTTCCACTGGTCTGCTGCGCAGGTGTACTGATGGTCTGATGAGCTTCCGCCGTATCGCGGACAATATTGAGCTGGCTGCGCCGGCTGCCCCGCCGCACAATGGCCGAAACCTGGAAGTGGCTGCCCCGGACCCACATATTAGACATCTCGATAGGGGAGCCATCCGGCTGGTAGACAATCTGCTTGATGTACATGATGGGATCGCCCACTTCGATATTCAGCGCGGTCGCCACTTCGGGCGTGGCCGCCTGGGCATGGAAGTATCGCTGTCCCCAGTCAATAGTCAGCCCAAAACGATGCTCCAGCGTGTCGAATAACGATTCGCTGGTGAAGTTGGTCTGTTCGATACCTTTGCAAAGCGCATACACGACGTAGTTTTCCAGCAGGATCAGCGGCTCCGCTTTCACATAGCGAATCCGCTTGAGGAAGAATACCGGCTCCTGCGGGGTGAGGGACAGCAGCGAACATACCGCCGGGTCGGGTATCACCGTCGCCTGGTGGAGAACCGTCGTCGTAAACGGTATATGCTGGGCCAGGAATCCTTCGGTGAACGTAATCAGATTTTCGGCAAGCGGCTGCGCCACTGTACGGGAAGCAACAAAAGTGCCCTTGCCGTGGATGCGAACCAGGAGTCCCTCATCAATCAGGCCGGAGATAGCGTTCCGGAGCGTCCCCCGGTTCACGTCCAGTTCTACCGCCAGATCGGTCTCCGATTTCAGCTTATAGTGTTCAGGCCAGGCGCCGCCTACAATCTGCTCACGTATCCACTGCTGGATTTGCTGGTAAAGCGGGACAGGCCCTGTATGATCCAGATCGGGAAGCATAGGTTCTCGTCTATAGTACCTGCCGGATCAGTTTCGCTTCATCCCCGCAGTGCCAGAGGCAACAGTCACGATATGCACCATCTCTGGTACGCACCGCACATCCTTCACAAAATCGTGGGGGGAAGGCGGAGCCTCCCCCCCACCTCTGAAACATTTACGGCGCTACTTCCCCGATATTCTCGATAGTGTAGATGCCCACACCCGTATCGATGTCGGAGATGGTCTCGCCGTGCAGGAACCGGACGAGCAGGTTCACGGCCTCGAAGCCCTGACGCTCCGGCGCCTGGTCGATGGTGGCCTGAATCGCCCCGTCCTGCACCAGCTGCACCGTCGTGTCCAGCAGGTCGAAGCCCACCACCATCACCTTGCCCACCAGATTGTTGCGCACCATGTATTCGCCAGCCGCCGGCAGCGAACAGCACTCCAGCGAAACCAGCCCGTCTACCTCCGGATGCGCCAGCATCGCGTTCTCAATCGCGCTGTAAATCTCCGTCGGCTCCGTGCCCGTGTTCACCGTCGCAATCACTTCCAGCCCGCACCCCTCCAGGGCTTCCCGCGCTCCAGTCTCACGGTCAATCGACCACTGCGCCGCCGCATCCAGCGTCGTGATCAGCACCTTCCCCTCGCCAGCCAGCAGATCGCACATCAGATACCCGGCCTCGCGCCCAGACTGCACCAGGTCCTGCCCGGCAAACGCCAGCCGCGCACTCTCCGGATTGTCCGTGTTGTACGTCACTACCGGAATCCCCATCGCTATCGCCCGGTCAATCACCGGCGCCAGCGCATCCGTGCTCACCGACGAAACAGCCAGCCCGTCGACCCGCTCCAGCAGCGTCTCGATCTCGGCAATCTGGGCGTCCGCATCCGCCCCCACCGGCCCCACAAAGGCCGCGTCTACGCCCAGCTCCGCCGCCGCCCGCTCTACCCCCGCCCGGATGAACGGCGCAAACTCGTTCGAAACATCGTGGTACGAAACACGAATCATCAGCGGCTCGCCGCTGTCCAGCTTCGCCTGGATGCGGTCAGCCAGGTTGAAGTCCGCCAGACTGACGCCTTCGCCTCCCTGTGCGTTGACAAATACTGCGCTGAAGGAGAGTGAAAGGATCAGGATGACGGACAGCACAAAGAAGCGATTCCTAAGCATGCTTAACTCCTCCTCATAGCAAACAGCCGTTCACTTTACTGCAGCGGATACGAAACTTCGCATCCGATTGCACCAGCGCAGAATACTCCCGCGCGCCTACCGTGACCGGTGCCCCGCGGTCCAGCGATCGATGCCAACGGCGAGAATGATCACGACGCCGATTATGGCTTCCTGCCAGAAGGGTGAAATCCCCAGGAGGATCAGCCCGTTCTTGAGCACCCCGATGATGAGGACACCCAGCACAGTCCCCGGCACGGTCCCCTCGCCCCCGCTCAGCGCGGCGCCGCCGACCACCGCCGCCGCAATCACATCCAGCTCCACGCCGACCCCGGTCCGGCCCGCCTGCGCGCTCGGCAGGAAAGCCAGGCTCAGGATACCGGCGACTGCGGCCAGAAATCCCATCACAATGAAGGCCCAGATTTTGACGGAAAAAACCCGGATGCCGGATACCCGCGCCGCTTTGGGGTTGCCACCAACCGCGTACAGGCGGAACCCGAAAGTCGTTTTGGAGAGCACAAACCAGGTGACCACGATGATCAGGACGAAGAAGACCAGTTGCATGGGTATCTGATCAAACAACTGTCCCTGGCCGAGGGCGTAGAACTGGTCGATCATCTCCGGGATGCCCCCGTGCCGCGCGTTGACCGTGACCGGCTGCCCATCTGTGATGATCAGCGCCAGCCCTCGCACCGCACTGAGGGACCCCAGCGTGGCAATGAAAGAGGGAAGCCGCCCGTATGTAGACAACAGGCCGTTGATAAAGCCGAAGAAGACGCCCACCAGCAGCCCGACCGCGATAGCCGCCACGAGACTCCAGCTTTGCAGCAGCAACAGGCCGGTAGTGATGGAGGAGATGGCGAAGACGGCCCCGATGGAAAGGTCAATCTCGGCAGAGATCAACAGATAAGTCATGCCAAGGGCCATGATTCCCAGCACGGAGACCTGCCTGCCGATATTGAGCAAATTACGGGTGGTCAGAAAAGTATCCGTCGCAAGACTCAGAAACAGCCCCATCAGCAACAGCGCGAGGAACACGCCAGCCTCACGCATCGCCAGAAATTGCCGGAGTCTGGCTACAAACTTCTGTCCGGTGCTTGCACGCACTTGCGATTGCTCTGCCATTAATGCAATCCTTTCGACATCCAAGGAACGCGCAGAAGACTGTTGGTATAGAGCTGTGTCGAGTGGGATGGTTGCCCGGTCAGGAGAACCGGGCGGAGGAACGATGTATGTAAAGGTATGTATACGTATGTAAGGATACTACCATGAAATACGCACAAGATGCAAGACATCAAAAGTAGCGCGGACGCGGTTGAAATCCGTCAGGTTTTGCCTGCCGCCGCGCCGGGCAGCTTCTACTCCAGCGGCAGGCTGCGCAGGTAAAGGATGAGGGCATCCAGATCGGCGCCCGGGATATCCCCCAGCAGCGCATGTGGCCCCTCATCTACGCTGAACACGTCCTGCAGAGTAGCGGCGCTGCCGTCATGATAGTAAGGCGCAGTATCCCACAGCCAGCGCAAAGACGGCGTATCGATCGGCCCATCGCCGAGATCATGTGTCAGCCCGTCCATATACAGCGGCGGCATATGGCACGTCTCGCATCCCTGGGCCAGCCAGACCGCTTCGCCGGCCAGCACCTCTTCCGGCGGAATGCGCAGCGCATTGCGGCCTGGCCCATCGAGCGTATCGAGAAAAGCGACCAGCGCATCCAGGTCCGGCGACAGGCCGCTGTTCGGATCGCCCAGCGGCGGATTGGGGATGCCCTCAATCAGCCCCTGACCGCGGTGGACGGTCCGGTAGAAAGCATCAAAGTCGGCCAACTCATCATAGGACGCCCGCCATCCCCACGGAGCGGTCTCCCGGACGCCGAAGAGAGTGGGCGTGTTCACATTCTGCCCGGTCGGGAAGTTGGCCCACACCCGGCCGTCATCGGCCCCGTCAAAGTGGCAGGTAGCGCAGCTCAGGCGGCGATCCTGCGACAGGCGGGGGTCGGCGCTGCCGTAGAATAGCTGCGCCCCGATCAACAGCTCAATTGGCATCGACAGTTGTGTGGCCGGCAGCTTGCTCACCTCCCTCATGAGTGCGGACTCGATGACGGAGATCGTGCCGTCCAGCGCGTTGTAGACGAACAGGAAGCGCCCGTCGGCGTAGCTGGCAATGCCGCGCGGGTTGGCCCCGACCGCGATATTAGCGACGGCGAAGCCGGTATTCAGGTCGATGACGGAGACATCGTCGCTCCCGGCGTTGACCACCCACAGCCAGCGGCGGGCGCGATCGAAGAGCAGATCAAACGGCATATTGACCGGCTGGTCGGCCACATCCAGCACCACCCGCTTCTGTCGCAGGGGAGTCATAGTGATCAGATCGAAGACGTTGACGACCGGAAACACTGTCGTGTCGAAGGTCAGCACCGGGTTGCTGGCATTGGCCCGTGTCGCCGGGACAAGCGCTTCGGCGTCGTAGGTGTTGATCCACACGCTGGACGAGAGGCGCGAATCCGCCGTGCCGCCCGCCTCAGCCGCCACCCGGCCGGTGGGAATATACAGCATCGAGAGCGACCCGGAATTGAAATGCGTGATATACAGAAAATCCCCCCACAGGGCCAGGCCCGCCGGCGCGTCGGGCACGGGCATCACCCGCAGCACGCGGCGCGTTGCCACATCCACCTGGGCGACGGCGTCGTTGCCCTGCAGCGCCACGTAAAGCGTCGCGCCATCAGTGACGACCCCCCACGGCCACAGGCCGACGCGGATCGTATCGGTTACGGTGAAAGTCTCCAGATCGATCAGGCTGACCGTGCCTTCGGCGTGAGAAGTGACCGCCATCCAGGTCTGGTCCGGCGCGATCGTCAGCGCGCGCGGATCGGCCCCGACCGGGATTTCAGCGGCAATCCGACGCTCCGCCAGGTCTACCAGCGACGCCGTGCCGCTGAAGGTATTGGCCGTCACTGCGTAGCGCTGGCTGCCGATCAGGGCGATGATATTGCTGCGCGAGGCGCGGGCCGCGTTGGGGTCCGGCAGCGCGAACAGCGGACGCGGCGTCGGTGTGAAGCCGCCCTGCGCCCCCGCCGGCACGATCGGCAACAACACTATCATGAGCAGCAGCACTGCCCCACCGGCCAGTGCCGGGAAACCCCATCGCCTGGTGACCATACACCCTCCCGGAATGTCTCAGGCCAGCCCCGCGCCCATCGACTCCAGTCCAAGCCAGTCAGAATTGGCCGGCGTTATGCGCAGCCCCGTCACTGATGCGCTGACACATTCAAGCATCACCCCTCTGCCCGGCGCACATGAAGAGCGGAAGCGGCCGGGCTTCTGAAGCGCGCCCTCTTTCACGAGGACGGCTCCGGCCAGCCGTCATACAGCGCCAGCAGGCGATCGCCAAACAGCGTGATCATCCGGGCGGCCATCACCAGCCTGCCGGACTGCTTCTGGCCGGTCAGCACGAAAGTCATCCGCACCGTATCGGCGGAATAAGGGACCTGGGTGTCTTGCCGGAGGACATCCAGATTGGAGAAAGTCCAGTTGAGCCGGCGCGGATCGTAATTGTAGGCGAAGATGCCGCTGTAAGCGGGCTGGACGCCGCTGTCCATGACCATGCCATTCATCTGCACCGTGTAATCAAGCTGCACGCTCTGCCAGTCATCGGGGACAACGACAGTCACGTTGAACGGCAGGGCGACCGGCAGGAATGTATCAGCGGCAGCGGGCCGCTGCAGCTCGATCATAGACGCCCTCGCCGGCACGACGTACAGGGCGAACTCGCCCCCCCGCGTGCCGAGGGCGCCCCCGGTTGGATACGGCTCACGCACCAGCCCGGCCGAAGTCAGGCCGTCATAGGTCACTTGCAAACGGACGCGCCAGATTCCGGCCCGGTCCAGAATCAGGGTTTGCTCCGGGTCGTAATAGTATCCGACGGCGTTGGCCCGCCCGCCGAGCGGCAGGACGCGCCCGTCCGGCGAGGTAATCTCCGCCCGCACCAGCGCGGGTAACGTCGGCGCCACCTGCCCGGCCAGAATCAGCGGCGCCCCCACCGTGAGCACCTGCCCCGGCTGCACCCCGGTCGGGACAAAGAATATCTCAATCCCCTGTCCGTCCACCGTCAGCAGCGGCCCGCCATCCGCGCCATCCGCCGCACCGCGCAGCGGCGGATATACCCGGTCGCCGCGCGGGTCGTTGGGGCTGGTGACCATAGCCACCGCGCCGTAGATAGCCGTCTGGCGAAGGTCAAGCGCCGCGTTACGGACCACCACGCCGCCGAACAGGAAGGTATAGTCGCCGGGCAAATCGCCGTTGACGCCGATCCCGCGCTGGCCGTTATACGGATCATCCGTCCCCCAGGAGGACAACACCAGGCTGGGGGTCTCATCGCCCAGCACCATCTGGCGGGCCGTCAGGCCGGGCCGGACGGCATTCAGGTAAGCATAAGCCTGGTTCGCCGCCGCTTCCGGCGCCGCCGGCCCGACCGTCAATACCGGCAGCTCATCCACATTAGCCAGCTCGCGCATGGTCGATCCGTCATTGGCTGCCCACCCCGGCAGGTGGGTGACCAGCCAGTCCTGGTAAGCGCCCTGGCGGTCGGTCAGGCGCTGACCCGCCGCCAGCCGCCCGGTCCGATCGCGCAGCCACAGGGTATCCCCGCTGTGATACGGCCAGCGGAGCGCGATATCTGGCTCCACAATCTGCAGGTGCGGGCTGACCCGATCCAGCGGATACCAGGCCAGATGATCCTCAAAGCGCACCCCAGCTATGCCGCGCCCGCCGCGCGCAACCAGATCCCCGGTCGGGGAGCCGATAACGCCCGCCCCGCGGACGCTGCCCATCCACAGCCGCCCCAGCGAATCGGTGTACGAGGCGGTGATATCCACCACATACTCGCCCGGCGTCGCCAGCACCCAGTCCGCGGCGTCCGCTCCCGGATAGAAATAGCCGTAGGCGTTGGCCGTGCCGCTGACTTCGTAAACAACCGGCGCGTCGCCCTCCAGAGGGAACACCTGCATCCGGACAGTCACATCGGCGGGCAGGGACGGCGAGATCGTGAGAGTCGGCGCGAAGACATCGCCCACCTCGAAGGGCGTCCCCGGCAGCACCCCCGGCAGCATATACAGCGGCTCCGCCAGCCAGACATCGTATGTGCCGCCGCCCTCGTAACGGTTGCCCCAGACGTCAGTCAGCCTCCCGGACACGGTGATGATATGGTGGCCGTCCTGCTCAAACGTATAGGCCATCAGGCGCGGATCGAGCGTCGTCAGGCGGTACATGTCCACTGGCGAGGTCGGGCTGAATACTTCCGACTCAATCCGCGCCGCCGAGGACAGGGTGTTCTGCTGCAAAGGGAACACGCCCAGATCGTCGCGCGTGCCATCTGGCCGCTGGACAGTCACCGTCAATTCGCCGGAATCGAAGGCGAACGGGATGAGCGGGGCGATCGTCTGGTAGAAGCTGTTGCTCAGCACAATGGGCAGGTAAGGCTCCAGCGGGTAAGCGATCGGGCGGCCGGTGGCCGGATCAATGCGCGGCAGGATCGTCGTCCCGCCGTTGAAGGCCACCCTGTTCGCCAGCGCGGCGATCCCCGCATCCTCCCGCGCCAGGACGCCCCGCGCCCCGCTGCTGGCCGGGCTGTCCTGGAAAAGGCTCCAGATCAGGTGCTCTGCTTCTTCAGGCGCGCTGCCAAAGCGCAGTACAAGCGGCAGCCGCGCTTCCGGCACGCCCACGCCCGGCCCATTCCCCAGGATGCCCGGCGCGCCCCAGCTATTATACCGGCCGTTGACCGCCGCCGTCCCGGTGAGCGCAGGCGTGTACAGGCCGGCGGGGATCGTCGCCGGGATCGGGATGGCCCACTGGAGCAGAAAGGTCAGCCTGCCGTTAGCCACAACCAGCCCCTGTGCCGTCGCGTCGCCGAGCGGGATGCCCCCGGCTACGTTCTCCACCGCCAGGCCGGAAGGAGTCAGCAGCCCGCTCCAGCCGTTGCCGGTCATGCGGCCAGCCGCCCCCTGCACGCCGCCCACCGTGATTGGCTCCAACCGCAGATCAGCCACCAGCCGCAGCCCGGCCTCCAGGAGTTCGGCTCCGCCGCCCGGCAGGTCCGGAGCCTGCATATTGACCTGCATCTCCACCAGAGCGATATCGCCCGCCTGAAAGGACACCTGGTTGATCCGCCCGTCGGCCTGCCACAGCCCGTGGCCGCCACCGACCGGGCCGGACAAAGTGAAAGCGATCGCATCTTCTGGCATCCCGGCCAGCGGGTGGAGCGCCGTATTGTCCAGCTCATCGCGCTCTTCCACCGGCAGCGCCAGAGGCGCGCCCGCCCCCGGCGGAACATCTTCATCGCAGCAGGATGCGGCCACGAAGCGGACCCCCAGGATGGCAATGGGCGACGCGCTGCCGGTGAACGCCGTCCGGGGAAAGCGCATTTCCACAGCGCCGCCGGGGATCTCCTGCTGGGCGCTGAAGCCGCCCAGCGGGCCGCGGGCCTGCCGGGTCAGGTTGGGGGCGACTTCGAAGAACTGCCCGCCGCCGCCCCGCCGCGGATCGAGCTGAATCAGGAAGCGGCGCCCGTCCAGGCCCAGCAGGACCTCCAGACGCACATAATCGACCGGCAGGGAAGCATCGCCGTCCGGCGGGACAAGCGCCATGAAGAGGCTTTGCACATTGGCCAGCCCGTATAAAATCGCCGCTTCTCCTCCACCCAGGTCAATCGGCGTGCCGCTCGCCAGATCCGGCCATTCGGCAGCCAGCCCGTCAATGACGATTGGCGTCGCCGGGGCCTGCGTCTCGGGCACGGGGGGCAGCGGAGGCGGATCGTAGCGTTCCGGGCGCGGGCCGGCCACGATCACGCCCGGCCCGCCGGGCAGCGAGCCGGGCACATTCCGTTCGGCGTTCTCGATGCGCTGAGCCGGGCTGATCCAGAACGGAGTGTTGCCGGGGCCGTAGATCTCGCCTATAAACGCGCCGGTCAATTCCGCGCGGGGGTACACCGTCTGCCCGGTGTACATATTGCGGATGGCGACCACCGCGCCGGGGAACACCGCGCCAGGCTCGCCGCGGATGATCACCACCCCGTTCGCATTCGGCGGATCGATCGTGATCAGGCTGGCGCGCGGCGGGTCGCCCAGCTGAGCCGGCGCAGGCCCTTCCTGGGCGGTCAGCCGCGGCGGAGCCGCCGCCAGCGCGGTCAGGATGACGGTCAGCACAGTCACTATCGCCGCCATACGGCGGATCATCGTGCGGGTGGTCATGGCTCCTCCCGGCGGGCAGTGAGCATACAACTGGCAGTATAGAGGGGGTTCATTTACCTGTCAAAACGTTGCCTTCACATCGTAATCCTATCATGTTTTCAGCAGCCCGCTGCCGGGTCAGCGATCCAGCCCGACCAGCCGGACGGAGCCAGCAGCGCGCCCCGGCGCGGCATTGCCAGCCACAGAGCCAGGAGCGTTTGCCGGCCGTAAGTCAGGGGGAAACTGCGAAAGCGCCCGCGCCACGAAAGGCCGCCGGACGCCCCGCGGAAGCAGCGCTGCCCGGGGTGGCCGGGCAGCGAATCAAACGAGGGATATGTGCGAAGGCTGTCGCTTCGGGCCGCGCCTACCGGTTCACCGACACGTTGGACTGCACCACACCGCTGGCGTTAGCCAGGCTGACCACATCACCCGGCTGCCACACCGCTCGCGTCTGCCCCCAGAACAGGGCGACCGGTGTATTCTGCCCGACACGGGTGAAGACCGTCACCCCGGCCCCGGGAAACAACCGGTAATCCGGGAAGGTGAAGATATTGCCCTCGGTATCGTACAGGGTCCACCCCTGCAGGTCCACCAGCCCGCCGCGATTCTCCAGCACCACGCCTTCGCTGGTCACGTCGCCCGGCCCGATCACCTGCACAATCGCCACCTGAGCATTTTCCGCGGTCGGAGCCAGCGTCACCGTCGGCGCAGCGGTCCGGCTGGGAGCGACCTGGCCGGAGCTGCTCCCGGCGGGCGGGGTCGGCGTTTCTTCGTCGTCGATTTCCACCGCGCGCGTCCGGCACACAAAACCCGGACCCGGCACAATCAACACCTGGCCTTCATAGATATACTGAGGATTATCCACCGTGCCCAGGTCATTGGCGCACAGCAGATCGTCAACCATAACCCCCAGCGACTGGGCAATTGTGGAGGGGTTGTCGCCGGACTGGACGGTGTAGGTCTGCTCCTGCGAGCCGCTCGCCCGTATGGCGCTTTGCGTCGCCGCGGCGGCGGTGGCAATATCCGGCAGGATGCTCTCATTGAGGGTCGGAGCCACGGTCGGCTCGCCAGAGCCGGGCTGGCCGCCCAGCGCCGGCGTGGCATTCCCCACGACGGTGACCACCCAGGGCGTCTGGGTAGGGCCGGGCGTGGCCGTCACCACAACTTCAAAGACCTGCACCACCGGCTCCTGAACATTGGTCTGGTTGAAGGACTGCCAGGCCACAATCACCAGGATCGCCACCCCAACCGAAATCGCGATATTCAGCATCACAAAAACAACTAACGCCCGTCGATTCATGGTCCCCGCGCCTCTGCGCCCCAGCTATCAGTCTTCCGACGCACCCGTCATCATAACACAGCCCCCGGGTCGGAGCAAAGCGACGAAAACTCCCGCCCGCCGCAAGCGACTCCGGGATGAAAGTCACCGGCGAAACCGCAGCAAGGTGCAGTATAATGGCCGTTCATATGCGCTGCGTTCCAGAAACGATGCTATCCCATATGATCGCCAACCCTGTTCTCTATGACAGCCACATGCACACCCCCCTGTGCCATCACGCCACCGGCGAGCCGGAAGCCTACGCCGCTCGTGCCGAGGCCTGCGGCCTCAAGGGCATCATCATCACCTGCCACGGCCCGTCCGAAAATGATGCCCTTTCGCCGCATGTGCGGATGCACATCGCTGAGTTTGACGGCTATATGGCGCTGGTTGAGCGCGCTCGCGCCGCCTGGCAGGGGCGGATCGACGTGCGGCCGGGGCTGGAGTGTGACTACCTGCCCGGCCACGAAGCCTGGCTCCGGGCGTTCCTGGCGCAGGCGGATCTGACTTATGTCCTCGGCTCCGTGCATCCCCAGATGGCTGAATACAGAGCCGCCTATCTGAACGGCGACCCGGTCGCCTTCCAGCGCACCTACTTCGATCACCTCGCCCGGGCCGCCGAAACCGGTCTTTTCGATTGCCTCTCGCACCCCGATTTCATCAAGAATGAAACGCCGGATGACTGGCAGTGGGAACGGATCATGCCGTCGATCACGGCGGCGCTGGACCGGATCGCGGCAGCCGGGACCGCCATGGAGCTGAACACGTCCGGCCTGCAAAAGCGCATCCCCGAGATGAACCCGGGCCGGCCGATGCTGGTTGAAATGCGGGCGCGGAGCATCCCCGTTGTGCTTGGCTCAGACGCGCACCAGCCGGAGCGCGTCGGCGCTGATTTCAGGACTGCGCTCGATCTGCTGGCCGAGGTCGGCTACAGTTCCGTCAGCTACTTCCTGGATCGCCAGCGCCGTGAAGTCCCGATTGAGCAGGCGCGGGCCAGCCTGCGTACAGCCGCCGCGCCGTGAGGCCGCCGGCGATACGAGCGCGTCAATATGCATAACCACGAGGCGAAGGAGCGCATCTCGCGCCGCCGTTTTCTGCGGCTGACTCTGGGCGGCATCGCAAGCATGGGCGCTCTGGGCATCGGAGCCTCAGCTTATGCCACGCGGGTTGAACCCTATCGCCTCACCATCACCCGCCTGACGATCCCTCTCGCCCACCTCTCCCCGCTCTTTGCCGGATTCACAATCGCCCAGATCAGCGATCTGCACTTCGGGTCGTGGATGACGCTGGAGTGGATGCTGAACGTGGTGGACCAGGTCAATGCACTCGCGCCGGATCTCATCGCAGTGACTGGCGACTTCGTGAGCGCGCTGGGCGGCGATATCCCGGACCAGATCAGCAGGGCGCTGTCCGCGCTCCGGGCGCGGGATGGCGTCGTCGCCGTCCTGGGCAACCACGACTACTGGACATACGCCCCGACGGTCCGGCGAGCCGTGCGCGAGGCCGGCGCGCTGCTGCTGGATAACACCCATCTGGCGCTGCAGCGCAGCCCGGCAGCGCTTTATATCGCTGGCGTAGATGATATCTGGGAAGCGCAGGACGATCTGTCGAAGGCGTTGCGCGGCGTGCCGGACCGGGCGGCTACGGTGCTGCTGGCTCATGAACCGGATTACGCCGATCGGAGCGCACGGACCGGGCGAATCGGCCTCCAGCTTTCCGGGCACAGCCACGGCGGGCAGGTGCGGCTCCCCGGATACGGCGCCCCGATTCTGCCCCGGCTCGGCCAAAAATATGACATGGGGGCGTACCAGATCGGCGAGATGGCCCTGTATGTCAACCGGGGCATCGGGATGACCGCGCCCCACGTTCGGCTGAACTGCCCGCCGGAGATCACGCTGCTCACCCTTGTCCCCGGCAATCCGACGGCCTGACCGGTTCTTTCCCTACGCTCACCTGACAGGGCTGGTCAGGCCCCCGGCCAGAAGGTATAATGCGCCGCGTTCACATCCCTGCCGCCAGAGCATGTCGCTGCAAGCGCAAAGAGGTCCATGAGCAGCAGCCAACCGCCCCCCTATGCTCCGCCGCCTGCCGGCGGGCCAGCCCTCTATCCGCCGCCAGAGCAATCCCCTGGCCGGAGCAATCTGCTGATCCTGGTCGTGGTCGGGCTGGCGGTGGCCTGCCTGTCATGCAGCATTCTGGCGCTGGCGGGGCTGGCCGGCTATAACGACGGCGTGCGCACCCTGGACCGGATCGCCCGGGCCACGCGGCAGGCGGATATCGCCCATCAGTACGACCTGGCCGTGACCGATATCGCTGTCGGAAATCGCGAGCTGGCCCTCCTGCGGCTGGAACATGTCGTCCTGACGCTGGGCGCACAGTCGGCGGACGCGGAAGCCCTGCTCACCCGGGTGAATGCCGTCACCGCCACTCCGACGCCCAGCCCGACCTTCACACCTTCGCCCACGCCTCTCAATACCGCGACGCCGACGCCTTCGCCGACAGCCGGCATGGCTCTGCCCGCGCCGGATACCCTGTTCGCTGAGGCACAGGCCGCTTTCACTGTGCGCGACTACGCCACCACTATCGAGAAGCTCAACATCCTGCGCGGGCTGGCCCCCAACTTCCGGCGGGCCGACGTCGAGCCGATGCTGCACGAATCTCTGGTCACGCTCAGCCGCCAGTACCTGCTCGAAGCCAGCGGCAACCGGCTGGCCGAGGGGATCGTGCTGGCCGAACAGGCGCGGGCAATCGCCCCGATTGGCGACCTGGCCTACGAGGCTTACGTGGCCGGGCGCTACCTGGACGGATTGAACGCCGAAGGCATGGAGTGTCTGCTGGCCGTGCGCGAATGGGAGAGTATCTACTCTGAGGTTCCGGCGTACCGGGACGTTTCCAACCGGCTGGCGAACGCTTACGCCGCCTGCGGCGACGCCTGGACATACCAGACCGAATACTGCCCGGCGGAACAGTACTACCGCTGGTCGCTGAGCATCATTCGCAACAGCAGCGTCGCCGCCCGCCTGCAGGAAGCCGCCGACCAGTGCGCCAACGCTACGCCGACCCCGACGCCAACTGAAGAAGGCGCGCCAGCCGAAGAGATGCCCCCGCCCTCAGAAGGGGGCGCTGAGAGCGGCTAGTGTCCTTCCGGCTGATGTCCGGTATCAACAGGCACGTTGATATCGTCAAACTGCTTCCAGGGCTGCACATACCCCAGCCACAGCAACGCCCCAATCGCAAAGGCGGCCGCGCCCAGCATGAACAGCGTGCCGAACACAACCTGGTTGGCTTGCGCGCCCAGCGCCGCCCCGCCAATCAGGGCCATCATCATGAGCAACATCCCGAAACCCATCAGGAAAGCCAGCGCGGTCTCTTCCGATGTCAGCTTGCCACGTGCAGACACATCAGGCTCCTCTCCAGAACGCCCCCCCGGAGTTACTGCCTATAGCTTACCCTCAAACCGCCACACGTGAAAGATCGACAGAGCGGTCAAAAACGCGCAGGATAAAAAAGTGCCGCCGCCAGAATTGCTGCATAGACGAATGCGCATCTCAGTGGTAGAATACTGAAGCAGCGGGGCGTAGCGCAGTCCGGTTAGCGCGCTTGATTTGGGTTCAAGAGGCCCCCGGTTCAAATCCGGGCGCCCCGACTGGCCACGCTCGCGTGGCAGCGTCGGAGAGGCGGGCATGGTGTAAGGGTAACACAACAGCCTTCCAAGCTGTTTTTACGGGTTCGAATCCCGTTGCCCGCTCCTGGCGGCCTTCACCGGCGGCAAGCCGGGCCCGTAGCTCAGCGGTTAGAGCAGCCGGCTCATAACCGGTCGGTCGTAGGTTCGAATCCTACCGGGCCCACCAGATTCTCCTCAATGGCACTCCCTCTCTGCAAGGCGCTGCTTCAACGTTACCAGGTGTGTCACATTATCGGCAGGGCCTCGTGTAGAAGTGCCTCCGTCGGATACTGATAAGGCTTGCCTGATGATGCAAGCCGATTGTCCGCTCCGAAAGGGATGCCCTGCTTCATATGACCGCGCCAATTCTGATTGTTGAAGACGACAAGCAAACTATATTTCTCTATCAGGCGATCTTGAAGCGGGCCGGTCTGGAGTCTCTCAGTGCCAGCGATGTCGCTGAGGCATGCCAGATTCTGCGGAAGATAACGCCGGCGTTGGTGCTGCTGGACCTGGGGCTGCCCGGCAGATCGGGGACGGAACTTCTGGAATGGCTCCGGCAAACGCCCGGACTGCAGGACACGCCGGTGATCGTCATATCCGCCTATCAGGAGCTGGTCCGCACCCTGGCGGAATGGCCCGACAACCAGATGCTGGTCAAGCCGGTCAACGCTGACACTCTGCTGCAAATGATCCAGGACATGCTGGCCGGCTGAGGTAACTTCTTGCTCCGCGGTGTATCTCTTCTGATATATTTCACCAGCCAGTTTGCATAGAACGTGCGGCCTGAGCCTCCCCTGAAAAGGGGACGACCGCTGGTCGTGAGGGGGGAGCACAACCAACGGCCGTAATGCAGGCCTCCGTGGTGGAGTTACCTGGTGAAACTGGCAACTTTGCTGTACCAGTAAAGCTGTTTGCCTGTTGTCGTTTCACTACCTACAGCATAAATCGCCCACCTGAAAATGGCCTTAGTCTGGCATGAGAAGACAGTGAGAACGCCCCTACCCGGCCCGAAAAAGCGGAACCGCTGACTGTGAGGGGGGGACACAGTCAGCGGTCGAGAGAAGAAAACCATTTGCTTCATCGGTATGGCAAAAGCATAAATCGGCAGCCTGAAAAGAGCCTTAACCCATTATGAGCATCAGATGAGAATATCGGCGGCCCGCTGACTCCCCGGGCAGAAGTGGCCGGCTGTTGTCACCGTTCGTCCGCATCGTCTCGCTCATCAGCCTGAAACGCCCGCAGCCAGTAATCCACTTCCTGCTTGCTGACCGGCTTCTCATCCTCCGGGTCCCGGGGCGTCTGACGGCGGGCAAAAGCGGCGGCCATCTTCGCTGCAAACATCTCGCTGGTCAGGATTTCGATACGGCGCGCGCTGGCGTCATCGCGCAAGACCCGGTCAGAAGATACCAGGATGTACTCCCCGCCGCGCGCTTTCCGCAGCCGCTCCAGGATGATGCGGTCAGCGGTGGTGTGGTGGGCGGCGGCGAAGATCACCTTGATCTGGCCGGTCGAGAGGTCGTGCGACTGCCCGCCGGGGAGGCCGTGATCGAAGACCACCACTGCCTTCTTACCCAGACGCCCGCAGTAGGCTTTGAGCTTTTCCACCAGTTTAGCTTCATCATCAGGATCATCCAGCGCGAGGTCCGGCAGGGCCTGAATCAGATTGTGCCCATCAATCAGAAACAACATGCTGCTCTCCGGGATTAACGGGGACGATTTTCCAGGATGAACCGGCGCGGATCGACATAATCCCGCTGCAATCGCGCCCAGTCCAGCCGCGGCCAGTCGCCGGGATTCAGCAGGAGGGCGTCCGTCGGGCTGATGTCGAAGTGCAGATGTTCGGTCCCGCCCTGCGGACGGCCAATGATGCCCACCTGCTCGCCGCGCTCCACCCGCTGGCCAGCCTGTACAGTCATGCGAGCCAGATGCGCCAGGCGCGAACAGACGAATTCCCCGCCAGGAGTGAGCGGATCGTGCTGGATGATGACGATGTTATTCCATACCGGCTTGCTGCCGGCGAAGGCCACAACGCCGCTGGCCGGGGCGTAAACGGGCATGCCAGCATCCAGATTCCACCGCGGCACGTTGAGGTTGAGATCAGCGCCTGTATGGTACGCCGCGCTGTTGCCGCTGTCGCGGTAGCGCGTGCCAAACCCGGTGGCATCAAACCATTGGCCAGGCCACACCTGCTCGCTGAGTCTCTCAGCGGATGTCCCGACGGGGGAATCGAAGCCGTCGGCCAGGCCGAGGCGGCGCCGCCTGGCTTTCTCCCGCTCTTCCTCCTCAGCCGCGCCGTCTTCTGGTCGGTCGATGCTGTCTTCCGGCCTCCAGCGGACGCTGGCGAAGACAATTTCCTGTGTGTACTCGCCGGTCAGGTTATTCAGGTTGACCATCCCGCTCCGGGCATCAGCCGGGTCCAGCGCATACACGCCCAGCTTCACCCACACATCAGCAGCCTGTTTCTGATTCACTACGACCTGTACAGCGCCGGACTCGCCCACCACGCCGTGGATGAAATACGCGGCCCGGGTTGTCGTGCCATGCGCGTCAGGAATCCACACCGCAATCTCATAACGCCCGGCCCGGGCCAGAGCCGGGATCCAGGCCGCCCACACGCCGCTGCGCGCCGCCGAAGTGAGGGCATACTTCATCCGCTGTCCGTCCCGCACAAATTCGCTGAAGCTGGCGTTGGGCATCCCGGCATATACACCGTCGTGGTATCCCTGATCCCCGACCCGCACTTCCACCGCGTCGGAGACGCTCTCCACAGAATCCGCGCCGTCCACCACATCGACCGGCTTCGATGAGGCAGCCGTCCCCGCCGGCTGGCCAGCGACCGGGTAAGCGTAAGCAGCAATCGTGTCCCAGAGTCTGGTGCTGGATTGCCAGATATTGGCCGAATCGTTGCGGGCGTGCTGCCAGCTCCAGAAGTTGACCGCCGGCAGGCCCATCACCTGACACTGGTCGAGGAAGAAGACTATCTGCTCCGGCGTCGCGGACCAGAAGAACTGGCTGCTCCCGGCGCCGTAGTATTCGCCGAAGGCCGCCCCGGTTGGCACGAACTGCTTATCCGGGAAAGCCTGCCGGTACTCCTCGTAGCTGTCTTTGAGGTTGCGACGGGCATCCCCCGCCCCCCGGTCAACCCAGTACACCTGTGGCATGGCGATATCACAGGCGCTCATGAAGCTGGCAAATGGGAAATCCGGGTGCATACGGGGGAATCGATAGGAGCTGAGCGCGGTCATGACGCCGCTTCTGAGGCCGGCGAAGTCGCCCAGCAGCGCATCCATAAAGCGGCGGGCGCGCTCGGCCCCGCCCTGGGAAGACCACTTACGCCGTCCGTAATCTTCAGCATTGATGACCACGCCGTCCAGATCAAACTGGCGCGTCCGCGCCGCCAGCCGATGGGCCTGCAGGTCGATATCCACCCCGCTGCCGTAAACAAAACCCCACCCCCAGACGGTGATTCCAGCTTTGCGGAAGCCCGTGATGACATCGTGCGTGAGCCGCTCTTTGCTGCCATCCGGATCGCGGGCCGGGATGGGGAAGTTATATTCTCCATCAGTCAGCTTGACCAGGATATGCCCCAGATTCGCCTCCCGGGCCAGCCGGATCATCGTCGGCACATCCGCTTCGGTCTTGTCCAGCTCCCACAACCACATGCCTTTACCACTCAGCATGGCCACCCCTTTTCTTCCCCTGTCTCTCGCTGGCCTTAATCATACCGAATTTTGGCCGTCCCGTGTGCGCCAGAATAAATTACCTCACAATTCAAAAGCGCGCGGCAAGCGCCCCTGTGCCCGGGCGGCTATCGCGGAGAGAGGTATTACAGCAGGTTCGGCTGCTCCGCTTCGGAGGCCGCCGGCCTGATCAGGTCAGGGGAATCGAAGCGCGGGTTGTTCACCGCCCGGGAAACGGGGTAGGCGGCGAGGTCCCCGCCGGCATAAGGGCGCAGCACGGGCAGCAGCGCCGCCAGGTCAGCCTCGCCCGGGGTCAGCCAGGCTTCCATATCGCCCCGCTCCAGCATCACGGGCATCCGGTCATGAATGGACGCTATGAAAGCGTTGGCCGCGGTAGTGATGAGCGTGCAAGTGCGCAGCCAGTCCTCCCCCTCCGCCGGCCTCCATGCTTCCCACAGCCCGGCGATGGCGAACGGCCGCCCATCGTGCAGGTGGATGTACAGCGGCGTTCGGGCGCCAGAGTGTTCCTTACGCCACTCATAGAAGCCGTCGGCGAAGATCACACAGCGGCGGCGGCGCACCGCGCCGCGGAAAGCGGGCTTCTCGGTCAGGGTTTCAGCGCGAGCGTTAATCAGGCGGCTGCCGATAGCCGCATCCTTAGCCCAGGGCGGGATCAGGCCCCAGCGCAGCATTTGCGGCCGGCGGCTGCCTTCGTTGGTTAGCGCCAGAACCGGCTGCGTTGGCGCGATGTTGTAACGCGGCCCGGCTTCCATTGTGAACGGCTCCAGATCAAACTGCATCTGCACCACGTCCGGATCGACCGTCAGAGTAAATCGCCCGCACATCGCTCACCCCGATAGAATTTTTGTTCTTATATTTTAAGTATATCCGAAAATGGGGCGAGATCAACAGATTTTTGCGATGCGCGGATACAGGCAGGGTGGTTCGGAGGTATCACAACCGGCCCTCGATGCGGTCGATCAGCAGGTGTAGCAGCCGGATCACGACGGCGGTCGCCGAAGCGGTATCGGTCGCCCGGCAAGACACAATCGGCACCGCGTCCGGCACGTTCAGGCAGGCGCGCAGCGCCTCCGGCGACAGCGCCCCGGGGAGGTCCTGCATGGTGGCGGCGACAAGGCAGGGCACGCTGGCATGGCGACGGTATTCGGCAATGAGGGCCTCAGCCCCGGCAAAACTCTCCGTGTCAACGCTGTTCACCGTCAGAATAACGCCGAGCGTATCCGCCGGGAGCTGCCGGGCCAGCGCCAGATCGCGGGAGGCCGGCGGCGCCAGCAGCCGCACAATCAGCGACGAGTCCACGACAATCTGGCCGTAATCATAGTGGAGGCGGTAGCCACTGGCGGCCCGATCGATCGTGCGCTGAACAGGGGCCACGTTCGCGTCGCTGACAGCCGCGATAAACGAAGTCTTGCCGGACCCGGCGAGGCCCGCCACGATGATGAACACGGGCGGCTGTTTATCGTTCAAAGCCACAGACTCCGCGCGCCGCTAAAGCCCCGGGTCGTCCACCGGGGCAGTATGCTCAGGCTCCTCTAACAGCAAGGTCCGGTGCAGGTATAATTCCCGCTCCACCTTCTTCTCAAAACGGCGCAGCACCGCCAGCACCACCCAGATCAACAGGGTGGCGGCAATGGCGAAGAACCAGTACCCCACCCCGACCGTCATGCCGACCGCCGAAGTGGCCCAGATGCTGGCCGCCGTCGTCAGGTCATGCACGTTGTTCTGGCGGCGGACGATCGTGCCTGCGCCCAGGAAGCCCACGCCAACCACCACCTGAGCCGCCACGCGGCTAGACTCGGACCCTTCAAAGGCGTGGATCGAAAGAATAGTGAACAGGCAGGAGCCGATCCCGACCAGCATATGCGTGCGCATCCCGGCCGGGCGATTGCGCCGTTCGCGATCGAGGCCGATCACCATGCTGAGCAGCGCCGCCAGCAGCAGCTCTATCGCCGCCGCCGCCTGAAGATCCAGCGATACCCCGCTCATCATCTGCTCATCCCCCCTGACGAAATAACTGGATATAAGCTCGCAGGCCGATCCCCAGCGAAATGCCGGGCAGCCAGGTCACGCCGAAGATTGTGATACACGCCGTCATGGCAACCAGCGGCAGGCCTTCCGGCCCGTCCCCGGGCAGGCTGTAACCTACCGCTGCCGGCAGGATCACGAGCGCCCCGTACAGAAGATACACAGGCAGCGAAACCGGCCCCGGCGGGACCACGCGGCGAAAGAAGGGCTGCCGCGTCCGCCCGCGCAGGAAAAACAGCAGCATCACCAGGTAGCCCAGCAGCGCCCCCAGGAGCGCGCCATCAGCCGCGTCTATCGCGCCCGCCCGGGCCGCGCTCCAGAACGCCAGCATCAGCCCCGCAATAACCAGCGTCCATCCGCCCCACCCCAGGCGGAAGCTCCATTCCGGCTCCGGCGGAAGCCATCGGGCGAGCTGAATCAGCAGGCCGAGGATCGCCAGGCTGAGGATCAACATAAGCAGCGCCGCGCTGAGCGGCGGAACCGGAAAAGCATTGGCCGGCAGGAGAGGGTACCAGCGCAGCCAGATGCCGCTGAGGAGGCCGACCGCCGCCAGGACGACTCCCCGGGTCGGCAGGAAGCCCCGCCCGTCCAGCATCCAGCTCAGCCACAGCAATCCCATTATGGCGGCCAGCGTTTGCACGCCCAGCGCCCGCGTCACCAGGCTGGCCGGCAGGTTGACAAAGGCGCTGCGCGCGATCAGCGCCCCGTTGAGCAGCCCGTACAGGCCGGCCACAACCAGCAGGCCGAACAGCTCGCCGATCTGAAATCGCTCGACCACGTCCAGAAGCGCGACAGTCAGCGCCAGAATCAAAATCGCTCTGGTCAGCCACATCCCCGCCGTGAAAGCCAGCGGGTCGCTACTCCACCAGATGATCTCGGAGAAGAACAACAGCGTCAGGCCCGTCAGCAGGCGGGCCAGCCAGGTCCACTTCAGCGCCTTTCCTCCCCGGTAACACCCCGCATCGCGCCCTCAATCACTCCCGCTGCGGTTGAAAAGGCCAGTCATGAGGCCGGGTGCCTAGATTGGGAGTGAGATCGGATGAATCATCGTCACCGCCGGGCCGTCCATAATCGCGTGGCTTGCGGGCGACAAAACGCGAGATATCGCCCACCTCGTCATCGTGCAGCACTTCCCAGCCCGGAAAAAACGAAGGCAACTCACGCAGCTCCAGCAGGAAGGCGCGCGTTGTGTCGGGATGCTTCTTCAACCGGCGCACATTCCACGCCTGGTAGATGAGCATGCCGCCGGGCAGGAGGGCGTCGCGCAAATCCGGGAACAGGTGACGGGCCAGAAAACGGAAGCAGCATATCAGATCGTAAGCGCCGGCCATGATCTGGGCGTTGTCCAGATCGGCGTGCAGGAAGTTGATAGTGCGCAGGTTGCGCATGGCCATCTCCGCCCGGCCCCGCTCCAGCGCCACATGGCTGATATCCAGCGCGTTGACCAGATATCCCTGCTCGGCCAGCCAGATGGCGTTCTGGCACAGCCCCGCCGCTATATCCAGCGCCACCCGGCGCGGCGCGACCGATTCTGGCCGGGGGGCGTAGGCGACGAGCAGCGCATCCGGCGGCGGATACGCCCGGAGCGCGCGCTCATAGTACACCTTGTTCCACCTGATACGATCTTCAGCCGACATAGCCCATCCCCGGCATCCCTGTCATCCGCTCAACGCTTGCCCGCATACACCGGCAGGTAATCCAGCGCGTCCGGCACCCGGGCCAGCGCCGCATCATCACCGGGCAGCCCCGCTCCTCCGGGCGACTGGCGACGGGCGCGAGCCACCTGATAAGCGTCAGCCAGCTCGGCATAGGTCGGGCTGCGCCAGCCTTCCGGGATCGTCAGACAGGCCACGGCTGCCCGCAGCCGCCGGCCGTGTTCCCCATTCCAGTCCACCGCGCCGGCCAGCATCGCCCGCGCATCAGCCTGGGCGGAATCTCCCTGCCCGCCAAGTTTACCGAACACTGACTTGCTCAGGCGAGCCATCATCTTCTCCGCCTGTCTCGCATCAACCGACTCGGCCATCGCGGCCACATCCGGTGGCAGCGGGACGGCCATCACCTGCGGCCCCGCATCCACCGCCGGGACCGGCATCTGGCCCGCCATCGCCCGCCTGAGATCATCGGTTGAGCGCCCGGGGCGCAGCCAGGCCGCCAGGGCCTCCGCGCCGCGCTCCTCCCCTGCCGGGGTCCAGGCGGTCAACTCCCACGCTTCACCCACCAGCCAGGCGTAGAGCAGCGCCGTCTCCAGCGCCACACAGAGGACGGGCAGCACCGCCGTATCCGGCACACCCAGGACTCGCGTCCAGCCTGCGGCGGCCGGCGCCACGAAATGCCGCGCGCGCACTTTCCAGCCGAAGGACAGGCCGCCCCCGCCCGGGAACGGATCGTATGACCGGTAGCCCGCCGCTTCCAGCGCTGTCCTCAGCGCATCGGCCACCTGCCGGGCCTCTCTATCTGGCACCCACAGGCTGTGCCATCCTTCGCCCGCCATACGCACACCTCCCATCTGTCCAGTGTAGCAAAGCCAACCGCTTAATGTAAATCCGGCATCAGGGCCGGCGCAGCCTGGAGCCGGGCTTGCCCGCGCCCCCGGCCATGCTGCGGATTGCCCGCAGCCAGCTATCGCCTTCCTCGCCCATCCATTCGCCGGTATGACGGTGATCGTGCATTTCGCGGAACTGGTCCAGCTCGGCCAGCAGGGCCTCCCACACGCCGCGCTGAAGCGCCGCCAGCGTCCCGCTGTCAGCCGGGCGCTTCGCCCGGCGCAGCGCCATGCGAAAATGCGGCAGGCACAACCCTTCTGATGCGCGGTAGGCATCGGCCAGCCGGCTATCGGAGATAAACTCCCCCAGCGTGCGCGTGTTGCGTTCTTCGGACGAATCGGCGATCAGGCAGGCCAGGCACGGCCCATCCGGCTCCAGCCGGTCGGCCAGCGCCGCTCCTGCCCCCGGCCCGGAGCCTGCTCCCTTCAACAGGCGGGAGAAGCCGCCGCGCTCCCCCTGCGCCGGTGGAGCGTCCTCCAGCAGGCGCGCCACCTGGGCGATTGCGCCCCGGTAGTAGGCGGCCATGTTGACCAGCGCGCCCCGATAGTGCTTGGCCATGTACCAGGCGTGAGGGCCGCACAGGCCGCGACCGGCCCGGAACTTCTCATGATTCTCCGGGAAGCGGTAGCCTTCAAAGAGCAGCGTGTGCAGGTAGATATCGACATCTTTTTCGATCAGGCGGCACACCGGGCAGCCGGGCTGACCGAATGCCTCGACCAGATCGAACAGGCTCAAAGGGGTAGACAATGAAGGATTCCTCCTGCATCAGCGCGGTTCGCGCAACTGGCAAATATTGTAGAAAGGGTGTCAGGCGGCCGCTCTATGCTTTCAGCCGGTATTCCAGCCCGCTGTAGCGATGAACGACCTCGTTATTGCGAACAGCAATGGCGATGGCCTTGCGCGTGCCGACCAGGACCACCAGCTTCCGCGCCCGCGTGATCGCCGTATAGAGCAGGTTGCGCTGGAGCATCATGTAATGCTGGGTGAGAACCGGCATCACAACAACCGGATACTCGCTGCCCTGACTCTTGTGCACCGAGATGGCGAAGGCGTGGACCAGCTCGTCACATTCCGACCAGTCGTAAGAGATCAGCCGGTCTTCCAGCGCCACAATCAGGGCCTGCTCCTCGAAGTCAAGCGCGTGGACGCGCCCGATATCGCCGTTGAACACGTCCTTTTCGTAATTGTTGCGCGTCTGCATAACCTTATCGCCGACGCGGAACAGCCGGCCCATGATCCGGCGCTCGGCGCGGCGGCCGGGCGGGTTGAGCGCCGCCTGCAGCGCGATATTGAGCGCATCCACGCCCGCCGGCCCCCGATACATCGGCACCAGCACCTGCACATCGGTCAGCGCGTCGTATCCGAACCTCTGCGGGATGCGGTTCTGCACCACATCGACGACCAGCCGGGCCGCCGCTTCCGGGTCTTCCTCGCCGAAGAAAAAGAAGTCCTCGCCTTCGTTGCGGGTATCCGGCTGTTCGCCCCGGTTGATACGGTGGGCGTTGCGGATAATCAGGCTGCCGCCTTCCTGACGGAAGATCACATCCAGCCGGGTGAAGGACACCCTGCCGCTGTGAATCAGGTCGCGCAGCACATCCCCCGCCCCCACGCTGGGCAACTGGTCTACATCTCCTACCAGCAGCAGGTGCGCCTCTGCCGGGATGGCCTTGAGCAGATTGTACAGCAAGACCAGGTCCACCATCGAGGCCTCGTCCACCACGATCATGTCGGCGTCGAGCGGATCGTCCTCGTTGCGGGTGAACCCTTCGCCGGGGCTGTAGCCGAGCAGACGATGGATGGTCTGGGCTGACTCGCCGGTTGCCTCGGCCAGCCGTTTGGCCGCGCGCCCGGTGGGGCTGCACAGGACGAAACGGTGTCCGGTCGCTCGCAGGGCAGCAATCACAGTTCGCAGGGTCGTCGTCTTGCCCGTGCCGGGGCCGCCAGTCAGGATGCTGATCTTGCTCGTCAGCGCCTGGCGGACGGCATCCCGCTGCTGCTCCGTCAGTTGAATTTGCGACTCGGCTTCCAGCGTCGTCAGGAACCAGGCCCAGCGCGCGCCGCGGAGGTCATCCAGACGGCTGGCGGGCAGATCGATCATCATCCGCAGCCGGCGGGCTGCGCCGACTTCCGCGTAAAACAGCGGGGGCAGGTAGACGGCCTCCACCGCAGCCGCCTCCTGCGGCACTTCATCGATCATCACCTCTTCCCGCGCGTGCAGCCGGTCCACCGCCGCCTCAATGCCGTCCGCTGCCCCCTCCAGCCGGAGGAGTTCCGCCGCCTGCGCAGTCAGGGTCGGGCGCGGCACGAAGGTGTGCCCGTCGTTGGTGGCCTCATTCAGCGCGTAGATCACGCCGGCCTCCATGCGATGCGGGGAATCGTCCGGCAGACCCAGGCTGCGAGCGATGCGATCGGCAGTCAGAAAGCCGATTCCCCAGATGTCGCGGGCCAGGCGGTAGGGATTCTCCTGCACCTTTGAAACGGCATCATCGCCGTAGGATTTATAGATTTTGATAGCCAGTGAGGTCGAAATCTCGTGCCCCTGCAGGAACAGCATCACCTGCTTGATGGCCTGCTGCTCGGCCCAGGCCTTCCGGATCAGGAGCATGCGCTTCTTACCCACGTCGGGGACCTCCAGCAGGCGGTCCGGCGAGCGATCGAGCACGTCCAGCGTCTGCACCCCGAAGCGATCGACGATCTTCTCGGCGGTCTTAGGGCCGATCCCCTTGATCAGCCCGCTGCCCAGGTAGCGGCGCATCCCTTCCACCGTGGCCGGCGTGGACTGCCGCACTTTCTCCGCCCGGAACTGCTGCCCGTAGCGCGGATCGGTCACCCACTCGCCTTCAAATTCGACCGCCTCGCCCGGCTGTAACTCCGGCAGCATCCCGACCACGGCCACCGTACCGTCCCGGGCCAGGCCGAGCCGGAGCTGCTCCGGCCTCATCCGCAGGACGGTATAGCCATTTTCCTCGTTGTAGTACGTGATGCGCTCAACAGCGCCTTTGAGCAATTCCGGAGCCATACGGCACACCCCGATCAATGTCGCGCATCGGAACGGACGAGCAGTAGCTCAACGGCAGACATGCCGGGGCGCGCCGGGCGGCAGGCCGCACCGCCCTTGCCCGGGTTCGTCGCCTGGCCAGCCTCACAGGGGACTATTTGCAGCAGCGCCGCCGTAAGTGTCGCCATGAATGCTGACTCCTCCTCCGCCCTACCCCGTTGTTTTCATCCCCGCCGCGATGCCGTTGACGGTGGAAAGCGCCAGCTCCAGTCGGGCGGCGCGGGCGGTCGGGTCCAACTCCGGGTCGCGCAGCTCGCGCATCAGGACGACCTGGACGAAATTCAGCGGATCGACATAAGGATTACGCCGCTCAATCGAAGCCTGGATCACCGGAGCATGATCGAGCAGCCGGGACTGGCCGATGATCCGGTTCACATAGGTGCAGGCGCGGGCGTGCTCATCCTGAATGGCGCCGAATATGCCCTTCCGCATCGCCAGGCCATCCACCAGATCGGCGTACAGCGCGGCAATCCCCATATCAGCTTTAGCCAGGTCCAGTTCCAGATTATCGACCAGGACGGTGAAAAACGGCCATTCGCGGTACATGTCCTGCAACAGTGCGAACCCGCCGGTCCCGGCTTCCGCTTCTGACGAGCGGGCATCGAACGCCGCCAGCGCCGTGCCGATCCCGTACCAGCTCGGGATGATCGCCCGGCTTTGCATCCACGAAAACACCCAGGGGATGGCCCGGATGGCGCCGAAACCGCCGGGCGCTCGTCGCGCCGGGCGCGACCCGATCGGCAGCTGAGACAGCAGCTCAATTGGCGTGGCCTGCCGCCAGTAATCCAGAAAGCCCGGCGTCTCGTACACCAGGGTGCGGTAGGCCCGGCGCCCTTCCTCAGCCAGCACATCCATGGCCGCGGCCCATTCCGGACGGGCTTCCTGCGCCGCCCGGTCGCCCGCCGCCAGCAGCGCCGCGTGCATCACCTGGTGCAGGTGCCGGCGGCTGATCGCGGCATTGCCGTAGCGGTAGGCGATCACCTCGCCCTGCTCGGTGATCTTCATCGGGCCGCGCATCGTCGCCGGCGGCTGGGCCAGAATAGCCCGGTTGGCCGGCCCCCCGCCGCGCCCGATGCTTCCGCCGCGCCCGTGGAACAACTCCAGCAGCACCCCGCCCGCATCGCACAGGACGGCCAGGTCCCGCTGGGCGTTGTACAGGTTCCAGTTGGAGGCGAAGTAACCGCCATCCTTATTGCTGTCAGAATAGCCGAGCATGATCTGCTGGCGCATCCCCCGCCGGCCCAGGTAACGGCGGTAGACGGGATTCTCGAACAGGGCCGCCATAACGTCCGGCGCTGCCCGCAGATCATCGATGGTCTCGAACAGCGGCACCAGGTCCACCTGATCCTGCACGCCGACTTCAGCCGCACACAGCAGCACCGCCAGCATATCGCTCGGGGCTTCGGTCCGGCTGGCGATTACGGTGTCGATGACGCGCGGGCCGTGCTGCCGGCTGGCCTGCGCCACCATCCGCCACATGGCGATGATGCCGTCCACTTCAGCGCCCAGGCCCGGCTCCGGGGGGAACAGCGGGCGGCGGCTGGCAATCTCGCGGGTGAGCAGCGCCTGCTTGTCCTCCTCCGGCAGGCCGAGGTAATCATCACAGACGCCGTAAGCGCGAAACAGCGCATCCAGAGCCGCCACATGAAGCCGGGCATCCTGCCGCACCTCCAGCGAGACCAGATGCAGCCCGAACAGGCGCACCTTCTCGATCAGCCGGCCCAGCGCCCCGGTCGCCGCGTGCTGACCGCGGTTCTGGCGCAGGCTGTCCTGCACCATCAGCAAATCCTCCAGCAGCGCCTCGCTGGTCGCATAGCCGTCCGCCATCAGGCGCTGCTGAATAGAGAGCATTTTCTGGCGGTAGATCTCGCCGGGATACCGGACGCCGGGCGCATCCTCCGGCGGCAGGGAATAGCGCAACAGGGAGGAGACGGGGACTTCGTCCACCGACTGGGTCAGGTGATCGAGCAGGGAAGCAATATCAGCCAGATAGGTCTGGCGGGCCGCTTTATGCAGGGTGTCCAGCGTATCCAGGGTGACTTCCGGCGTCACGTTGGGGTTGCCGTCGCGGTCGCCACCCATCCAGGATGCGAAGGTCAGCACTGACGGCAGATCCCGCCAATCCTCGCCGGGGTACAGCCGCGTCAGCGCGTCCCGCAGATCGGCCATCAGGTCCACCGCGACATCCATCACGACCGAAGTCAGGAAGTACAGCCCGAAGTCTACTTCGTCCCGGACCGCCGGCCGCACCGCGCGCGTGAAGCGTGTCTGCCAGAGTTCCTCAATATCCTCGGCCAGGGCCGCTTCCAGCACCCGGCGCTCCCTTGGCAGCAGCGCGCTGTCCTCCCCCGCAGCGACCAGGCTGGCAATCCGGCGTAGCTTGACCAGCACCTCTTTGCGCTTGGCTTCTGAGGGGTGGGCTGTCAGGACCAGCCGCACGCGCAGCCGCCGCAGCAGCACACGCATCTCCGCCGCGCTCAGGCCCGCTATATGTAGATCCCGCAGCGCGTCCCCGATCGATTCATCCAGCCGCCCGGCTGCCTCGCGCTGGCGCAGCACGCGGATACGCTGCTGATCCTCGGCGATATTGATGAGCTGAAAAAAGGTGGCGAAGGCTTTGACCAGCACCTGACGAGCCGGCATATCCAGGTTGGCAATCAGGGTCATCAGGTCGTCCAGCACGCCGGGATCGCCCGCCCGGCGCGCTTTGGCGCTGAGCCGGACATGCTCCACCAGAGCCAGAGCGGCATCGCCGTGCTGCTCACGGATGATCTGGCCGAGCAGGTCCCCCAGCAGGTGAATATCGGCGCTTAGCGGGTTATGCTCGTTCGCGCCATCAGGCGTAACCGTCTTCATGCCTGCGTCTCCATGATCCAGGCCCGACACTTCGCCACGGCGGCGTCCAACTCCCAGCGCTGGACAGACTGCCCCCGATACATCTCGATTACAGGCAGGAGCACGGCGGCGGACCGGGCGGCCGTCTGCTCCCGGTCGGCCAGGACCGCGTCGCGCTCGTCCGGGGGCATCATCAGCAGCGTGGCGCAGGCTTCCTCAAACAGGCGGACCATCCAGCGGTAGCCCCACAACAGCACCCGTCCCCCCGGCGCCAGGTGCCGGCCCGCCAGCTCCCGCAGCCGGTTGATGGCGGGCAGCAGCGCCGCATCCAGCCGCGACCAGGTATCCAGGAAGATCGTATCGTATCCGCCCGGCCCGGCCTGCGCCAGGAAAGTCTCCACATCTCCGACCAGAAAGCGGAGCGGGATGCCGCGCTCGTCCAGCACCGCTTTCAGGAGCGGCGCCACCAGCCGGATCACCACCGGGCTGCGCTCGACAACAGTCAGGGAAGCCATCTCCCGGCAGTACTGAGGGTACAATCCCAGCCCGGCCCCGCCGACCAGCACGTGCCCGCGCGTCTGGCCGGCATTGTTATACATCATCATGCGCTCCTGCGGGGTATCCGACATCCACAGCGTCCCATCCGGGGCGAACAGGCCGCGCACATCCAGCGGCGAATCCAGACGGTACGAACGGCCGAAGATAGCGACATCTTCTATGAACTCGCGCTCGACGCGATATCCGTCTTCGTACACACCCACCGGGACCTGCGCGACAGGCTCGCGCAGCCAGTCCAGCGTCCAGGTGGCATCGTCGAACGCAGGATCGAAGCCCTCAATCACGCGCGGTAGCCTTTCCGATAATGCTCGGTCACGCCGGCATCGTCAGGCAAGGTGAGGAGCAAACCTTCGGTTCCATAAGCGAGTTTTATCTGCACGGGACACCCCCGAAACACCCTGCGCATCCGGCTCATACCCACAACCGTACCACAAATAACCGGGACTCTTCCAGAATCCCGATCGATAACAGGTAGCGGGAGTGGGCAGCGGGGAATAGAGCGTGGCACGACGGCCTTGCCTCATCCAATGGAGCATGGTGCAGGTCACGCCCAACCGGGCGGACATATCTGGGCTTCTCTCGTACCCTTTATTTTCCCTGCTCCTCACTGCCCGGTTCCCGCCTTTGGCCTATAATAAGCGCGAACGAATTCGCGTTTCTGCTCCTGAGGATCGGCATGAACCTCCCCCGGCTGTTCATACCGCGCCCGGCCCTGATGCTGCGACTGCTCCCGGCCTGCCTCGCGCTGGTCGCCTGTAACCTGAGCGCGGGCGGCCTGCCCACCACCCCCCTGCCAGCCACTCCGCCCCCAATTGAGAGCCGTCTGATCGCGGTCTGGGTAGACGGCGGGAGCCTGTTCATCTGGCGGACAGGGGAGGAGTATCCGCGGCGCATCGCCTCCGGCGCGGTCATTGACCCCATCCTCAGCCCGGACGGCGCTTATGTGGCCTACACGCGCGGGCCGGGGGGACACCCGCTCTCACTATGGGTCGCTGACACGGACGGCGTGGCCGAACGCGAGCTGATCGGGACGCGCGCCCTCAACCCGGAATCGGGCGACTTTGTCCGCCAGATCGGCCAGGTCGCCTGGCTGGATGGGCATACGCTCCTGTTCAACACGGCCCTGGCGCCCGCCCTCCCCGGGCCGGGCGGCGGCAAAGCGGATGATCTGTGGGCGGCTGATGCGCACACCAGCAGCGCGGCCCGCCTGCTGTCGGACGGCGCGGGCGGCGACTTCGCCCCCAGCCCGGACGGGACCCTGATCGCGCTGGCGACGCCGGGCCGCTATGAGGCTGCGGACGGCCACATCCGGCTGGTGGACCCGGCCGGGACGCCAGTCGCCGATCTGCTCAACTTCCCGGCGGTCAGCACGGCCAGTGAGTACGCCTTCTACCCGGCCCTGGACTGGCTGGCTGATTCGTCGGCCCTGCTCACCGCCATCCCCGATCCGGATCTGATCTACCCGGCCGCCCCCGGCGAAGCGCCGCGACAGGCGGTCCTCTGGCGGCTGGATGCAGCAGGGGGCGCTTCCTCCATGGGGAGCGTCCCGGCGGCTTTCTTCGGCCTGCCGCGCTGGTCGCCGGACGGCCGCTGGCTGACCTATCTGGAACAGATCGGCGCGCCGGAGGAAAACGCCCTCCGCCTGATGCTGGCCGCGGGCGATGGCAGCGCCGCTGCCGCCGTCGTGACCGGCCTGGCCGGCGCCCTGGAGCCGCCGCAATGGAGCGAGGCCGGCTACACTTATACCTACGGCGATCCCGGCCGGGTCTGGCTGGGCGCGCCGGGCGCCCCTCCTATCCCCTTCCCCATGGCGGGCGAATCGGCTTACGGCCTGATCTGGGTCGGACCCGACACAGCGGTCTATACCAGTGCCCCCTACGCGCCTTACGAGCTGCGGCTGTTCGACCGGACCAATCCGATGCCCGCCGTCATCACCGCTGTTGCTGAAGGGCTGCCCGCGTTTGACGCCGTCCAGATTCCCTGATTCCACGCAACCCTGGCCCGCCCCCTGCGTATAAAAACACGAAAAGCATGCTCTATAGATGCTCGACCCGCGGGAGGCCGGGCA
>WBZO01001401.1_pt1 | contig 37882 bp, 39 predicted proteins | sample 5204261 | NCBI WGS metagenome assembly WBZO01 (sample SAMN12412400, study PRJNA552823) | activated sludge metagenome | isolation source: activated sludge from anammox sidestream of wastewater treatment plant... | place: USA: North Carolina | collected 2017-09
AATAGCATGCGAGCGAGACGCTGACGGATCCCCTGGTTTGTTTCTTGCACAGTACACGTAGTGCTTTCCATCCGGCGAGGGTTGCGGCAGACGCGGTGACATGATCGACTTCGCTCGCGTGACCGCACCCCTTCGACCGAATCGTGCCTCGCGGGAGGCCCTCTCGCTCGAGCAGACGCGCGACTTCGTCGGCGAGCTCATGCCGGATATGCACGCGCTGCGCGTCGTGTCGCTCGCCAACGGGGTCGCGGGCGTCCTGAACGCTGCGGTCCTGAGCGTGCACGCGATCGGACAGGCATACGCTCGCGTCGCGGAAATCAGCCCGAAGAGCGGGATCAAGCAGGTGGACCGCACGCTGAGCAACGGCAAGCTCGCGGTCGAGGACGTGCTCGCGAACTGGGTGCCGTTTGTCATCGGCGCGCGCGAGGAGGTCGTGGTGCTCGTCGACTGGACGGAGTTCGCCAAGGACAACCAGGCGACGCTCTGCGCGTACGCGGCGACGAACCATGGCCGCGCGACGCCGCTCGCGTGGAAGACGGTTCCGAAGAAGGTGTTGAAGGGGCGTCGTACGGCGATCGAGCACGAATTCGTGGCGAAGCTCCATTCGTGGATCGCGCCCGAGGTGCGCGTCACGCTCGTCGCCGATCGCGGCTTCGCGGGCCAGCGCCTCTACGAGCTGTTGTTGCTCTACGGCTGGGACTTCGTGATTCGCTTTCGCGGCGACGTACTCGTCGAGCACGGAGGCGATCAACGACCGGCTGTTGATTGGCTCAGCGCGCAGGGCCGCGCCAAGATGTTGCGCGACGTCCGGCTGACGACCGACAAGTTCGACGTCCCCGCTGTCGTCGTCGCGCATGACCGCAAGATGAAGGAGGCTTGGTGCCTCGCGACGACTCTGAGGGACAAGCCGACGGCCGAGATCCTCCGGATCTACGGCAAGCGGATGTCGATCGAGGAAAGCTTCCGGGACGCCAAGGACCTGCACTTCGGCATGGGCCTGAGCGCGACGCACATCCGCGACGCCGAGCGCCGCGACCGCCTGCTTCTTCTCGTCGCGATCGCCGTCGCGCTGCTCACGCTCCTCGGCGCAGCTTCCGAGAAGGTCGGCCTCGATCGCCTGCTCAAGGCGAACACGGTGAAGCGACGCAGTCATTCGCTCTTCCGCCAGGGCGTCATGCTCTACGAGTGGCTACCCACCATGCGCGATGAGTGGATACGGCCGTTGATGGATGCGTTTGACGAAATCGTTCGCGAGCAACCCTTCTTTCGGAAGACGTTCGGCATCCTGTGAACACTGCACGTACTTTTGAGGGGATGCCTCAGGTGTGGCACCTCGGGCGAGAGCGGGACGCATCGAGAGGCTAGGACCAGTGCCGACCCTCCCGACGATAGTGAGTGTGAGCTCGCAGGAGATTTTTGTGCCTCTCGAACAAGGGAGGTAGTTGGGAAGTTCGACGGCCCGCTCTGCACAGAGACGCCTGGCATCGTCGAGGTCCCGCTGTCCTGCAAAGACAGCCAAGGCAACGACGCTGACTTGATGTGCTGCCACCACACCGACAGTGCCGACGCCTCGACGGACTGACGGCGGCATGCGGGGCCATGAAGGTCACTCCGACTCTCGATGAGGTAGACGCAAACGGGATGATGTTCGCTCTATCAGACGCCTGTCGGCACCGACGACCACGATCGTTGGCTGTTGGTCGTGTGAGTCTGCCCCGATCTCGTGGACAGGTTGATTACGCTGCTCTCTTCGTCTCTCGCGTTCTCTTCTCTTCTTCGAATTTCATCTCGTACTCCATCGGGCTCACGTAGCCGAGGGACGAGTGTCGACGCTGCCGGTTGTAGAAGACCTCGATGAATTCGAAGATCGCCTCTCGCGCCTCTTTCCTGGTCGCGAAGCGACGCTGGTAGACGAGCTCGGTCTTCAAGGTGGTGTCAATCGCGAGGGGGGCGCCCGGCCCCAGGTCCTCCATGCGAACGCCGCGAGCGCGATCAGCTTTCAGCACGACTTCGTTCATCGCGCTACATCGATGTCTTCATGCGCTACGACTCCGCGAGTCGAAGGACGACGCTGCTGGCTTGTCGCCGCAACGTGGCGCGGACGGCCGTCGCTGCCGACGGCCACCAGATCGTCTGGGCCGAGATGACCCCGCACGGCCAGTTCGTGCTGATGCGCGTCGCGTACTGAGCGTGAAGCGCCGGCGCGCTCAGTGGCCGAAGTGGCCCATCAGTGAGCCCTCGCCGAGGATGTGGCCGTCCATCGCCTCGTCGATCTGACGCTTGGGGGCGCCCTCGGGGAGCTTCAGCATCGTGTCGAGCGCGATCACGCGGAAGCGGTAGCGGTGGCCTTCGCCCTTCGGCGGGCAGGGGCCGGCGTAGCGCGCGCTGCCCGCGTCGTTGAGGCCGAAGCGCGCGGCCTCGCCGACGTCGCCGAGGTCCTCTCCGCCCTTCACCTTGTGCGTGTCGGGCGAGACGTTGAACGCGATCATGTGCGTGTAGAGGCCGCTCGGTGAGTCGGGATCGTCGACGAGGAGGACGAGCGACTTCGTTCCCTCCGGCGGCGCGGAGAGGATCAGCTCGGGGATGAGCTCCTTGCCGTCGCACGTGTAGTCGACCGGGATGCGCGAGCCGTCGGTGAACGCCGGGCTCGTCACGGTGATCGACGCGCCCCGCGCGTTCGGCGCGTAGCGCGGCTCGATCGGGGGCTTCTCGCACGCGGCGGTCGCGACGAGCAGCGCGAGGGCGAGGAAGGATGCCGGGAGGCGCATGGGTCAGTCCGGAGGGTAGACCAGATCGAGCGTCGCCGAGCCGTCGTAGCGACGCATCGGGACCGCGGCCTCGTGCGAGTAGAACTGCGAGAGATCGCCGCGCTCGAAGCTCCGCGCGCCGAAGAGGTTGATCGCGACCGCCCACGCCGCGCACAGCCAGAAGCGCCGGCCGAGGCGTCCGGCACCCACGGCGAGGAGCACGAAGAGGAAGACGGCGTAGTCGTTCGAGAAGCGGTAGCCGAACTGGAACCATCCGCTGTTCTGGTAGAGCAGGTTCATCGTCATCGGCCCGAGCGCGGCGAAGATCGCGGCGGCCCAGAGGAGCGAGACCTTCTTCGGCCGGATGAGCCAGAAGTAGAACGGGCTCGTGAACCACAGCGCGAGGCCGTGCCCGCTGATCACGTAGCGCGGCACCTGGAACGTCATGCCGAGGATCTCGACCGGCACGTGCTCGCCGTTGAACGGCTTCCACGGCAGGCTCGCGAGCATCACCGAGAGGTTCCGCGGCAGGAAGTGGTAGCTGAAGAGGCCCCAGCGATCGATGCGCGTCTTCCAGCCGACCTGGAGGTACTCGTGGCCGAACGCGCTCGGCGACCACGTGTGGAAGCGCGCGTGGTTCAGCCACGACGCGAAGGCGAGGCAGAGCGTGATGGGCACGCCGACGGCGACGATCAGGCGTCCGAGCTTCTGGCGGTCGGCGCCCTTGATCACCGTCCACGTGCGATCGAGGAGGTCGCCCTCGGTCGGGAGCGGCTCCTTGTAACTTGCACGGAACGCCTCGAACGCGAAGAAGACGCCGACGAGGGCGGTCGTCGGCCGCGTGAGGAACATGCAGCCGAGCATCAGGCCGGCGAGGGCCGGGCGCTCGGCGTCGAGGGCGAAGAGGACGAAGAGCGCGGCGAGGCCGACGCCGACGACGTGCGCGGCGAACCAGACGGTGCCCTGCACCGCGGTGAAGAAGTAGACGGTGCCGAACGCGAAGAGGAGCGCGAGGCGGACGTTCTCGATCTCGGTGCGTTCGGAGCGCGCCGTGCGCCGCAGCTTCTCGAGCGCGAGGAAGAGGACGGCGGGGCCGATGCCGGCGAGCCACACGATGAACTGACCGTCGCGGAAGTTCTCCGGCGTCCCCGACGCCCAGACCAGCGGCAACATGAGCACGGCCGGGAAGGGCGGGAAGCTGATGAACCACTTGCCTTCGAAGAGCGCGAAGTCGTTCATCCCCGCATAGGCGGGGGGGCTGCCGCCGAGGTCCTGCCGCCCGTGCAGCCACGCGTCGGCCATGAGCGCGTAGTGGTTGTACGGCGTGTGCTTGAGGAGGCGGTCGCCGGCGAGGATGGCGAACACGACCACGGACGCGACGTAGATCCCGAGGCCGATCAGGAGCCGGCGCGATCGGGTCTCGGGCTGCATCCACCGCTGGAGGCGGCTGCTCATCGGGGGCGCACCGTAACACGAGCCCTCCCGATGAGGCGCCGTGGACGGGCGGTGCGAAGCGGGTTACGCGCCGTGATTCCCGGCAACGCGCCGGGGTGAGCACCGTCGTTCGCGGTAGAGCTGACGGGAGCATGACAATTCTCGCAAAATCGCCTTGCACCTTCGTGGCACGGTGCTTGAACACCCGCCACCCGCACATGGCACTTCCCTTCGACCCTGCCCCCGGCACGCGTGATCCGCGCGCGCTCGCGATCCTCGCGAAGACCATCTACCGCGAGCTCCGCTCGAGTGGGTACGCGGAGAAGGACGTCATGGCGCTCGCGGGCGAGCTGCTCGGGATGGTGGCGACCGACATCAAGGGCCGTCGAAACCCCGAAAGCGACTGAGGCTGCGCCGCAATTGACACGCGGCTCCGAAGTCCCTGACAATCCCGTTGAAATTCGGCGGGAATAAATCAGGGACCGAAGGACCGAACGCGCGTGTTCTCGATCATCATCAGCGAAAAAGGCGGGGCGGAGCGTCGCGAGAGCTTCGACAAGAACGAGATCAACGTCGGGCGCGTCCAGGGCAACGACCTGATGCTCCCGAAGGGGAACGTCTCGAAGCACCACGCCCGCCTCTTGTTCCGTGACGGTCGGTTCATCGTCACCGACCTCAAGAGCACGAACGGGACCTACGTCAACGGTCGCAAGATCGCGCAGGCCACGATCGTCCGCGAGGGCGACAAGATCTACATCGGCGACTTCGTCCTGCGCCTCGAGACGAACGGCGCCGGGGCCGCGCCGCAGCCCGAGGTCACCGCGAACAGCGAGGAAGAGTCGATCCGCACGCTCGCGCGCGATCAGCAGCAGGGCCCGCCGCCGGGGCGGCCCGCGCCGGCGCCCGCCGTGCCCGCGGTCACGCTCAAGGCGCCGACGCATCCGCCGGGAGCGCCGCTCCCGCGCCCGCAGCAGGCGAACATCTCGCAGGTCCCGTCGCCCGGGCAGCCCCCGCCGGGCATGGCCGGAAACTTCGGCAGCGTCGACGAGAACGACGACAGCTCCGCGCAGATCCCGAGGCCGCGGATGCCCTCCAATGCGCCGCCGGCGCCGCCGGGACCGATGGGCGGACCTGTCGGAGCCCCCGGCATGGGCACGCCGATGGGCGCGCCCGGTCAGCGGCCGCTCACGATGCCGCTCAACCAGATGTCACCGCCGATGATCGGCCGTCCGCCGACCGCACCGCCGGGCGGGATGCAGCCCGTCGGCGCGCCCCCGCCGCCACCCGCGCCGATCGCCTCCGCGCCGCCGCCGCCCGCGCCCGCGCCGCCGGTCGCTCCGCCGCCGATCCCCGCGCCGCAGCCCGCCGCGCCGCCGCCGATCCCTCCGCAGCCGAGCGCGAGCTCCGGGCAGCTCCCGCAGCAGGCGGCTCCGCCGGCGCCCGCTCCGTCGGTGCCGCCGGGCCGCCCGACCGCGCCCCCGCAGCGCGTCCCGCCGAAGGAGACGCCCGCGCAGGCCGGACGCCGGCTCGCGCTCATGACGCTCCTCGATCGGATCGCCGATTCCATCGATCTCTCGCCGCTCCGCCAGGCGCCGCAGGTGCCCGAAGGGCTCGCGCAGCAGATCGAGCGCGCCGCGCGCGATCAGGCGAACGCGATGCGCGACGAGGGCGATGCGCCCGAGGGCATCGATCTCGACTCCGTCGTGCGCGACGCGCATCGCGAGCTCGTGGGGCTCGGCGCGTTCGGGCCGCTCCTCGAGGACGAGGAGGTCTCGGAGATCAACTGCGTGCGCTTCGATCAGCTCTTCTCGGTGCGCGGCGGCGTCACGACGTCGGAGCCCACCGCGTTCTCGAGCGAGGAGGCGCTCCAGCGCGTGATCGCACGGCTCGCATTCCAGAGCGGCGAGCCGTGGAAGCCGGGCGAGGCCGTCGTCGAGCGGCGCCTCCCGCGCGCATCGCTCGTCGCCATCGCTCCGCCGGCATCGGCGGGACACGTGGTCTCGATCCGCAAGCGCCGCCGCATCGAGGCGTCGCTCGACGAGCTCTCGCGCGCCGGCGCGCTCTCGCGTCCGATGGCGCAGTTCCTCGAGGCATGCGTCAACGCGCGGGCGAACATGCTCGTGTCGGGCAGCGCGCCGCTGCCGATGCTCTCCGCGCTCGCCGCGACCGGCGGCGGCGCCGAGCGCGTCGTCGTCGTGCAGGACGTCGAGGAGATCGGCGTCGCCGGCCACGCGCACGCGGTGAACCTCTCGATCGCCGACACGCGGCGGATGGGCGAGGAGTGCGTCCGCGCGGCGGCGAAGCTCCGTCCCGAGCGGCTCATCGTCACGCAGCTCGCGGGCGGCGTCGCCGCGGCCACCGTCGACGCGATGGCCGAGGGATCGGACGGCGTGCTCGCCGCCCTCCCGGCGCCGACGCTCCGTCAGGGGCTCTCGCGTCTCGTCGCGCAGCTCGTGCTCCACCGGCCGGGCCTCGCGCTCGATGGCATGCGCGACGTCGTGGGCGAGGCGTTCGACATCGCCATCGAGATCGGCGCGCTCCCCGACGGTCGCCTCCGCGTCATGCGCATCGCCGAGCTCGGCGGCTCCGACGCGAAGGGGATCGTCGCGCGCGACATCTTCGTGTTCAACGCCGACCCCGCCAGCGGCGACGGCACGTTCTCGGCGACGGGCGTCGTCCCGCGCATCGCGAACGATCTCGCCGCGCGCGGGATGAAGCTCGATCCGGCGATGTTCAAGCGCGCCGGCCGCTGACGCGTGCGTGCGGCCGTGCGTCGCCGACCGCCGTCGGCCCGCGCGAGGGCACTTTTCATAGGTAAGTTACCTGTGAAAATGCTTCTCGGCGGGCCGACGCTCGTCGGCGTCCTCGCGACGCGAGGACGGCGCGTGAGCGCTCAGGCCGAGGCTTGCTCTTCGGCGCGCTTCACCATCTTGCGATGGGTGAGGCGCTTCTTGAGCGGGCCCATGTGATCGATCATGAGCTTGCCCTGGAGGTGGTCGTACTCGTGCTGGATCGCCACCGCGAGGAGGCCCTCCGCCTCGAGCTCGAACCACTTACCGTCGCGATCCTGGGCGCGGACCTTCACCTTCGCGGCGCGGTCGATGTCCTCGGTCACGCCGGGGAAGCTCAGGCATCCCTCCTGCCAGGTGATCTCCCCCTCGGTCTCGAGGATCTCGGGGTTGATGAACACCTTCAGATCGCTCGACTCGTCCTGGTCGGCGATGTCGATGATGAAGAGCTGGTAGAGCTCCCCGATCTGCGTGGCCGCGAGACCGACGCCCGGCGCCGCGTACATGGTCTCGGCCATGTCGTCGACGAGCTTCTGGATCTCGGGCGTGACGGCCTCGACCTTCTTGCCCGCCTCGCGGAGGCGCTTGTCGGGGTAGTGCAGAATCGTGCGGATCATCGGCAGGAAAGGAGCTTAACCTCGGATCGCCCGATGCGCGAGCCCAAGCCGGCTCACTCCGGGTAGACGAGCGAGCCGTGGACGTACGCGTCCTCGCCGACGAGCTCCCACTGGGGCGCGGCGATCCGCGGGGCCTGCTGCGGGGTGTCCGGACCGGCCCAGTCGACCGCGCCCGGGCGGCCGCGCGGGCCGAGCAGGATGGGCGCGATGAAGGCATGGAGCTCGTCCGCGAGGCGGGCCGCCAGGAAGCTCCCAGCGAGCTCCGCGCCGCCCTCCACCATCAGGGACACCACCCCGCGCTGCGCGAGGTAGCGGAGGGCCAGGACGGGGTCCAGACGGCCCTCGGTGGCGATGGGCGTCCGAACGACCTCCACCCCCAGCGCGGTGAGCTCTTCCTCGGGCTCCGGGTCGGCATCGTGGCCGCAGAGCACGAGCGTCGGAATCTCACGGGCCGTCTGCGCGAGGCGCGAGCCCGACTCCAGGCGGAGCTTCGTGTCGAACACGACGCGCATGGGGCTCGTGCCCGGGGCGTCGCGCACGGTCAGGCGCGGGTCGTCCGCGAGCGCGGTGCCGATGCCGACCGCGATCGCGTCGTGGCGCGAGCGGAGGAGGTGGACCTTCGCGCGCGCGTCCGCTCCGGTGACCCACTTCGAAGCGCCCGAGCGCGTGGCGATGCGCCCGTCGAGCGAGAGCGCGAGCTTGAGCGAGACGTACGGGAGGCCCGTCGTGATGTGCTTCGCCCACGGCGCGATGGACTGGCGGCACTGCGGCTCGCGCACGCCGAGCGTCACCTCGATGCCCGCCGCGCGGATCGTCTCGATGCCGTTGCCCTCGACGTGCGGGTTCGGATCGCGGCATCCGACGACGACGCGCGCCACCTTCGAGGCGATGATCGCCTCCGTGCACGGCGGCGTGCGGCCGTGGTGGTTGCACGGCTCGAGCGTGACGTAGAGCGTGGCGCCCTTCGCGCGCTCGCCCGCGCCGCGGAGCGCGATGATCTCGGCGTGCTCGGTGCCGGCGCGCTCGTGGTGGCCGGTGGCGAGCAGCTCGCCGTCCTTCACCACGACCGCGCCGACGTGCGGGTTGGGGGAGGGCCGCCCCGAGCGCGCGTGGACGAGCGCGAGGTCCATCCACTTCTCGTCGTCGGACGGCGGCGCCATCGACGGCGGGCGCGGCGGCGTCTCTGGCGCGGCGCTCGCGGGGGGCTGGCTCGGCGGCTTCGACTTCTCGGTCATGGCGTCGCCTTCGCGAGCTGGTCGATCTCTCGCTGCAGCTCGTCGATGTCGCGGAACTGACGATACACGCTCGCGAAGCGCACGTATGCCACCGGATCGAGCTCGCGGAGGTGCGCCATCACCTTCTCGCCGACGAGGTTGGCGGTGACTTCCTTCTCGCCGCTGTCCATGAGCTCGCGCTCGATGGAGTCGACGATCTGCTCGAGGCGGGCGACCGGCACGGCGCGCTTGTCGCACGCACGGTGGAGACCGCCGAGCACCTTCTGCCGGTCGAACGGCTCACGTCGGCCGTCCTTCTTGACCACGAGCGGCAGGACCTCCTCGACGCGCTCGTACGTCGTGAAGCGGCGCGCGCACGTCTCGCACTCGCGGCGGCGCCGGATGACGTCCCCGGCGGTGCCGACGCGCGAGTCGGTGACCTTGCTCTCGAGATGGCCGCAGAACGGGCACTTCACGGTTCGATCTTCTGACGGCGACGCACGTGGCGCTCGTTCGACGAGGCGTCGGCATCGAGCCATGCCTCGACGATCTGCCACGCCAGGCCGCTTCCTACCACGCGCTCGCCGATGCAGAGCACGTTCGAGTCGTTGTGATCCCGCGAGAGCGCGGCCGTATACGTGTCCGAGCAGACGACCGCGCGGATGCCGGGGTGGCGGTTGGCGGCGATCGACATGCCTACGCCCGTCCCGCACACGAGGATGCCGCGCTCGATCTTCCCCGACGTGATGGCCTTCGCCATCGCGTGCGCGAAGTCGGGGTAGTCGACGCTCGCGTCGCCGTGCGTGCCGAGGTCCTCGACGTGGACGAGCCCCGGCCGCTCGCGGAGCCGCGGGAGCAGCTCCGACTTCAGCCTGTACCCACCGTGATCGGAGGCGATGGCGATGCGCACGGAGGCCTCTCCGTCAGCCCTCGTACCGCGAGAACACGAGCGAACAGTTCGTCCCGCCGAAGCCGAACGAGTTGTTGAGCGCGTGCGTCACGCGCCGCTCGCGCGCGGTCAGCGCGACGTAGTCGAGCGGACACTGCGGATCCTGATCCTCGAGGTTGATCGTCGGCGGGATCTTCCCCTCCGCGATCGCCAGCGTGCAGATCGCGCTCTCCACCGCGCCGGCCGCGCCGAGCAGGTGGCCCATCATCGACTTCGTCGAGCTCACCCACAGCTTCTTGCTCGTGGCGTGGTCGCCGAAGACGGCCGCGATCGCCTCGGACTCGGCGATGTCGCCGACCGGCGTCGAGGTGCCGTGCGCGTTGACGTAGTCGATCTGGTCGGGGTTCAGGCCCGCGTCCTTGAGCGCCATCCGCATCGAGCGCTGCGCGCCCTCGCCGTGCGGGGCGGGCTGCGTCAGGTGGTTGGCGTCGCTCGAGGCGCCGTAGCCGGTGATCTCGGCGTAGATCTTGGCGCCGCGCTTCTTCGCGCGGCTGAGCGACTCGAGCACGAGCACGCCCGAGCCCTCGCCGCAGACGAAGCCGTCGCGCGCCTTGTCGAACGGACGGCTCGCGCGCGTGGGCTCCTCGTTGCGGCGCGACAGCGCGTACATCGCCTCGAAGCCGCCGATGCCGACGGGGGTGACCGTCGCCTCGGCGCCGCCGCTGACCATGACCTGAGCGCGGCCGCGGCGGATCCACTCGAACGCCTCGCCGAGGGCGTGCGCGCCGCTCGAGCATGCGCTCGTGTTGCAGTAGCTCGGTCCCTTGAGGCCGTGGATCATCGAGACCTGGCCGGCGGCGAGGTTCGCGATGATGCCGGGGATGGCGTAGGGGCTGATCTTCTGCGGCCCCTTCTCCATCAAGGTCTGCTTCGTCTTCTCGAGGGTGAAGAGGCCGCCGAGGCCGACGCCGATGAAGCAGCCGGCCTCGTTGCGCTCCTCTTCCGTGAGCTCGAGCTGGGCGTCCTCGATCGCCATCCGGGCCGCGCCGCAGGCGAACTCGGTGAAGCGATCCATCTCCTTGAGCTTCTTCTTGTCGACGAAGCGGGCGCCGTCCCAGCCCTTCACCTCGCAGGCGAAGCGGACACGGAACGCGGAGGCATCGAACTGGGTGATCGGTCCGGCTCCGCTCGTCCCTGCGAGCAGCGCCTGCCAGGACTCGACCCGGCCGATGCCGACCGGAGTGACGAGCCCCATCCCCGTGATGACGACGCGTTCCATGGATGCTGCCTTACTTCTTGGCGTGCTTCTCGATGTAGTCGATCGCGTCCTGGACGGTGCGGATCTTCTCCGTGTCCTCGTCCGGGATGTCGATCTCGAAGGCCTCCTCGAACGCGAGCACCAGCTCGACGAGCCCGAGCGAGTCGGCGCCGAGGTCTTCGATGAACGTCGACTCGGCCTTGATGTCCTTCTCCTCGACGTCGAGCTGCTCCTTGATGATGCGCTTGACCTCGCTGGCGATGTCCTGAGCCATTTGTGCTTTTGCCTCGCTTGCGTTTTTGTGGAGAAGAACCCGGGAGCCCAAACGTCCCCATCTCGAGGAGGGCAAGGGCGACGGGCGCTTTCTACACAGGGTTTCCGGCGTACGCAACCTGCCGCGGATGACGCGGTGCAGCCGGGCCTGTGAAAGGGATTTCGCAGGATTGGTGAGCCCGCGGCTCAGACGTACATGCCCCCGTTGACGCGCAGGACCTGGCCGGTCACGTAGGCGGCCTCGTCGCTCGCGAGATACACGCAGGCGGCCGCGATCTCGCGCGCGGTGCCGGTGCGGCCCAGCGGGATGATCTCGTTCAGCTTCGTCTTCATCTGGTCGGTCATCGTCGACGTCATGTCGGTGTCGATGAAGCCCGGCGTGATCGCGTTCACGGTGATGCTGCGCGACGCGAACTCGCGCGCAATCGACTTCGCGGCGCCGATGAGGGCGGCCTTCGACGCGGCGTAGGCGGTCTGCCCGACGTTGCCCATCTCGCCGACGACGCTCGACATGAAGATGATGCGGCCGGTCTTCGCGCGCATCATCGTCTTGGTCGCGGCCTTCGCACACGCGAGCGAGCCCTTCACGTTCACCTGGAAGAGGCGATCGACGTCCTCGTCCTTCAGGCGGAGGAGCAGCCCGTCGATCGAGATGCCCGCGTTCGCGACGAGGATGTCGAGGCGGCCGTGGCGCTTCACGACCTCGTCGACCGCCGCCTCGCAGGCCTTCGTGTCGCCGACGTCGAAGCCGAGCACGTCGGCCTTGCCGCCCTTCGCCACGATGGCGTCCGCGACCTCCTTCGCCTGCGCCTCGCCCTTCACGTAGTTCACGACGACCGTCGCGCCGTGCTCCGCGAGCGCCTCGCAGCATGCGCGTCCGATGCCGCGCGAGCCGCCGGTGACGAGGGCGACTTTTCCATCGAGCTTGAACATGATCGTCTTCTCCTAAGCAGCGGCCGGGGGCGAGAGGAACGAACCGAGGGCATCGACGCTGGCCACGTCGCCGACGCTGTGGACCTTCATCTCCTTCGCGATGCGCTTGCAGAGGCCGGCGAGCACCTTGCCCGGACCGATCTCGATCGCGTGCGTGATGCCTTCCATGTGCATGAGGCGCACCGCCTGCTCCCAGCGCACGGCGCCGTCGACCTGGCGGACGAGCAGCTCCTTCACGCGCGACGGGTCGGTGTTCGGGCGCGCGTCGACGTTCGCCACGACCGGGAACTCGAGCGGCTTCACCTCGACCTTCGAGAGCTCCTCGCCCACGACCTTCGCGGCCGGCGCCATGAGCGCGCAGTGGAAGGGGGCGCTCACCTTGAGCGGGATCGCCTTCGCCTTGTCCTCGGACGCGCGCGCGCACGCACGCTCGACGGCCTTGGCCGTGCCGGCGATGACGATCTGGCCGGGCGCGTTGAAGTTCGCGCACGACACGACGCCCACCTCCTCGGCGACCTCGCGGCAGATCTGCTCGAGGCGGGACGCATCGAGGCCCATGATCGCCGCCATCGCGCCCTCGCCCGGAGGCACCGCCTCCTGCATCGCCCGGCCGCGCGCGCGCACGATCCGCACCGCGTCCTCGAACGCCAGCGCGCCGGCGGCGACGAGCGCCGAGTACTCACCGAGCGAGTGACCGGCGGCGAAGCGCGGGCGCGGCAGCTCCGGATGCTTCTCGCGGATCGCGGCGAGCGCGGCGATGCTCGTCGTCACGATCGCCGGCTGCGCGTTCGCGGTGAGCGTCAGCGCTTCCTCCGGCCCCTCGAGGATCAGCTTCGAGATCGGCTCGCCGAGCGCTGCATCGGCGCGCGCGAACACCTCGCGCGCCGCCGCGGAGGACTCCACGAGATCCTTGCCCATGCCCACGGCCTGCGAGCCCTGGCCGGGAAAAAGCCACGCGACCATCATGGGCGCAGCCTGTTAGCGCAGGTGCGGGTGCCGGTCTAGCCGCCGCCCGTTGCGGCGTCCTGGCCGCCGCCGCTGCCGCTGTCGGTCTCGTTCGTCGAGGTCGACGTCGGCTCGCTCGTCGGCTGATCGGTCGGCTCGCCGGTCACGATCTCGGCGCCCTGACCCTTGCGGCCGCCGCCCTTGTACTCGCCGCCCTTGTCGAAGATGCACGCCGTGCCGGTCGCCACCGAGGTCGCGGCGAGGATGAGCGCGAAGCCCGTGCGGACGACGATGCGACGGCGGGCGCGGACTCGGTCGTTCAGCATTTCCAACCCTCGAGCAGCGAGCACGAGCACTTCGGATCCTGCTGTCCGCTCTCACCGGCTGCGGGGCAGAGATCGTTCTCGCGGTAGTAGCCGAAGCAGCGCGTGCCCGGGATGATCACCGCCGGCGGGCAGGGCGGGAAGTCGATGTTGAAGACGGCGATGCCCTCGACGCTGCCGTCGAGCCGCACCTCGCACTGGTAGCGGCCGGCGATGAACGGCTGGTCGTTCGCGCTCTCCCCCTCCTTCTCGCCCTGGCCGGGCGTCAGGGAGAGATCGATCTTCACCGGCTTGTCGGACTGCCCGGGGCTGAACTCGGTGTACGCGAGCACGCGGTCGACCGGGACGAACTTGTTCGTCGCGAAGTCGTACGCCTGGAGCTGGCGGATGAAGCCCTCGATCGTCACGCCCGGGCGGCCGATGCCGGCCTCCGCGACGCAGTGGATCTCCTTCGTATCCGTGAAGAACTCGTTGCGGCGGCGGTTCCCGTCACCGTCGAGCGCCGTGTAGACCTCGGTGATGTTCGCGGTCTGGCTGCACGACGGAAGAAGGGCGACGGCGGTGGCGCCGACGAGGGCAACGGCGATGCATCGACCGAACCCGAGGCTCATCACCTCGAGAGTATACCCGATTGCCGTCTACATCCGGACGATTGCGCCGCCCCACGAAATTCCCGCCCCGAGCGCGCACATGGCGATCGTGTCGCCCGTCCGGACCTTCCCGGACCGGAGGCTCTCGTCGAGGAGGATGGGGATCGACGCGCTCGACGTGTTGCCGACGCGATCGATGTTGACGAGCACCTTCTCCTTGGCGACGCCGAGGCGGGTGGCGGCGAAATCGATGATGCGGAGGTTCGCCTGGTGCGGGCAGATCCAGTCGACCTCGTCGGCGGTCATGCCCGTCATGTCGAGGGCCTCCTTGGTCGCCGAGTAGAGGTTCTTGACCGCCACCTTGAAGATGTCCTGGCCCTTCATGTGGACCTTGTGACGCTTCTGCTCGATGACCTCGACGCTCTGCGGCTGGACGCTCCCGCCGCCCGGGATCATCAGCGACTGGGCGAGCGCGCCGTCGGACTGGATCTTCGTCGAGAGGATCCCGCGCGGCTTGCCGCCGATCGAGGCGCCGTTCGCCGGGCCGAGCACCACCGCGCCCGCGCCGTCCCCGAAGAGCACGCACGTGGTTCGGTCCTCCCAGTCGATGACGCGCGAGAGCAGCTCGACGCCGACGACGAGGACGTTCTTCATCGTGCCGGAGCGGATGAACTGGTCCGCGATCGACATCCCGAAGATGAACCCCGCGCACGCGGCCGAGAGGTCCATCGAGGGGCAGGTCCCCGCGCCGAGCTTCTGCTGGACGAACACCGCCGTCGCCGGCATCGGCATGTCCGGGGTGACCGTGCCGACCAGGATCATGTCCAGGTCGGTGGGCGAGAGCTCGGCGGCCTCGAGCGCCTGCTTCGCGGCCGCCGTCGCCATGTCGCTCGTGACGATGCCGTCGGGCGCGATGCGACGCTCCTTGATCCCCGTTCGCTCGATGATCCAGGCGTCGCTCGTCTCGACCATCTTCTCGAGGTCGTGGTTCGTGCGGACGATCGGGGGCAGGTAGTGCCCCGTTCCGAGAATGCGGGAGGCCGGCGTGATCATGGGAGGCGTCGTGTCTCTAGCACACGACGCGCGCGCGTCTGCTGCGCAGACTGCTTCGCGGCCGGCGCGGACAGAGGCCGGAAAGCCTCAGTGAGACGCGCTACTTGGACGCCTTCGCCGGCTTGACCTCGCGACCCTTGTAGTGGCCGCAGGAGGCGCAAGCGCGGTGGGGCGTCACGGGCTCGCCGCAGTTCGCGCACGCGATGAGCTGGACCGGCGTCACCTTGTCGTGGTTCGCGCGGCGCATGTTGCGCTTGGATCGGCTGGTTCGTCGCTTCGGGACCGCCACGGTGAGCTCCTTCTGACTTCCTGTTTCTCAGGTCTTCGCCTTGTCCCGGAATGCGAGGAGCGGAGCGAGCCGAGGGTCGAGACCCTTCTCCTCGCTCTTTCCCACCGCACCGGGGGGCGTGGACATACCCGGGCACGTCTCCGAGCACAAGGGGATCATGGGGATCTCGAGCAGGAGCTCGTCCCGGACCAGGTCGTCGAGCACCACCGTCTCGCCGTCGAAGGGGAGGGTGTCGGCCTCTTCCTCGGTGAACTCGTACTCGTCCGTCTCCGGGTCCTTCGCCTTGTGCGCCGGGGTGTAGAGGACGCGGAGATCGCTGTGGATCGGCAGCGAAAAGGGCTCGAGGCAGCGGGCGCAGGGCACCTTCAGCTCCGCGTCGAGCTTGCCGTGGACGACCACGTCGTGGCCGCTCTTCGAGGCGCGTACGGCCACCGTACCCTCGCGCTCGGAGGCCTTCGCCTCGTGATCGTCGAGCGCGCGCTTCACCCAGCTCGGTCGGACGGAGAAGGCGTACTCCTTGCCGCCGGCGTCGAGCTCGCTGACGGGGATGCTGAATTCGTGTTCGCTCATGGCGTGATCCCGGAGATCCTGGGGCGTCCGGGAAAGAGGCCACTTTAAGGCGGCCTCGCCGGCATGCAAGCTCGAGCTACTGGGCGGCGACGGACGAGGCGGGCGCCTCGACGATCCTGTCGGGGTCGCCGAGGAACTCGAAGTGCATCGTGTCCTGCAGGACGTCGTGGCCGAGCCAGTAGAAGCCGTACTTCTCGAAGGCCTCGACCCAGGACCGCGGCATCACCATCCGGTCCCACACGCTCTTGCTCTTGTCCTTGCAGAGCGGGTGCTCGTTCCAGGGCTTCACGCAGCCGCAGCACGTGTTCTTGTCCGGCTCGATGTCGACGGCGATCCCGTAGACGTGGTTCGAGACCTCGACGCCCCGGTACGTGTTGTGGAAGCGCATCCCGCCCATCGCGCGCGGATGGTACTGGTCGCCCGCGCCGCTGGCCTTGAGCGCGGCCTCGACGCACTTGAGCGCGGGGACGATCTTCTCGTTCACCGTGACGCTCATCCCCATGAAGGTCGTCGTCTTCGCGTACTGCTTCGGCGCCTTCGCGTTCCACGCCTTCGATCCGAAGCCCTCGAAGTAGCCATACTTCTCGGTGCGGTAGCGGATGGCGTCGTCGAGCATCTTGCGCGCCGCCTTGACCTTGTCCGGATCGTTCGTCTTCGGGAACCAGCTGCCGCGCACGAGGAAGGGCTGCGCGCTCTGCTCGCGGCACTTCGTCGTCTTGCCGTCCGCCGACGTGATGGTGACGGCCGAGCTCACGCCGCCGTTCACGACCTTCTCCGGGCTCTTCTCCGGCGAGGGCGCGACGACCGAGGTGTTCGCTTCCTTGTTCTCCGCTTTGGTCTCGTCGCCCCGCGCGCCCCGTGACCCCGTGGCGAGCACGAGCAGCGAGACGAGGGGGACGGCGACGGCGATACGGCGTACGGCGTGCATCAGCTTCCGCTTTTACAACGGCTGTGCTGACGGTGTCACCTTCGGGCCGGCCCGAGCTCCCGGAGCCAGCGCCGCGCCTGCTTGCGGATCTGCGGCTCCATGCGCCGGACGGCAGGCGATTGTCCGACTCGAGCGGCCGCGATGGCGTCGCCGAGCCGGTCGAGGACCGCCTCCGCCATCGCCTCGAACGTCGCGAAGAGCAGGCGCGGCTTGACGTCGAGCGCGCGCGCGCAGGCTTCGAGATGCGTCGGGCGGAGGCGATCGGGATCCCGCTCGCCGCCGACGCTCATCGCGAGCCGCCGCTCGAGCGCATCGTAGCTGCGCGTGCAGACGAGATCGTAGAACGGCGCGAGCCGCAGGCCATCGCGCCGGACGAGCGAGAGGTTCTTCGCGTGGCCGTCGGCGTTGCCGACGATGGCGTCGAAGGCCAGCCATCGGACGAGCGCGTCCACGTCGTCGAGCGGGACGACGGAGTGATCGCGTACGAGGGCGACGGCGTCAGGGAACGAGGGCCCGCCTTCGTCCTCGTACTTGGCGCTCGCCGCGACGCCCAGCGCTTGGCAGAAGTCCTCCTGATGGAGGCGGCGGATCGCGTCCTCCTCCCGCACGCGGTCGTAGCGTTCGACGAGGCAGAGCCCCTCGTCCCCGACGGCGAGCCACTCCGTCCGGACGACCGGGAGATCGACGGCATGCGCCAGCTGCATGACGACGACCTCGTTGGCTGGCAGATGCCTGTAGTTGCGGTTCGGGAACTTGAGGATGTGCGTGCTCGGCGCGCTCCCCATGGGGAGGAGGATCCGATCGCCGTCGATCTTCACCGGCAGCTTGTCCTGCGCGCCCGCCAGAGAGAGGCGCGCGCGGCCGGTGCCGTCGACCGTGGGCAGGGCCTCGTAGCGCGACGCCAGCTCCGCCAGCTTCTTCGGCGGCAAGAGCTCGTACTCGCTCGACTGCTCCAGCGGATCGAGGTCCTCGGGGAGGATGGAGAGCGCGCCGGCGCACTCGCCGCCGATCGCCGCGAGGAGCGCGAAGTCGTTGCCCTCGGAGATGCCCAGGCGCCGGCAGACGAGCGACCGCACGTTCGCTTCCGGCAGGAGGTTCGCGAAGAAGCGGGTCACGCGCCGGTCGTCGAATGCGCCGTCCAGCGGGAGACTGAGCGAGATCGCGAACGCGTCCTGCGCCTCCTGCCACGATCGTTCGTACGTGAACGCCATCCCGGCCTCGGCTGGCGTGAGTCGGCCGACCAGGCGTCCTTCGTGGAAGACGCGCAGGAGCGAGGCGGTCATCTCCGCCGCTCGCGCACCTCGACCACGAGCCCCATGCGCTGGAGCACGGTGAGGGTCTTGCCCAGCGACGCGGTTGCCTTCCCGTGCTCGAGCTCGTGCAGGAACCGGACGCCCACGCCGGTCAGCGCGGCGGCCTCGGCGAGCGTCTTGCCGCTCGCCTTGCGCTGGCGCCGGACCCACGCCCCGATGTCTTCGGGGGTCCGGATTGTCCCGCTCGGGATCTCTTCGGCTCCTTCGGGGCGCTTTGCCATGGTTCTTTCCCGCTCGGGAAAAGATACGCCGCGGTGCTGCCAAGTCGAGCAGATCTTTCCCGCCCGGGAAATTCCGCTCCGCCTCAGCCGCGCGCGCGCGTGAAGCGCACGACCTCGCCGAGGCTCTCGTGCTCCTCGGTGCCCACGAGCACGAGCCCCGACCGCTCGAGCACGCGGATGGACGCGACGTGCCAGGGCGGCGTTGTCGCGGTCACCGCGGTGATGCCCGGCTGCGCGAGCGCCCACTCCACGCACGCGCGCGTCGCCTCGCTCGCGAGGCCCTGCCGCTGCCAGCTCTCCTCGACGCCGTAGCCGACCTCCGCCACGCCGTCGTCCGGCCGCCCGTGGAAGATCACGCTGCCGACGAGCAGGCGCTCGCCCTCGTTGGCGATCATCAGGCGATCGCCCCAGAGCCGCTTGGCCGGATCCTGGCGGATGGCCTCGAGCGAGGCGCTGAAGGCACGCTCGACGAGCGCGCGCCCCGGCCACGCAGCGGGGATCTTCGCGCCTGCGAGCTGCTCGAGCACGGCACGCTCGCCCGCGAACACGGCCTCGACGAGAGGCAGGGTCATCGGCTCGAGGATCAGCCGCGGCGTGACGATCGCATCGCCCACGAACCGAATCGTACACCGCCTGAAACGGAGTGGGCGTGCACTCCCCGGTTGACGTGAACCTTGAACAGGCAGATATTTCGCATGCGAAATATATGTCCCCGCCGCCCCCGATCACCCCGGACCTCAAGAGCGACGTCGATCAGGTCCTCGAAGCGATCCTCTACCTCTACACGGAGAGCCGTCGCGTCACGAAGGAGCTCGCCCGCAGGGCCGACCTCACCGGGCCGCAGCTCACCGTCGTGAAGATGCTCGAGCAGATCGGCGACCTGTCGCTGTCCGAGCTCTCGGAGAAGATCCGCGCGCAGAACAGCACGGTGACCGGGATCATCGACCGGATGGAGCGCGAGGGCCTCGTGACGCGCGAGCGATCGAAAGAGGACCGGCGCGTCGTCTACATCAAGCTCACGGCGAAGGGCCGCGAGCTCGCGCGCGAGATCCCCGTCGAGCCGATGGAGATCTTCCGCAGCGCGCTCGAGAGCTTGTCCGCGCAGGAGATGCGGGACCTGATGCGGATCATGACGAAGGTCGCGAAGCGCGTGAAGCAGATCGTGCGGCGCGACGTCGGTGACGTTTCGCACGCGAAGGACAAGAACGAAGGCGAGAAGGAGAAGGAACGATGAGCTGGCAGCGCGATCCCGATCTGTGCGTCATCACCTGCGCCGTCACCGGCGTGCTCGCGAACCGCAAGCAGTGTCCGGGCATCCCGTACACGCCGGTCGAGATCGCCGAGGAGTGCAAGCGCGCCTACGACGCGGGCGCCGCGGTGGTGCACATCCATGCGCGTCAGGAGGACGGCACGCCGACGTTCGACCCGAAGGTCTTCGCCAGCATCAAGGCCGAGGTCGAGAAGCGCTGCCCGATCCTGCTCAACTTCTCGACGGGCACCATCCTCGAGGACGTCACCGAGCAGTGCACGTACATCAAGGAGTCGCGGCCGCACATCGCCGCGCTCAACATGGGCACGATGAACTACGCGAAGTACTCCGAGAACCGGAAGAGCTTCGTCTTCGACATGGTGTTCCCGAACACCTACTCGAAGATCATCAAGCTGCTCGAGGCGATGAACGCCGCGGGCGTGAAGCCCGAGCTCGAGTGCTTCGACACCGGGCACACGCACGGCATCTGGCCGCTGCTCGACATGGGCATCCTGAAGAAGCCGCTGCAGTTCTCGTTCATCGTCAACGTGCTCGGGGGGATCCCGCCGCTCGTCGAGAGCCTCCAGCTCCAGACGAAGATCATGCCGCCCGGCAGCGAGTGGGAGGTGATCGGGATCTCGAAGTGCGGCTGGCGCATGATCGGCGCCGCGCTCGCCCTCGGCGGGAACATCCGCGCGGGTCTCGAGGACAACCTCTATCTGCCGAACGGCGAGATGGCGCGCTCCAACGGCGAGCTGATCGAGGTCGCCGCACGGATGGTCCGCGACTGCGGGCGCAAGGTGGCCACCGTCGAGGAGGCGAAGAAGATCCTCTCGCTCGACCAGCTCTCGCCGAGCGACGCGAAGCCCGCCGGAGCGCCGGTCGCGACCGCCTGAGGACGAGGAGACGGTCATGTCGAAGACGAAGCCGCCCACGCGCCTGTACGGGAAGATCCGCGTCCACGAGGACGGACCCGTCCTGCGGATCACGCTGTTCAATCCGGACCGACGCAACGCGATCGGTCCGCAGATGGTCAACGAGCTGCTCTACGCGCTCGAGGACGCGCACGCGGACGAGGACGTGCGCGTGATCGTGCTCACCGGCGAGGGCAAGGCGTTCTGCGCCGGCGGCGACTTCTCCCAGATGACGGCGGGTGCGGACGGGCCCCAGCTCCCGCCGAAGGGCGACTACGCCGATCTGCTGCTCGCGATGACGCGGGCGGAGAAGCCGATCGTCGCCCGCGTGAACGGGCACGCGATGGGCGGCGGGCTCGGGCTCGTCGCCGCCTCGACGTTCGCCATCGCCTCGACCGAGGCGAAGCTCGGCACGCCGGAGATCGACGTCGGTCTGTTCCCGATGATGATCATGGCGGTGCTCGCTCGCCTGGTGCAGAGGCGCGCGCTCGTGGAGATGATGCTCTTCGGCGTGAAGTTCGGCGCCCACGAGGCGAAGGCCCTCGGGCTCGTCAACCGCGCGGTGCCGGGCGAGCAGCTCGACGAGGCGGTGAAGACCTTCACCGATCAGGTGATCGCCAAGAGCCCGATCACCCTCGCGCTCGGCCTCCGCGCCTTCGCCGAGCAGGACGACATGGCGCTCGCCGATGCGCTGCCCATGCTGCGCGGCAAGCTCGGCGAGTGCCTCGCCACCGAGGACGCGCGGGAGGGGCTCATGGCCTTCCTCGAGAAGCGCGCCCCCGTGTGGAAGGGGCGCTGATCTACTTGGCGAGGCGCCAGACGCCGCCGCCGACCGCCTCGTCGTCGACCCAGTAGACGCCGTCCTCCGCGGCGATCACCGCGCTCGGCACCGCCGCCACCGCGACCTGCTCGCATCCCGCGGCGTCGCACGCCGACCCGTTCGCGGGCGCGCGCCGGATCGTGCCGCCCGTCACGGCGCCGGTGCCGGTGTTCGCCCAGTAGACGTAGCCGTCCATCACCGCGATCGACTGCGGCGAGTCCTGGGTCTTCGCGACCAGGCTCACGTTGCCGCCGCCCTTCGGCGCCCTGCGGATCTCGCCGGCCGCCGGCTCCGTCCAGTAGATGTTCGTCGCGTCGACCGCGATGCCGTAGGAGCTCGAGGAGCCGCCGATGTACCCCGATGCGCAGCTCGTGCCTTCGACGCAGGCGGTGGCGGCGTTCATGGGCGCGCGGAACACGCCGGTGGTCTCGGTCACCCAGTAGGCGTTGGTGCCGTCGACGGCGATGCCGCCCATGCCCTTGAACGTGCTGACGGGCACCTTGTACGTCGAGAGCGACACGATCCCGCTGCCGTCGGCGTTGGCGCGCTGCGCATGCGGGGCCGGGTCCGTCGTGCCGAAGGCGCTCGTCCAGAACACCTTGCCGCCTCCGAGCGCGAGCATGCCCGGCTCGCCGCCGTTCGCGCCGCCCCAGGTGTTCGTGATCGCGCCGCCGGTCACCGGCTTCATCGAGATCGTGCCCGACGCCTGCGCGACCCAGTAGACGTTCGTTCCGTCGGTCGCGATGGCGGCCGCGCCGCGCACCTTCGCGAACGTGTCGCCGACGCTCGTCGCCGCGAACACCTCCGGGCACGCGGCGGCCGCTCCGCACTTGCCGTCGTGCCCGACGCGCACGACGGACGAATCCGCGATCGAGGACACGTAGACGTGCTTCTGATCGACGGCGACGCCGTGCGGGCTCGCCATGTCGAGCACCCGGAACGGCTCGCACTTCCCCGCGGTGCACTTCCCGCCGAGGCACGAGTGCCCGCAGGCGCCGCAGTTCTCTGCGCTCGTCGTGAGGTCGGTCTCGCAGCCGGTGTCGTCCGACGTCCCGCAGTGGCCGAAGCCCTGCTTGCACGCGAACACGCATTTGCCGGCCTCGCATTTCGTGGCCGCATCGGTGTTCGTCGTGCCGCATTTCTTCCCGCACGCGCCGCAGTTGGCGAGATCGGTCGCCGTGTTGCTCTCGCAGCCGTTCGCGGGGTTGCCGTCGCAGTCGGACGATCCGGCGTTGCAGGCGAACGAGCACGCGCCCGCCTTGCACGCCGGCGCGCCGTTCGTCACGGCGGGGCACGGCGTGCAGTCGGGCGATGCGCAACCTGCGTTGGGATCCTCCTTCGACACGCAGGTGCCGTTGCACGACTTCTGCGCGTCGGTGCAGGCGCCGGACCCGCCGCTCGAGCTGGAGCTGGTAGCCGGCTCGTCGCCGACGCACGCGATGATGGTCAGGGTGAGGGCGACGGCGGTTGCCGAGAGCGCGCGAACGAGCTTCATGCCCCGATGCTACAGGCGATACATGGCAGCGATACACCTGATACAACCCGCCGATACGGCGGGCGTGCGCTCCCGGGAAAATCGCGGACTCTTCGCGTGATCGGGGCCGGATCGGGGCGCCCGCGCGGCTGGCACGCCTCGCGCAGGACGCCTCGGCATGCTCGCCAACGTCTCGCTCCGCACGTTCCTCCTCCCGCTCGTCTCGATCGCCGCCCTCGCCACCCAGGCCTGCGCCGCCCCCGCGGGCGAGCCTTCGTCCGAGGACGCGCCGGGCGCCGCGGAGATCCACGCGCCGGCCGCGGAGAGCGACGGCGATGCGCTCGCGATCGCGGGGTCGGCCGGCGAGATCGCGCCGAGCGGCGTCGCGGCGACGCTCGCGGCGATCGGCGGTGCGCGCGCCGGCGCGTCGAACCCCGACGTGGTCGGGCAGCTCGTCGTGCCGTCGCGCAAGGCGACCTACGACCTCTACGCCTACGACCTCGGGATCGACGCGGGCACGACCATCGCGACCGGGGCCGGCGCGTCCGCGGCGCTCCCCACGGTGCGCCCGCTGACCGTCCTCGTCGAGCCGAAGGCCGGCGCGCCCTCGCTCGCCGCGGAGGTCTTCGGCGCCGGCTCGCTCGGCGACGTGACCCTCATGCGCCGCGATCCCTCGGGCAAGTGGGTCGAGCTCGCCAAGCTCCGCGGCGCGTCGGTGACGACGGCGAAGACGACCGTCGCCGGCTCCACGACGGCGGAACAGTACGCGATCGGCATGACCTCGCTCACGGTGAGCAGCGGCGCCTCGTCGGTCACCGTCGACCTCGTGAAGGGCTCCGCGACGTGCGCGGCCCCTTGCCCTTGCGGGACGCAGAGCGACGCCAAGCTCGGTCCGTACGTCCAGGCGACGGACCCGACGTGGACGATCGCGAAGGGCGCGGCGCGCGTCGATGCGATCGACGTCGCGGTGAGCACCGTCACCCCGCCGCCGGACGCGCGCGACGTCAAGATCCCGAGGCCGCAGCTCGACGGCCTCTCGTTCGCCGGCCCGTTCGAGACGAGCGGAATGTGCGCGGTGCTCGACGCGGCGAAGGGCGCGCATGCATCGTCGGTGAAGCTCGGCGTCGCCGCCGCCCCTGCTCCGGGCGGCGCGGCGCGCGAGTCGACCTCGTGGGACGCGTGCCTCGCCGCCGTGAAGAGCGTGGCGATCTCCTCGGCGTGGAACGGGGCCTACGAGACGATCGACCTCGGCGCCGGCGGCCTCGTCCGCACCGACCGGACGTTCGACGCGTACGGCAAGGAGCTCTCGAGCAAGACGAGCGGCTGGTCGTTCGTCACGAACATGCCGCTGGCCTCGTGCTCGGAGGTGCTCGGGCCGCTCTGAGACGAGGGAAGGCGGGGGCGCGGGCGGCCGTAGATGGCTTTACGTCGTAAAATGATGCGACCTCCGGCGCCCGCGTGGCTCTACCTCGGCATGAAGCACTCCCTCGCGCTCCTGGCCGCGCTCCTCGTCGCGTGCACCGACCAGACGGTCGACCGTCCCCTCCGCGCGCCGGCCGAGGCCGAGGCCACCGAGGAGGCGTCGGGCGACGAAGAGTCGCCGGCCGACGCCGGGCGTGCGGTGGATGCGGGTGCCTCGACGGACGCGGACGCCGGGCCGGAGGCGCCGCGGTGCACGACCCGGTTCGGGAAGGCGATCACCGAGGAGTTCGGGCGTTTGGACGGGACCGTGAGGGCGGTCGTCGCGCCCGGCGACTTCACCTGCCCAGGCGACGACGATCACGTCATCGTCCAGGTCGACGCCGCGGGCGCCACGTATGCGATTTGGATCAACGTGCAGTCGAACCTCGCGAGCGATCCGGACGTGCGATTCCGCCAGCAGACGGCGGACGATCTGCCCGGGCCCTCGTGGTCGCCCGGATGGCACCCGTCGCCGGGCGGCCTGGACTACGCGCTCGATCTCGGCGCGCACGCCGCGTCGCTGTCCCCGATGACGAAGGCGCAGCTCTCCGCGGCGATCGTCCAGCGCGTGCGGCCCGGGGCGCGCGTCAGCGTCTTCGCCGACGGCTTCGCCACCGCCGACGGCGCGCACAAGGTGCATCGCAACGGCGGCGGCGAAGACGGCGCGCTCGTGGTCGATCCGACGGGCGCCCGGACGTTCCTGCTCTTCGCGTTCGCCGGCCAGAGCTTCTGAGGGCCCTCCGGAGGGCCTTGCGCAAAAACATTTCGCATGCGAAATATTCGCGCATGCCGAACATGCGAGAGCTCGTCGCCGACCTCGAGGCCCGCCGCGCGAAGGTCCGCGAGATGGGCGGACCGGACAGGGTCAAGAAGCAGCACGACCGCGGGAAGATGACCGCCCGCGAGCGCCTGCACGCGTTCTTCGACGACGGCGTCTACTTCGAGATCGGCGCGCACGGCACGCAGATGGGCCTCGCCGCCGGTCCGGACGGCACGGACAAGCCCGCCGCCGACGCGGTGGTCACCGCCTTCGGCAAGGTCGACGGCCGCATGGTGTGCTGCGCCGCCTACGACTTCACGGTGAAGGGCGGGAGCATCGGCTACACCGGCGAGGAGAAGGTCACGCGCCTCCGCCAGATGTCGCTCCGCGGGCGCTGGCCGATCGTGTGGCTCGTCGACTCGGGCGGCGCGCGCATCGATCCGGGCTCGAGCCACCCCGACATGATCTCGCTGTTCGCCGGCTCGGGGCACCTGTTCCGCGAGCAGGTGCACATGAGCGGCGTCGTCCCGCAGGTCGCGGCGATGGTCGGCCCCGGCGCCGCCGGCACCGCGTACATCCCCGGCCTCGCCGACTACGTCCCGATGGTGAAGAACGTCGGCTCGCTCGCCCTCGGCGGCCCGGCGCTGGTCAAGGCGGTCACCGGGCAGGACATCGCCGAGCAGGAGCTCGGCGGCTCGAAGATCCACTCCGAGGTCAGCGGCGTCGGAGACGGCGAGTTCGAGAGCGACGCGGCGGTCATCGAGGCGACCAAGAAGTACCTCTCGTACTTCCCGTCGAACGAAGGCGAGCTCCCGCCCGATCAGCCGGTGACCGACCCGATCGATCGCCGCGAGGAGTCGCTGCTCGATCTCCTGCCCGAGACCACGCGCAAGCCGTACGACATGTACAAGCTCATTCGCGCGATCGTCGACCACGGCGAGATCTTCGACATCAAGCCGCGCTTCGCGCGGAGCATCATCACCTGCCTCGCGCGCATCGGCGGCAAGAGCGTGGGCATCGTCGCGAACCAGCCGAACTACCTCGGCGGGATCCTCGAGAACGACTCGGCCGACAAGGCGGCGCGCTTCATCCAGATCTGCGACGCGTTCAACGTGCCGCTCGTCTTCCTCCAGGACGTGCCCGGCTTCATGGTCGGCTCGAAGGTCGAGCACGCGGGCATCATCCGCCACGGCGCGAAGATGCTCCACGTCATGAGCGCGGCGACGGTGCCGAAGATCACCGTCGTCGTCCGCAAGGCCTACGGCGCCGGCTACTACGTGATGTGCGGGCGCGCCTACGAGCCGGACCTCATCGTCTCGTGGCCCACCGGCGAGATCTCGGTCATGGGCGCCGAGGGCATGGTCGGCATCGCCGCGCGCAAGCTGTTCGGCGACATGGAGCCCCCGCCCGAGGCCAAGAAGATGATCGTCGAGCAGATCCAGAAGAACATCGACATCTACAAGGTCGCCGGCTGGGGCCTCGTCGACGAGGTGATCGATCCACGCGACACGCGCAAGGCGATCGCGTGGGGCCTCGAGCTCGCGCGCCACAAGCGCCTCGAGCGTCCGCACAAGAAGCGCGGCATCATCCCGGTGTGAGCCAGCGGCGCTTCAGCCGGTCGGGCACGCCGAGGTGACGGCGCGCAGGATCAGCCCGGCGTCGCTCAGGTTGAAGTCGGGCGTGTACTCGCACCTCCCGACGGCGGCCGTCAGCTTCGCCCGCTGCTCGATCGTCTGCTCGAGCTGCGCCCGCGTCATCGGCTGCGCCCCCGAGATCGTCTGGGTCAGGCGCAGCGTCGCCTGATCGGGGCACTGGAGATCGGCGTTGATGACGAGGTGCGGCCGGACCGCGTCCGGGCCGCCGCTCTTCGCGGGGATGATGTCGCCGCGGACCACGGCCTCGTAACGGCAGTCGTTCGACAGGTCGATCGAGAACGAGTCGTCGAGGTGGAGCTTCTCGCTGATGGGCGGGATCTCCTGCGTGGGCGCGGCGACGGCCACGCTCGCAGCGAGGCCGATCGCGGCCACGGCGGCGGACGAGAGTAGGCGGTGCATGGGGTCCTCCTCGGTGTTCGGGTGCTCGACCCGGGGGAGGGAAGCATCGCGGATACCAGACGCGATCCCTGCCGTACGCCACGGCGCTCGCATGCTCGCGATTCACGAGTGAATCGCGCTCGTGCGCCTCCTCGTCTCCGGGCCCGAGGCGCGAGCCGTGACGCGTTCGGGAGTACTCGCGGATGGACGGAGGCGGGGGCATCCGAGGAGCGCGAGGGCGACGATGTGATTGAGCACGTGCTCGACGCGGACCGAGCGCGCGCCGGCATCGGTGGAGAGCTTCGTGAGCGAGTCGAAATCGAACGGGTGGATGTGCTCGGGATTGTCGTCGGGCTTCGACGGGACCGTGGCGACGACGAAGCGGCGCGCGACGCGGACGGCCTCGCACGCGGGCGGAGCTGGGGTACGCCTCACCGGGCGACGGCGCCGAGACGCACGTAGTAGCGTTCCTGGAGCTCCTCCAGCACACGCCGAGCATGGCGCTCAGGGATGCATCGGATGCAGCCGGTGCCGGATCTCGTTTCGCCGGCTGACGCGCCTCCGGTTCGCGAACAGACGCACGAGCAGGAGACCGGCGGCGAACCCGCCGATGTGCGCGAAGAACGCCACGCCGGTCGAGACGCGCGTGTGGACGGCCGCCAGCTCCGGGAGGCCGGACACGACCTGGATGCCGATCCACCAGAGGAGCATCGCGTAGGCGGGCACCTGGATGATCGGCCAGAAGAACCCGAGAGGGACGAGCACGTTCACGCGCACGCGCGGATAGAGCACGAGGTACGCGCCGAGCACGCCGGAGATCGCGCCGGACGCGCCGACCATCGGGACCGGCGAGTCCGGGTGCACGGCGATCTGGACCGCCGCGGCGGCGAGCCCGCAGAGGACGTAGAAGATGGGGTAGCGGACGCGCCCCATGCTGTCCTCGACGTTGTTGCCGAAGATCCAGAGAAACCACATGTTCCCGAGGACGTGTGCCCAGCCGCCGTGGAGGAACATCGACGTGAGCGGCGTGAGCAGGTTGATCGGATCCCGGTCGACGACGCACGCGAGGTTCCGGGTCATCGGGACGGTCTCGCCGACCGGCGCCTGTCCGGTGATCTCGCCCGGCACGAGGCCCCAGTTGCAGACCGAGCTCACGAGGGCCTGCGGATCGAGCCCGGCGCCCTGGACGAACAGCCACACCAGGAGCGTCACCGCGACGAGCAGGATCGTCACCACCGGTTTGCGCAGCGTCGGGTTCTCGTCGCTGAGCGGGATCATGTACGGCGGAGATGCATGCGCGGTGCCGCGCCCGGCGCCGCATCCGTTCGCTCGGGGTGAGTCTCTGGCGCCTCGTCCGTCGACGTACTAGGTTCACCGGCCGTATGGCCGAAGCTCCGAACGACTTCATCCGCGAGATGATCCGCGCCGACGTCGCGGCCGGGAAGCATGGTGGCAAGGTGGTCACCCGGTTCCCGCCGGAGCCCAACGGGTACCTGCACATCGGTCACGCGAAGGCGATCTGCATCGACTTCGGCGTCGCGCAGGAGTTCGGCGGTCGCTGCCATCTCCGCATGGACGACACGAACCCGACGACCGAGGACGTCGAGTACGTCGAGGCGATCAAGCGCGACGTGCACTGGCTCGGCTTCGACTGGGGAGAGCACTTCTACTACGCATCGGACTACTTCGAGCGCTACTACGAGCTCGGCGAGCGGCTCATCCGCCTCGGGCGCGCGTACGTCTGCGACCTCTCCGAGGAGGAGTTCTCGAAGAGCTATCGCGGGACGATCACGGAGCCCGGCAAGGAGAGCCCGTTCCGGAAGCGCACGGCCTCCGAGAACCTCGACCTCTTCCGCCGCATGCGCGCGGGCGAGTTCCAGGACGGCTCGCGCGTCCTCCGCGCCCGCATCGACATGTCGTCGCCCAACATGAAGATGCGTGACCCGCCGCTCGTGCGCATCAAGCACGCGCACCACTACCGCACGGGCGACAAGTGGTGCATCTACCCGCTCTACGACTACGCGCACTGCCTCGAGGACTCGTTCGAGGGCGTGACGCACTCGCTCTGCACGCTCGAGTTCGAGAGCGCCCGCGAGCTCTACGACTGGGTCATCTCGGCGACCGAGGTCCCGCATCAGCCGAAGCAGACGGAGTTCGCGCGCCTGAACCTCACGTACACCGTGATGAGCAAGCGCAAGCTGCTCCAGCTCGTCGAGCAGAAGCACGTCGGCGGCTGGGACGACCCGCGCATGCCCACCATCGCGGGGCTGCGCCGTCGGGGCTACACACCCGAGTCGATCCGCGAGTTCTGCGCGCGCATCGGCGTGGCGAAGAACATCTCGACGGTCGACGTCGCGCTGCTCGAGCACACCGTGCGCGAGGACCTCGACGGACGGAGCCCGCGCGTGATGGCGGTGCTCAGGCCGATCGAGCTGGTGATCGAAGGCTATCCGGAGAGCGAGGTCGAGGAGCTCGACGCGCCCTACTGGCCCGACGGCCAGAGCAAGGAGTCGCGCAAGCTGCCCTTCTCGCGCACGCTCTACATCGACAAGGAGGACTTCGCCGAGGAGCCTCCGAAGGGCTGGAAGCGCCTCGCGCCGGGGCGGCAGGTCCGGCTCCGCCACGCGTACATCGTGACCTGCACGCGCTTCGAGAAGGACGCGGCCGGCGAGGTGGTGCGTGTATTCTGCACGCACGACCCGGCGACGCGCGGTGGCGCGGCGGCCGCGGGTCAGAAGGTGGACGGCACGATCCACTGGGTGAGCGCGAAGCACGCGAAGGACGTCGAGGTTCGCCTCTACGACCGCCTGTTCAAGAGCGAGAACCCCGGCGCCGACGGGCGCGACTTCCTCGAGGACCTGAACCCCGAGTCGCTCACCGTCGTCCGGGCGAAGGCCGAGCCGAGCCTCGGGGCCGCGAAGGAGGGCGAGCGCTTCCAGCTGGAGCGCGTCGGCTACTTCTGCGTCGATCCCGACTCGAAGCCGGGCGTGCCGGTCTTCAACCGGACCGTCGCCCTCAAAGACGGCTGGCAGAAGATCGTCGCCCCGAGGGCCGCGCCGCAGAAGAAGGCCGAGCCGCCGAAGGAGAAGAAGGAGCCCAAGGCGGCCGCACCGATCGAGCTGTCGGCCGAGGCGAAGGGCCTGCGCGACGCGCACGGTCTCTCCGACGACGAGGCGCGGACGATCAGCGCCGAGCCGATCCTGGCGAGGCTCTTCGAGGCGGCGCCGCAGAAGGCGGTCGCGTCGGTCCTGGTGAACGACCTGCTCGGCATCGTGAGGACGAAGAAGCTCGAGAGCGTCCCGTTCGACGGCGCGGCGATCGTCGAGCTCGTCGATCTCACGAAGGGACACGTCATCTCGTCGAAGCAGGCGAAGGACGTGCTCGCCGAGATGGTCGCGACGGGCAAGAGCGCGAAGTCGATCGTCGACGAGAAGGGGATGCGGCAGATCGCGAGCGCCGACGACCTCGGTCCGATCGTCGATCAGGTGCTCGCGGCCAACGCGGACGCCGTCGGTCGGTACAAGGCGGGCAACGCGAACGTGTTCGGTGCGCTCGTCGGCCTCGTGATGAAGCAGACGAAGGGCCAGGCGAACCCCAAGCTCGTGAGCGATCTGCTCAAGAGCAAGCTGTCCTGACCCGGAGCTTCACTCGGCGTCGAGCAGAATGCGCGCGTCGATTGGAGAATGCGGCGACGATCCGCTGCGACGGCGAGAGCGCGTCAGGGAGCGTCCGGGCGCGTCGCACGGTTGAATGCGAACGGTACGACGTAGACGCGTGGACGATCGTCCGTCGCCGGAGGGAAGCCGACGTGCTCGATGCGGCTCACCACGCACGAGGCGAGGGGGGCGGCAACGTCGTGCTTCGCCGAGATGCTCCGCACGTTGCCCTCGCGGCCGACTGCGATCGCGAGCGTGAGCGTCCCGGCGAGGTTCTCGTCGCGGGCGAGCGCCTCGCGGTAGCACGGTGCGGCCTCCCTCCTTGCGAGCTTCATCACGCTCCTCAGCTCGTCGGGCGGCGGACGCGTCGGCGTCGCGGCGGGCGCGGGCGCGGGCGCGCCGAGCCGGCGGAGCTCGATGCGCAGGGGAATGCCGCAGTCTTCGGGCGGAGCGGCGTCGCTGCGCTTCGCCTCGGCGCAGCGGTCCTCGACCCCCGCGCTGTCGAGACGTCGCCGCTCGGCCTCGCCTCGCGCGTGCGAAGCAAAGGCGATCGAGCTCGCGCTCCCCTCGAGCCTGCCATCGCTCGCGGAGGTGATGACGAACGATCCGACGCTGATGTTGGCGACGACGTGCGTGACGCCGTCGCAGCTGCCCTCGAGATCGGACGCCGGGAGCGGCCGTGGCTCCGACTCGTACCGACCGACCACGGTCATCGCGACGTGGAGCGCCGACGACTCCTCCAAGCTCGCGGTGAAGCGCAGCGCGCCGAGCGGCAGCTTCGCGCCGAGCTCGCCCCGATCCCGTACCGTCACGACCTCGCGCTGGCGCGACGTCGGCGAGTATTCGTAGCGCCTGCGGGTGGAGCATCCGTCGACGAGGTGCGCGCTGCAGCCGCTGACGTGCACGAGCACCACGCCGCGTCGTACCGCGGACTCGAGCTTCGAACGCTCGAGCGGCGGCCAGTCGACGACCAGACGGTCGCTTTCGTCCTCGCCCTGGTTGCACGTCGCAGGACGAGGCAGCGGCGCGAGATGTTGCGCGAGCCTGCCGGGGGCGCTCGCGGGTGAGCCGCACGACGAGACGACCGCGGCGACGGCGAGCGCGAGCGCGATTCGCTGGGGGATCCGCATGCGCGCTCGTCTCGGACACGAGCGCGTTCACATGCTTGGGTGCGGTCAGCGATCGAGCAGCGGCCGGACGGCTTCGTACAGGTGCGGATAGGGCTCGAGGGCGGCGATGCTCGACACCAGCGTCTCCGACGGCATCGACTCGAGCCAGTTCCGCAGCAGGAGCGGGAGCTCGCGCGCAGCGCTCACGCTGAGGGCACGGGCGGCCGACGCGGGATCGGGCGCGATGGCGAAGTAGCTCACGAGACGGACCATGTCGCGCTCGCGCGAGACGCTCGCGAGGATCTCGGCGAACACGGCGCTCGCGAAGGGATGATCGGCGACGCGCAGCATCTCCTTGCCGGCGGCATCGAGCGCGGTGTCCCCGCCGCGAAGGAGCAGCGCGCGAACGCGGGGTGCCGTCGTCGCTCCGCGTTCGAGCGCCGCCGCGAGGGTCCTTGGCGCGTCCGGCGCGCCGGGATCGGCCGGGAACCAGGACGCCGGCGGCAGCCGCGGCATCTCCCGCTCCGACCGCGGCTTGCGTCCGGCGACGAGGAGGAGCGCGCCCTGCTTCGCGACGAGGGCGTGGGTCTCGGTGACGACGGGGCTGATCTGCGCGCTCCGGCGCTCGAGCGCGACGAGGGCGCGCTCGAGATCGCTCCGCTCGAGCAGGCACGCCCGGCGCTGTTCGATCGGCACGTCGTGCTCGCCCCACGGATAGAGCGGCGCCGCAGAGGCGACGACCGCCGGCGCATCGCCCAGCGCGTCGAGCGCGGCGCGCAGCTCACCGAGCGGCTGCTCGCTGCCGGACTTCCGCGTCGCGAGCTCGAGGCAGGCCTCGAACACCGGGGCGCGCAGATCGGCGTCGGCGCGGCCGAGCCGTTCGTCGAAGAGCGCGCAGGCACGCACGACCGCGTCGTCCACCGCACCCGACTCCCCGACGCCTTCGGCCGGCGACGCCTCGTCGTCGTGGCTCGCGAGCGCCGCGAACACGAGGGCGGCGAGCGCCGCATCGCTCGCGGGGAGCGGGCCTTCGTCGGAGGCCGTGCGCGCGTGGCGGGCGACGTGGCGCTTGATGCGCTCGAGCGAGGCAGGCGACGCGCCGAGGATGCGCGCGAGCGACGTGTCCCAGCTCGCATCCGCGAAGTCGACGCCGCTCGCGCGCTCGTCGAGATCGACGACGTCGTGCTCGTCGCGATGCAGCCGGACGCGCGCGAGGAGCCGTGCGGCAGGGACGCCTTCCCAGAACGCGCGCGCGAAGCCGATGTCGACGAGCGCGAGCGCGACGTCATCGTCTTCGGTCGATGCGAAGGGAAGCGAGGTCCGAGCGGGCGCCGCCACGCCCTTCAGTCTAGCTGTGGCTTGGTCGGCGGGGTTGGTCTTCGCGGGGACCGGACCCGTACGAGGGACGGACTCTTCGCCGACACCTCGCCGTCCCAGGTCCTGAGGCCGATGTTGCGGCCCGAGGCCCCGCGGGTATCGAGCTTCGGGACGACGCGGTAGATCCCCGGCTCGTCGAACGTCCCCGCCGGGCAGATCGCGGTCACGAGCACGGTCGTCGACGTCTTCTGCTTCGCGCCGAGGCTGGTGAACAGCTCGCGGAACGGCTCCTCGATGGAGCGCGGTGTGCCGCAGGAGAAGCTGCCTGCCGGACCCTTCACCTTGAAGGCGAGCGTCGACGTACGGAAGAACGTCGTCACCGCGCGATCGCTCTCGTTCACCAGGGTGACGGTGATCGGGACGTCGACGCCGTGCGCGACGTCGACCGCCTCCGTCGCGCCGAGCGCGACCGGCGGCTTCGCGGCCTCGTCCGTCGCTGCTTCGCCCGTCGGCGGAGCGATCGTGACTGCCTCGGCGAGCGAGAACGTCGCCGCCTCGATCTCCTTGGCCGGAGCGACCTGTCCGACGGCCGCGCCCACCGGGCTCACGACGAACGGAGCCGCAGGCGGGGCGGGCTTCTTCGCCTTCTTCGGCGGCACGAGCGGAGCCGGCCACCCGAAGTGCGCCTTCACCGTCGTGCCCGGCACGAGCAGCGCGCGCTCCTTCGCGCCGAAGCAGTAGTAGAGGGGATCGAAGCTCGCCGACCACGACCGCTTCGCGGGGATCACGAGCTCCCGGCCCTCGTCGCTCGCGGGACGCGCGTCCTCGGGCAGCATGCAGCGGAGCTGGGGCTGCTTCGGTGTCGGGTTCTGCGGGATCAAGTCGAGGACGAGCAGCCGCGCATCGGCCGCGATGCGAACCGGCAGCTCGCCCTCGTTCTTCACCACCATCTTCCACGGACCGCCGCCCGTGCCAGGCGTGATCGCGAGCGTGAGATTGGGGGGCGCGGGCGGGTCCGCGTGCGCATGCGATGCCACGAGGGCGATCGCTGCTGCGCCGAGGAGCCCCGCCCGCTTCATGACCTTCAGCCGCGGAGGGTCTCGTACAGCTCGAGATCCGGGATCGCCGTCGTGAGGCGCGTGCGCACCACGCCGACGTCGTTGTCCTCCAGCAAGCGGCAGAGCGAGAGGCCGTCGTAGAGAGCGATCGGCGCGGCCGCCGGAGCGCCCGCCTCCTCGCGCGCGCCCGAGAGGACCTGGCCGGTCGTGATGAGCCAGCCGGCCGACGCGGGACCGTAGTGGTGGAGCGCGCCGCGGAGATCGCTCACGCGCTCGCGACCGATCTCACGACCGTCCTTGCGCACGACGATCGCGGTGCGGATCTCGTCGGTGCCCGTGCGGTGCAGCGCGGCGAAGTGCGCCTCGCCGCCCGGGGCGCCCGCGCGACGAACGGTGCGAACGTTGGTCATGCCCACACGCTCGAGGCCGAGGAGCACGAGCTCGATGAGCGCGTGACCCGGCAGCTCCTGGAGCTTGCGGAGCATCGTGCGACGCGACGCCTCGCGGTAGCGCTCGATCGCCGTGATGGCCTCCTGCTCGAGGCGGACGAGGTCCGACGAGAGCGACCAGTCGGTGAGCGCGATGCGCGCCCCGTTGCCGCCCCCGGCGAACCGGAAGCGCGGGCGCTGTCCGGCGACCTGCCGCCGGAGGTTGTCCGCGCGGAGCGATGCCATCAGCTGCGCGGTCGCGAGGAGCGAGTCGCCAGAGAGGCGCCCGCGGCGGAGGAGCGAGTCCACCACCGAGCGGACCTGCACCGGGCCCTGCGCGCGGTCGAAGCCCGAGAGCACCATCACGGTGGCGTCAGCGAGCTCGCGGCCCGACAGGTCCTCGGCCTCGCCGGCGGGGACCTCGATGCCGGTCGGCGCGCCGCCCGCCATGATCTGGTGGCGGTCGCGGATCATCGGACGAGGCGCGGGCGCCAGCGGATCGCGCACGGCGTCGATCGACGACTCGCCGTCGACGGACACGATGCGATCGGGCTGGATCACGTCCACTCCGCCGGCGCCGCCAGAAGAGAGGCGCGGAGACGAGACGCGCTCGTCGCCCTCGCCACGGCCTCCGCGACGACGACGGCGGCGACGGCGACGGCGGCCGCCCTCTCCCTCGCTGCGCGGGCCGTTCGTCTGCGCCTCGCTCGTGCTGGCCGGACCGCCGAGGAGCGGCTGATCGTCGTCCTCCTCGTCGTCGAAGAGCTCGGCGCCGCTCGCCGCGAGATCGCGGCGGAGCGCGTCCTCGCCGGAGACCTCGCTCGGCTCTTCTTCCTCTTCCTCCGGCTCCGGCTCTTCCTCTTCCACGCTGCGCGTGGCGGCCTCGACCTCGAGGGCGTTGACCTCGACCTCGGCCGACTCTTCCTCGACGGCCGCTTCCTCGACGCCCTTCTTCTTGCCCTTCTTGCCCTCCCACTCGCGGAGGGCGAAGACGCCGGGCTTCACGCGGACGATGGGGTTGCCCTTGTCCTCCTTCTTGAGGAGCGCGGCGAGCCGCGCGCCCATCGTCACCTCGGGGCTCTTGCCCACGTGGGAAAGGAGGTTCTTCTCGATGGCAAGCTCCGTGATCTCCTTGTAGTGGAGCGGCTTGCCGGCGATGCGCAGCACTTCAGCTGCGGCTTCGGTGAACGTCATGTGCTTGTCGTCCTGGTTGGGGTGAGCCCGCTCCGCGTCCATCCGCGGGGGCTCCCTCACTTGAGAGTGTCTCTGTTCCTACGAGCCCGGCCCAGCCATGCACCCCTCGAGGCGCCACGACCCTTCCAGAGCTTGCGGCATGTGGCATACCCCGGCACCAGGGCGTCGTCAACGCGAACCGCGGAACAAATCCCGGGCGGCGCGGTCCGTACGGAACGCATGACCGCGACCCGCCCGCTCCTCGCCGCGCTCCTTTCCGCGTCCTTCGTGCTCGCGTCCGTCCTCGAAATGGGGGCGGCGCGTGCGGATGACGTCCACGTCACGGTCAACGGGGTCCGCCAGACCCCGGAGATGCCGAGCTCGGCTGGGGCCCAGGCGGAGCCGACGCCCTGCACCGAAGACTGCTTCGTGCTCTCGCACCTCGGCATCCGAGGCGCAGTCGACGGCGCGATGACCTTCGAGCTCCGCGGCTCGGTGCGCGCGAGGGAAGAGACGAAGATCCCGCTGTTCGGTCCTCCCGGTCAGGTCCACCTCTCGGACGTCACGATCGACGGCGCGCCTGCGACGCTGATGTTCGATTCGGACCACTACTACCTCTACACGTCGTCGCGCTCGTTCACCGTGCGCGGAAAGATCGCGCTCGGCAGCGACTGGATCCTCAGCGTCCCCGGCCCCGTCGTCGCGATCGACGCGAGCCTCTCGAAGGGGAAGCTGATCGAGGGCGAGAAGCTGAGCGGCGTGACCGGCACGGTCCTGCACTTCGATCCGATGATCGAAGGGGAGGGGGCCGAGGGGGCCAAGCCGAAGGTCCCGCCGGTGTTCCGGCTCTCGCGCGCCCTCCGCGTGGGGCGAGAGACGACGTTCGTCTATCGCCTCGTCGCCTCGCAGGCGACCGACCTCGGCACCATCCGCCTGCCCCTGAAGTACGGCGAGAAGGTGCAAGATGCACAGGGCTCGACCGGCTGGAGCGTCGAGGGCGACGAGCTGCTCCTCCCGACCACCGGGAAGGAGGCGGAGATCGTCGTCTCGGGCACGCTGGCGAAGCCGAAGTCGTTCACCCCCGACGACCGGTCCGCCTACGAGTGGCTCCTCGTCGAGGCCGATCCCGAGCACCGCGTGAGCACCGCCGGAGACGGCAAGCTCGTCGAGACCTCGCAGTCGCCGATCCCGCCCACGATGCCGGGCGCGCGCGTCTACCTCCTGCAGCGCGGCCAGCGTATCGAGGTCGAGGCACGCTCGCTCGTGCGCGGCGACGTGCTCGCGGCCGTCGCTCGCAAGCACGACCGCTTCGTCGCGATCACCGGCGCGGGCGAGGTCATCAGCGACGAGGTCATCCTGTACGAGAACAACGGCCTCGATCACCTCGCGCTCACGCCCGAGGGCAAGGCCGTCTATCTCTCCAACGACGGCGCCCCGCAGCGCATCCTGCACGACGACGAGCGCTCGAAGGAGGTCCTCGTCCCCGTCGCCACCGGACAGCACCGTATGCGCGTGCAGACGCTGTCGAACGTCCGCATCTGGCCTCTCGCCGGCGCGCTCTCGATCCCGCCGTCGACGTATCCGCTCTCGACGAGCACCGTCGAGACGACGATCGGTCTGCCTGCCGACGTCCATCCGCTCGCCGTCCTCGGCGGGGACCGCATCCGCTGGGGCCTCGGCCGCGGCGATCTCGTCGCCGTCGCGCTCGGCATCGCGCTCGCGTGCTTCGGCTTCCGCACCAACAAGACGCGCGCGATCGGCGCGCTCGCGACGGCGGGGCTCTGGTTCGTGTCGCGAGAGGGCTTCGTCGTCGCCGGCGGCGTCCTCGGCACCGTCGGGCTGATCTTCCTCGCGTCGCGCTTCCTCCGCGGGACCAAGCTGCTCGTCGCCGGCGGTTTCCTCGTCGCCGCCGGGCTGCTCGTCTCGCGCGGCTTCCTCGGCTCGGAGGCGACGGGCGAACCGACGCGCGAGATGTTCGTCGATCACCCCACGCTGCCCACGCCCGAGACGGCCGGCCTCTACTCGGGATCGCGCAACAGCGCGC
>WBZO01001402.1_pt1 | contig 37844 bp, 38 predicted proteins | sample 5204261 | NCBI WGS metagenome assembly WBZO01 (sample SAMN12412400, study PRJNA552823) | activated sludge metagenome | isolation source: activated sludge from anammox sidestream of wastewater treatment plant... | place: USA: North Carolina | collected 2017-09
AGTCCTTCACCGTGAGCGACGGGCAGCCGGAGAGCCGGATGCAGGAGTGGTCGCCCGAGCACACGTCCTCGTCCACCCCGAAGCGCGTGCGCACCACGCGCTCGCCGGAGGAGAGCAGCCGCGCGATGACCGGCCGGATCCGCCGCTGGCGCTCGAGCTGGCACTCCCCCTCGGCCACGATCACCTTCAGGCCCGGCTCGGGCGTCGAGAACGCCTCCTTCAGCGTCTTCGTCACTTCCGCCACCTTGTACGTGTAGACGGTCCGCAGCCACTTCACGCCCAGGCCGCGCAGCGTGTTCTCGATCGTCCGGTCGGCGTGCGCGGCGCTCTGCTCGCGCGCGGCGTCCTTCGCGTCCTCGGGCGGCGAGGAGACGATCTCCTGCGTCCCGGTGGCGGAGGTGTAGCCGTTCTTCATGATGACGAGCACGCCGTCGCCGCGGTTGAGCAGGTTGGAGGCGACGCCCGACAGGAGCCCGTTGTGCCAGAACCCGCCGTCGCCCATGATCGACAGCGTGCGCCGCTCCATCACCGGCGCCACGCCCGCCGCGCTCGCGACGCTCATGCCGTAGCCGAGGATGGAGTTGCCCTGCGAGAACGGCTCGAACGTGGCGAAGGCGTGGCAGCCGATGTCGGCGGCGACGTGCGGCTCGCCGATCTCGCGCTTGGCGAGCTTCATCGCGGCGAACACCGGCCGCTCCGGACAGCCGACGCAGAAGGAGGGCGGACGCCCCGGCAGCGCCTGCCCGAGCAGCGCCGCGGCGCGCGCGCGCGTCGCGTCGAGCGCCTCCAGCCAGCGCGCGCCGGGCGAGGTGTCGAGCCGCGGGAGGTGCGCGGCGAGGAAGCGCGCGAGCCCGCGCACGACGACCTCGGTCGAGTACTCGCCGGCCTGCGCCAGCACGTCCTTGCCGTGCAGCTTCGTGCCCAGGTCGGCGCGCCGCAGGATGGTCGCGACGTCCTGCTCGATGAACTCCGGCCGGCCTTCCTCGACGATCAGCACCGCCCGCTTGCGCGCGCAGAACGCCGCGATCTCCTCGGGGACGAGCGGGTACACGACGTTCAGGGCGAGGATCGGGATGCGGCAGGCGCCGAACTCGTCGGCCAGGCCGAGCACCTGCAGCGCGCGCACGAGGTTGTTGTAGAGCCCGCCCTGGACGACGATGCCGACGTCGCGCTCGGCGCCGTCGAACACCTCGTTCAGCGCGTGCTCGGCGATGAACTTGCGCGCCGCGGGCAGGCGCACCTCGGCTTTCAGCTTCTCCTGCCCGAAGGTGGCCGGCGGGTGCGCCAGCCGCTCGTAGGCGAACGCGGGCGGCCCGTCGAGGCGGTTGCGGGTCGACACCTGCGGCGCGCGGTTCGAGCGCGCGACGAAGCTCCCGGTGACGTGGCACGCGCGGATGCGCAGGTCCATGATCGCCGGCGTGTTGGACGCCTCGGACAGCTCGAACCCCTTCTCGACCAGGTGCACGATCGTGGGCAGGTTGGGACGCGGATCGAGCATCCACAGCGACGACTTGAGCGCCACCGCGTGCGTGCGCTCGAGCGCGACGCTCGCGCCCTCGCCGTAGTCCTCCCCCACCACGATCAGCGCGCCGCCGACCACCCCGGCGGTGCTGAGGTAGGAGAGCGCGTCGGACGCCACGTTCGTGCCGACGATCGACTTCCAGGTCACCGCCCCGCGCATCGGGTAGTTGATCGAGGCGCCGAGCATCGCCGCCGCCGAGGCCTCGTTGGTGCACGCCTCGACGTGCACGCCGAGCTCGTCGAGGTAGTCGCGCGCCTGCACCATCACGTCGAGCAGGTGCGAGACCGGCGCGCCCTGGTAGCCGCCGACGTAGGCCACGCCCGACTGCAGCAGCGCCTTGGTCACCGCGAGGATGCCCTCGCCGTGGAACGTCTCCCCGTCGCCGAGCTTGAGCGAGGCGATCTCTTCCTTGAAGGAGCGTTCCACGTCAGGCCGCCTTCTTCGCGCCCGTGGGGCGGCGGAAGAACTGCAGCGGTTTCGCCTGCGGCGGCCGCGGCGGGACGCCGACCGTGGCGAGCGACTGGTCGAGCTTGCGGCCCTCGGGATCCGCGAGCGCGGCGGCGCGCGCGGCCCGTATCGCGGCGGCGCGCGCGGCGTCGGACTCGAACGCGCCCGCGCCCACGATCGTGTCGAGGATGCGCAGGAAGCTCGCCCGGCCGCGCTGGTGGGTGTCGCCGTAGCCCTTGATCAGCCGGCCGCAGAGCGCGATCTCGAGCGCGAGGCCGAGGTCGCGCGGCGCCGCGGCGCGGACCGCGGCGAGCCAGCGCTCGATCAGCGCCTGCTCCTCGTGGTAGCGCGCGGTCGTGCGCCGCAGCCGGCGCAGCGACGCGAGGAAGCGCAGCGCGAGGAAACCGGAGACGCTCGTGGTCTTCACGTGCATGCCCACGTTCAGCTTGTGGGTGAGCCCGCGCCGCGCCGCCCACCGCGTGAGCGCGCCCGCGAGCCCGCGCGGCAGCACCGCGGCGAGCTCCTCGACCCCCGGCTTGAGGTACTCGACGATGTGCACCGGCTCGTCCGGCTTGGCCTGGACCTCCGCGCGCACGCGCTCGAAGCGCGACCGGCGCGACTTGAGGTCGGCGACCCGGATCACGTCCTCGTAGCACATCCACAGGGCGAGGAAGCGGCCGGTCTCGTTCGTGAGCGCGTAGCCGCCCGCGCCGCCGCCCCCGTCGCGGTCGAGCTGCGCGACCGGATCCAGGCGGTCGAGGTAGAGGGCGGCGTACGCCTCGTCCTGGAAATCGGCGCAGCGCGCCGCACCCTCCTCGACGATGCGGCGGGTCTCCACCGGGAAGCTCGCCCGCGCCCGCTCGACCGGGTGCGCGCGCCAGCGCTTCGCCTCCTCGGGCGTGGCCGCCTGCGCCTCGCCGGCGGCCTGCGCGTACCCGAGCGCGAAGCCCTTCAGGCTGCCCTCGACGCCGCGGCCCGCGCCCTTGATCGCCGCCTCGCAGGCCGCGCGCGAGAGCGGCAGCACGCCCGCGCCCGCCAGCGCGCCGAAGAGCACCGCGTTGATCACCGTGCCGGAGCGCGCGGCGAGCTCCGCCATGTCGAAGAGCACCGCGCGCCTCGCCAGCTCGCCGGCGGCCTTCACGATGCGCGCGCTGTCCGCCCGCCCGTCGCCCATCGCCATCTTCTCGGCCACCGTGTACACGCGGTGGGTCGAGGCGACGAGCGTCGTGCGGTCGGGCGTCACGAACCCGTTCTGCAGCGCGCGCCCGGCCTCGACCAGCTCGGAGGCGACCATCAGGTCGACGTTGCCGGGCGAGGGCGTGAGCGCGAGGACGGGCCGGCGCGCGCCGAGCGCGTCCCACTGCGCCGGAAAGATCTCGAGGTAGTAGGTGGTCGCCCCGGTGCGCTGCGCGACGCCCGGAATCGAGGTGCTCTGCACCGGCAGCCCGGCGGCGGTCGCCGCGGCGACGATCCAGTCGGCCAGCACGCCGCCGCCCTCGCCGCCGAGCGCGGCGATGAGCAGCGTGATCGGTCGCGCGGGCAGCGCGTCGCTCCGGGGAAAGGTGATCGTGTCGGTCATCGTACTCATCCCCATGCCTCGTTCACGCCGGCTGCAGCCAGCCGATGAAGGTCGCGCGCAGGCGCTGCTTGGTCCGGTCCCACCAGGACGGGTTCTGCACGATCTCGGCGCGGAAGAAGCTCGGGCACAGGATCGCCGCGTGCGCCACCTCCCCGCACAGCCCGCAGCCCACGCAGCCGTTGTTCACGTGCGCCACCGGGTCCACCTTGAGCGGATCGGCGGAGTCCTTCACCGTGAGCGACGGGCAGCCGGAGAGCCGGATGCAGGAGTGGTCGCCCGAGCACACGTCCTCGTCCACCCCGAAGCGCGTGCGCACCACGCGCTCGCCCGCCCGCAGCGCCGCGGCGACCTGCGGCCGCAGCCGGCGCTGCTTCTCGAGCTGGCACTCGCTCTCGGCGATGATCACCTTGAGCCCCTTGAACGGCGAGGCCATCGCGTCCTTCAGCGCCGCGGCCATGCGCGCCACCTGGTAGGTCGTGACGCGCCGGACCTGCTGCACGCCCACGCCCTTCAGCGCCTGCTCGATCGACATCCCGGTCATCTTCTCCTCGGGCTGGTGCGGCGAGGAGGGGATGTGCTGCGTTCCCGTGGCCGACGTGTAGCCGTTGTTCATGATGACGAGGATGCCGTCGTCCTTGTTGAACACCGCGTTCGCCACGCCCGAGGAGAGCCCGTTGTGCCAGAAGCCGCCGTCGCCCATGATCGTGACGGTGCGGCGGCCGAACAGCGGGTCGATCGCCGAGTTGCTCGCGAGCCCGAGCCCGTAGCCGAGCACGGTGTTGCCGATGTTGAACGGCGGCAGGGTCGAGAAGAGGTGACAGCCGATGTCGGCCGACACGTGGAACGCGCCCGACTCGCGCTCGAGTAGCTTCATGGCCGAGAACACCGGGCGCTCCGGGCAGCCCACGCAGAAGCCCGGCGGGCGCCCCGGCACCGGCTCGCCGAGGAGCTCGGCGGCGCGCGCCTTGGGGGCGAGCAGCCGGTCGCGCGTCGCGCGCGCCTGCGCGCCGTCGACCCCGGCCGGGGCGGCGCGCTCGATGAACCGCGCCATGCCCTCGAGCATCACCTCGCCGGTGTACTCGCCCGCCATGGGAAAACACCCCTTGCCGTGGATCTTCGTCGCGTTCACCTCGGCGCGGCCCAGGGCGGCGAGCACCGCGTCCTCGATGAACGCCGGCTGGCCCTCCTCGACCACGAGCACGTGCCGCCTGCCGGCGCAGAAGGCAACGATCTCCTCGGGGATGAGCGGGTAGGTGACGTTGAGGCAGTAGATCGGGACGCGGGATGCGCCGAACGCGTCGGCGAGGCCGAGCTGCTGCAGCGCCCGGATCACCATGTTGTACAGCCCGCCCTGGGTGACGATCCCGACCTCCTCCAGGTCGCCCGGGAACACCTCGTTCAGGCCCCGCGCGCGCACGAACTCGGCCGCCTTCGGCCAGCGCACCTCGACCTTCTGCTTCTCCTGCGCGTAGCTCGACGGCGGCAGCACGATCTTGCCGTAGTCGAACGCGGGATCGGCGAGCGCGCGCTTGCGCGAGATCGCCGGCTCGCGGTTCGGCCCGGCGGTGAAGGTGCCGTGGACGTGGCAGGCGCGGATGCGCAGCTCGAGCATCACCGGCGTGCTGGAAGCCTCCGAGAGCTCGAAGCCCTGCTCGACCATCCGCACGATCGTGGGCAGGTCGGGACGCGGGTCGAGCAGCCAGATCTGGGATTTCATCGCGAACGCGTGCGAGCGCTCCTGCATGATCGAGGAGCCCTCGCCGTAGTCCTCGCCGATCACGATCAGCGCGCCGCCGCGCACCCCGGCGGAGGCGAGGTTGGCGAGCGCGTCCGAGGCCACGTTGGTCCCGACGGTCGACTTCCACGCCACCGCGCCGCGGATCGGGTAGTTGATCGACGCGCCGAGCATCGCCGCCGCGCCGGCCTCGGAGGCGTTGGTCTCCAGGTGCACGCCGAGCTCGTCGAGGAGGTCGCGCGCGTCGTTGAGGACGTCGACGAGGTGCGAGACCGGCGCGCCCTGGTAGCCGCCGACGTAGGAAACGCCCGACTGCAGGAGCGCCTTGGTCACCGCGAGGATGCCTTCGCCGTGAAAGGTCTCGCCCGCGCCCAGCCGCAGCAGGGCCACCTCCTCCTTGAACGACCGTTCCACCGCTATGTCACTTTGCAAACAGGGTCTTGGGCAGCCACGTCGCCAGCGGGGGGAATGCGATCACCAGCGCGAGCATGAGCAACCCGAAGACGACGTACGGCGTCACGGCGCCGAACACTTGCTGCATCGTAACCTCTTTCGGCGCAACGCTCTTCATCGTGAAGAGCAGCATGCCGAACGGCGGGGTGAGCAGTCCGAGCTGCATGCAGATGAGGAACAGCACGCCGAACCACACCGGATCGAACCCGTAGTGCTGCACGAGCGGCATGAAGAACGGCAGCGTGATGAGCATCATGCTCACCTGGTCGATGAAGCAGCCGAGCACGAGCAGGATCAGCATCATGGTGCCGAGCACGACGTAGGGCGCGAGCTCGGCGCCGCGGATCGCCTCCACCAGGCCGTTGGTGGCGCCGGAGAAGGTCAGGATCTGCGCGAAAGTGGTCGCGCCCACGATGATGAACAGGATCACGCCCGAGATGCCCGCCGTTCCGAGCAGCGCCTGCAGCAGGTTCGACCAGGTGAGCGAGCGGTACGCCCACGCCACCGCCACCGTCGCCACCGCGCCGACCGCGGCCGACTCGGTGGGGGTGGCCCAGCCCGCCGCCATCGCGAGCACCACCACCACGAAGATGATCACGAGCGGCAGCACGTACACGAGCAGCGGGCGCCAGCGGTCCCACGCCCGCAGGCGTTCGTGCTCGAACGCGGGGGCGAGCGACGGCTGCAGCGCCGCGCGCAGGACGATGTAGGCGACGAACGCGACCGACAGCAGCACGCCCGGCACGATGCCCGCGATCAGCAGCTCCGCGATCGAGATGCTCGCGAGGCTGCCGAGCAGCACGGTCAGCGCGGAGGGCGGGATCAGCATGTCCACCCCGCCGATCGCCATGATCGGGCCCATCGCCATCTTCGGGTGGTAGCCGCGGCGCAGCATCTCCGGCAGCATCAGGCTGCCGAGCAGCGCGGTGGTCGCGATCGTCGAGCCCGAGATGGCCGAGAACACCGTCCCCGCCACCACCGCGACGACCGAGAGGCGGCCGGGCACGCGCCAGATCAGGCGGTCGATCGCGTCGATCGCCTTCATCGCGACGCCGGTGTGGAACAGCACCTCGCCCATCAGGACGAAGAACGGGATCGGGGTGAGCGAGAACTGCGAGATCGAGGCCACGCCGTTGCGGATCATCTGGACGAGGCCCGGGTCGCCGCCGAGCCACACCCATGCGCCGACCGCGTTGATGCCGAAGAACGCGAAAGCGGCCGGCAGGCCGATGGCGAAGAGCGCCATCAGCAGGCCGAACAGCACGGTCGCGGCGAGCCACCAGACCATCGCTAGCGCCGCTCAGGCATGCGGACCGGCGAATCCGGACGCGCCGCGCCCGGTCAGCCGGCGCACGAACTCGATCGCGAGCAGGGCGAAGCACGCCGGCACCGGGGCGTACAGCCACCACTCCGGGAACACCACCGACTTGATGACGAGCGAACCCTGCTGCGCCGAGCTCGCGATCGCCCGCACCCCGTAGACCACGAACACGGCGCACACGGCGAGCCCGAGCAGGTCCCCGGCCCACGCGAGCGCGCGTCCGAGACGCGGCGGGAGCGCGGTGAGCAGGATGTCGAGCCGCACGTGCTCGTTGCGCGCCAGCAGCCACGGCGCGACCAGGAAGGTCGCGAGCGGCAGCACGTATTCCGAGACTTCGAGGATCCACGGCAGCGTGCCGAGCCCGACGTTGCGCGCCACGACGTCCCCGGTGACGAGCAGCGCGGTGAGGCCGAGCAGCAGCGCCGCCACCACCGCGCAGGCGTGCAGCAGCGCGCGGTAGGCGCGCATGTCGCGGGCGGCTATTTCTGGCTGAACAGCTCGCGCATCTTCGGCCCGTACACCGGGCTGTTCTTGATGATGCCGGCCCAGCCCGCCGCGTACGCCTTGTCGACGTACTCCTGCGCCTGCGCGCCCTGGAGGCGGATGACCTTGATGCCGGCCTTCGCCTGGCGCTCGGTCTCCTGCTCGCCGTAGACCTTCCAGTAGTCGTTGCGGTTCTCGAGCAGCCGCACCTGGGTCAGGAGGAAGTCGCGCTGCCGGGCGCTCAGCTTCTTCCACGCGTCCTGGTTGAGGAGCAGCGAGACCTCGGCGTCGTAGAACCCCGGGTCGACGCGGTACCGGGTGTGGTCGTTCCAGTTGTTGTCGAAGATGCCGCCGATCGGCCAGCCGTAGCCGTCGACCACGCCGCGCTCGAGCGCGGTGTAGAGCTCGCCCGGCGCGGTCTGCATCACGGTGGCGCCGAGCGCGCCGAAGAAGTCGCGGTACACCGGGGTGACCCGGATCTTGAGCCCCTTCAGGTCGGGCTTGTCGATCGGCTTGTTGAGGTAGAGGTGGAACGGCTGGTGCTCGACGATGCGGGCGAGGTAGACCATGTTGCCCTTCTCCGCCCACACCTTCTGGATGTAGTCGAACACGCCGTTGCGCCGCTGCTCGGCGACCGGCATCCGGGTGAGCTTGAGCGCGTCGGACTCGGGAAACACGTTGGTGTAGTACGCGCCGGTCGACATCGCCATGTCCACCACGCCGGTGCGCACCGCGTTGCCGACCTCGAAGGTCGGGATCGCCTTCGGCCCGCCGATGAAGTTGAGCTGCAGCACGCCCTTGCCTTCCTCGTTCACGCTCCGGATCCAGGTCAGCAGGCGCGTGACGTAGAACGAGGACTCCGGGAACGCGCTCACGATCCTGAGCGTGGTCGTCTGCGCGGCGGCCGCGAGCGGCAGGGCGAGCGCAGCCGCGGCGAGCGCGGCGACGAGCGTCTTCTTCATGGTCTCCTCCTCCGATGGCCCGGCGCGTGCGGCGCGCCGCGGTTTGGCGCCCCAGACTAGGAGGGCGTCCCTCATTTGTCAAACGGCGCAGGGCATGGCCCGGGTCGCGGCCGCATCGGCGCGGCGAACGGCGCGTGCGCGCGCGGTTATACTCGCCCCGCCGGCCCGGCAGAAAAGATGCGTCACCAGAGAGCGGGCACACAACGACAATCGACCCATCGAGCAGAGGAGCATCGCCACCATGTCCAGCGAACGCGAATTGCGCAACGATCTCCCCCGGCGCGGGTTTCTCGAGCGCCTCGGCGCCGGCGGCGCCCTGGCGCTCCTCGGCGGCGCCGCGCTGCCGCGCGAGGCCCTCGCCCAGGCCGCGAAGCCCGAGGTCGTGCCCCCGGGAACGATCCCCAATGCGGCCGTCCTCGCCGAGAAGGACGCGAGCGTCTTCAAGACCCACTCGGAGCGCCCGCTGACCGGCAGCGTGCCGGCGGACGCGCAGGACATGGACGTGACGCCGAACAACCGCGTGTTCGTGCGCAACAACCTGCTCACCCCGGACCTCGACGCCGCGCGCCACCAGCTGCGCGTCACCGGGCTGGTGGACAAGGAGCTCGCCTTCGGCGTCGAGGAGCTGAAGCGGGCCTTTCCGGTGGTGACGCTGCAGGGAATGCTCGAGTGCGCCGGCTCGGGCCGGTCCTCGTACAGCCCCCAGGCGCGCGGCACGCCGTGGCCGCCGACGGGCGGCATGAGCTGCCCGCAGTGGACGGGCGTGCGGCTGCGCGACGTGCTCGCGGCGGCGGGCGTCAAGTCGAACGCGGTGCACGTCGCGGGGCAGGGCGGCGACTTCGGACCGGTGCCGACCGCGGCGCCGGTCATCCGCTCGATTCCCATGGCCAAGGCGATGGACGAGAACACGCTGGTCGCGTGGGGCATGAACGACGGGCCGCTGCCGAAGGTGCACGGCTATCCGCTGCGGCTCGTCGTCCCCGGCTGGGTGGGCTCGGCCTCGACCAAGTGGCTGCAGACGCTCACCCTGCTCGACGCGCCCTTCAAGGGCACGTACATGGACAACAGCTACCGCGTGCCCAAGTTCCCGATCGCGCCGGGCGAGAAGATGCCGCCGGACGCCCTCAGCACCGAGGCGTGGCCGATCAAGTCGATGATCACGTCCCCGGCGCCGAACGCAAAGGTGGTGGCGGGGCGCAGGACGACCGTGCGCGGCAAGGCCTGGGTCGGCACCGGCAGCGTCGACCGGGTCGAGATCTCCACCGACGAGGGCATCACCTGGCAGCGCGCCCGGCTCGGGCGGCAGGGCGACCGCTACGCGTGGCGCACCTTCACGTTCGACTTCGAGCCCGAGCGCTTCGGGTACACGACCTTGCTCGCGCGCGCGTGGGACGACCGCGGCAACGCGCAGCCGATCGTGTCGGCGTGGAACCCGCTCGGATACTTCTGGAACGGGGTGCACCGCGTGGGGGTCGTCGTTGTCCCTGCGTAGCCTCGCGGCGGTCGCGGCGCTCGCCTGCGCGGCGAGCGCCGCCGCGCAGGACAGCCAGCTCGTCTCCGGGCCGGGGGTCGGCCTGGTCAACGCGAAGTGCGGGACCTGCCACGACGTCACCCACATCACGCGCTCCCGGCTCACCCGCGACGAGTGGACGGACAACTTCGTCAACATGGTGTCGCGCGGCATGCCGCCCGCGACCGACGCCGAGCGCGCGATCATCATCGACTACCTGGTCACCTACTACGGCCCGCATCCCGCCCCGCCGCCCTCGGCCGACACGCATGCCGACGCGGCGGCGCAGGCGACGGGCATCGACCCGGGCGACCCGATCGGCAAGCTCCTCAACACGAGCGGCTGCACCGCCTGCCACGCGCTCGACAAACCCCTGGTCGGGCCGGCGTTCAAGGCGATCGCCGCGCGCTATCGGAGCGACGCCGGGGCGGCGGCCCGGCTCGCCGCAAAAGTGCGCGCGGGCGGGGCCGGGACCTGGGGGCAGACGCCGATGCCGCCGAACGCCGCCCTCTCCGACGCCGAGCTGCGGCAGGTCGTCGACTGGGTGCTCGCCCGGAAGTGAGTCGCCCGCGCGGGCGCGGCCGGGGCTTGCGCTAGAATCGCGGCCGCGCGGGCGCTCACCGCCGCCCGCATTCCCCCGAGGTGCGCATGACCCAGCGGCTCCGCGGCGTGCTCGCGCCGGTCGTCACTCCGTTCCGGAGCGACTACGCGCCCGACGCGCGGCGCTTCGTGCGCCACTGCAAGTGGCTGCTCGCGCACGGCTGCTCGGGGCTCGCCGTGTTCGGCACCAACTCCGAGGCCAACTCGCTCTCCGCCGACGAGCGCATGACGCTGCTCGAGCAGCTCGTCGAGGGCGGCGTGCCGGCCGCGCAACTCATGCCGGGCACCGGCTGCGCGGCGCTCACCGACTCGGTGCGCCTCACCGCGCACGCGGCGAAGCTCGGCTGCGCCGGGGTGCTGATGCTGCCGCCGTTCTACTACAAGGGCGTGCCCGACGAAGGCCTCTTCCGCAACTTCAGCGAGGTGATCCAGCGCGTCGGCGACGCCCGGCTGCAGCTCTACCTCTATCACATCCCGCCGGTGGCGCAGGTGCCGATCACGCTCGGTCTGATCGAGCGGCTGCTCGCGGCCTATCCGGAGACCGTCGCCGGCGTGAAGGACAGCTCGGGCGACTGGGCGAACACCAAGGCGCTGATCGACGCGTTCGCGCGGCAGGGCTTCGACGTGTTCGCGGGGAGCGAGGTCTTCCTGCTGCGCACCCTGCGCGCCGGCGGCGTCGGCTGCATCACCGCCGGCGCCAACGTCAACCCGCACGGCATCGACCGCGCATATCGCGGCTGGCAGTCGCCCGGGGCGGAGGCGCTCCAGGCCGGCATCGACGAGGTGCGCCGGATCCTCCAGGCCCAGGTCTCGATGATCCCCGCGCTCAAGGTGTGCATCGCGCACTACGCCGCCGACCCGGACTGGCTCGCCGTGCGCCCGCCGCTCGTCGAGCTGACGGTGGAGCAGCGCGCGACGCTGGTGAGCGACCTCTTGGCCGCGCGCTTCGACATGCCGGGAATCGCGCCCTAGCCGACCGGCGCGCCGCAGCGGCGGCGCCGCAGCGCATGCTCCACGCGTTCACGATCTTCCTGTCGGCGTTCCTCCTCTTCCAGGTGCAGCCGATCATCGCGAAGATGATCCTGCCCTGGTTCGGCGGTGGCGCGGCGGTGTGGACGACCTGCATGCTGTTCTTCCAGCTGCTGCTCGTCGGCGGCTATCTCTACGCGCACTGGACCACGCGCCGCCTCGGCGCGCGCACGCAGGCGATCGTGCACTGCGCGCTGCTCGCGCTGGCGGCGGCCGCGCTGCCGATCGTGCCCGACGCCGGCTGGAAGCCGGCGGGCGACGGCGATCCCGGCGCGCACATCCTCGGGCTGCTCACGGTGACGGTCGGGCTGCCGTACTTCGTCCTCGCCACCACCGGGCCGCTCGCGCAGGTCTGGTACTCGCGCGCGCACCGCGGCGCGCTGCCCTACCGGCTGTACGCGCTCTCGAACGCCGGCTCGATGCTCGCGCTGCTCACCTATCCGGTCGCGGTGGAGCCGTGGCTGCCGACGCGCGCGCAGGCGCTCGGCTGGTCGGGGGCGTTCATCGTGTTCGCGCTCGCGTGCGCGGTCCTCGCCTGGCGCAGCCGCGGCGCGTCGTGGGAAGTCGCCGCGGGCGCCGCCGCCGCGGACGCGCCGCCGGCCGCCGGGCGCTACCTCCTCTGGGGCGCGCTCGCCGCGACCGCCTCGGTGCTGCTGCTCGCCTTCACCAGCCAGCTGTCGCAGAACGTGGCGCCGATTCCGTTCATCTGGGTGCTGCCGCTCGCGCTCTACCTGCTCTCGTTCATCCTCGCCTTCGACGGCAGCGGCTGGTACCGCCGCGGCATCTACCTGCCGCTCACCGCGGTGGGCCTCGCCGGCGTGACCGCGCTGCTGCACGCGGACTTCCGCCACGCCGAGCTGTGGGTGATGCTGCCGGCGTACGCCGCGACGCTGTTCGCGGCGTGCATGGTGTGCCACGGCGAGCTGGTGCGGCTCAAGCCGGCGCCGCGCTACCTGACCGGCTTCTACCTCGCGATCTCGATCGGCGGCGCGCTCGGCGGGGTGTTCGTCGGGCTGGTCGCGCCGCGCGTCTTCCTCGACCTGTACGAGCTGCCGGTCGGCCTGGTGATGATGGCCGCGATGGCGGCGCTGGTGCTCGCGCTCGACGCGCACACCATCGCGGGCGCGCTGCGCGGCGCGGTGGTGGCCGGCGCGGGCGCGCTCGCGGTGGCGCTCGCGGGCACGCTGTGGTGGATCTACGACGGGTACGCCCGCGACACGACCGTCCGGGTGCGCAACTTCTACGCCGCGATGCGCGTGCGGGACTCGGGCTTCGGCGCGGAGCAGGAGCGCGTGCTCACGCACGGGTCGATCACCCACGGCAAGCAGTTCACCGTGCCCGAGCGGCGCAAGTGGGTGACGACCTACTACGGCGAGACTTCCGGGGTCGGCCGCGCGATCCTCGCCGCCGGCCTCGACGGCCCGGTGCGCGTGGGCGTGATCGGACTGGGGGCGGGCACGCTCGCCGGGTACGGGCGCGCGGGCGACAGCTTCCGCCTGTACGAGATCAACCCGCAGGTGATCGAGCTCGCCCGGGCGCAGTTCACCTACGTCGCCGACACGCGCGCGAGAGTGGAGATGTCGCTCGGCGATGCCCGCCTGTCGCTGGAGCGCGAGCCGCCGCAGGGCTTCGACGTGCTCGCGATGGACGCGTTCTCGAGCGACGCGATCCCGGTGCACCTGCTGACCGCCGAGGCCCTGGAGACCTACTTCCGCCACCTCAAGCCGGGCGGCGTCCTCGCGGTGCACATCTCGAACCGCTACCTCGACCTCAAGCCGGTGCTGCGCGCGGCGGCGGCCCGGTTCGGCCGCCACGCGCGCCTGGTGGACGAGGACTCCGACGACGCGCGCGGCGTGTACGGCTCGACGTGGGTGCTGATCGCCGACGACCCCGGGGTGTTCGAGCGCCCGCCGCTCGCGGGCGCCGCCGCGCCGCTCGAGAGCGACAGGCGCGTGCGGCTCTGGACCGACGACTACAGCGACCTCTGGCGCATCCTCAAGTGAGGCGCGCTGCCTACTGCCGGGCGGCCACCGCCGGCGCCGACTCGGTCGGCAGCCCCTTCAGGCTCCACTCTGGAAAGCCGCCGCGGAACCAGTACACCTGCCGGTAACCGGCGGCGATGGCGGCGGTGGACGCCTTGTAGCTCTTCCAGCACTCCGGGCCGTTGCAGGCGAAGATCAGCGCGGCGTTCCGGTCCGCCGCCGCCTGCGCCAAGTCGAAATGGTCCTGCTTCGCGTCGAAGCCCACTTCCTTGCGGCTCTTCTCCCCGTACGGCAGGTGGCGCGCGCCGCGGATGTGCTTCGCGCCGTACTCCTCCGCGCTGCGCGTGTCGTAGAGCGTCGCGCCTTTCTTCATCAGCGCGGCGACCTCCTCGGCGGTGACGAGCGTCGCGCCCGGCAGCTGCCGCGGGGTGAAGTAGCCGAGCGTCGACACGTACTCGTACTCCTTGGCGCCGATCGGCTCGACGCGCGCGATGTCCAGGCCGGTGAGCGGCGCGGCCGCGATCACCTTCGGGTTGGGCGCGAGGAACGCGGTGCGGATGCGTTCCTTGACCGGCTTGTCGAGCTTCGCGTTCACCGCCACGCCGATGCCCGGGGTGGCGCGCGTCTGGAGGATGATCTGGCCGCCGTTGCGCACGATCCACTCCTGCGCGAGGCGCTCGTCGGCGACCGCCACGTCCGCCTGCCCGAACTCGACCGCGAGCAGCGCGACCTCGTGGTAGCGGTGCTCCTTCACCTCGCCGAAGTACTCCTTGATGACCACGCCCTTCGCGTTCAGCTCGCCGCGCGCGAGGTAGGTCGCGAGCGAGTCGGTGGGCGGGAGCGCGAGGCGCTTGCCGCGCGCCTCCTCGAAGCTGCGCACGCCGCTCGCCTTGCTCGCGACGAACACCGCGCGCTCCTCTCCGGCGAAGCGCGCCACCGGCTCGTAGCCGTAGCGCATCGCCGCGCCGATCACGTGCGCGGGCCCGACCAGCACCTCGTACAGGCCGGCGCGCATCTTCTGCAGCTCGCGCGACAGGTCGCGGCCGATCGCGAGCTTGACGTCGGTGCCGAGGCTCGCCCCGAGGTAGCTCGCGAGCGACTGGTAGCGGTCCTGGAACTGCGGGGTGTTGATCTCCTGACGCGCCTCGCCGGAGACGTTGAGCTGGACGCCGGCCGCGGAGGCCGGCGGGGCGGCGACGAGCGCGGCCGCCGCGAGCACGGACGCATGGAGCGAGCGCATGGGGTCTTCCTCGACGTGTTGACAGGGTCCCCGGGGCGGGTTGCACCCCGGCGCGCCGGTCGTCGCCGGCGGCGAGTGCCCAAAGAATAGGCAGACCCGGGCCGGCTGCGCAACCGGTTCCGCGGGTTACGGCGCGAAATTGGACGGCTTTCGAGCTTTCAGCGCCCGTTCGGGACGGGCGCGGACGCCCCGACCAGGGGGAGCCCCGGTTCGAGGCCGGCCCGCGCCGGCCGGAGCGAGCCGACCCGTGGCGCGCCGCCGCGCTTGCGCCTAGGATGGAAACGATGAAAGCCGCACCCAACCGGACCGTCGTGACCGCCCGGCTGCGCAAGTTCGACCCGGCCGCCGACGGTTACGGCGGCGAGTTCGAACTGGAAGTCATTCGCAACGAGTCCCCCGACCCGGGCGCCGATTTCCTGCGGCCGCAGGCGGGCAAGCCGCTGAGGGCGTTCTACGCCCAACCCGACCCGCCGGCGGCGGCATTGCCGCTGGGCGGGCGGGTCCGGGTCGAGCTGACCTACCTGGGCGGCCCCGCGGGCGGTCGCGCCGTCGTGCAGAGCATCCGCGCCGCGTAGCGGCGCGGAGCGCGTCAGCGCTTCACGTTGACCGTCACTTTGCCGTCGGCGAGCTTGATTGCGCTCAGCGCGACGCCCGTCGGGCTGCCGTCGTGCGCGCGCGACGAGGGTGCGGTCCTGTCGTTGAAGCCCGTCGTCTTCGTGCTCCCCGGGAAGAGATCCCCCGCGTCGCCGCTGTTCCGCGCGAGTTCCAGGTCGCGCCGGCCGTCGGCCTGCGCGAGCCCCACCTTGTAGGCGAGCGGATTGGTGTTGTCGGACCGCGCTTCGTCGATGTGCCACACCGCGAGTCCGGAGCCGGGCAGCGACGCGTCGCGCCCGGTGGCCTGCCGGTTCTCGAGCAGGAAGTACTCGGGTCCGGACTTGCCGCCGGTCCACACCCGCAGGCAGTCGCGCGCATCCTGCGCGAGCGGATCGAGGGTGTAGCGCGCGGTGCGCGCCGCGCGCGGCTTGATCCAGCCGAGCTTGGCGAGGCACCAGCACGACATCCGCGTGGGCTTCAGGCCGCCCCCGCCCCACGATCCGCCCCCCATGAGGCACCACTGGCCGACGCCCTCCGAGCGGTACGAGGTGTCGTAGAGATCGGGCATGCCGAGCACGTGGCCGAACTCGTGGGCGAACACGCCGACGCGGCCGTCCTCCGGTTCGGTGGAGTAGGCATACACCCGGACGCCCTGGCTGGTGAACGGCTGCGGCAGGGTCCACTTGTGCGACCAGATCATGTCGCTGCGCTTGCGCGCGTCGGGTTCGGCCTCCGCGCCGCCGCCGGCGTGGATGAGGAAGATCCCGTCGACGTACCCGTCGCCGTCGGTGTCGAAGCGCGCGAGGCTGTCCGTCCGGCAATACGCGGTGAGCGCGTCGAACACGAGGCCCGGGGTGTTGCGCGGATAGCCGGTCCCGGTCCCGCTCTGGCCGTCGGTGTAGAACGAGTACGGCCGGGGCGCCCGCACGTACCCGACCGCCTCGCCGGTGACCGCCAGCTTCCCGTACGACATCTCGCGGTACAGCGCCGTCATCGAATCCGGGTTGGCCGGGTCGAAGAGCATGCGCTGGAAGTCGGCCGCCGGACGGCGCCCGCGGTTGTCGGCGAAATCGACCAGCAGCGCCAGCGCGTGGAGCTTGCGCACGGCCGCCCCCGCGCGCGCCATGCGTGCGGCGCGCAGCGGGCGGCTGGCCGGCGCGCGCGCGAGCGCGCGGTCGGTCGGCGGGTAGAACACCCCGTCGTCGAACCCGGTCGGGCGCTCCACCGCGGCGGCGACGAGCCCCATGTACGCCGCGAGGCGCACGTCGGCGCTCGACAACGCACGGCTCTTCCGGATCGCCTGCCGGATGCTCTTCAGCACTGCGCTCGACGGGCGGCAGGCGGTCGGGCCGTCCTCGTAGCGGTGGGTCCTGGGCGCGCGCATCGCGGTCTCCGGTGGTGGAACGGCGCGCTGCGTAGCTTCCGCGCGCCGCGCCGGAAGGCAATAGGCCGTACGGCTGAGCGCGCGGCGCGCCGTTGGCGCCGCGCCGACGCGGGAGTAGACTGCCAGCGTTCCGCGCTGTCACAAGGATCCGGAACCGGCCGCGAGGCCGCACCAGGGCGTCACCTTCGGGCCGCAGGGCCCGCCTCTCTCGGTACTGCTTGTACCGCTCTGCACGTCGATCGGGTCCGCGCGCGATGCCTGCGCACGCGGCGCGCCCCCGTCCCGCAACCGAACGCACCTATTGGAGACGAGCCATGGCAACTTACATTCTGCTGGCGAACTTCACCGAGCAGGGGCTGCGCAACGTCAAGGACACCACCAAGCGCGCCGACGCGGTGAAGGAGGCCGGGAAGAAGCTCGGGGTCAACATGAAGGAGATCTACTGGACCATGGGGCCGTACGACATCGTGGTGGTGGCCGAGGCGCCCGACGACGCCTCGATCTCGGCCTACGCGCTGGCGACGGGCATGGCCGGCAACATCCGCGGGCAGACGCTGCGCGCGTACTCGCGCGACGAGATGAACGCGGTCCTGACGCGCATCGCCTGAGCGCCGCGCGGCAGCGCGACCTGCGCCGTGCGAGCGCAGGCGCGGCAGACGAAAGGGAGCGCAATCCCATTCCAGGAGGAAACATGAGCACGCCGGTGTCGGTCACGAAACTCCAGGTGAAATCCCACGGCGCACCCGACGAGGTGCGCGCCCCGAGCAAGACGCGGGTGGAAGTGGTCCGGCTCGAGGGTTACACCATCGGGCGCTTCAGCTTCGAGCCCGGGTGGCGCTGGTCGGAGTGCGTCAAGCCGGTCGTGAAGACCGACCAGTGCCAGGTGTCCCACGTCGGCTACGTCGTCGCGGGGCGGATCCGGGTGCGGATGAAGGACGGCACGGAGCAGACGATCGCGGCGGGCGACTCGTACACCATCCCGCCCGGCCACGACGCCTGGGTGGAGGGCAGCGATCCCTTCGTCGGGATCGAGGTGATGAGCGCGGAGGTGTACGCCAAGCCGCAGGCGTAGTCCGCCCGGCAAGCGCGGTCGTGCGGCCATCCGGGCGGCGGTGCGGCGCCCACCGCCGGGACGCTCCGCTCCCCGTGGCCGCATGGCCCCACAATGTCGCGCCGCGCCGTCCGCCGCCAGCCCGGCGTCCGGTCGGCCGCGGCGCATCGACGAGGACACCACGTGGCCCCCGACCCCACCCCGCCCGCCGCCGCCGGCCCGGCCTCCGAAGCCCTGCTCCGCCGCCTCCTCGGTGGCATGTCCGTCTTCACGCTGCTGATGACCGTCCCGCAGGTCCTCACGATCTGGGTCGGGCAGCAGGCGGCCGGGGTCTCGGTCCTGTCGTGGGGCGCGTACCTGCTCTCCGCGCTGCTGTGGTTCTGGTTCGGGCTGCAGAAGCGCGACAAGAACATCTACCTGCCGTGCATCGGCTGGATCGTGCTGAACGGGGCGGTGGTCGCGGGCGCGCTCGTCTACGGCTGAGCGCGCGTCACAGCCGCCCGGTGCGCTTGATGTCGAGGTACCGGTTCACCAGCGCGATCGGCAGCTCGGCCGGCTCGACGTCCAGGCACACCGCGCCGCCGCGCTCCAGCCGGCGGAAGGCGAGCTCCCGCCGCGCGAGATAGTCGGCGCTCGCCGCGTGCGTGAGCGCGCGGTCGAAGGTGTCGGCGCTCGCGGCGAGGGCGCGCGCGAGGGCCTGCTCGCGCAGCGACGCGAACAGCACGAGGTGGCGCGACTGCAGCAGCGCGAGCGCCGGCGCGAGCGTGTCGTCGTCCTCGTCGCGCAGGTTCGACAGGACGACCACCAGCGCGCGCTTGCGCACGCGCTTCATCACCTCGACCGCGGCGCCGTGGTAGTCGGTGGCGGCGAGCGTCGGGTGCAGGTCGTAGAGGCGGTTCAGGATGAGGTTCACGGTCGAGCGCGCCTTGCGCGGTGCGAGCCAGCGCTGCGCGCCCGGCACGGTGAGCAGGCCGACCGCGTCGCCCTGGCGCAGGCTGGCGTAGGCGAGCAGCAGGGCGGCGTTCAGCACGTGGTCGAAGTGCGCGAGCTCGCCGTCGCGCGCGCTCATGCGCCGGCCGCAGTCCACCACCAGGAGCACCTGCTGGTCGCGCTCGTCCTGGTACTCGCGCGAGACGAGCCGGCGCATGCGCGCGCTCGCCTTCCAGTCGATCTGGCGCTGGGCGTCGCCCTCGCGGTACTCGCGCAGCTGGTGGAAGTCGAGGCCCTCGCCGCGCCGGCGCCGCTGCAGCACGCCGATCTGCGACAGGTGGTGGTCGGTGGCGAGCAGCGCGAACTTCGTGAGGGCGGCGAAGTTCGGGTAGACGCGCGTCGCGGTCGCCTCGCCCACGCGGCGCCGCAGCTGCCACAGCCCGGCGCGCGAGGCGAGCCGCGTCTCCACCAGCCCGAACTCGACCGGCCCGCGCCTGACCGGGCGCACGCTGTAGCGCAGCTCGGCCCAGCCGCGCGCGGGCACGGTCACGCGCTGCGGCAGCCCGCTCGCCTCGACGCCGGGGGGATGGTGGTCGTGCACGTCGCAGGTGAGCGGGGACGCGGCCGCATTGGCGAGGCGCAGCACCACGTCGCGCGGCACGCCGAGCGGCAGCGAGCCGGGCAGCACCCGGCGCGCCTCCGGCGCGCGGATGCCGCGCGCCGCGACGGCGTCCACGACGGCGAACGCCGCGAGCGCCGCCGCCGCGGCGATCCACGCGGGCGCGAGCGCAGGGGCGATGGACGCCGCGAGCCCGAGCGCCGCCAGCGCGGCGGCGGCCAGGATCAGGCGCGGTGCGGGGATCAGCAAGGGGTCCCTCAGGTGCGCGGCGCCTCGACCTTCTCCAGCAGCGCCTTGAGGATCGTGTCGCTCGTGTGGCCCTCGATCTCGAGCTCCGGCGCCGGGGTCACCCGGTGGCGCAGCGCGGGCAGCGCCATGCGCTTCACGTCGTCGGGCGTGACGAAGTCGCGGGCGGCGATGAGCGCCGCCGCGCGCGCGACGCGGGCGAGGGCGATGCCGCCGCGCGGACCCGCGCCCATCGCGACCCCGCTCCAGGCGCGCGTCGCGCGCGCGATGCGCACCGCGTAGTCGAGCACCCTGTCCTCGATCCCGACCGCCGCGGTGATGGTCTGCAGCGCGACCACCGCGGCGGGCTTGATCAGCGTGGCCACCGGATCGACGTTGAGGCGGTCGCCGGCCTGGCCGGCGGTCACGCGCTTGACCATTTCCGTCTCCTCGGCGGCCGGCGGGTAGTCGATGCGCACCTTGAGCAGGAAGCGGTCGAGCTGCGCCTCCGGCAGCGCGTAGGTGCCCTCCTGCTCGATCGGGTTCTGGGTCGCGAGCACCATGAACGGCGGCTCGAGCGGGTGCGGCGTGCCCTCGATCGTGACCTGGCCCTCCTGCATCACCTCGAGCAGCGCGGCCTGCGTCTTCGCCGGGGCGCGGTTGATCTCGTCGGCGAGCAGCAGGTTGGTGAACACCGGTCCGCGCCGCGTCGTGAACTGCGCGCTCGACTGGTCGTACAGGGTGTGGCCGGTCACGTCCGCGGGCATCAGGTCGGGCGTGAACTGGATGCGCGCGAAGCGGCCGTCGAAGGTCTTCGCGAGCGCGCGCACGAGCAGCGTCTTGCCCAGCCCCGGCACGCCCTCGATCAGCACGTGCCCGCCGGCGAGCAGCGCCGCGAGCGTCTGCTCGACGACCGCCGCCTGCCCGACCATCGCGCGCGCGACCTGCGCGCGCATCGCGGCCACCACCTTGACCGCCTGCTCGAGCTGCTCGGCGGCGATCCTTCCGCTGGTGCTCATGGGGTGCTCTCCCTGTTCTGCTGCGTTCTTCCGGACAGACGTTCCTGGATGCGCTGGTAGACGCCGATCGCCGCCATCAGCTCGGCGGGGGTGCGCGCGGGCGCGGGCGCGAGGACGCGCTGCGCGTCCTCGGGGCGGATGCCGAAGAGCGCCACCAGCCGGTCGCGCTGCGCGTCGCGCCCGAGCGCCGCGAAATCGGGCTGGGCGCGCGCGATGCGCCGCAGGGCGGCCTCGCGCGCGGCTTCCAGGAGCGCGGCCCCGCCGCCGCGCGACCACTGGAAGCGGCCGCTCGCGCGCAGGTGGTCGAGGAGCCGGCGGCGCGCGGGCTCGGGGTCGGGCGCGACCGGCCCGAAGCGCGACGCGGCGCGCCACAGCGCGAGCGCGAGCGCGAGCGCCGCGCCGGCGAGGAGCGGCCACGCGTGTCCGGCGAGCCAGCGCGCGAGCGAGCGCCGCTGCGGGTGGTCGAACACGAACAGCGCCGGCGTGCCGGGCTGGAAGCGCACGATCTGCCACAGGAACTCGGCGTGGTCGAGGCGCCCGATGGCGCGGTTGCGCAGGAACTCGAGGTCGTTCAGGACGGTGACGCGGCCGCGCCCGTGCGCGAAGTGGAGGAGGTGGGTCGCGTCGGCGCCCGCCACGCGCACCGTCGCCTGCGGCGCCGCGATCGTCTGGCGCGAGTGCATCTCGACCTTGAGCGCGCCATCGGCCTGCGGAAGCCTCGCCTCGATCGGCGCCGGCCTCGCGTTCGGCGGCCGTGTCACCGCGGTCCGCGTCACGCCGAGCGCGTCGAGGATCGGGTCCGGCAGCCGCGCGTCCTCGTCCTCCACGATCAGGTGGCCGCCGTCCTCCACCCAGCGCAGCAGGGCGCGGCGCGCGTCCGCCGTGAGCGCGTCGCGCCGGTCGGGCAGGAGCAGCGTCCCGCCGGCCGGCAGCTCCTTCAGCTCGGGGATCGCGCGCACGTGCCGCGTCGCGACGCCCATGCGCGCGACGAGGCGCTCGGCGGCGAGGTACGGATTGGTCCGCGCCGCGCCGGAGAAACCCACCCACCGGCGCTCGGGAACGCGCTCGTAGTTCGCGAAGAACCAGGCGGCCCCGGCGGCGGCGAGGCCGGCGAGCACGAGCCAGGCGGCGAGCGGGCGGTTCACGCGGCCGCCTCCCGCGCGGCCGGCGCGAAGTGCGCGGCCCAGTCGCGGCACAGCGCCTCCGCGCTCGCGGCGTCGGGCAGGCGGCCGGCGTACGCCGCCGCGGACCAGGTCTGCACCAGGCGCGCGAAGTAGTCGCCGGCGGGCGCGGGCAGCGCCGTGCGCGCCGCGCGCACGCAGTCGTCCTCGGTGTCGCCCGCGGCGAGCGGCGCGTGGTCGCGGTGCACCAGCACCGACAGCGCCCCGCGGTAGAGGAGCGAGAGCGCCTCGCGCGGCCGGCGCGCGCGCACGAGCGCGGCGGCCGCGCCGGCCACGTCGTCGGGCAGCGACTCGGGCGCGAGCGCGAGCCCGAAGAGCGCGTCCGGCGGGCGGTAGGCGGCAGGCGCGCGCGCCCTCCAGTCCGGCACCCAGCGGCGCAGCGCGAGCGCGAGGGCGACCAGCGCGATGGCGGCCGCGATCCACACCGCGGCCTCGGCGATCTGCGCGAGGAAGAGGCCGACGTTCGACCAGAAGTCCGCGTTGCGCGGCGCGCGCTGCGCGTCCTCCTTCTCGCCGCGGTAGCGCCAGGTCTTGCCGGTGCGGTACTCCTGGAACTCGGGGGCCGCGAGCACTGCGGCGATCTCCTGCTTGGCCGACTTCTCCGCGGCGAGCGCGGGCGCCGGCAGGCCGAGCGCGGCGAGCCCGAGCGCCGCCGCTGCGAGCGCGGCGACCAGCGCGACGCGCAGCCGCTCGTCGAGCCGCCGCAGCGCGAGCTCGATGTCCCAGCCCTCGAGGATCGCGCGCCGGTTGAGGTAGAGCGCGAATCCCGCGCAGACGTAGAGCGGCTCGATCGCCGACACGGCGATCACGTAGCACGCGGCGTCGGCCCACGACCAGCCGGCGCCCTCGTCGCCGCCGAAGAGGCCGGGCAGCTCGAAGCCGGCGTCGCCGCCGGCGGGCACGAAGAGCTCGCCCGCGACGCCGAGCGAGAGGAACACGATCGCCTCGAAGTGCGCGCAGAGCACGGTGAGCCAGACGGCGTAGTAGCGCATGCGCTGGCCGAGCGCGCGGCGGCGCGCGCGCGCCGCGCCGCCGGTCTGCCGCTCGAGCAGCCAGACCGGGAGCATGAACGAGCGCGCGAGGTCGATGCGCAGGACGGTGAGCCCCGCGAGCGCGCCGGGGGTCAGGATCTCGCGCCACGCGCCGAGCGTCTCGCGCACGCTCGGTGCTTCGCCGAAGACCGCGCGGCTCACGACGTGGAGGACGAAGCGGTCGAGGAGCGGTTTGGCCCACCACAGCGCGAGCAGGGCGAGCCAGAGCCGGTCGCGGAAGGCGATGAGCAGCGCGGCGGCGAGCGGCAGGTACAGCGCGAGCCAGACGCCCCAGACCGGCCGCCACCACGCGCGCGCCATCTGGAAGCCGAGGTCGAGCGACTCCCAGCCGCCGCGCGGGCGCAGCACCACGCTCAGGCGCTCAAGCTCCACGCGCGCGCCCCCCGAGCGCGAAGTAGCCGAGCACGGCCATCCACAGCGCGGCGCCCACGAGGTACTTGGCGAGCGGCGGGACGGCGCCGAGCGGGGACCAGAACGCCTCGACGAAGGCGGCGGCGAGGAACATGCCCGCGGCGCCGTACACGAGGCGCACCGCGGGCCGCGCCGCCGCGACCAGCGCCGCCCTGCGCGAGCGCGCGCCGGGCGCGACGAGCGCCGCGCCGAGCCGCAGCCCCGCCGCCCCCGAGATCGCGATCGCGACGAGCTCGAGCGCGCTGTGCCCCGAGACGAACGACCAGAACGTCGTGCCGTAGCCGGCCTGGGTGAGGTAGCCCGCGATCGCGCCGATCAGGACCCCGTTCGACACCAGGAAGAAGACGGTGCCGAGGCCGAACGCGATTCCGCCGGCGAACGTCTGGAAGCCGATCTTCACGTTGTTCCAGATGTAGAAGCCGAACATCGCCACGTTGTCGTCGGCGTCGCGCATGCCCAGGCGCCGGTTGGCCGGGTCGTACATCTCCTGGAACTGCGCCAGCGCCTCGGGCGGCAGCAGGTAGTGGACGAAGTCGGGGTAGACCTGCAGCGCCCAGAGCAGCAGGAAGAACGGGCCGAAGAAGAGCGCCGCCGCGGCGCCGACGAACGCGCGCTCGGCGCGCACCAGACGGGGGAAGCCGGCGAGCACGAACGCCACCGCGTGCGCGCGGCGCCCGTCGCGCGCGCCGTAGAGCAGGTGGTGGCCGCGCAGCGCGAGGCCGTTGAGGCGGTCGACGAGGTCCGGGCTGTACTCGCGGTCGCGCGCGAGCGCGAGGTGCTGGCACACGTGCCGGTACGCGCGCGGAACCTCCGCGTCGGGCAGGCCATTCGGGTCGGCGGCGGCGCGCTCGCGCCGGCGCACCCGGTCGTGGCGGTCGAGCCACGCCTCGAAGCGCTGCCAGGCGGGACCGTGCTGCGCCTCGAACGCGGCCTGGCGCATCCCGCTGTCACGACGCGAGGGGACATGGCCGCCGCGCGGCGCCCCCTCGTGCTCCCCGGCTCCGGAAGTCGGATGCCTGCGGCATCGGTTTCGCTCCTACCGCCGCCCGACGAGAAAGTTCGCGATGCCCACCAGGCGCTCCGCCGCCGCGCGGCCCTCGAGCCGGCCGACCAGGGCGCGCGGGATGGCGGCGAGCTCCTCGGTGCGCTCCGCAGTCAGGCCGGGCGCGCGCTCGGCGAAGTCGAGGATCGCGCGCTGCTCGGGCAGCGTGAGCGCGACCGGAGGCGCGAGCGGCGCGGCCGCGGGGAGCGCGAAGCCGCGCGCCTTGGGCTCGGAGTAGACGACGATCGTCCCGGCGGCGAGGTCGCCGAGGCGCTTGAACTCGCGGTTCACCAGCATCGTGACCAGCCCGAGGCAGTAGAAGAGCGGCAGGAAGTCGACCGCGCGCAGCAGGTTGCGCGCGAGCGCCGCGGGCCAGCGCACCGGGGTGCCGTCGTCGTGCAGCACCACGAGCTTGAGCGCCTTCTTCCCCGGCGTCGCGCCGCCCCAGTTCACCTCGCACCACGCGGGGAAGAGCCACTCGAGGAAGAACCAGGCGAGCAGGAAGAGGCCCATGCCGAAGCTGCCGAGCGCGCCGAGGATCGCCGCCGCCAGGCCGAGCGCGGCGAGGCGCAGCAGGAAGTCGACGCCCCAGGCGAGCGCGCGCGGCACCGGGCCCGCGAGCCGCAGGGCGAGCTCGATGCCCTCGGGGGTGGCGATGCGGCGCGCGGTGTCGAGCACGCTCAGCGCGGGAGCCGGGCGGTCCCGGCGGGGCGCGGCGCGCGCATCAGCCCGCGTAGAAGATGTCGCGGTACCCGGTGTAGACCGAGATCGCCAGCACCGGGCCGAGCACGAGCCAGCCGAGCGCGAACGGGATGCTCGCGACGATCGCGGCCGCGAACAGGATCACGCCGTAGAGCAGGAACGGGACGATGTTCTTCAGGCACGCGCCGAAGCTCGTCTTGAGCGCGGGGATCGGCTCGAAGTCGTTCAGCATCACCAGCGCGGGCGCGAACCACAGCGCCATGTACACCGGGACGCTGAGCGCGAGCGCGAGCAGGATCCCGAGCATCAGCGACATCGCGGAGCCGACGGCGGTCGCCGCGCTCGGGTTGCCGCCGCCCATCATGAGCGCGAACGCGCCGGCGCCCACGATCACCATGATCACCAGGAAGATCACGATCCAGGCGAGCAGGTTGAACACGCCGATCAGCGCGAGCTTCCCGGTGTTGGCCTTGAAGCCGGCGAAGAGGTGCCCGATCTCCAGCGCGCCGTCGCCGCGCACCGCCTGGCAGCCGGCCATGATCCCGCCGGCGAACACCGGGCCGAGCAGCGCCGCGGCGAGGCTGCCCACGAGCGGCACGAGGTTGATCAGCGTGACGACGACGATGAACACCACCGCCAGCGCGATCCACATCCCGGGCTGGCGCTTGAACAGCTCCCACGCGTCCAGGAGCCACTGCCAGCCGTTGCCGGCGGCGACCGCCTGCCCGTCGGGGATGAAGTTCCCGTCCGGCGCGGCGGACGGGACGTCCGCGACGCGCGCGCGCGGCGCGGCATAGGGGTCGGTGGCCATGGCGATTCCCTCCTTGTTGTCGGACTTGTCCGGGCAGGCGCGGCCGCGGCGGCTGCGCCCGGAAGCGTAGTGGAGCGATGGGGGGGGCGCAAGCGCGCGCCGCCGGGACCGCTGGCGCCGCTCGCGCACCTGTTCACGCCGTTCGTCCGAAACCCCGTGCCCCGCCCTTAAACTCCCCGGGCGGGCGGGATACCATCGGTTCGATGCGGCCCATTCCGGGCGCGCCGATCGTGTACGGGCAGCGGTGAGCGACAAGTCCACCTCGAAGCCGGGCGGCGTCTGGCCGACCGAGTCCCTCGACGCGAAGACCATCTTCGGCGCGCCGACCGTCGCGCCGCGCGCGGCGCGCTTCCGCAGCCTGACGCTGGTGCGCGCGGCCGCGCCGCGCTTCGACGAGGGCGAGCCGCGCGGCGCGCTGAAGATCCGGCTCGCGCGCATGTTCGAGGAGCGCCGCGTCGACGCCCTGCGCCGGCGCGAGCCCGACACCCTCGGCGCCGGGCCCGGCACGCTCCAGGACCCGTTTCTCTACACCTTCCTCGCGCACGAGAGCGGCCAGTTCGTCGGCTCGCTCGGCGTGCGGCTCGACTCCGGGCAGGGGCTGGCCGCCGACGAGCTCTACCGCGACGAGACGACCGCGCTGCGCGACGCCGGCGCGCGCGTGTGCGAATTCGTGCGCCTCTCCGTGGACATGAACTCCGCGCCCAAGCGCGCGGTCGCCGGGCTCTTCCACGCCGCCTACCTCTTCGCCGGCGGCGTGTGCGGCTGCGACTACGGCCTGATCGAGGCCCCGGCGCACCACGCCGACCTCTTCCGGCTCGGGCTCGGGTTCGAGACGATCGGCGAGGCGCGCCTCAACGCGCGCGTCTCCACCGTCGAGGCGCTGCTCGGCGTGCACCTGCGCAGCGCGCTCGACGAGCTCGCGCGCCTCGGCGGGCGGCCCGACATCGCGGCGCAGGAGCAGAAGCTCTTCCCGTACGGGTTCTCGCCCGAGGAGTCGATCGGCGTCGTGCGCCGGCTCGCCGGCATGGCGGCCGCGTCGCTTCCGATAAAATCGCGCGCCTGAAGGCCGGTGCGCGGCGTGCGCGGACCGCGCACGCCATGCTCCGCATCCCTCCCGCTCTCCGCTCCCTGCGCGTCCTCGCCCGCGGCGCCCTGTGCGCGCTGTGCCTGGCGAGCGCCGCGGCGGCACGCGGCGACGACCGGGCGCTGCTCGAGGCGGCCGCGAGCGGCCATGCGCAGCGCGCGTGGAGCCTGCTGCGGGCCGGCGCGAACCCGAACGCGCGCAACGAGCACGGCGAGTCCGCCCTGCACCTCGCCGCGGCGCACGGCCGCGACCAGGTCGTGCAGCTGCTGCTCGAGCGCAAGGCGGACATCGAGGCGCGCGACGCGGACGGCGACACGCCGCTGCACCGCGCCGCAGCGCTCGGCGACGCGGACACGGTGACGCTGCTGCTCGACCGCGGCGCCCAGGTCGACCCCGCGAACGCGGCCGGCGAGACGCCGCTCTTCCAGGCCGCGGAGAACCGGCAGCCGGACGCGGTGCGCGCGCTGCTCGCGCGCCGCGCCAGCCCGAACGCGCGCACCCGGCACGGCGAGACGCCGCTGCACATCGCCGCGCTGAGCGGCGGGGAGGTCGTGGTCGCGCTGCTCCTCGACGCGCACGCGGGCGTCAACGTCGCGAACGAGGGCGGCGAGGCGCCGCTCTTCTGGTCGGCTGCGACCGGCACGCTCGGGATCGCGCGCCTGCTGGTCGCGCGCGGCGCCGCGGTGAACGCCCAGGACGCGCAGGGCCACACCGCGCTGCACGGCGCGGCGGACGGCGGCCATCCCGAGGTCGTGGCCTTCCTGCTGCGCGCGCAGGCCGACCGCACGATCCGCAATCGCGCCGGCGAGACCGCGGCGGACCTGGCGCGCAGGCGCGGCTACGCGGACATCGTGCAGCTGCTCGAGACCCGGTGAGCGCGCGCGGGACGGGCGCGCGCCGCAACGGCGGCGGGCGCGGTCCGCACGCTCAGCTCCGCAGCGCCGCCCAGGCGAGCAGCAGCCACGCTGCAATCCAGGCGGCTCCGCCCAGCGGCGTGAGGGCGCCGAGCCAGCGCGCGCCGCTCAACACGAGCAGGTAGAGGCTGCCCGAGAACAGGACGAGCCCGGCGACCATCAGCCAGCCGGCCCAGCGCAGGGCGGTCGAGCCGGGCAGGGCGCCGGCGACCAGGATACCGATCGCGACCGCCGCGAGCGCGTGCCAGAAGTGATACTGCACCGCGGTCTGCCACACGGCGAGCTGGTCGGGCGCGAGGCGCGCCCTGAGCGCGTGCGCGCCGAACGCGCCGAGCGCGACGGCGGCGGCGCCGGCGAGCGCGCCGAGCAGGATGAAGAGCTTCGCGGACGGGGGCATCGCGCCGCGATCATAGTGGAACGGGGTCATGGCGCGCCATGCGGGCGGATCGGCTCTCCTGCGGCGGGCGGATGCCGGCGCAGCGCCCGCTCGCCGCGCCGCCCGTGGCCGCGCCGGCGGGCATCGCGTGGCAGAATCGGCGCCATGACCGCAAGGCGCTATCGGCTCGACGAGTTGCGCCCGCTCGTCGGCACGGAGATCGCGGTGAGCGACTGGCTCACCATCACGCAGGAGCGCATCCACGCCTTCGCCGAGGTGGGCGAGGACCGCCAGTGGATCCACGTCGACCCCGAGCGCGCGCGGCGCGAGTCGCAGTACGGCGGCGCGATCGCGCACGGCTTCCTCACCGTCGCGCTGCTGAGCCACCTGCGCGAGACCGCGTTCCACATCGACGGCCAGAAGATGGGGGTCAACTACGGCTTCAACCGCCTGCGCTTCACCGCGCCGGTGCTGGCCGGCTCGCGCATCCGCGGGCGCTTCGTCCTGCACGAGCTCGAGGACCTTCCCGGCGGCGTGCAGGCGACCTGGAAGTGCACCGTCGAGCGCGAGCACTCCGACAAGCCCGCGCTCGTCTGCGACTGGATCACGCGGCACTTCGGCTGAACGATGCGGCAGCGGGTTCTCGCCGGCACCGGCCTGGAGGCGTCCGAACTCGGCCTCGGCACCATGACCTGCGGCGCGCAGACCGACGAGGGCGTCCTGGCCGCGATCGAGGCGGTGGACGAGCGCTACCCGAGCCCGTCCGCGGGCCGGTAGGGCGATGCTGGGGGAGACGCTCGCGCTCGCGGGGATCGCGGCTGCGGGCTGGTTCTGGTACGACAGCATGCGCGCACGCGAGCGCGCCGTGCACGCCGGCCGCGCCGCGTGCGACCGCGAGGGCCTGCAGTTCCTCGACGAGACGGTGCTCTGCACGCGCACCCGGCCGACGCGCGACGCCGACGGGCGCGTTACACTCCGGCGCGTCTATGCGTTCGAGTTCAGCGACGACGGCCGGTGCCGCCGCGGCGGCAGGATCGTGATGGTCGGCGCGCGCCTCGAGTCGCTCGAGCTGGAGCCTTTTCGCGCACCGTGACCGATGGGCAAGTGGATTGAAGGCACCGTGGTCGGCCAGAAGCGCTGGAGCGAGCACCTCTACTCGCTCCAGGTGGACGCCGAGGTCGGCGCGTTCGAGCCGGGGCAGTGGACCAAGCTCGCGCTGCCGGTCGCGGGCGAGTTCGTCGCGCGCCCCTACTCGTTCGTGAACGCGCCGAAGGCGCGGCCGCACGAGTTCTTCTACAACACCGTGCCCGACGGGCACCTGAGCCCGCGCCTCGCGCGCCTGGAGCCGATGGACGTCGTGTTCCTCGCCCCGGCGGCCTCGGGCCTGTTCACGCTCGCCGAGGTGCCCGACGCGGAGGCGATCTGGCTGATCGCCACCGGCACCGGGCTCGGGCCCTACCTGTCCATGCTGCGCTCCGACGCGCTCTGGGAGCGCTTCCGCAAGGTCGTGCTGGTGCACGCGGTGCGGCGCGCCGCCGACCTCGCCTATCGCGAGCTCATCGACGCGGTGGCCGCGCGCCAGCCCGAGCGCTTCCGCGCCGTCTCGTTCGTGAGCCGCGAGCCGCACGCCGGGGCGCTCGCGGGGCGCATTCCCGAGGCGATCGGCGACGAGCGCCTCGAGCGCGCGGCCGGCGTGCCGCTCGCGCCGCAGACCTCGCAGGTGATGCTGTGCGGCAACCCCGACATGGTGCTGGACGCGACCGACGCGCTCAAGGCGCGCGGGCTGAAGCGCCATCGCCACCGCGATCCGGGCCACGTGGCGGTGGAGCCGTACTGGTAGCCATGCGCCGCATCCTCCTCATCCTCGTCCTCGCCGTCGCGGCCGCAACCGCCGGGTGCGGGTCGGTGGTGCGGGTGGCGTACAACAACGGCGACGTCGCCGCGCGCTTCAAGGCGCACGAGTACTTCGACCTGCACGGCGAGCAGTCCGACCGGCTCAAGGCGCAGATCGCGCGCTTCCACGCCTGGCATCGGCGCGAGGAGCTGCCGCGCTACGCCGCGCTCTTCGGCGACGCGTCGGCGCGGCTCGCCGCCGGGCTGACGCGCGCGGACGTCGCGTGGGCGATCGCGGCGGTGCGCGAGCGCTACCGGGTGACGGTGGAGCAGGCCGCCGACGAGTTCGCCCCGGTCGCGGCGACCATGGACCCCGACAACCTCGCGGCGCTGGAGCGCAAGCTCGCCGAGAACAACGAGCAGTTCGCGCGCGACTTCCTCTCCGGCGACGCGGCGAAGCAGGCGCGCGCGCGCGCGCGGCGCCTCAGCGGCTGGGTCGACGACTGGCTGGGGACGGTGACGCCGGAGCAGGAGGCGCTCATCGCCGCCTTCGTGCAGGCGCAGCCGGAACTCGACCGCGTCCGGCTCGAAGACCGCAGGCGCCGGCAGCGGGAGTTCGTCGCGCTCCTGCGCGCGCACGGCAAGGCGCCCGACCTCGCCGCGCGGCTGCGGGACTATCTCGTCAACTGGGAGCGCGACCGCGGCGCCGAGCACCGCCGGCAGGCGCGCGCGTGGGAAGACAGGCTGGTGACGCTGATCGTCGACCTGGACGGCTCGCTCACCCCGCAGCAGCGCGACCACGTCGTGCGGCGCTTCGCTTTCTTCGCCGCGGAGGCGCGCGTCCTCGCGCGTCAGGGGGTGCCTGCGGGAACCACCGCGGGCGCGCCCGCCGGCGCGGCGCTGGCGGCGCAGTAGCCGCGATGCGCGCGGCGGCGACCCTCGCGCTGGCGCTCGCGCTCGCGGCGCCGGCTGGCGGCGCCGAGCTCGTGCCGTGGACCGGAGGCGCCGCGCCGTCGCTCGCGCTCCAGGATCTGCAGGGACGCCCCCACCGGCTGGAGGATTTCCAGGGGCGGGTGGTGGTGATCAACTTCTGGGCCACCTGGTGCGAGCCTTGCCGCGACGAGATGCCGGCGCTACGGCGCCTGAACGAGAAGCTCGCGGGAACGCCGTTCACGCTGCTCGCGGTCAACTACGCGGAGAGCGACGCGCGCGTCGCGGGTTTCCTGCAGAAGGTGCCGGTCGACTTCACCATCCTCATGGACCGCGACGCGGCCGCGGCGAAGCGCTGGCGCGCGCGCGTGCTGCCCTACACGGTGGTGATCGATCCGGGGCAGCGCATCCGCTACACGGTCACCGGCGAGCTCGACTGGGACGCGCCGGCGGTGGAGGCGGCGCTGCGCAAGCTCCTGCCGCCGCGGTAGCCCCTGCGCCCCGCGCAGGGTGGCAGCCGCGCGGCGCCGGGGTGTATAGTGCAACGCTCGTCGCGCGCATCCGTTCCGCGGCGCGACGCGAGACAAGAAGGGACGGGAAGCACCGGGAGTCGCGCGTGTACCTGCTCGATCGCCTGATCTCGCGCAGCTGCAGGGCCCTCGCCGTGATGATCGGCTGCGGGCAGCGCATCCGCGCGTACGCGGGCGCGGGCGAGGATCCGGATGCGAGCGCGCCCCGCGTTCGCGCCGCCCGCGCGTCAGCCGGGCACCCGCTGTCCCGCAACGCCCGATCCCGTCTCTTCTGCCCGCCGCCTCCGCCGGGGCGGCGCTTCGCTCCGCTCCGGGCCGCGCGCCCGCTCATCCCGCCGAAAGGAGGCCCCCGATGGACCGTCGTCACTTCCTGATCACCGGCGCCGCCCTGCCGCTCGCCACGGCGCTGCCGCGCGCCGCGCGTGCGCAGCACCTGCCCTTCGATCCGCAGCCGGGCGGGTGGCGCACGTTCGAAATCACGACCCGGGTCGAGGTGCTCGCGCCCGCGGGGGCGACGCGCGTGTGGCTCCCCGTGCCGGTGGTCGCGGACGGCTCGCAACAGCCGCTCGACTCGAGCTGGACCGGCGACGCCGCCACCATGCGCATCGTCCACGACGGCAAGCACGGCGCCGCGATCTTCTACGCCGAGTGGCCGACGCCGCCGGCGGCGCCCACCGTGACGCTGTCGAGCCGCTTCATGACGCGCGACCGCGCCGCGAACCTCGTGCGGCCCGATCCGTCCATCCGGCTCGACCCGGCGGACGCGAAGTTCTACACCGCGCCCACCGAGCTGCAGCCGACCGACGGCATCGTGCGCAGGACCGCGCTCGAGATCACGCGCGGCGCGCGCACCGAGCTCGCAAGATCGCGCGCGATCTACGAGTGGATCGTGGACAACACCGAGCGCGACCCGAAGACGCGCGGGTGCGGCGTCGGCGACATCAAGGCGATGCTCGAGACCGGGAACCTGAGCGGCAAGTGCGCCGACCTGAACGCGCTGTACGTCGGGCTCGCGCGCGCGGTCGGGCTGCCGGCGCGCGACATCTACGGCATCCGCGTCGCGCGCTCGAACTTCGGCTACCGCAGCCTGGGCGCCGGCAGCGCGAACGTCACCCGCGCCCAGCACTGCCGCGCGGAGGTGTTCCTGACCGGGTACGGCTGGGTGCCGGTCGACCCGGCCGACGTGCGCAAGGTGGTGCTGGAGGAGAAGGCGCAGCCGACCACGCTCGCCGACCCGGTGGTGCCGCCGGTGCGGCGCAAGCTGTTCGGCGCGTGGGAGATGAACTGGCTCGCGTTCAACACCGCGCACGACGTCGCGCTGCCGGGCGCCAAGGGGCCGACGCTCGGCTTCTTCATGTACCCGCAGCTCGAGACCGCGCGCGGGCGCGCCGATCCGCTCGACCCGGACAACTTCAAGTACACGATCACGGCGCGCGAGATCAAGGCGTAGCGGAACGCGCGGGCGCGGCGCGCCCGGCGGTCCCGGGGGCGCGGGGCGCGGGCGGCGCACGGGCGGCTCACTATAATTCGCCGCGCTCCGAGCGCCCGACCGAGCCCCATGACCGAGATCCTGCGCCTGCCGCGCACCCGCGGCGAGCTCGACGCCGCCACCGCGCGCGCGCGCGCGATGGTGACGCGCCGCGCGCTCGTCTCCGCGGGGGCCGTGCTGGTGCCGATCCCGGTCCCCGGCCTCGACATCGCCGCCGACGTCGCGCTGCTCACCCAGCTCATTCCCGCGCTCAACCGCGAGTTCGGCCTCACGCCCGAGCAGATCGAGGGGCTCAACCCGGCGACCAAGGTGCTCGTCTACAAGGCGATCGTGGCGTTCGGCGGGGCGATGGTCGGACGCCTGATCACGCGCGAGCTGGTGCTGCAGGCGCTGGTGAAGGCGGGCATGCGCGTGACCACGAAGACGGCGGCGCGGCTCGTCCCGGTGGCGGGGCAGGCGGTGTCCGCCGGGCTGAGCTACGGCGCCATGCGGTTCGTCGGCAGCGCGCACATCCGCGACTGCGCGCGCGTGGTCGAGGCGATCCACGCCGGGCGCGACGACTGGGCGCCGCGACCGCCTCGCCCTAGCGCAGCTCAGCGGCTGCGATCCGCCGCTGCCAGAGCAGCGTCCCGCTGGCGTCGTACGCCTCGAGCGTGAGCACGCGCTCGGCGCGCGGACCGCTCACGCGCACCATGCCGAAGTTGCGCTGGGTCAGCAGCGTGCCGGGCACGAGCTCCGGGTTCTCGCGCTCCTCCGACGGCGGGTGCGCGAGCACGCCGGCGGTGAGCGGGGAGGAGGTGAACTCGTAGAGCGGGTAGGCGCCCGGCCGCTCGACGCGCCACAGCCCGCCGAAGTGGCGGTCGCCGGTGAGGAAGACCACGCCGGCGATCTTCTGCTCGAGCAGCCAGTCGGCGAGCGCCTTCTGCTCGGCCGGGTAGCCGTGAAATGCCTCGAAGCGGTTGGCGCGGTTCCACAGCTGCCCGCCCGCGACCACGACCTTGAACGGCGCGCGCGAGGCGACCAGGGCCTGCTTCAGCCACGCGAGCTGCGCGCGCCCGAACATCGCCTTCTCCGCGGTGGGCGGATAGCGGTTCGGGTAGCGGTGGAAACGGTTGTCGAGCAGGAAGAAGTCGACGTCGCCGTAGGTCACCATGCCGAACACGCCCGCGACCCCGGGCAGGCCGTGCGCCGGGTTCGGCCAGTAGCGCTTGAAGGTCTCGAGCGCGGCGCCCTTCAGCACGAACGAGCCGTCCGAGTCGTTCGGGCCGAAGTCGTGGTCGTCCCAGATCGCGACGTGCGAGGTCGCGCGCGCGAGGCGGCGCAGCTCCGGCATCGCGCGCACCGCCCGGTAGCGCGCGCTCATGGCCTCGATCGAGGTCCACTCCGGCTCGCGCAAGTAGACGTTGTCGCCGAGCCAGAGCATGAGGTCGGGCGCCTGCGCGGCGATCGCGTCGAGGATGCCGAAGTCCCCGCCCCAGGTCCGGCCCGGCCGGTCGAAGCGGTCGTTGAGGTACAGGCACGAGCCGAACGCGACCGCGAACGCCGGGGGATCGGTGCGGAACTGCCACAGCGGCTGGGTGGCGAAGCGCCCGGGCTCGGCGACGCTCCTGCCGTCGACGGTCACCGCGTAGCGATAGCGCGTGCCGGGATCGAGCCCGGCGAGGCGCAGGGCGAGCGCGAAGTCGTCCTCCGCGCGCGTCGTCCCCTCGACCCGCCGCCGCCTGCCCGGGTCGCCCTCGGGATGCAGCTCCACCGCCACGCGCGCGGCGCGCTCGGTCTGCACCCACAGCGTCATGCTCGTCATGTCGGCGAAGCCGTGCATGATCGACGCGGCCCACGCCGGCGCGGCCGCGGCGAGCGCGGCGAGCGCGGCGATCAGCGGCCGGAGTGCGGGGCGGAGCGGCATCGGGCGGACCGGATCATAGCGGGTCGGGGCGCGCCGGACGCGCAGCCTCCCGCGTGCTAGCATCGCGCGCGTCGCGCGCCCCCGTCGCTTCGGGGCGCGCGTCGGCACACGCTATTCACCCCCACACCAGACTAGGAGGAAAACCAGATGGGCCTATTCGACTTCGTGCGCAACATCGGCAAGAAGATCTTCCCGCCGGAAGCCAAGCCCGAGGACGCGTCGGTCAAGATCAGGCACGAGATCGAGGCGGCGACGCTCGGGATCACCAACCTCCAGGTCGCCTACGACGCCGCCGACGGCAAGTGCACGCTCGCGGGCGATTGCCCGACCGCCGAGGCGATGCAGAAGGCGGTCCTCATCGCGGGCAACATCCAGGGGGTGTCCGAGGTGAACATCTCCGGGCTCAAGGTGCCGCCGCCCAAGGAGAAGGTCGAGTACTACGTCATCGTCAAGGGCGACACGCTGTCCGCGATCGCGAAGAAGTACTACGGCGACGCCAACAAGTACCCGCGCATCTTCGAGGCGAACCGCGAAGTCATCAAGGACGCGAACCTGATCTTCCCGGGGCAGAAGATCCGCATCCCGATGGACTGAGGGCGACGCGCGCATTCCACCGGCGGGCCGGCGGCGCCGGCCCGCGTCCAGGGAGGACTTCGCATGGGACTGGTCTGGACGATCATCATCGGGTTTCTCGTCGGGCTCGCCGCGCGCGCCATCCTGCCCGGGCGGCAGGTCATGGGCGTGATCATGACGACGCTGCTCGGCATCGGCGGCTCGCTGCTCGCCGGCTACGCGGGGCAGTTCTTCGGCTACTACCGGCTGGGCGAGCCGGCCGGCATCGTCGCGTCGGTGGTCGGCGCGCTCGTGCTCCTCTTCCTCTGGAGCAAGCTCGTCAACAAGTGACCGCGCGCGCCGCGGTCCCGCAGGCGCGGGTTGCTATACTCGCGCCTTCCTCTTTTTCCCTCCCGGAAGCGGCGCCCCGCTTCGCGGTCGCATGAGCGCACACGCCGCCGCCAAGCAGAAGAAGAACGTCACCGTCCTGGCCGTCCTCCAGGCGCTGCTGATGACCAACAACTCGACCGCGATCGCCCTGAACGGGCTGGCCGGCTACGCGCTCGCATCCAACAAGTCGCTCGCCACCGTGCCGGTGACCGGCTGGGTGGTCGGCGCGGCGCTCACCACGTTCTTCGCCTCGCTGCTCATGAAACGCATCGGGCGCAAGGGCGGCTTCACCTTCGGCACCCTGGTGGGGATCCTCGGCGCGTCGATCTGCTGCGTCGCGCTGTACCTCGGCAGCTTCTGGCTCTTCGTCGCCGGCACCACGGTCTTCGGCGTGTACAACGCGTTCGGGCAGTACTACCGCTTCGCCGCCGCGGACGCGGCGACCCACGATTTCAAGGCGAAGGCGATTTCGCTCGTGCTCGCGGGCGGCCTCGTGGGCGGCATCGTCGGCCCCACGGTGTCGAAGTGGACCAAGGACATGCTGCCGGTCGCGTTCCTCGGCGCCTACCTCGTGCTGATCGCGTTCCTCGTGGTCGTGCTCGCGGTGATCCGCCTGCTCGACATCCCGACCCCGACCGAGGCCGAGGCGAAGGCCTCGGGGCGGCCGCTCGCCGAGCTCGCCGCGCAGCCCGCGTTCGTCGTCGCGGTGCTCGCGGCGGCGATCGGCTACGGCGTGATGAACCTGCTCATGACCGCCACCCCGCTCGCGATGGGGGTGTGCGGCCACCCGTACAGCGCCGCCGCGACGGTGATCTCGTGGCACGTGATCGGGATGTTCGCGCCGTCGTTCTTCACCGGCAGCCTGATCAGGCGCTTCGGCGTGCTGCACGTGATGCTCGCGGGAACGGTGCTCACCTTCGTCTGCATCGGCATCGCGCTCGCGGGCATCGACGTGCCGAATTTCTGGGCGGCGCTCTTCCTGCTCGGCGTGGGCTGGAACTTCCTCTACATCGGCGGCACCACGCTGCTGACCGAGACCTACCGCCCGGCCGAGAAGGCGAAGGCGCAGGGCGCGAACGACTTCGTCATCTTCCTGACCATGGCGACCTCGTCGTTCTCGTCGGGACTGCTGCTGGAGACGAACGGCTGGCAGCTCCTGAACTACCTCGCGATCCCGTTCGTCGCCCTCATCGCGCTCGCGGTGCTGTGGCTGATGGGCAAGCGGCGGGTGCCCGCCGCCGCCTAGAGGAGACCGCATGGAACGCCGCTTCATCAACCCGCTCGAGCTGTCGGTCCCCATCAACTACTCGCACGTCGCGGTCGCCTCCGCCGGGCGCACCGTCTACGTCTCGGGCCAGATCGCGCTCGACGCGACCGGACGGATCGTCGGCGCGGGCGACCTGCGCGCGCAGGCGGTGCAGGTGTACGAGAACCTGCGCGCGGCGCTCGACGCCGCCGGCGCGAGCTTCGCCGACGTGATCAAGATGACCACCTTCGTGGTGGGCCTCGACCCCGAGCGGACGCAGGTCCTGCGCGAGGTGCGCGCGCAGTTCCTGCCGGCGGGGCACAAGCCGGCGAGCACGATGGTCGGCGTCGCGAGCCTCGTGCGCCCCGAGCTGCTGGTCGAGGTCGAGATGATCGCGGCCCTGGCCGACCGCCGCTAGCCGCCGCATGCCGCTCGACCCGCAGGCGCGCGCGGTGCTCGAGCGCGTCGCGCGCGCGCAGCTGCCCCCGTACCCCCGGCTCGGCGCCGCCGCCGCGCGCACGCTCTACCGCGAGACGCGCGGCAAGCTCGCCGCGGCGCCGCCCGCCGTGGCGCGCGCCGACGACCTGCGCGCGACCGGGCCGGTCGGCGACGTTCCGGTGCGCGCGTACCGGCCGCTCGGCGCGGCGGACGCCGAGCGCCTGCCCGCGCTCGTGTACTTCCACGGCGGCGGGTGGACCATCGGCGACCTC
>WBZO01001404.1_pt1 | contig 37824 bp, 33 predicted proteins | sample 5204261 | NCBI WGS metagenome assembly WBZO01 (sample SAMN12412400, study PRJNA552823) | activated sludge metagenome | isolation source: activated sludge from anammox sidestream of wastewater treatment plant... | place: USA: North Carolina | collected 2017-09
GCCGCCTCACCTCTCCGCATTCGCGCCGGCCGGAGGGGGCCCCGAGACGCTCGCGGCGGGAACGGGAGGCCCGGACGCCCCGCCCCGAAGCCCCGCCGGCGTGCGTGCCCACGGCCTGACGACGTACAGAGCCGCCCCTCCGAGGACGAGCACCGCGAAGATGCTCGCCGCGACGATCGGCAACACCATCCCCGCGCTCGCCGGCGTCCCTCGGCTCGTCGGCGGCGCGGACGCCTTCGGCGATGGCGCCACGGGCGTCACGACCCGAGGGGCACGCGGCGAGACGGCCCCGCTCGGCATGAGCCGCCGGAGCTCCTCGGCGAACGACGACGCGTCCCGCGGCCGCTCCTCTGGCTTCTTCGAGAGCGACGCGAGCACGATCCGCTCGATCTCGGCGGGCACGGCGACGAACTGCGAGAGCGGCGGCGGCGGCCGGTTCACGTGCGCTCCGCCGACGGCCACCGGCTCGGTGACGTCGTCGAAGGGACCGCGCCCGCAGAGCATCTCGTAGAGGACGAGGCCGAGCGAGTAGACGTCCGACGATCCGTCGAGCGGCTCGCCCAGGATCTGCTCGGGCGATGCGTAGCGAAGCGTCCCCACGAATTTCCCTCGCGTGAAGCTCGAGCGCTTCTTCTGGTCGACGAGGCGCATGATCCCGAAGTCGAGGAGCTTCGTCGTCGTCGTCCCGCTCGCATCGCGGTGCAGGAAGATGTTCTCGGGCTTCACGTCCCGGTGGACGACGCCGTGCTGGTGCGCGTGCTGGAGCGCGTCGAGCACGTCGATCGCGATCCGGAGCGCGTAGACGGCGTCGAGCGCGCCCTTCCTCTCCAGCATCCAGCGCAGGTTCTGCCCGTTGAGCCGCTCCATCACGTAGTACGGCACGCGCGTCGCGTCCTGCGTGATGCCGGCCGTCACGACGTCGACGATGTGCGGGTGATGGAGCTTCGCGAGGACCTTCGCCTCGTCCTTCATCCGTTGCGCGAGGTCTTCTCGTGCGAGCAGCTGCGGATGCAGCGTCTTCAGGACGTAGCGCTTCTCGACCGTCGTGTCCTCGACCTCGTAGACGGTCCCCATGCCGCCGGTCGCGAGGTGACGCACCACGCGGTACACGGTCCCCGGCACGCCCTGCCCCGGCCGATACGTGGACGCATCCACAGCAGACGCCATCTTCTCCCGTGCGCCTTGCCGCGTCGAGGGCGCCCCGCGCGGCCCCGTGGACACCGCGCTTACCAGTCGAAATCATTCGCGTTAGAGCTGTCCGATCGCAGACCGCTCGAGGCACTTCGTGGTCATGCGCCTCCTTCTCGTCCGACTCGCGCTCGCGTCCGCGTCCACGCTCGCCATCTGCGCCGTCAGCATGACCGGCTGCGGAGGCGACGACACCGAGATCGCGAGCTCGACCCCCGATGCTGCGCCGGAGTCCTCGACGACGGACACCGGCCCCGGCCCCACGGGCGACAGCGGCCCGGCCGATACCGGCGCCGACGCCGGCCCGGCGACCTGCCGTCAGGACGAGGTGAAGTGCGGAGGCGTCTGCTCGAACCCGAAGACCGATCCGAAGAACTGCGGCGCATGCGGGACGGCGTGCGCAGCCAATCAGGTCTGCAACCTCGGACAGTGTACCGACACGTGCAGCGCCGGCCTGACGAAGTGCGGCCAGTCGTGCGTCGATACCGGCAGCGACGAGAACAACTGCGGGACGTGCGGGACCGCCTGCACCGGCACGCAGGGCGTCTGCAGCCAGGGCGCGTGCGCGGCGGGTTGCGCGACCGGCCTGACGAACTGCAACGGCTCGTGCGTCGACACGAAGACGGACGACCTCGACTGCGGCGCGTGCGGGAACGCCTGCATCGGCGGAACCACCTGCATCGGCGGCAAGTGCGGCTGCGCCATCGGCCAGATGGAGTGCAACGGCCAGTGCACCGACGTCACCGTCGACCGCCTCAACTGCGGCGGCTGCGGGACGAAGTGCGCGAACGGCGAGGTGTGCAACGCGGGCGTCTGCACGGCGGGCAGCTGCGACCCGAACCCGGACGCGGGCGCGAACGACGGCGGCAGCTCGAGCGGCAAGGTCGATTGCGGCGGCTCGTGCGTCCGCCTCACGAGCGATCCCGACAACTGCGGGGCGTGCGTGGACCTGAAGAGCGATCCGCAGCACTGCGGCGCGTGCACGGCGGTGGCGTGCAACGCCGGCCAGGTCTGCTCGAACGGCGACTGCAAGGCGACGTGCGACGCGAACCTGACGAAGTGCGGCGCGTCCTGCGTCGACACGCAGACGGACGGCGCGAACTGCGGCGGTTGCGACATCGCGTGCAACGGGGGCATGACGTGCAACGCGGGCAAGTGCGAGTGCCCGAACGGCACCGAGCTCTGCAACGGCGTGTGCGTCGACACCACCAGCGACCGCGCGAACTGCGGTGGCTGCACGATGGCCGGAGGCACGAGCTACGCGTGCGCGCAGTTCAAGGCGTGCGTGAATTCGTCGTGCGTGTGCACCGACGTACGTCGGCAAGTCCTGCAAGGGCGGCAAGTGCATGTGAGGGGCGTCGCGTTGGCAACGGCGCCACGTCGCGCTATGACCCGTCGACCCGTATGGCCGTTCCGTTCATCGATCTCGGGCCTCTCGTCACACGGATCCGCGAGGACGTCCTCCGCGACTGGGCGGACTGCCTCGACAAGCGCGAGTTCGTGGGTGGCCCGCGCGTCGCAGGCCTCGAGCGGTCGCTCTGCGACGCGCTCGGCGTTCCCCGCGTGGTCTCGTGCGCCAACGGTACGGATGCGCTCATCGTGGGCCTGCAGGCCCTCGGCGTGAAGCGCGGGTCGAAGGTCGCACTTCCGAACCTCACGTTCTGGGCGACGTTCGAAGCCGTCGCTCAGCTCGGCGCGACGCCGGTGCTCGTGGACATCGACGCGGACGACCTCCAGCTCGACCTCGAAGAGCTCGCGAGAGCTCACGATGAACACCGGCTCGACGCGGTAGTCCTCGTCCACCTCTACGGCTGGACCTCTGTGCGGCTCCGAGAGATCCGGACGTATTGCAAGGAGCGCGGCATCGCGCTCCTCGAGGACGGCGCGCAGGCTTTCGGCGTCGTCGCAGACGGCGAGCCGGTCCTGGCGGGCGCCAGCGTCGGTACGCTGTCGTTCTACCCTGCCAAGGTGGTCGGCGGGGCGATGGACGGAGGCGCCATCACGATGCAGTCGGCGGAGCACGAGAGCTTCCTGCGCTCGATCTGCAACCACGGGCGCTCCGAGCACTACGCCTATGCCCACGTTGGCTGGAACTCGCGCATGGGCGGGCTCCAGGCGGCGTTCCTCGCGCGCGTCCTCGCGGAGGTGCCCGCGATCCTCGAAGGCCGGAGGCAGGCCGCGGCCTGGTATCGCGAGCGGCTCCGCGGTGAGAAGGGCATTCGCGTCTACGGCCCCCCCGCCGGCGTGACCGAGAACGGCTACCTCAACGTGATCACGGTCGACGGCAGGACCGGTGACGAGGTCGTCGCGGCGCTCAAGAGCGCCGGCATCGGGGCTGCGCGGACCTATCCAGCTGCCATGAGCGATCAACCACCTGCGGACCGCGCGGGCGCGATCCGCCACGGCGACCTCGCCCGTTCGCGGCGGTTCTGCGAGGCCGTCGTCAACCTCCCGCTGTTCTACGGCATCCGCACGGAAGACCAGGAGAGCGCGGTGCGCGCGCTGCTCGCGGTGCGCTGACTAGGCGAGCGCGACGCGATCGCCGTCCTTCACGAGCGTCCGGCCGCAGCCGCACTGGCCCTTCCCGGTGCTGTCGTCGATCGCCACCTTCTTCCCGCACGAGCACACCCAGCCCACGATACGAGCCGGGTTCCCGAGCACGAGCGCGTGATCCGGGACGTTCCTCGTGACGACCGCCCCCGACCCGACCATTGCCCACTTCCCGATCGTGATCCCGCAGACGATTGTGGAGTTCGCGCCGAGAGCCGCCCCCTGCCTCACGAGCGTCTTGCTGACCTCCCAGTCGTGCGCCCCCTTCGGCGACATGTCCGGGTTGACCGCGCGAGGGACTTTGTCGTTCGTGAAGCAGACGTGGGGCCCGCAGAACACCCCGTCCTCGATCGTGACGCCGACGTAGATCGAGACGTTGTTCTGCACCTTGACGTTGTCCCCGATGGCCACGTCCGAATCGACGTAGACGTTCTTTCCGAAGATGCAGTTCTTCCCAATCTTCGTCCGCTCGCGCACCTGACAGAAGAGCCAGATCTGTGTGCCCTCGCCGATCTCGGCGCTCTCGTGGACCACGGAAGACGAATGAATGCGGACGGTCATGGCCGCCCAGCATACCTGGACGCCTCAACGCCGGTCGACGAGCGCTTCGTACAGCCGGGCGTAGCGCGCGACCCCGACCTCCTCGAGACCGAAGTGCCGGCGTGCGGCGTCGACGGTCGCCGTCACGCGAGCCTCGAGGGGGCGAGACGCGAGCTCGACCGCGGCGCGGGCGGCCCGATCGATCTGCGCGGGCGAGAAGTCGTCGAGAACGACGCAAGCCTCCTTCTCACGAGCGAGATCCGCCTGGTCGCCGATGTCCCCGTTGACGACGGCGACGTTCCCGCACGCGAGGTACTCCGCGACCTTCGTCGGGCTGGATCCCTTCTTCGAAAAGCAGCTCTGGATGAAGGAGACGCCGACGTCACCCACGCAGAGATACTCGGGCATCCGCTTGGGCGGGATCTTCCGGACGATGACGTCCTGTTCGGAAATCCCGACCGCGGAGAGCTTCGCGACCAGGCTCGCCGAGTCCGATGGCGTGAAGCACACGAATGCCAAGCGCCTGCCCGTCGGCGCGAGGTGCTCGCGCACGGCCGCGGCGAACCGGGCCATCTCCGGCTCGAGGTACCAGGTGCCCAGCGAGCCTGCGTAGACGATGGTGAACGCATCGCCCAGCCCGAGCTCCTCGCGCAGGCGTACGCGCGCCTCCGCTGACGGACGGAACTTCTCCATGTCCACGCAGCAGGGGACGACCTCGAGGAGCGGTCGTGCGCCGAGCATGTCGTTCTCACGAAGCCAGCTCGCCAGCGCGCGGGTGAGCACGACCATGCCGTCGGACCGGGCGAAGAGGCGGCGCTCGTAGGCTTTCACGAGGCGGTACTCGAGGCGATCCTTCGTCCAGTGCCCGGCGTCGACGTACTCGTCGCCGATCATCCCGCGGCAGTCGAAGAGCAGCTTCGAGCGGGGCGCGAACGCGCCCACCACGTCGCAGATCGCGGTCGCGAAGTAGCTCCGGCCGTGAACGATGTCCGGTCGTCGCGAGAGCGACGTGCCGAGAGCGAGGCGGACGCCCCGTGCCGCCTCCGCGACCTTCACCCGCAGAGGGGTCCGCATCGTCCGCACGAGCGGGTGCCAGCGGATCCCATCACGCCCGAGGCTCGCCGCGATCTCCTCCCGGACCTCCGGGGTGACGCTCGCGAGCTCGAAGCTCACGAGATCGATCTCCACCCCACGGCGGACGAGGCCCCGGAGATACGGCAACACCTGGGACTGACCGAGGTTCTCGGCCATGCCGTTCTGCGAGACGTACAGCGAACGCATCGAATTTCCGCGGGCCCTGTCCGTACCGGAGTTCCCGCCTCCGGTCCATCGGATCGCACCTGAACAGAAGGCCAGCGATGAACGCCGCGGCGAGCTTGCGCCACCAACGTTCCCGAGGAATCATCGCGCTCCCCGTTCAGTCATGCGGAACCTGATCATCACGTACCGGCGGCTCTTGGTCGTGATCGTCCACTTGCTCCTGTGGACGGCTGCGCTGACCGCCTCGATGTTGCTCCGGTTCGAGTTCGACATCCCGCGCGCCTTCATGCCGCTGGCGTGGAAGCTGCTCCTCCTGACGCTCGCCGTCCGCACCATCGTCCACTGGCGCGTCGGTCTGTTCCACGGCCTATGGAGGTACTCCGGGACGCGCGATCTCCTGTCGCTCATCCAGGCCGCGGCGATCTCGTCGGTCCTCATCGCAGCGGCGTGGGCGTTCATGAACACGCGCACGTTCCCGCGCTCGGTCCTGGTCCTCGACTTCGCGTTCAGCATCCTCATCGTCGGCGGCCTGCGCTTCGGCATCCGGACCGTGCGCGAGGTCACGCTCCACACCATGCGAGGGGCGCCCGCGAGCTCGCGCGATCGACGCCGCGTCCTCGTCCTCGGCGCGGGCGACGCCGGAGAGATGCTCATGCGCGAGATCACGCGTACGTATGCTCATCGCTACGACGCCGTCGGGTTCCTCGACGATGCGCCGGCGAAGCAGAACGAGCGCATCCACGGCGTCCCCGTCCTGGGGCCGATCGCCGACGTCGAGATGCTCGCCAAGCGCGAACGGGTCGACGAGATCATCCTCGCCATCCCGAGCATGACCGGCCAGGAGATCCGCCGGCTCGTCGAGCTATGCCGCCCGACCGGCGCGAGCCTGCGGACGCTGCCCGGCGTCGATCACCTGATCGACGGGCGCGTGACCGTGAGTCAGCTCGCCGAAGTGGCCATCGAGGATCTCCTCGGGCGCGCGCCGGTGACTTTGGACGCCGAGGCCATCGAGGAGTTTCTGCGTGACCGCGTGGTCCTCGTCACGGGCGCCGGCGGCAGCATCGGCTCCGAGCTGTGCAGACAGATCTGCCGGTACGCGCCGAAGCGCCTGATCCTCATCGAGCAGGCCGAGAACAACCTGTTCGAGGTACACCGCGCCCTCGTCGCGGAGTTCCCCGACGTCCTCGTCGCCCCCTTCATCGCGGACATCTGCGACTCCCGCCGGCTCGACGCCATCTTCGAGAGCGAGCGCCCGGCGGTCGTCTTCCACGCCGCCGCGCACAAGCACGTCCCGATGATGGAGGCGAACCCGGGCGAGGCGATCAAGAACAACGTCTTCGGGACGAAGAAGCTCGCGGACGCGGCACACCGGTACGGCGTCGAGTCGTTCGTCATGGTCTCCACGGACAAGGCCGTGAACCCGACGTCGATCATGGGGGTGTCGAAGCGCACCGCCGAGATCTACGTCCAGGCGCTCTCGCAGCGCAGCCGCACGCAGTTCGTGACCGTTCGTTTCGGCAACGTGCTCGGCAGCGCGGGGAGCGTGATCCCGATCTTCAAGCAGCAGATCGCCGCCGGCGGTCCGGTGACCGTCACGCACCCCGAGATGCAGCGGTACTTCATGACCATCCCGGAGGCCTGTCAGCTCATCCTCCAGGCCGGGACGATGGGACGCGGCGGGGAGATCTTCGTGCTCGACATGGGGCAGCCCGTGAAGATCGTCGACCTCGCACGCGACCTCATCCGGCTGTCGGGCTTCACGCCCGACGAGGACATCGCCATCACGTTCTCCGGCATCCGTCCAGGGGAGAAGCTCTTCGAGGAGCTCTCGTTCGAGACGGAGAACGCGACGAAGACACGCCACCCGAAGATCTTCGTCGGGACGTTCCGCCCGTATCCCTGGGAGGCGGTCGAGCGTGGCCTCCAGCGGCTCCACGAGCTCAGCGACGGCTCGGCGCCGCCCGCGATCCGCGCGGCGTTCCGCGAGCTCGTCCCCGAATACACGCCGCCGCCTGATGCGGTCGAGCCCACTCCGGGCGAAGTCGTTCAGGCGGCGAGCCCCGCGAGAACGTCCGAGCCGCTCGTCACGACGACCGACCGCATCAGCGCGACAGCCGTCTAGAAACCGGCTAATTAGTCGCTCCCCATGTGCGGCATCGTCGGCGTTGTCGGCTTCGACGCTCCCCTCGATCGGGCGCGCGCCGTCGTGGCCGCGATGAACGAGCACATCGCGCATCGGGGGCCCGACGGCGAAGGCCTCACCGCCCACCCGGACGCGACGCTCGCGATGAAGCGCCTCGCCATCATCGACATCGTTCACGGTCACCAGCCGATGGCGAACGAGGACGACTCGGTCGTGCTCGTCTACAACGGCGAGATCTACAATGCGCCGGAGCTCCGGCGGCGCCTCGAAGAGCGCGGGGTCCGGTTCCGAACGCGCAGTGACACGGAGGTCATCCTGCGCCTGTACGAGCAGGATCCGGACGACGTCGAACGGCACCTCGTCGGCATGTGGGCGTTCGCCATCCACGACCGGAAGCGACGGCGTGTCGTCATCAGCCGAGACCGCTTCGGCATCAAACCGCTGTTCATCGCTGACGCGGGCGGCGCGCTCGCTTTCGCGTCCGAGCTGCGCTGCTTCGATCGCTCACTCGCGCCCTTCTCGCGTCTTTTCGAGATCGACCACGATGCCGCCCACGCGATGGTGTCTTGGAGCTACGTCCCCGAGTCGGCGACCATCTTCAAGGGCGTGCGACGGCTGCCTCCGGCGTCGCGGCTCACCATCGACCTCGCGACCGGAAAGCGCAGCGAGACGACGTACTGGATCCTGACACCGTCGCCCGAGGCGACCGCCGTCCGTTCGCTCGACGAAGCATGTGAGGGCACCGAGGCGCTCCTCCGCAGCGCCGTGAGAGAGCACCTCGAGAGCGACGTGCCGGTGGCAACGTTCCTGTCCGGCGGCATCGACTCGTCGCTCGTCACCGCCTACGCGAACGACATCGCGCCGGGCACGATCAAGGGCTACTCGATCGGCTTCGCCGAGCCGCAGTTCGACGAGTCGCCCTACGCGCGAGCGACGGCCGAGAAGCTCGGCGTCCCGATCTCGGTCGCCATGTTCGACGAGGCGACCGCACGGGCGAAGCTGCCGGATGCGCTCCTCGCATACGACGAGCCGTTCGGCGACTCCTCGAGCCTCGCGACCTACCTGCTCTCCTCTCACGTCGCGCGCGACTACAAGGTCGCGCTCGGGGGCGACGGCGGCGACGAGATCTTCGCCGGCTACAAGAAGTACCTGGTGGTGAAGCTCCGCGGGCCGTTCGCGTCCGCACCGCGCGTCCGCGACGCCATCGGACGCGCGCTCGGGCGCGTGCCCGCGTACTACGACCGGACGCGCCGCTGGACCGAGATCCTCCGCACCGTACGCCGGCTCTCCCGAGGCCTGAGCGGCGCGGATGCCTACGTCTACGCCCAGCTCACCCAGGTCGCTCCGCTCGCGCGGACGGCCCCGCTCATGAGGGTGGCCGCCGATCCGCAGCGCTTCGAGCGCGAGGCCGAGGCGCGCTTCGAGAAGGCCCACGGCACCGAGCTGCAGCGGACGCTCGCATGCGATCTGGGCAGCACCCTGTGCAACGACATGCTCGTCAAGGTCGACCGTGCCAGCATGGCCTGCCACCTCGAAGCGCGGGTGCCGTTCCTCGATCACCGCGTCGCGGAGTTCGGCGTCGGGCTGCCGGCGGCCTACTCGATCGGCGACTCGGCGCGGCGCTGGTCGGGCAAGCGCGTCTTGCGAGCCCTCCACGAGCGTCGCTTCGGCCATGCGCTCGCCAACCGGAAGAAGCAAGGCTTCGGCGTGCCCGTCGAGAAGTGGCTTCGGGGGCCGTTCGACGCCGCGTGCGAGCGCCTCTTCGCACGGAGCGTGCTCGATCGGTACGGGATCCTCTCGAGCACGGAGCTCGGAGACGGCGGCTTCCGTCGCTGGATCGGCGAGGCGCCGATGGTCGTATGGCATGCGTTCGCCCTCGCCGCGTGGTGCGAGGTGAATCTCGGCGACGGCGCGGACGCGCTCCGCGAGATGCTCTCGACTCAAGGGCGGTAGCCGAGCCGGAAGATCCGGTGGCCGACGTCATCGGAGAAATAGACTGCGTCGTCGGGCCCCGTACGAACGTCGACGGGGCGGACCTCCCAGGTCCCCTCCGCGAGCCCGCCGTCCACGGCACGACCGACGACGGGCGTGATGCTCTCGACGCTCCCCCCGTCGAGGTGCGCGCGCACGAGCACGCGCCCGACCGGCGTCGTCCGGTACGTCGAGCCGTGCAAGGCGATGAGGAGGTCTCCGGGCCAGGGCAACGAGCCGCCCGTATACTCGGCGACCCCGAGGGGCGCCGAGTGGCCCTGCATCACGGCGGCGGGCCTCCGAACGTTGCTCGCGTTCTGGCACCACGCGTTGTCCGGCGCGCTCGGACCGGGCGCATACGCCCATTGCGTTCCGGGGCCCAGCCCTCCGTCGAGGAGGTACTCGCTCCAGCAGTGCGGATACCCGAAGAAGCTCGGCCCCGGGCCATCGAGACGATTGAGCTCCTCGCCGGGATTGTCGTCGCCGAGGGCGTCGCTGCCGTTGTCGACGCCCCACATCCGCCCTTGCGAATCGAACGCGAGGCCGACGGAGTTGCGCAGCCCGTACGCGAAGACCTCCCCCGCGGAGTAGTCGAGGCCTCCAGACGGAATCGCAGCGGGCAAGGTGAAGCGCCGGACCATGCTGCGTGATGCGAGCACGGCCGCATCCGTGTCGACGTCCAGGTCCGAGCCGACGTGCACGTACAGGCGTCCGAGCGCGTCGAAGACGAGCGCACGCGTGAAGTGACCGCCCCCTGCCGGAATGTTCGCCACGACGGTCTCCGGCGGCACCGACGCGACCTTGTCGCCCTTCGCGTAGGGCCAGCGATACACCGTCGTGTCGCTCGAGGCGTAGACGAATGCACCGTCGGGAGAGAACGCGACGCCGTGCGTGAGCTCGACCGTTCCCTCGGCAACCGCGGCGAAGCGGCTGCGCTCGCCGTCGTCGATGAATCCGTCACGGTCTCCGTCGGCGAGCTCTTCGAGGAAGCCGTCGGCCACCACGAAAAGAATGCCGTCCGGCGAGAACGCCATCTGTCGCGGTCGTGCGAGGTTCGCCGCGAAGACCGTCAAGCAGAGACGCGGGTCCGCGAGCCACGTGTCCGGGAAGGTCCCGGCATCGCCGCAGCTGTTCCGCAAGGGAGCGCGCGCGTCCTCGCGCGGCGCGACGTCGGCCGTCGAGGCATCTCCGCCGTCGACGGGCGGAGCGGCGCCCCCCTCTACTTCAGTGTGCCGTGCGGCCTCCTGCTCGTCGCTCGCGCAGCTCGCCACGACGGCGAGTGCCGCCGCGGCACAGACACAACCGCAGGCGAGAGCCGCGCGCACCCCTCGAGACTAGGGGAACTTCACCACGTCTTCCACGGAGGCGCGCCCGACTCCCAGAGGGACTCCAGGAGCCGCAGCTCGCGCACGGTATCGACGCACTGCCAGAAGTCCTCGTGGCGGTAGGCCATGAGCTCGCCATCGCGCGCCAGCGCCTCGAGCCCGTCGGCCTCGAGGACCGAGCGATCGTCCTTCAGGTAGGCGAGCACGCCCGGCTCGAGCACCATGAAGCCACCGTTGATCCAGCCCTCTCCGATCTGCGGCTTCTCGGTGAACTCCTTGACGCGATCGCCCTCGAACACGAGGCCGCCGAAGCGCGCGGGGGGACGCACCGCGGTGACCGTCGCGAGCTTGCCGTGCGCGCGATGGAACGCGAGGAGGTCGGCGATGTTCACGTTCGACAGCCCATCGCCGTAGGTGAGCATGAACGTCCCGTCGGAGAGCATACCCGAGAGGCGCTTCACGCGACCGCCCGTCATCGTCGAGGCGCCGGTGTCCATCAGGTGGACGGTCCAGTCCTCGTGGCCGGCACGCTCGTGCGACGTCACGGTGCCGTCCTCGAGCTTCACCGTCTTGCTGCCGGAGAGCGCGTGATACTCGAGGAAGAAGCGCTTGATGAACTCGCCCTTGTAGCCGAGCGCGACGACGAACTCGTCGAAGCCGAAGCTCGCGTAGTGCTTCATCAGGTGCCAGAGGAGCGGTCGCCCGCCCACCTCGACCATCGGCTTCGGACGCACCTCGGTGTGCTCCGCGAGCCGCGTCCCCATCCCGCCTGCGAGAAGAACGACCTTCATCGGGATCCATCCTTGAAGCCGACGGCGCACCAGTAGGGGACGCCGTCGTGAAACCGCACGCGCGAGAGGCCCGCGCGCTCCATCATGCCCCGCATCTGTTCGCGAGTGAACCGCTGCTCGAGCCTCGTACCGAAGCGATCGAGCGCGTCGTTGCGCATGACGTAGAAGCTGCGCGCGCGGTAGGCGGAGAGCGGCAACCGCTCGACGTCGGCGCCCAGGCGCTCGAGCACGCGCGCCGACCGGGCGAGCGGCCAGTACACCGAGGCGGCGAGCACCTGGCTCGTCGCGTAGCGCATCGGCCCGGGAAGGCGGCTCACCACGCGCCTCGCAGCATCGCTCGCCATCCACAGCGAGCGGAACCACGCCGGGCGGTTGTCGAACGCGTAGTAGAGATAGAGGAGGAGCGGCGCGCCGGGCTTGAGCTTGTTCACGCACGCGGAGATGGCCGCCTCGGTGTCCGGCATGTGGTGGAGGACGCCGAGGCTGTAGCCGAAGTCCATGCTGCCGTCGGAGAACGGCATGTCGGCGATGCTCGCATGGTGCAGCGTCACGTTCCGCGCCTCGGCGAGGTTCGCGCGCGCGACGGCGAGCGCATCGGCGCTCGCGTCGACGCAGTGCAGGTGGCCGACGCGCGGAGCAACGAGCCTGGCCCAACGGCCGCTCCCGACGCCCGCATCGAAGCCGACGGCGCCCTCGGGGAGAGACGACCACGGAAACACCGCGAAGTAGGCGTCGAAGAGCTCCGCGAGCTCGACGGCGGTCGCCCCCGACTGATCGAACCGGCTCCACTCGTCGCCGAAGCCCTCCACCGTCTCACGATCGACGTTACGCATCACGTTCCCTCAGAGCCGCAGGGTCTCCGCGGCAGTACGCGCGACCCTGGTGAGCTGCGCACCGATCCCACTCGGACGGAGGCCCTTGCGATCGGCCCAGCGCAGCGCGATCCGCACGGCACGATCGGGCGCGCTCTCGCCCAGCGCCGCGAGGCACGCCTCGCGCTCGCGGCCGTCCTCGGCGGAGAGCCAGCCCCACAACATGCCCGCGCGATGCGCGAGCGCGATCCGCCGCTCGAGCGAGGCGACGAGCGCGCGCTCCCCCGGATGGCGCGCCGCATACTCCTCGAGGTATCTGCGCATGAGCTCGCTCCGCATGCCGATGCTCCGGCTGAGGTGCATGTTGCTGGCCTGCGCGGCGTGCTTGCGGATCTTCACCACCGGCTCCGCGCATGCCACCATCCCGCCCTCCTCGGCTGCGCGCATGAGGAGCACGAAGTCGCCGAAGTGGATGGGGAGCGACTCGTCGAAGCCTTCCTCCGGGAACGCGCTCCGGCGAAACACCAACCCGGGCATGGGCACGGGATTGCGGCTCCGACCGACGAGCTCGGCGACATAGCGGGGACCGGACCAGAGCTCGGTCCGCTTGATCCAGCGCCGCTCCTCGGTGACGCGCCCCTGCTCGTCGACGAAGTCGAAGTTGCTGCCGGCGAAGGCGGCCGTCGGGTGCGCGTCGAGCGCGCCTGCGAGCACCTCGAGGTACCGCGGGAGGTACACGTCGTCGTCGTGGAAGAAGGTGACGAGCGGCGTCCGCACCGCGCGCATGCCGCGATTGAAGTTCGAGAACATCGGCACGCGCTCCTCGACGCGCGCGATCTCCACGCGATCGTCCTCGTCCGCCCACAGGCGGAAGAAGTCGCGCGCCTCGGGCGGCGAAGCGTTGTCGAGGACGAGCACGCGGTAGTCCCCGCGCGTCTGCGCGAGCAGGCTCCGCTTCGTCTCCGGGAGGTAGTCCATCCGTCCGATCGAGGGCAGGAGGACGGTGATCGCCGGGGCGGCCTCGCCATGCGGTTTCATCGGAAACCTCTCGACCGGTACCAGGCGACGGTGTCCTCGAGCCCCGCGTCGAGATCGAAGCGGGGCCGGAAGCCGAGCCCACGGAGCACGCTCGTGTCGGCGCACACGAACGGCGGATCGTCCGGGCGCCCCGGGAGCGCCCCGTAGCGGACGAGCTCCGGCCTGCCGCACGCACGCGCAGCGGCCTCCACCACGTCGCGCACGCGCACGGGGACGCCCGAGCCCACGTTGATGGCGCCCTGCCTGTCCGATCGCGCCGCGAGCACCACCGCGCGGGCCACGTCGTCGATGTGGAGGAAGTCGCGGACCTGATCGCCGGAGGTCACCCGCGCCTCCTCGCCCCGGAGGAGCGGCTCGATGACCGCAGGCACGAGCCGCTGCGGCGCCTCCCAGGGACCGTACTGGTAGAAGAAGCGCAGGTGAGCGAACGACGTGCCCCACCGCTCGGTCGCGGCGCGGAGAATCTCGGCGACCGAGAGCTTGCACGCGGCATAGAGCGAGCGCGGGAGCGTCCGCGAGGTCTCCGCGAGGAGGCCCTGCGTCGTGTCGTACTCGAAGCACGTGCCGGCGGTGACGAGCCTCGCGCAGCCGGCGCCCGCGAGCGCGCGTGCGAGCTCGATCGTCGCCTCGACGTGATCGAGGTTCTCCTCGGCGTGGAGGTAGCGCCCGGGGACCGCGTACCACGCGAGGTGGATCGCGAGCTCGGGGCGCACGTGGTCCACGAGCCGGCGCACGGCCTGCGCGTCGAGCAGATCGATCGCGTGGACCTCCGCCCCCGGCGCGAGCGCCTCGAGCCGCGCCCGCGACGCGGTGGGCACGTCGACGGCGTGGACCTCGTCACCCTCCAGATGCGCGGCGATCCGCGAGCCGAAGAACCCTGCTGCACCGGTGACGAGGACCCGCACGAGACGCCCCTCAGTGGTTCACGAGCGCCCAGTCGTACGGGATCTCGTTCTTGAACGGATCGAGGCGGTCCGAGCGCGAGGGATCGTGCGCATGGGTGCATGCGTTCGCGACGAGCGACACGTCCGAGAGGCCCTTGAAGCCGTTCCACGTGCCCGGCGGGACGACCAGCAGGTTGTAGCTGTCGGGGCCGAGATGGACCTCCATCAGGCCGCCTCGCGTCGGCGATCCGTCGCGATCGTCGTAGACCACGCACTTCACGCGGCCGTGCGGACAGGCGTAGTGGAGGGTCATGTCGCGGTGCTTGTGCCACCCCTTCACGACGCCCGCGTAGATAGACGAGAAGTAGATCTCGCCGAACTGCCTGAAGTGCGGATCGCTCGCGCGAAGCATGTGGAAGATCGTCCCGCGCTCGTCGGGGATGCGGCGGAGCGGGATCACGCGAACGCCGTCGATCGGACGATCGCCGCGGAGGATGCGCGCGCCGTCGGGGAGCTTCTCGCTCATCGGATCGTCACCTCCGGCACCGGCACGATGAACTTCCCGCCCGCATCGCGATAGGTCTGCTGCTGCGCGAGGATCTCGCCGGCGAAGTTCCAGGTGAGGAGCAGGCAGTAGTCCGGTCGCCGCTTCACGAGCTCGTCGGGCGCGACGATCGGAATCCCGACGCCGGGCATCAGCCGGCCCTGCTTGTGCGTGCTCCGATCGGCCACGAAGTCGATGACGTCCGAGCCGATCCCGAAGTGGTTGAGGAGCGTGCTTCCCTTCGCGGCCGCGCCGTACGCGGCGATGGTCTTGCCCTCCGCCTTGAGCCGGCGGACCAGCGCCACGAGCTCCTCCTTCAGGCGCCCCACGCGCTCCGCGAACGGCCGGTAGGCCTCCGCGCGCCCGACACCCCACGCCTGCTCCTCCGCGAGGAGGGTCGTGACCGCTGCGCTCGGCCTCGACACGCCTTCGCGCTGCATGAAGACGCGGACCGATCCGCCGTGGATCGGGAGGTGCTCGACGTCGACGACCTCGAGCCCCGTCCGGCGCGCGACGGCGCCGAGCGCCGTGAGCGACCAGTAGAAGAGGTGCTCGTGGTAGATGGTGTCGAACTCGCAGTGGTCGAGCATCGGCTTGACGTACGGCGACTCCATCACGAACACGCCATCGTCCTTCAGGAAGGCGTGCACGCCGGCGAGCACGCCGCGGATGTCCGGCACGTGCGCCATCACGTTGTTCGCGTGGAGGACGTCCGCGCGCATCCCCTTCCCTGCCAGCTCGGCGCCGAGGTCCTTGCCGAAGAACTCGGCGATCGTGCGGACCCCTCCTTCTTCGGCGACCTTCGCGACGTTGCGCGCCGGCTCGATCCCGAGCACCGGCACGCCGCGCGCGACGTAGTTCTTCAGCAGGTAGCCGTCGTTCGACGCGATCTCCGCCGCGAGGCTCGAGCCCCTGAGCTTCCGCTCGTCGACGAGCCGATCGGCGATCGCCTTCGCATGGCGAAGCATCGTGTCCGAGAACGACGAGAAGTACCGGTAGTCGCGGAAGAGGATCTCGGGCGGGACGGTCTCGGTGATCTGGAGGAGCGAGCAGCCCTCGCAGAGCACGAGGTCCAGCGGGTAGCGCGGCTCGGGCTCGCCACGGCGCGCGGGATCGACGAGCGCGTTCGCGAGCGGCGTCTCGCCGAGCGAGAGGACGAGCGTGAGCCTCTCGCCGTCACACGCACGGCACGCTCGGATGGTGCTCATGCGCCGAGGAACTCCCGGTACCACGCGATCGTTCGCGTGAGGCCCTCGTCCAGCGAGAGCTCCGGCTTCCAGCCGAGCTCTTCGCGCGCCTTCTTCGCCGACAGGTACTGGATGCGGATCTCCTTGATCGGCTCGTTTCGCACGTCGGGCTTCAGATCGCTCTTCATCGCTCGCAGGATCTTGTCCACGAGCTCGAGGACCGTGACCTGCATCTCGTTCGAGAAGTTGAACGCCTCGCCGCGCAGCTTCGCGTCCTGCGCCAGCCGCTCGGCGAGCATCATGTACACGCGCGCGCCCTCCTCGACGTAGAAGTAGTCGCGCACGAACTGACCGTCGGACCGGATGAGCGGGCGCTCGCCGCGGACGACGCTGCGGATCGTGCCGGGCACGATGCGGTTCCAGTTCAGGTCGCCGCCGCCGTAGAAGTTGCCGCAGCGAGTGACCACGACCGGCAGCCCGTACGTGTGCGCGTAGCTCTGCGTGATGAGGTCCGCGCACGACTTGCTCACGTCGTACGGGTGCTTGCCCTCGAGCCGCGTCGTCTCGTCGTACGGCATCACCTTCGCGTCGCCGTACGCCTTGTCGCTCGAGGCGACGACGATCGACTCGATCTTCGGGCTCCGCCGGCACGCCTCGAGCAGCGCCCAGGTGCCCTTGATGTTCGACTCGAAGGTCGAGACCGGGTTGCGGTTCGCGATGCCGACGATGGTCTGCGCCGCCAGGTGGATGACCGTCGAGATCTCGTACTCGCCGAGGATCCGCTCCATCAGCTCCTGGTCGCAGACGTCGCCGCGCACCACGCGCACGCGGTCGATCGTCCTGCTCCGGACGAGCTCGCTCTGGGGGACCCAGTCGCGTACGAGGCAGACCACGTCGGCCCCCGCCTCGACGAGGCGCCGCACGAGCCAGCTGCCGACGAGGCCTGCGCCCCCGGTGACGAACGTCGGTCGATCGGTCCAGAACCTGGTCACGGGCCTCACTTAGCGTTTTCTCGGCCGGGATTGAAGCTTCCTGACCGGCGATCCCGCCGGAAACGCTCGCGATCGTTGGTGGCGCGAGAAAGGCCGAGCGTTCAGCGCGCGCAGCGACCGCCCGCGGCGTAGTACGTCTTCTGGACCTTGTAGTGGTACCGGAACGTCGCGTAGAGGATGTGCGTCGGGTCCCACGAGCCCCCGCGGAGCGAGCGCATCCCGTCGGGGAAGTCCTCGTCGACCGACGGATCGGACGGCTCCGGCACCACCCAGTAGGGCGGGTAGACCCCGACGTCGCCCTGCGGCGGATCGGGGAAGCTCACGTTCGCGCAGTCGGTGCACTGCCCTTCGGGCGTCGGGATCACGTCGAGCAGGAACTCGAGGACGTTACCCGTGAGGTCGGCGTGGCCCCAGCGCGCGTAGCCCTTCGTCCGTCCCGGCGGCGAGATGTGCGCGGGCCCGTCGTTCACCTGACCCGTCACGGGATCCACCGTCCGCAGCGGCGTTCCCCAGGTCTGCTTCGTCAGGCCGTCGACCGGATCGAGGAGGCCGGTCACGACGAGCTCCTTCGTCGCGGCGCTCCAGGTGAGCGGCCCGCCCTTGCCCCACGCGTAGTCGCGCTGCTCGTCGCCGCCCTCGGCCGCGAAGCCCCACTCGGCGTCCGTCGGGAGGCGCCCGCGGTCCCACGCGCAGAAGGCGAAGAGCGTGTACCAGTCGATGCACGTGATCGGCAGCGCCTCGTACGGCCCGGGCGTCGCCGTCCACGTCGCCGCGCCGCCGTCGGAGTTGTCTCCACCGACCGTGCAGCCCGCGGCGCCGAGGCGGTCGTGGATCTCGATCGCGCTCGCGGGCAGGCGGACGTCGAACGACGCGCGCCATCCGCTGTTCGGGATCTTCGGATGGGCGCCGGCGCCAGGCGCAGGGGGATTCGCCTTCGGGCTCCAGCCGACGGCCTCGAAGTACGCGCGGAGGCGACCGACCGTGATCTCGTACTTGTCGAGCACGAACGCGCTCACGGTCGCCGGGTTCTCGACGTGCCCCTGCCGGAGGTAGCTCCCGCCGGGCACCGGCAAGCTCGTGCAGCAGTCCTCGTCGCCCGTGAGGCCGCACGAGAAGGTGCCGGGAGCGCCGTCGCAGCTCGGCGCACTGAGGCACCGGCCGGACGCCGGGCCCTTCGTCCCGCAGAGCTGGCTCGCGCAGTCGCTCGGGGCGGCGCACGTCGCGTGGGCCTTGCACCGCGGCGTCGCCGGATCCGATCCGCCGCAATCGACGTCCGACTCCGTACCGTTCTTCACGCCGTCCGCGGGCGACGGCGCGGCGCACTTGCCGGCCTTGCAGACGTGGCTGATGCATCCGCTCGGGTCCGAGCAGGGGGAGCCATCGGGTGCAGGCGCCACCGGAGCGCCGCCATCGATCGGCGGAGAAGGAGCCGGCGGCGTGGCCGAGGACGCCGCCGGAGGCGCGGGAGCCGCCGCCGGCCCGCCCCCTGCGCTCGGAGCTCCTGCGTCGGACGACGCCCCGCACGCGACGAGGGCGATGAGCACGCCCGCCCGCGCCACCATCGCGCGGCGCCGCTCCCCCTCGACCCTCATGGGCCGTGATGATGCCACCGCGCGAGCGCCTGTCCAGGTCGGCCGCGATCAGCAGGACGCGCGCGCGCGGCGGCGCAGACGCACGGACGCGAGCGCGGCGACCGCCACGACGGACGCGACGCGCGCGAGCGGCACGTCGCGCGCGACCCCGCAGCCGCCACCTCCGACGAACGCCTCGTCCGGGCGCGCATCCTCCAGGTCGTCGTCGAAGCGCGTGCCGCCCGCGTCCTTCGGGGGCGCATCGCCGGCGGCATCGCGCACGCCCGCGTCGACGGCGCCCGCGTCGCTGGCGCCCGCATCGATGGCGCCCGCATCGACACCACCCGCGTCCGGTGTTCCGGCGTCGACGAGCGGTCCGGCGTCGGGCTCCGTCGGGTCGAAGATCTCGGCGGTGTCGCTCCGCGCCCAGGAGCCGGCGATGAGCACCTCACCCGAGAGCAACGTCGTCGCCGTATGGTATCTGCGCGCCGTCGTCATGGGCGGGACAGGCGCGAAGCTTCCTGTCACTGGATCGTAGATCTCCGCCGTCGCCGTGACGGCGTCGTTTGCATCGATGCCCCCCGTGAAGAGGACGCGACCGTCGAGCAGCTCGCTCGAGCGATGGAGTCTACGTGGGACGACCATCTGCCCGGCCGGTGCGAAGGTGCCGGTCGACGGGTCGTAGAGCTCGGCAACAAGGATCGGGGCGCCCGCAGCGTCGACACCACCAGCGACGAGGACCTTGCCCGACGGGAGACGATGTGCGGAGTGGGCGCGGCGCGGCCCCGCCATCGCGCCGGTCGGAGTGAAGACGCCCGTGACGGGATCGTAGAGCTCCGCGCTCGCGTGAACCGTGAGCGGCTTCCGGTCGAGTCCGCCGGCGACGAGCACCCTCCCGTCAGCGAGGAGCGTCGCAGTGTGCCCCAGGCGCCCATCGGCCATCTCCCCCGTGAGGCCGGACGTCCCGGAGGCGGGACCGAAGAGGGCGGCCGTCCTCGCGCTCGGGTATGGGGTCTTGCGCTCTGGTGCGCCGCCCGTGACGAGGACGCGGCCGTCCGCGAGACGTGTCAGCGCCCTTCCCACGTGCGCCTGGTAGCTGGAATCGAAACCGGGACCCGATGCGAGCATCCCCGTCGACGGATCGAAGGTCCACATCCAATAGAGGCCAGGCAAGAGCACCTTGCCGGACGCGAGCGTCACGCCGGCCGGAGCGCAGTCGGCGCACCCGAAGCCTGCGTACTGTTCGAACCCGTACGACGCGCCGGTCACTTGCGAGAACGACCCTGTGGCCGGATCGTAGATGTCGACGCTCGAGTCCGTGGCGCCGCCGACGACGAGGACCCTGCCGTCGAGGAGCCGCACCGCGCCGGCCCTGCCACGCGGTCGTGTCATCGATCCGGTAGGCGAGAACCCCACGGCTCCGAGCGCGTGACCTACGCGCTCGCGCGCCGTCGCACGCTCCGCGGGCGCGCACGCCTGTGGAGCCGCGACCAGCGATAGCATGGCCACGAGCCCGAGCTTCGCGCGCATCCTCGATGGATAACATGCGGCTCGTCGCTGTGATAGGGACGGAGGCGTGTCCGGCTCTGCGCGCGTTCTCACGGCAGCGGCGATCGCGTGCTTCGTGGTGAGCCTCGCGCTCTGCGAGGTGATCCGCCGTCAGGCGATCCGTCGCGCCCTGCTCGACGCAGTGAACGAGCGCAGCCTCCACACCGCGCCGACGCCGCGGCTCGGCGGCGTCGCGATCGTCGTCACGACGCTCCTCGCCTCGGTGGCGACCTGGCAGCTCGCGTCGAGGGAGCTGCGCGTGCTCGTCGTCCTCTGCGGAGGCATCGCGCTCGTCGGGCTGCGCGACGATCTGAGGCCCGTCTCGGCGCTGACGCGCTTCGCCCTCCAGTTCGCGGCGGCGATCGCGTTCGTCTGGATCGCCGGAGTGCCTCCGCTGCTCGTCGCGCGCGGGATCGCGTTGCCGGTGCCCTCGCTCATCACCGGCGCGCTCCTCGTCGTGTGGATCGTCGGCGTCCTGAACATCTACAACTTCATGGACGGGATGGACGGCCTCGCCGGCTTCCAGACCGTGGCGGCGTCGGCCGCGCTCGCCGCGCTGCTCGGGGGCGGCTCCCCTTCCCTGTTCGCGCTGGCGCTCGGCGCGTCCGCGTCCGGCTTCCTCGCGCACAACTTCCCGCCCGCGCGGATCTTCATGGGGGACGCCGGCAGCACCTTCATCGGCATGGCGTTCGCCGCGCTCGCCGTGCTCGGGATGCACCACGAGACGCCGCTGACCGAGAGCGCGCTCCCGCTCGCGCCCTTCCTGCTCGACGGGACGTTCACGATCTTCCGGCGCGCGCTCCGCAAGGAGAAGGTCTGGCAAGCGCACCGGACGCACCTCTACCAGCGCGCGGTCCAGACCGGCCTCGCGCATCGCGAGGTGCTGCTCGTGTACATGGCGTGGATCGGCGTCTGCGGCGGCGGTGCGCTGCTCGCCTCGTCCACGGCGGCCGGGATCGCGCTCGCCTGGGGCGTGGCGCTGCTCGGTCTGCTTCTCGTGTGGCGCTGGGTCGTCCGCCGCGAGTCAGAGCGCGCGAACGCTCCGTAGCCAGTGGATCTCCTCGGCGAGCGTCTCCTCGAGCTCGACGGAGCACGTCACGCCTAGCTCTCGCTCGACCCGCGACGGATCGCACACGCTGCTCGTCATCGCCTTGTCGATGAGCTCGCCCGAGACCGGCGTCTTGATTCGGGCGGCACGCGCGGCCCGCCCCACGAGCTCTGCGGTGCCGCGCAGGATCGGGCGTGGGATCGAGAGCGGCCGCCCGCGGCCTAGGAGCTTCGCGATCGTGTCGGCGAGCTCGCGCATCGACGGCGCGTGGCGGTCGGCGACGACGAAGACGCCCGTCGCGTCCTTCTCCGTGGCCGCGCGGACGACGTCGGCCACCGTGGAGACGTGCACGATGCTCTTGCGCGTCGAGCCGTCGCCGGGGACGAAGAACCGACGGCGCGCGATCGCGCGGATCACCGTCCTCACGTTTCCCTTGTCGCCACGGCCGTAGACGGGGCAGAGCCTCAGGACGACCGGCCGGAGATCCGACGCGGTGAGGACGATCCGCTCCGCCTCGGCCTTCGTGCGCGCGTAGTCGGCCTCGGCGGCGACGGGTGTGTGCTCGTCGATCACGCCGAGGGGCGCCTCGCCGTGCACCTTGATCGAGCTCATGAACACGAACCGCTTCACGCCGGCCGCGCGCGCGGCTTCGAGGAGCGCCCGCGTGCCTTCGACGTTGAAGCGCGTGTACTCGGCGGACGGTGTCCCGGGACGATGCACGACGCTCGCCGAGTGAACCACGCCCTCGGCGCCCTCGAGCGCGCGGCGCAGGTTGGGCTCCGTCCAGTCGCCGAGGTCGCGGCGATGGAGCCCACGCGCGGCGGAGCCGAGCCGCGCGAGCACGTGCCCGCCTACGAAGCCGGATGCACCCGTGACGATCCACACGACGCGTCGTCTAGTACGATGGCTGTCCGATGCCCGCAAGCCGTCGCTTGCTCATGGTGGTCAACGACGCCGCCTTCTTCCTCTCCCACCGGCTGCCGCTCGCGCTCGGTGCACGCGATGCCGGCTACGACGTGCACGTCGCCACGCCGCGGGACGACGCATCGCCTCGCATCGAGAAGGCCGGCCTCGCGTTCCACCCGATCCCGCTCTCGCGACGCGGGACGTCTCCGGCGGGCGAGCTCCGTACGATCGCCGCGCTCGTGAAGCTCTACCGCGAGGTCGCGCCCGACATCGTCCATCACGTCACCGCCAAGCCGATCCTCTACGGCGGCATCGCGGCGCGCATCGCCCGTGTCCCGGCCGTCGTGCATGCCGTGACCGGCCTGGGCTACGTCTTCATCTCCGACGAGCCTCGTGCGCGCGCGCTCCGCCACGCCATCCGCGCCACGTACCGCCTCGCGACGTCCCACCCGAACTGCGCGGTGATCTTCCAGAACGAAGACGACCGCGCCACGTTCGGCGGAGCGATCCGCACCTCCCGCGTCGTCATGGTGAGGGGCAGCGGCGTGGATCTGTCTTCCTTCCGGGCGACGCCCCTGCCCCGCGATGTCCCGGTCGTCGTCCTGCCGAGCCGCATGCTCTGGGACAAGGGCGTCGCGGAGCTGGTCGAGGCCGCGCGGATCCTGAAGAGACGGGGCGTCCACGCGCGCTTCGTCCTGGTCGGCGGGATCGATCCGGGCAACCCCGCGGCGGTCCCGCAAGAGCGCATCGAGCAGTGGGTCTCCGAAGGGGTCGTCGAGTGGTGGGGCATGCGCTCGGACATGCCGGAGGTGCTCGCGGGCGCGACCCTCGTCTGCCTGCCGTCGTATCGCGAAGGGATGCCGAAGTCGCTGCTCGAGGCGTGCGCCGCAGGGCGCCCGATCGTCACCACCGATGTCCCGGGCTGCCGCGACGTCCTCGCCGCCGGCGACTTCGGCGTGCTCGTTCCGCCGCGGGACGCGCAGGCGCTGGCAGACGCGCTCGGGACGCTCCTCGCCGATCGTCCTGCCCTCGAACGGATGGCGCGTGCAGCCGCGGACGCCGCCCCGGCCTTCGCGGTCGAAGAGGTGCTCGCACGCACCCTCGAGCTCTACGGATCGCTCGTGCGCTGATCCTTCACGCGGCGAGGCGCGCCCGCTGCACCCTGCGCGCGGGCCGCGCCGGAGCGACGCGCTCGCGCTCCTTCGGGACATACAGCGAAGCGAGCACCGCCGTCACCACGACGATGATGAGCCGCTGGCGGAGGATGAGGCCGACGTTCGAGACCGTCATCGCGTACATCACCGTCGTCGGGAGGACGAACGTCGCGAACATCAGGGCGACACGCCGGTCCACCTGCCGCGCCGCCCGCACGGCCCGGTAGATGATGAAGTACCAGAGGAAGCCGTCGAGCTTGCCGATGTGGAAGCCGAGCGATCCGCCCGCCCACGGGAACGGCGAGAAGATCGTGTACGCGAGCTTCTGCGGGAGCGCGCGGTAAGGGACGCCGCCGTCGTCGAAGACGACGCCCGAGCCGCCCTTGTTCGCGTTCGCCATGATGACGCGCGTAGACGTCCCGACGTCGTACGTCTCCTCCGCGCGCTGTGTCGCCATCTGGAGGATGTCGGTGAACGCCGCGAGCGAGACGACGGCGACGGCGAGGGTCACCGCCGCGATCACGGGGCGCGCGATGTTCTTGCTGCCCACGCCGATGGCTCCGACGAGCATCGGGGCGACCGTCGCGAACACGAGGTAGTACCGCACGAACCAGAGCGCGAACGCGCAGAGCACCCCGAGGACCGCATGCACGGGCGTCAGCTTTGAGCTGAGCCGGATCGCGCTCGCGAGGGCCCCGAACGCGAAGCACACGACGAGGCCGTCCTTGTACATGTCCGATGTGTAGAAGAGGAACCCCGGCTCGAGATAGATGATCGTCGCGAAGAGGAGCGCACGCTCCCGGCTCGCGCCGAGCTCGACGCAGAGGCTGTACAGGTTGATCGCGGTGAGCGCCGCGGCAACCGCCACGAGGGCGGTGCACCCGAGGCGCGCCGGCTCTCCGTCGTTCAGGTGGATGATCAGCGCGAAGAGGTTCGGCGGCAGCGACGTGGCGCCGATCTGCGGGAAGTCGTTCGCGGTGATGAACTCGAAGCCGCGCTCGCGCCACATGAGCGAGATCAGCCGCCCGTACGCCTCGTAGAGCTGCGAGTCGCCGCCGGCGGCATGTGAGAAGAGCTGCACGTCGCGGATGAAGAACTGGATGATGAGCCGCAGGACGTAGCCGCCGAGAACGATGCCCGGCAGCCTCCCTCTCCGGTGCTCCGGCGCGAGCAGCCCCAGGACGGCCACGAGCACGCCGAAGAACAGGAACGCGAGGACGAAGCCGATCACCATCCGGCGCCCACCATCGTGAGGTCGATTATCACGCAGGCGGGGTCGCGGCCAGCGGGCGAGCGCGCCGGCGGCAGCGTGCGGTATAAGGTGCGCGTGCGGTGCGCGCTCGTGGCATTGGAGCTCGGCGTCCGATTCGCCGGGATCGACAAGGCGATGATGGGGCAGGCGCGCGCCGCCGCCGAGATCGGCGCGCCCTTCGACGTCATCGTCGTGAACCCCGACCGTACGGGCGTCGAGGGCGGCGTCCGGTACCTTCGCTACGCCCCCGTCCCCCGGGCGCTCACCCGGATCTCGCGCCTGACCAAGGCCCGGCTGCTCGCCTCCGTCCCCGAGCTCGGTGCCTACGACGTGGTCTTCCTGCGCTACCCGACGGCGGTGGACCTCGACCCGCTCCGGTTCATCCGGCGGACGAAGGCGCGCGTCGCCACGGTCCACCACGCGAAGGAGCTCGTCGAGCAGCTGTCGGCCGGCCGGTCGCCGGGGATCCTCGCGCGGGCGGCGCTCGAGTACGTCCAGGGCCGCCGTGTCCTCCGCAGCGTCGACGGGATCGTCGGCGTCACCGACGAGATCCGCGACTACCAGCTCGCTCGAGCGGGGCATCGCGTGCCGGGGCGCACCGTCGCGAACGGCGTCGACGTGAAGACGATCGCCGAGACCGGGTTCGTTCCGTACGACGGGCGCGAGCTGCGCCTCGCGTTCATGGCGAGCTCGCATGCCGTCTGGCACGGGACCGATCGCCTCCTCGGCATGCTGCGCGCACATCGCGGTCCGCGGCGGATCGTCGTCGACATGATCGGCAAGGGCTCGGGCCCGCCCGGCACCGAGGAGCCGATCGGCGAGGCGGCCGTCCTTCGCCACCACGGCATGTTGAGCGGCGCGGCGCTCGACGAGGTCCTCCGGGGAGCGACGCTCGGCATCAGCACGCTCGCCTTCTTCCGCACCGGGCTGAGGCAGGCGGCCGTCCTCAAGACACGCGAGTACATCGCGCGCGGGCTGCCGACCGTGCTCGGCTACGAGGACGTCGATCTGCCGGCGGACTGCCCGTTCGTGCTCCGCGTGCCGAACGACGACTCGCCGCTCTCCACGGACGCGCTGTTCGAGTTCGCGGAGCGCCTCTCTCGTGAGCGTGAGCTCGTCCGGACGATGCGTTCGTTCGCCGAGCAGACGCTCGACTGGCGGGTGAAAGTCCCACGGTTCGTCGCGTTCGCCGATGAGCTCCTCGCCTCGCCGCGACACGTCAATTCGTAAAGATGTCGTGCACATTGGTGCGCGGCTGTCAGGATCCGGATGCGCCGTGGTAGAAAGCGCCTCGAACGCCGGGGCGTGCTCGCGCCACCAACGGCGGGGCGAGGTTCATCCAGATGCTCAGGTTTGCGCTCGTAGGCTGCGGGAGGATCGCTCACAGGCACGCGCAGCTCCTCGCGCAGAAGCAGGTGGCGGGCGCCGAGCTCGCCGGCGTGTGCGACGTGGTCCCGGAGCGGGCCGCGGAGTTCGGCGCGAAGTACGGCGTCCCGCACTTCACCGACATGGACGAGATGATGGTGGCCACGAAGGCCGACGTCGCCACCGTGCTGACGCCGAGCGGCCTGCACGCCGAGCACACGATCCGCCTGTCGCGTCACGGCAAGCCCATCGTCTGCGAGAAGCCGATGGCGCTCACGCTCGACGACGCGGACGCGATGATCCGCGCATGCGACCTCGCCGGCTGCCGCCTCTTCATCGTGAAGCAGAACCGCTGGAACCGGCCCGTGGTGAAGCTCCGCGAGGCGTTCGAGGCGGGCCGCTTCGGCAAGCTCGTGATGGGCACGGTGCGCGTGCGCTGGTGCCGGACGCAGGCGTACTACGACCAGGACGCGTGGCGCGGCACCTGGCGCTACGACGGAGGCATCCTCGCGAACCAGGCGAGCCATCACCTCGATCTCCTCGAGTGGATGATGGGGGACATCGAGAGCGTGTTCGCGAAGAGCAGCACCGCCCTCGTGAACGTCGAGACCGAGGACACCGCGGTCGCCGTCCTCCGCTTCACCAGCGGCGCGCTCGGCGTCATCGAGGCGACGACCGCCATCCGTCCGAAGGACCTCGAGGGCTCGCTCTCGATCCTGGGCGAGAAGGGCACGGTCGAGATCGCCGGCTTCGCGGTGAACGAGATCCGCCACTGGAACTTCGTCGACAAGCTCCCCGAGGACGCGGACGTGCTCGCGAGCCACTCGGTCAACCCGCCCAACGTCTACGGGTTCGGGCACCAGGCCTATCTCGAGCACGTGGTGGACTGCATCACGAACGACAGGGCCGCGCTGGTCGACGGACTCGAGGGCCGCAAGAGCCTGGAGCTCATCAACGCGCTCTACGAGTCGATCGAGTCCGGCCAGGAGGTACGCCTCCGGTTCCGTCCGAAGTGGAGCAAGCTCGGACACGCGACCAAGGCAGGCTCGTGAAGGTCCCGTTCCTCGACCTCAAGGCGCAGTACGCGTCGCTCAAGGGCGAGATGGACGCCGCCATCCAGGGCGTCCTCGACGCGACGGAGTTCGTCGGCGGTCCGGCGCTCCGCGCGTTCGAGGCCGCGTTCGCTGCCGCGCATTCGGCGAAGCACGCCATCGGCGTCGCGAACGGCACCGACGCCATCGTCATCGCCCTCAGGTGCCTCGGCATCGGACCCGGCGATCACGTCGTCACGGCGGCGAACTCGTTCATCGCGAGCTCGGAGGCGATCACCCTCGCCGGCGCACGGCCCGTCTTCGTCGACTGCGGCGAGGACTACACGCTCGACGTCGAGGCCCTCGCGCGCACGCTCGAGCGGCAGAAGCGTGACGGCAAGCCGGTGCGCGCGATCGTCCCCGTGCACCTGTACGGGCGCACGTGCGACATGACCGCGATCGGCGAGCTCGCACGCACGTACGGCTGCGCGATCGTCGAGGACTGCGCGCAGGCGCACCTCGGTGAGCATCGCGACAGACCGGTCGGCTCCTTCGGCGCGGCCGCATGCTTCAGCTTCTATCCGGGCAAGAACCTCGGCGCCTACGGCGACGCCGGCGCGATCGTCACGAACGACGACGCGCTCGCCGAGAAGATGCGCATGTTCGCGAACCACGGTCGCAAGGCGAAGTACGATCACGAGTTCGAGGGCACGAACAGCCGGCTCGACAACCTCCAGGCCGCCGTCCTCGGCGTGAAGCTGCCGCGCCTGCGCGAGTGGACGCGCGCGCGTATCCGCGTCGCCGATCGCTACCGCGAGCGCCTCGCCGGGACCCGCGGCCTCGAGCTGCCCGCGGCGGCGAGCGGCTTCGAGCACGTCTACCATCTGTTCGTGGTGCGCTTGCCGAACCGCGAGGCCGTGCGGGCGCGGCTGAAGGACCAGGGGATCGACACCGGCGTGCACTACCCGGCGACCTTGCCGAGCCTCGGCGCGTACCGCCACCTCGGGCACACGCGCGAGGACTTCCCGAACGCGTCGGCGTTCGAGCCCGAGATCCTGAGCCTGCCGATGTTCCCCGAGCTCACCGAGGCGCAGATCGACCACGTGGCCGATGCGCTGCGCCGCGCGCTCGGCTGAGAGGCGAGCATGACCGTACGCGAAGGCGTCTTCGTCCATCCGTCGTCCTACGTCGACGAGCCCTGCGAGATCGGGCCGGGCACGAAGATCTGGTTCTTCTGCCACGTCTCGAAGGGGGCGCGCCTCGGGGACGCCTGCAACCTTGGCCAGAACGTGTTCGTCGGCGACGGCGTCCACATCGGCCACCGGGTGAAGATCCAGAACAACGTCTCGGTGTACCCGGGCGTCACCATCGAGGACGACGTCTTCCTCGGACCGTCGTGCGTGTTCACCAACGTGTCGAACCCGCGCTCGGCCGTCAATCGCCGCCACCTGTACGAGAGGACGCTCGTGAAGCGCGGCGCGTCGATCGGCGCGAACGCGACCATCGTCTGCGGCGCGACGATCGGACGACACGCGTTCATCGCCGCGGGCGCCGTGGTCACGCGCGACGTCCCGGACTACGCGATGATCGTCGGCGTGCCGGGACGGCAGGTCGGATGGGTGAGCCGCCACGGCCACCGCATGAAGCCCGGGCCCGACGGCGTGTACGTCTGCCCCGAGTCGAAGCTCCGCTACGTCCTCGAGGACGGCCGCATGCGCGGGCTCGACGTCGGCGAGGACGAGCCCCTCCCCGAGGAGCTGAGCGTCGGCACCAAGACCTACCGCGAGTTCAGCGGCTGACGCCGAGCAGCGATCGCGCCGCGCGGTACACGGTGCGTCCGGCGCGGTACGGCCGCGACGTGAAGAGGCTGTCGAAGTCCGCAGCGGTGCGGCGGGAGGCGGCCATGATCTCCTCGAACGCCGCCTCGGTGAGGCCGAGCTTCTTCAGGACGAAGATGCGGTCCTGCTCGAGGAGGTCCTCGGACTCGTACGTGGGCGTCTTCAGGATCGCGAGCGCCTCGTCGCGCGTCTTCTGCCCCGACAGGACCTGGCTCGCGAGGTGGGCGCGGCGCTTGTCGTAGCCGAAGCGCACCGGGAGCATGTAGCCCTGCACGAAGCGCGTGTAGATGGACTCGTAGTGCTTGCCGCCGTAGTTCCGCCAGCCGACGGCGCGCTCGAGCTCCGCGATCGCGCGCGCTCGGTCGTAGTCGAGGTGGTTCAGGATGGCGAACGAGCGCCTGGCCCCCCAGCGTCGGAAGCGGAAGTACTCCGCCGCGTTGAAGTGCGGGAACGTGCGGATCGGCCGCCGCCCGTAGCGCTGGTGCACCGACCGCAGGTACGGCCAGTCGGAGTGGCCCTGCGCCCAGGAGATGGGGAGCACGAGCTCGCTCGCGATGTTGTGGCCGAGGACGAGCCACGGGATGCGGAACCGCCAGGCGGTCTTGAAGTTCGAGACGTAGATCGCGTGGTCGCTCGGGATCTCGTAGTCGGGCGTCCCGGCGCGGAGGTACGCGAGCTGCAGATCGCGGAACTCCTCCCAGTCGAGGACCCACGTGTAGAGATCGATGCCGAGCGAGCGGACGACGCGCTCGATGTTGCCGACCGCGATCTCCGAGTTCCAGCCGTTGTCGAGGTGCACCGCGAGCGGCCGGAGGCCGAGCTCCTTCACCTTGAGCGCGACGTAAGAGCTGTCGACGCCGCCGCTCAGCCCGACGACACAGTCGTAGCGCCGCCCCTTCCCTTCCCGCTTGATGATCTCGACCGCGCGCGCGAGCTTCTCGGCCTTCTCGTGCGGCTCGAGCCTCCCCGCGTGGCGTGCCTTCGCCTCGTACGTCGTGCAGTGGATGCACTCGCCCTTGTCGTCGAACGTGATGTCGACGTCGGACGTGTCCATCACGCAGCGCGTGCAGATCCGGTACTCGCCTTTCGCGGGCGCGACCGCCTGGACGGGCGCCCTGCGCACGGGCGTGCTCGGAACGGCCTGTTGCACGAGCGAACCCTATCGCATCGACGTCGGAGGATCCAACGCCAGGGTCACGTGCCGCGCGCGGCCCGGCCCTCCGCCCATGCCTCGCGGAGCGGCCGGCGGTAGAGAACGGCGATCGCGACGGCGAGCGTGAGCACCAGCAGGGTCGCGTGCCCGATCATCGGCCCGAGCGTGACGGCGAAGCGGCGCGTCGCGAGGAAAATGCCGGTCCACACGACGCCGAGGAGCACCGCGCCACCGATACGTCCGAGGCGCACGTCGATGGGGAACACCGCCTGCGACGCGCGGAACGAGAGGCCGAGGATGATCGTCGTGCCGACGAGGACCGCGGCGGCGGCGCCCTCTTTGCCGAGGCGCGTGGTGAGGAGGGGCACCAGCGCAACGGTGACGATCGCGCCCGCGGCGGTCGCCTTCGCGAGCGGCATCGTCACCTTCTCGCGCGCGAACGTCACGCTCAGCACCGACGGGATGTTGATGAGCACGGTGTTCAGCGCGAGGATCGCGAGCACCCACCGCGCGGGGACGTACTCCGGGTGCGTGATGACGAGGAGCGCGGGGGTGGCGAACGCCGTCGCCGCGAACGCCAGCAAGAGGCCGAGCACGAGGGCGGCCTCCACGGTGACGCCGTACACGCGCCGCGCGACCGGCACCTCGCGGATCGAGAGCGCGAGCGGCGCCCAGGCCTGATCGAACGCGAAGATGACGAGCCCGAGCACGCTCGAGAGCGAGTTCGCCACCTGATAGAGGCCCGCGTCCTCGCGCGAGCAGAGGAAGTTCACGAAGTACGCGACGGCGCCGCTCATGACCCAGTTGAGGTTGGTCATGAGCACGAGCGGAGCGCTCACGCGGAGCATCGGCGGCAGGCGCGGCGGATCGACCGCGCGGACGGAGAACACGCGCCGGAGCGCGATGAGCGCAGCGATGGTCCCGAGCCACGATCCGATGGCCTGACCCGCGATCACGCCGGAGAGGCCGACGTGGAGGTAGACGACGAAGAGGACACCGAACGCAGCCGTGCCGACCGAGGTGACCGCGCCGAGCCCCACCGCAGGCCAGGGCTTGCGCTCCATCCGGTACCAGAGGATGCCGATGCGCGGGATGTTCACCGCGACCAGGTTCACGGCGAAGAGCACCCAGAGGCCCGACAGGCGCACGTCATCGAAGAGCCACCGCGACAGCGGCGCGCGAAGCAGGAGAGCGAGGGCGGCCACCGCCACCGACGTGACGGTCGTGAACGCGAGCCAGGACGAGAACGTCTTCGAGCGCTCGTGCTTCTCCGGGTGCTCCCAGAACCAGATGGCCGAGGAGTTGTCGAGCCCGAACACCACGAAGATGGTCGCCAGCGTGGTCGTGGTGTTCACGAGCGCGAGCGCGCCGTAGTCGGTCGGCGAGAACGTCCGGGTGTAGACGGGGACGAGGAGGAAGCCGACGAGCGAAGAGAGCAGCGGCGTCAGGCTGTAGACCACCGCGTCGCTGAGCAGGCGTCGGAAGATGCTCATTCGAATGCCGCGGCCGTGCCGGGCAACGAGTCTCTTACCAGCTTTACAAAGCAGGCCGAACGCGTAAGTAGAGCTGTCCCCCATGGAGAGCGCCGCTCCGAAGAACGAACGCCGGCCGCCGATCGCCGTCATCGACTACGGCGTGAACAACGTCGGCTCGGTGATGAACGCGCTCCGTCGCGTCGGCGCCGCCCCCACGCTCGCGCGCTCGGAGGCGGACCTCGCGAACGCCGAGGCCATGGTGCTCCCGGGCATCGGCGCCTTCGACACCGGGGTGAAGAACCTCCGCGAGCTCGGCCTCTTCGATGCCATCAAGGCGCGCGTCGCCGAGGACGTCCCGATCCTCGGCATCTGCCTCGGGATGCAGCTGCTCACCAAGGGCAGCGAGGAAGGGACGCTCGAAGGCCTCTCGCTGGTCGATGCGACGACGAAGAGGTTCGCCTTCGAAGGCGCCGCGCGCGACCTCAAGATCCCGCACATGGGGTGGCACGACACGCACTGCAAGGACGCGGCGCTGTTCGACGGCCTCCTCGGCGACGACACGCGCTTCTACTACGTGCACTCGTATCACGTGGTCTGCAACGATCCGGCCGACGTCGCCGCCACGTGCGACTACGGGCTCGAGTTCGCGAGCGCGCTCCACCGCGGCAAGGTCTACGGCACGCAGTTCCACCCGGAGAAGAGCCATCGCTTCGGGCTCCGCGTGTTCGCCAACTACGTCCGACTCACGCGCCGTGATTAGGGTTCGCGTCATCCCCGTCCTCCTCCTCTCGCGCCGCGGCGCCGTGAAGACCACGCGGTTCCGGCGGCCGGAGTACGTCGGCGATCCGCTGAACATCGTCCGCATCTGGAACATGAAGGAGGTCGACGAGCTGATCCTCGCCGACATCGACGTCAGCAAGCGCCGCGGCGTCCCCGATTTCGATCTCATCGAGCAGATCGCCAGCGAGGCCTTCATGCCCATCGCCTACGGCGGCGGCGTGCGCTCGATCGCGGAGGCGCGGCGCCTCCTCTACATCGGCGTCGAGAAGGTGTGCATCAACACGGCGGCCTTCGATGATCCGACGCTCATCCGCAAGCTCTCCGCCGAGCTCGGCGCGCAGTGCGTCGTCGCCTCCGTCGACGTCACGCGCACGTTCGGCGGCGGCTACCGCGTGTTCTCGCATGCGGGACGGCGCGTCCCCGAGCGCGATCCGGTCCGCTGGGCCGAGCGCCTCGTCGCGATGGGCGCGGGCGAGGTGCTCGTCAATGCCGTCCACCGCGACGGCACCAAGGCGGGCTACGACAAGGACCTGCTCCGCCTGTTCTCCGGCCGGTTCGACGTGCCCATCGTCGTCTGCGGGGGCGCCGCGTCCGTCGCCGATCTCGCCGAGACGGTGCGCACGACGGCGCTCCGCTCCCTCGCCGCGGGCGCCCTCTTCATCTACGAGGGGCCTCACCGCGCGGTCTTGCCGACCTATCTCTCGAGCGACGATCTCGCGACGCTCGCTCGAGCCGCAGGAGATCAGCGATGAACCAGGGCATCGTCGTGTGGATCACGGGCCTCTCCGGCGCCGGCAAGAGCACGCTCGCGCGCACGTGCGCCGAGCTCCTCCGCGCGGAGGGCAAGCTCCCCGTCCTCCTCGACGGCGACGAGTTCCGCGCCGCGGTCGGCGACGACCTCGGGCACGATCACGAGGGACGCCTCTTGAACGCCTACCGCCTCGCGCGCTTCGCCGCGTACCTCGCGCGGCAGGGCCACACCGTGCTCTGCGCGACGATGTCGCTGTTCCACGAGGTGCAGGAGTACAACCGAAAGAACGCGTCGCGCTACTTCGAGGTCTACGTGCGCGTCTCCCTCGATCATCTCGTGGAGCGCGATCCGAAGGGCCTCTACGCGCGCGCACGCCGCGGCGAGGTCAGCGGCGTCGTCGCCGTCGATCTTCCATTCGCCGAGCCGCTCGCGCCCGATCTCGTCCTCGACAACGAGGAGAAGCGCGCCGATCTCACGCCCCTCGCGCGCATCGTGCTCGACGAGGTCGCGAAGGCGCAGACGCGCTAGCGCCGCTGCCTGCCGTTGAACTTGTCGCCGCGCCGGCCTGGTAGCGACGCTGCTGGCCGCGCTACTCTACGAAGCCGGGAACTGCTCGAACTTGGGCGCACCGTCCTGCGATTGGAAGAGCACGCCTCGGAGCTTGGTCCCGTGCCGGTACTTCAAGGCTTCCAGCGCCGCCGTCCTCGCTCCTCCCTCGCCTCCGGCGCCGATATCGACCAGCGCACTGTAGGCGCAGACGGTCAGGTCCGAAGCGAACACAACAACGCCGTCCATTCGACTAAGCGCGCCAATGAGCGCCGCGGTCCTTGCGTGCACGGCCTCGCTAACCACTTCAGGCGTCCGCGCCCCCACGCGCAACTCTCCTGCGACGAGGTCGATGGCCGGAGTGAGCCGAACGTATCCTGCCTTGAAAGCCGTCAGCGCATCGTCAAGCGCGCTCGCAGGCGCGACCGCGAACAGAACGCCATGTGATTCACCTAGCGACTTGCGGAAGACGTGCTTGAGCCATTCGGTGAAGTGCGCTGGGCAAGTTCTATCCGCGCGGAGTGCTGCAAGGAAGCGATCTATCGCTCCAACAGCGGGAGCGTCCGTGACCAGCGCCGGATTAGCGAGCAGGCGAAGAACACCCCGTTCCGGGTACCGTAGAGTCAGCTCCCCCGGCCGGAGCCGTTCGATCAGGAGCACGTTGCGCCCGCGCGCCGCCTCTACGACCGAATCGACGGGACGATTTGACGGACTTGCCTGACTGAAGCCGAGGAGAAATCTCGGGCCTCCTCCCGACATCTCGATGCACGGGATCCACCCACCGTTGGACAGCAACCCAACGCGCTTCAGGAGCAGCTTGGCGGTGAGAGCTTCGGGGGTCGGCACGAGCCGCAGCTCGCTGACCACCGGCCCGAGCACCGCAGCAGAGTCCTCGGCTGATGCCGACACGATGATAGTTGCTGACACATCGCGTCCTTCTTCACGAAGAAAGAGGAGCTTGTTGCAGATATCCGTAACAAGGCTGCGCAACGGATCTCGAGCGAATGGAGTGCCATCGAGAAGAGAGGCGATCCTCTCGGAGGCATCGAACCTGTACTCCATGCTTCCTTCTCACTCCATCCCGCGAATCAAACAACGAGCTAGAGCGCCGAATCAGAGCCGCGACCGGAGGAGCCCCGGCGCACGCGCGCGCCGGCCGGGCGCGGGAGAAGCGACGACGCCGCGGCTGACCGCGTCGTCGAGCATCCACACCATCTCGGGACGGAAGCGCTCGGTCACGCGCAGGCCGAGCGACCGCGTGAGCGGCGAGAGGCGCACCGGCGGGCGGTACCCTTCGAGGTAGAACCGCGGCACGTAGTGCGGGAGCTCCTCGCCCTGGAGGTGCCGGAGGATCCCGCGCGCGATCCAGGTCGGATCGAACACGCGCTTCGCCCACGCGGGCCCGCGCGCCGCGAGATCGAGCCGGTACGGCAGATCGGTGATCAAGCGACGGAGCCCGTCGGTGATCGTCTCCGGGCGCACGGCGCACACCGGCGGATCGAAGAACGACGGTGGCGGCTCGACGATCCGCGTCGCGACCGCGCAGCCCGCGCGCATCCCCTCGGCGCTCAGCGCGCCCGGGCCGTGGAGGTACAGCTCGTCGACGACGATGTCCGCATCGCGGAGCACGTCGAGGACCTCGCGACGCTGGAGGCCCTTCAGGAAGCGGAAGTCGAACTCGAGGCCCTCGGCCTTCAGCTTCTCGACCGCGGCGAGCACGTGCGACGTGCCCTTGATGTCGCCGCGTGCGCCGAAGTCCCACGCGGGGGCGTGGACGATCACCGGCTTGGTGCGCGCGGGGACGTGGGGCTCGAGATCGACGCGGAGCGGAACGAACGCGTGATGGTACGGACGGATCTGCAGCCCGGACTGATCCGGCACCGAGTAGATCAGATCCGCGTGCAGCTCCGCCCAGCGGATGCGCTCGATCTTCGGCTCGAGCGGATCGCGATGGTACGACGCGCCCCACTTCGACGCGTCGACCCCGTACTCCTGCGAGAACGCCGTGACGTGGCGGACGTCCGAGCCGAGATAGTAGACGACGATCTTCTTGCCGAGCCTCTTCAAGAGCGGGAAGAGCGCCGGCGCCGGCGCCCACGGCTTCCAGAAGAAGACGAAGACGTCGTGGTCGAGGTAGCTCGGTGTGACCGCCCCGTTGAGGCCAATCGAGAGCGCGGCGTCGAGGCGGCGCGTGAGACCGGCGACGACACGCGGGGCGCGCTCGTAGTCCACGCGTCGCTTGATCACGTTCCCGCGGACGACGTCGTACTCGACCTCGGGCGCGTTGACCTCCTTGTGCGTGACCATCGTCGTGGTCTCGCACCCGAGCGCCTCGAACCCCTCGGCGAGGGCCGACATGCACAGCCCGATGTCCTCGGTGCCCAGGAAGATGCGCGGCCGCTCGGGGAGCATCAGGTCTTCCTCCTTTAGACAAAGAGAGCGCGCCAGGCCAGCCGGGCACGCCTCGGGGAATGCCCGCAGCGACCGGCGCAACCAAGGCTCCGACGAACGGCGCGGCAGCTTGTGCCCGACGCGCGTTCCGGCTAGAACCTGCCCCGCATTTCGCCTGTTAAATCGAGGACCCACGAAGGGAAGAACGCCGTGAGCCAGCTCGTCGATCGCCACTGGGACTATTCACTGCACGCGAAGTTCTACGAGTACCGGCCCAACTACCACGGCGCGGCCATCGATCTCCTCGTGAAGCACGTCGGCGCGAGCCCCTCGCCCGAGTTCGTCGTCGCGGACATCGGCGCGGGCACCGGCAACCTGACGATCATGCTGCTCGAGCGCGGCCTGAACGTGGTCGCCGTCGAGCCGAACGACGACATGCGCAACATCGGGATCGAGCGCACCAAGGGCAACCCGAAGGTGAAGTGGATCAAGGCCAACGGCACCGAGACGACGCTCGGGACCGAGAGCGCCAACTGGGTCGCCTTCGGGTCGAGCTTCAACGTCGTCGACCGCAAGGCCGCGCTGAAGGAGACCCACCGCGTGCTCCGCCCGGGCGGTCACTTCTCGTGCATGTGGAACCACCGCGATCTCCACGATCCGATCCAGAACAAGGCCGAGGACATCATCGTGTCGCTCGTCCCGAGCTACGACCGCGGCGTCCGGCGGCAGGATCAGCGCCCGATCCTCGAGGAGCACGCGCACCTGTTCAAGAACATCCTCTACGTCGAGTCCGACTTCGAGGTGCCGCGTACGATCGACGAGTACGTGAAGGCCTGGCAGAGCGTGAAGAACCCGTACTGGGACCTCGCGACGCCCGAGGGCCGCGAGCTCTTCGGCAAGATCGTCGACCGGATGAAGCAGGAGCTGCCGCCGACGTTCAGCATCCGGTACACGACGCGCGCCTGGACCGCCCGCAAGGTCTGAAGGAGCCGCTTGCCGAAGGTCGCGCTCACGACGAAGGCGGGCACCCTCGCGGCGCTCTCGGGAGCGCTGACGACGGGACGGGTGCTGCCGCTCTACGTCGTGACCGCGGGCGAGGTCGCGACCCGTCGCGACGAGAGCATCCGCGCGATCCAGTCCGCATTTTCGGACGACCTGTTGATCGTGCGCTCGTCGGCGAAGGCCGAGGACGCGCTCCTCGCCTCGAACGCCGGCCACTTCACGTCCGTGCCGAGCGTCCCGCGCGGGGACGCAGCGCGGATCGGCGAGGCGCTCGACGAGGTGCTCCGCTCGTACGGCGACCGCGTGCCCGACGAGCAGGTCCTCGTTCAGCCGATGCTCCGCGACATCGAGGTCGCCGGCGTCGCGTTCACCGCCGATCTCGACACCCTCGCGCCCTACTACGTCGTCAACTACGACGAGAGCGGCGCGACCGACGGGATCACGAGCGGCCAGCACACGCGCGCCGCGACGTACGTGCAGTTCAAGGGCTCGCCGGCGACGCCGCCCCTGCCCTTCCTCGCCAAGCTCATCGAGGCGTGCCGCGAGCTCGAGCGTCTCTGCGAGAACGGCGCCCTCGACGTCGAGTTCGCGTTCTCGCGCGGCGAGCTCTACGTCCTGCAGGTGCGGCCCATCGTGCGGCGGGGCAAGGACGATCTCTCGAAGGTCGATCTGAAGCCGACGCTCGAGAAGATCCACCGCAAGGTCCAGAAGCTCTCGGCGCCGCACCCGAACCTCCTCGGCGAACGCGTGATCTTCGGCGTGATGCCGGACTGGAACCCCGCCGAGAT